>Ga0307504_10000196_pt1 | contig 12419 bp, 15 predicted proteins | sample 19_S_MG_FD_194516 | JGI IMG/M metagenome (GOLD analysis project Ga0307504, IMG submission 194516) | Soil microbial communities from Populus trichocarpa stands in riparian zone in the Pacific Northwest, United States - 19_S | ecosystem: Environmental > Terrestrial > Soil > Riparian zone > Trees... | reverse complement strand
AGAAGCCCTGGTGACGCAGGGCATCCGCCCACCCGGTACTGCTACTGGCGATGCTGAGCGGGTGCGAATCGGTGCGATTCTCGTTGGTGACGCCCAGCTCGACGGGCTCGGTCGCCCGTGGCTGCTGGCCTCGGGCCCGAGGCGGCTGGTGCGATTCTCCGAGCAGGCGGTGCTGACGAAGCCTCGAACCGGGACCATGACCGAACGCACTCCGGGCGTGTGGCGGTTGCAGGTGACGTCCGAACCGGATGTGATGACGGGACGCACCCGCCGGCTGTCGCGGACGGTACGTGGGTCGACGGCTGACGCCCGGCGTGCGCTGCAGCGCCCGGTGACCGAGGCTGGAGCTGGCCTGCAGGGCGGCGCCGACGTCACGGTAGCGACCCTGCTCGAGCGATCTGCTGCATGGTGGACCTTCACGCCACGGCAGCGTCAAACAGGCGAGCACGCCGCTGGACGTGCTCGGGCACGCTCCCGGCCAGAGGGGGCTGGCCACGTCGCCCTGCTCCAGCCGTCCAGGACTTCGAGCGCCAGCCGCTGACGCTTGAAGTGCTCGCGGTCGTCGACAGCCTCGACCTTGTCGAGCGCGTTGTCGCGCCCCGGAGGACCTTCGGCCAGTCGTCGCCGGCTGCCGTCGCGGATCCTCCCCATCTGCGGTGGCCTGGACTCCGCGTTCCGGACAACCGCAGGACCGTCGCGCCCTCGGAAGGAGCGGGGGCACCGAGCCCCAGGGCCGGATACTGTCGCATCCCGGCCCAGGGCCGGCGCGGCTCCTACGAGTCAGTGAGGGTGACTACTGGGGCAGGCACTGGGTGAAGTACGTCTCCAGGCTGGTGACGCCATGGCAGGGCGAGCCGCTGTTCTGGGCGTTCTCCGGGAGCGCGCCGTTGGGGCCGACGATGTACGTCGTGGCGTCTACGACGCCGTCGCTGTCGAAGTCGAGGCCGAGGAGCCCGTGGAAGCCGGCGCCGGTCGCGGGGTCGATGATTCCGCTGGCGATTCGCTGCTGCACACCTGCGCTGGCCCATTCGATGGAGCCTGCATTGGTATCGATAATGATCTGAACTCCCGCCGCTGGCGGCTTACTGGCGTTCGTGCAGTCGCCAGCGAATGCCGGCCCGCTCACAAGCCCCACCGTCGCGACAGCGACACCGAGGCTCACCAGGACCTTCTTCATGTCCGTACCCCCCTGATCCCTTGCATTGAGCGACTCGGACGAACCAGACGATGTACGCCGACGACCCGATCCGCGTTCTCTCGGCGAACATGGTCCCAGCGGCCGCACTGGCTGTCAACCGCCATGGCGATCCCCGCCGCTGGCACGCGGATCGCCCCGTCCAGGGCTGGCCAGAGCGTGCGCCGGAACGGGCTAGTCATCCGTCGCTGAAATGACTTGAGTAGCTAGGCTGGCAGCATGTTGACGATGCCCGCAGCCGCCCCTCCGCTGGCCCTCACCCACGACCAGCGAATGGAACTGGAGCGCTGGTCCCGGTCGAGCTCCGCCCGTCACCGGGCGGTGCAGAAGGCCAAGGCACTCCTTTTGGCCGCCGACGGTGTGGCCAACTACGAGATCGCCCGGCGAGTGGGAGTCAGCGCCAACTCGGTGCGGACCTGGCGGGCCCGCTTCGTCAGCGAGGGTTTGGAGCGCTTCGATGCCATCGCTCCGGGCCGGGGACGAAAGGCGTGGCTTCCGGCCGGCGTGGTGGAGGCGGTGGTGCACGACACGCTGCACAGCCTCCCCGACGACGGCTCGACCCAGTGGACGACGCGGACCCTGGCCGACCGCCACGGCATCGGCAAGGACTCGGTGGCCCGCATCTGGAGGGACCACAACCTCAAGCCGTGGCGCACCGACCGGTTCAAGGTCTCCAATGACCCCCACTTCGAAAAGAAGCTGGTGGACGTGGTGGGCCTGTACCTCAACCCGCCGGAGCGGGCGGTGGTGTTCAGCTTCGACGAGAAGACCCAGTGCCAGGCGCTCGATCGCACACAGCCCTCCCTGCCCATGCGCCCCGGTCGGGCCGGGACCATGACGCACGACTACAAGCGCAACGGGACGACGGACCTTTTCGCTGCGCTCAACATCGCCACCGGCGAGGTGCTGACCGACTGCCGGCGCCGGCATACCGCGGCGGACGTGCTGCGGTTCTTCAAGCTGATCGACCTCCACGTGGACAAGCACCTCGACGTTCACGTGGTGCTGGACAACCTGTCGGCGCACAAGGCCCCCGAGGTCGCCGAGTGGTTGGCCCATCCCAGGCGGGCTCGCTGGCACCTGCACTTCATCCCCACCTCGTCGAGTTGGCTCAACCTCATCGAGCGCTGGTTCAAAGAACTCACGGACCGACGCCTGCGCCGAGGAACGTTCACCAGCGTGGCCAACCTTGTGGACGCCATCGAGACCTGGGTCGAGCACTGGAACGACGATCCCAAGCCGTTTATGTGGCACAAGACGGCCGACGAGATAATCGCCAAGGTCCGCCGCGGCAGGGCCGCCCTGGCCCAAGTCAAATCCGCGACGCAGGACTAGCGAACTTCATTGCCGCCGGACCCCCACTCGGATCACCGGGCGGCGGCGTGACCGCGGCTCTCGTTCTGGGCCCCCCCGTCGGAGCGGTCGACCGAGGCCCTGGGCGCGACCGCCAGATGCGGGGCGGTCCCGACACCGCCCTCCGGGTGGCCAGCGTCGTCGTTTCCGGACGCCCGGTAGGGGCCGCCGTGCAGTGCCCCACACCGGCACCTCGGTGTCATGCCCCACGTCGTTATGGTCGCGCGTTCGGTGATACCCGGCGCCCGTCGGCGCATAACCCGAGCCGTCGATCGGTACGGTCGAGCTGGTGGCGATCGGAGCGCTCCTCGAGGCCCGGAGAATCCTCGACGTGTGGTTGTCGCCCTATGTGTGAGGCGGGTGCTGGCCGCGTAGAACGCTGACGAGTTGGCGGCTGGCAGGGCCGAGCTGGTCCGGCCGCCACGCCGCGGTGATCACCACGTCGATCGCCGGGTCGTCGAGCGGTCGCCAGACGACGCCAGCGTCTCGGACGGCCCGGACCTCGCTCTCCAGCTTGAGGGACACGGCCAGAGCTGAGCGGACGAGGCGCAGCGACGCGTCGACGCCCCCCGGCGCCGACTCGTGGATGGTGTGGGAACGCAGTCCGCGGGCCCGCAGCGCGCCGAAGAGACGGTCGAACTCGACGGGGTCGGCGCTGCGGGGGAAGGTCACGATGGCGCGACCATCGAGGTCAGTAGCGGTGAGCGACGGGCGTGCAGCGAGCGCGTCCGTGGCAGCCACGGCGATACCGATAGGTTCCCGAGCGACCTCGACCGCGGACACCCCGGAATCGGAGACCTCGCCGCGCAGCAGGGCGATGTCGACGTCAGTCCGGTCTAGCGCGGCGGTGGCTGTGAGCCCGGACGAAAGGGACCGGGCGACAACGAGGACATCGGGCAGTTGTCGCCGCCACTCGGTCAACAGGCCGGGCAGGAGATCGGGGGGCAGCGCCGGAATTGTCCCGATACCGACCTCGCCGGTCTCGCCGGTACGGATCCGCGCCATGCGCTCGCTGATCCGGTCGTGACGGGCGAGGAGGTCGCGTGCTTCGCCCAGCAGGACCTGTCCGGCGGGCGTAAGTGACACCCGCCGGCTGGTGCGCTCGAAAAGTATGACACCGAACTCGGCCTCGAGTCCCCGAACGAGCTGGCTCACGGCGGGCTGGGCGATGTGAAGCCGGCGGGCCGCCTTGCCGAAGTGCAACTCCTCGGCCACGGCGAGGAAGGCCCGGATGTGTCGCAGGTCCACCCCCGAATGATAAGCAGCGCTTCTCGATCGAGAAGTAGGAGGGGCCTCGATCATTCTGCAGATTGGTGGTCCAGTTGACCCAACGCTCCGGGTGGGGCGCCAATGAGGAGGGAACTACATGCAGACCACCGACGAGACGTCGAGCGACTGGACCCGCGAGGCAGTGCTGTACCACGAGGTGACCGGGGCTGGCTCCGTCGTGCTGCTGGTCCCCGGCACGCCCGGTGACGCCGGCCAGTTCGCGGCGCTGGCCGCCGCGCTCGGCACTCACTACACCGTTGTCAGCTATGACCGCCGGGGCACGTCACGCAGTCCGCGCCCGGCGGGATGGTCAACCACGAGCGTGGCCGAGCAAGCAGACGATGCGGCCGTCATCCTTGCTCGGGTCACGAGTGAGCCGGCGCTGGTGTACGGGACCAGCAATGGCGCGGCGGTCGCCCTCGAACTTGCCCTGCGCCACCCGGAACGGGTGTCGGGCGTCCTCGTTCACGAGATGCCGCTGCTCACGGTGCTGGCCGACCCCGAGCCGGTCGGTCGGCTGGTGGGGGAGCTCATCGGCGCCGGCATGGAGCGAGGCGGCCCGACCGCGGCGTTGGATGCCTTCTTGCGCTTCGCCTACGGCGACGAACTCGTCGATCAGCTCGACCCTGACCTCCGGAACCGGATGTACGCCAATGCCGAGGTGGTCTTCACGATCGAGATGCCCGCCTTCCAGGCTTATCGGCCTGACGAGGCCGGGTTGCGGTCGCTCAGCGTCCCGGTGCGCGTGCTCGTGGGCGAGGATCAGACCGTCCCGCTCTTCGGCGAGGCGGCGTCGTGGCTGGCCGAGCGGATCGGCACCGAGGTTTTGACCAGCCCGGGCGCCCACGCTCCACACCTATCCCATCCCAACGAACTGGCCGCGTTCATCGCCTCGCAGGATCCGGCCCGCTGACCGTCGGTCGTACCGTCAGTTCGATGCGAGTGCTCGTCACGACCTTTCCTGGCTACGGACACTTCCATCCGGTCGCCCCGATCGCGTTGGCGCTTCAACGAGCGGGCCACGACGTCCGGATCGCAACCCATGCCGGCTTCGGGCGATGGGTGCAAGCGTGCGGCTTGACCGTCCTTGCCGCCGGGCGCTCCGAGGACGAGATGGTTGCAGAGGCGGCCGCGTTCCGTCCTGAGGAGCGGTCGGCACGGCTATTCACCACAATCTCGGTACCCGCGTTTGCCGACGACGTCCTCGCCGCACTCGACAGGTGGCGTCCCGACCTCGTCGTCAGCGAGGAGGGCGAGCACGCCGGCCCGTTGATCGCGTCAGTGCTCGGTGTGCCGAGCGCGACCCACAGCTGGCCAGCGCCGGCCCGACCGCCCGAGGAGTGCGCCGCCCGGGTCGAAATGCTCGCCGGCGTCTGGCGGGAGTTCGGACAGCAGGGCCGGCCACGTCTGTACGGCGACCACTACCTGGACTGCTGCCCCCCGCCACTGCAGACGAGCGCCGTCGCGAACCTCGATGGCGTGCTGGCGATACGACCCACTTTGTTCGACGGGCCACCGACCACCCCGCCGCGATGGCTCGAGGACGTCGTGTCGCCGGTCGTGTTCGTGACGCTCGGAACCGTCGCGATGTACGCCCGTCCCGAGATCCTCCGCACCATCGTGGAGTCGGTGACGACCAAGGCCGGTACCGTCATCGCCGCGACCGGACCACATCCGGAAAGCGTGATCCAGCCCCACCCAAAGGTGCGCTGCGCTCGCTATCTCCCCCTGTCCGGGATCCTCCCGGTGACCGACCTCGTGATCTCACACGGCGGGGCGAGCACCACCGTCGCCTGTCTCCTGGCCGCTGTGCCCCACCTGATCGTCCCGCAGGGCGCGCCCAGCCAACTCCGGATAGCGGCGCGTGTGGTCACGCTGGGGGTCGGCCACGCGCTTGACGGCGAGCGTCTCGACGAGGTGACAGTCGCGTCCGCGGCGACCGAGCTTCTCAGAGACAACAACATCCGCGACCGCATCAACGCCATCCGCGCAACACTCGCCGCTCTGCCCGGACCCGTCGAAGTGGCCAGCCATCTCGCGGGCCTGGTTTGATCTGACGGTCGCCACCAAGCCTGCTTGACCGGGCCCCGAACCCTTCCTCGATCGGCCACTCGTCGAGCGGGCCAGATTTGGCAATCTGTGCGCGCCTGGTCCGTCGGATGCGGCGTCCCAGAACGCGCGCCATGAACCGGTGATGCGAGTGCCACCTACCGCCGGCTTGCGGACACCGGTTGACTTCAGGGGCGGGCGCCATCGCGCTCATCCGCCCGGCATTACTTCGGGGAGTCCAGCACCCAGTGTTGCGCGTCGACAGCGCAAATCGCCCCGTCCGGAGCCGGCGTCCTCGCGGGAGGGTGGCAAGGTCATCGCTGACGAAAGTCCTGATCGGGACTCCCTGCGGTGGCGCTTCCGCCCGCTCGCCGTCGAGGATGTTCGGCGGGAAGGCCCGCAGGGCACTCCCGACAGGTCGGTCACGTCTATGGTCACGTTGTAGAGCGTGCTGGAGGCGGCGAAGTCGCAGTCGAGGATCTGGCTCGCGTTCTGCGCCGGGGTGCGGTTCGGACGATCCCTGTCCGATAGGCCCGCGGTTCGGTGCGCAGATTCGTGGCGACTAAGTCCAAGGCGGCCGTGCTCGCTTGCCGCTTGGCGTGGAACCACCCGTTCGTCGACGGGAACAAGCGCGCGGCGTGGGCGGCGATGGTGCTCTTCATCGACATCAACGACGGGGCCTGGGACCCCGACCCGCCCGACGTTGACGGTGCCGAGCAGGCGATGCTCGCTGTCGCTGCTCACGACGTCGACGAAACATGGCTCGCCTCCTGGATGCGGCACCGGGTCCGCTTCAGCTGACACCCTCGAACTGCACCGATTGTCAGTGCCGAACCTCCGCGCTGCTTCGATGACCGATCATGCCGAAGGGCGCGTATCCAGTGCTACTCAGCTGGTGGAATGACCTTCAGCAACTCCGGCAGATCCTCGGTGACCGTGACCCAGAGGATGTCCAGATCGATGTCGAAGTAGTGATGGATGAGCCGGTCGCGCATGCGCGCAGCCGCGGACCACGGAACCTCCGGGTGGGCAGTCCGGGTCGGTTCGCTGACCTGCTTGGCGGCCTCCCCGACGATCTCGACGAGCTTGGTCAACCCGAGCCTGAGCAGTTCGTCGTCGTCGAGGCTGTGGCGGGTCCTACCAGCTGAGAAGTCGATGGCCTTCTCTGCGGCCTCGCGCAGATGGCGCAACCGGATGACGTCGTCAGGCGGCTTCATACAGGACGCGAGCCTCGGCAGCGACCTCGTCGCGGAAGTACCGGCTCAGATCGTTCGCTGTCCGCAGATCGACAGGTCGGCCGAGCAGCGCCCCCAGATCCAGTTCGAGCTGTGCGATGCCGAGCAGCCCCGGCGTCCGGGCTGGCTCGAACTCGACGAGAAGGTCGATGTCGCTGTCCGGTCGCAACCGGCCGTGGAGAGCCGAGCCGAAGAGGCCAAGGCGGCGGATGCCGTTTGCGGAACAGACTTCCCGCAGACGATCCTCGTCGATGCTCACTCCGGGTGCCAGCTCCATCACGGCAAGTCTCGCAGATCAATCACCCCGGTGGCCGCGATGGTGGACTCCCGCACTCCGATCAGTCGCTCCGAAACGCGCGACGCCATCACGGCCCGGTCACCATGTTCGCGACTACACCCCGGCACAGGTGTGGGACGCCGTGCTCGACGAGGACGGGCGTGATCCCCGTGCCACATTCGTGCCACAACAGGCGGTAGTGCTTGGGCGCGTGCGGTCACAGCCGGTCAGGTCCAAATACCGTCTGACCTGCGCGAACGTGCTAAGAGCCATCCTGGTCACCGAAGGGTTGGTCAGCGCCTTTTTCCCGCGAGATAAGGACCATTGTCGAGCCCCTGCTCGTGCCGTTATCGGGCGGCCGCGTGCGCCCCAAGCCGGCGTTTCGGGGCAGTCTGCGCGCGACGAAGCGGCGGTCGTCGGGGATATCCCTGTGCAGGGCGCCATCGGCGGCACGCTCGGAGCCGGAACCGGTGATCCATCCGGAGCTGTTCGGTAGTCTGCGCCCGTGAGTTCGGGGTTCGAGTGGATATGCGAGATCGAGCCGCCGACCAAGCCGGACCTGATGCACGTGCGTCATCAGATCGGGGTGCTGGGCAAGGTCGCCTCGGCCTACCTGATCCCCGACAACCACGTCGGCCGGGCGACGGTCTCGAGCATCGCGGTCGCCCACGAGGTCGACCGGATGGGCGGACGCTCGATCGCCTGCCTCAACGCCCGGGATCGCAATGCACTGGGGTTCCGGCGCGATCTGCTTACGGGGGCGGCCTACGGCGTCGACGAGTTCCTCTTCGTCTACGGCGACGCCCCGGTCTCGGGAGCGCGCACCGACCAGCTGACGGTGCGCTCGATGATCGATGACCTGCGCCAGTTCAGCCAGGAGCACCAGGGCCATGCCGGCAGGTTCCGTGCAGGCGTGACCACCCGGTTGCAGCCCCTTCCCTCGTGGAAGGGTGCAGCCGACTTCCTGTTTGTCCAGGTGGGGTTCGACTTGGACCAGTTGCTGGCCTGGCGCGACACCGTCACCTTCGGCGGCGACGTTTACGCCGGTGTCATGGTCCTCCCCAGCGCATCCATGGCCCGAAAGCTCGTGGCCGACATCCCGCAGATCACCGTTCCGGCCGACTGGATCGATGCCGTCGAGACCGACAGGCTTGCGGGCGTAGAGCTGGCGTGCGAGCTGGCCCAGGGCATCGCGGACAGCGGCGCATTCGACGGCGTCCACCTGATCCCCGGCGTCCGGTACCGTGAGACGGCGGCCCTCCTGGAGATGCAACGGCTCACGTAGCCGGCGTTCCGGGGGCACCCCGCCGGCTCGAGCGTCCGGAGCGTTGTGGGACACTCCTGCTCGACCGATGTAGCGATTATCCCGACGGGGCGGTCCCCCTTTCTGTCGACCGATCGGCATATCGCTAGATATGCGCTACTCCGATGCGTCCTCGCTCATCGGTCACTACTGCCTGCGCTCACTCCGTGAACAGCACCTCGAATCGCTGGAAGACGATCGCCATCTCGGGGTCGAACTCCACGCCGACAGCCATGGACGCGTAAGCAGTGGGCGGCGGGCCGACGACGCCGGTGAGGTGGAGCCGGATCACCACGACGTCCGGCTCGACGGTCATCGCTACGACGGCGCGGTCGGCGACGCTGGACCCGGCGGCCAGAACGGGGTCGGCTCATTCGACGGCGTCAGGCACTCCATCGGTCCTCCGGTCATGTGTCTCGAGTCGTGGCGAAGCGGACGCCCGCGGCGGCGATGATCGCGGCGTGGGCGGCGAGACGACGGCGCCAGGATAGGGTTCCCCCGTCTACTCAGGATTTCCGGGCCGTGATCAGCCAGACCGCGCTGCCGAACCGAACGCCTTCAGGAGTTTCGTGCGATCGGAGCGCGGCCTTCAGCTTCTCGTGTGCGTCCGCTCGGGCGACTTCGTCAAGACCTTCCGACAGACCCTTGACGATTCCGATCCCTCCCACGAACGCGTACGCCGCGTCGGCGTCGGCGCCAAACCACAGCGGCTCCTCTAACGACGTGAGTTCGACCGCCTCGAAACCGACGCGTGTCAGCAGGGCTTCGACATCGTCAGGGTCGGCCAGCGCGGCCGGGCCCGGCGCGCCGGGCGGAGGCATCGGCAAGTCACGCCCTGCGGCCATCGACTCGCGCACGACCATGATCCACTCGTTGCCGGCGATGGCCTGCCAGACCAACAGGGCCATGCGACCTCCCGGGCGCAGCGCCGAGGCGACGTTGGCAAACGCGGCCGGCCGGTCACTGAAGAACATCGATCCAAAACGGCTGATCGCGAGGTCGAAGGTAGCGGTCTCGAAGGCGTGCACTTGCGCGTCGGCCCGGAGGAACGCGGCGTTCGTGAGGCCTTCGGCGCTGGCCCGCCGTCGAGCCTCGGCCAGCATCGACTCGGAGAGGTCCACCCCGAGCGCCGACCCGTCCCTCGCGAGCCGTGCCGCGTCACGAGTCGACTGACCGGAACCGCAACCGATGTCGAGCACACGATCGGCCGGCGCGATCGGGTTTGTCTCCAGAAAGCGAGCCCAAATCGAGCGCACGCTGGTGTCGTACTCGTCGGCAAACTGGGTCCACTGGTCGCCTTCCTCGCCGTCCCAGGCGTTAGCCATATCGACGTTGGCAATCGGCTCACTCATACGACCCTCTCCTGGCCACGGCCCAATCTACGGGTGCGCACTCAGGCTTGGCGAGTCAGCTGCATTTCTACATCGGCGACATCGGCGACATCTGCTCCATCCGCGTGTCGCTTGGAGTCGTGAGACCCGGAATGGCGGGCGGCTTGGTGAGCACGAGCAGCCCGAGAGTGAGCAGGACCGCGGCGGTGCCGTAGGACGCGACGCGGCGCGGCACGAGCGGGATGACGGCCGGCTTGTTGCCCTTCCCGACGATCCGCATCGTCCGGTGGCCCCGCTCGAAGCCCAGCCATCACGGCGGTCAGGGCTGTTGTCATGGAACCTCCCGAGGTCGGTGGTTCCCATCGGACTACCGACCCCGTCGCTCCGGTCGGCAGCCGGGCCAGCGCACTGGGACACCGTCCTTCCGGCCATCGGGTCGTCGATAGGAGACACCAGCGCAAGGAGCGGCGGAGGCCACTAAAGATCCTCGACCACGACGATGGGTGGGCTTTTGCGGGCCGCCGTCACGCCTGAGGTGGCGACGCCGTTCGTCCCCTACGGCGCCGCCTTCGCAGACGCGGACCTGGCGTCGATCCCCGAGTGTGACCTCCCGCCCGGCCTGCCCGAGTGGATGCGCTCGCTCGATGCGTGGGCCTCACGCCAGGCCATCGACGAAACCAGTGGTCCCCAGGCCACCCCGGCTGATCTCGTCGAGGCCAAGCGTGCCGGGATGGGCGTGCGGGTCCCTCGCCACCAGCGGGTCCGGCATACCGAATGAGACCTTCCTCCTCCGGTCACGAGGGCTGTCGGGCGCCGGGCGCCGGGCGCCCGTAGCGTTGGTCCCGTGCGGATCGTGTCCCTGCTCCCGTCGGCCACGGAGATCCTCTTTGCCCTCGGCCGGGGCGATGACGTCGTGGGCGTCACATTCGAGTGTGACCATCCGTCCGAGGCTCGCTCCCGGCGAATCGTCTCGACCTCGGCGCTGCCCGAAGGCCTCACGCCCGGCGCCATCGACGCCCTCGTCCGGGAGCGCCTCGCCCGAGGGGAGGACCTTTACCATCTCGACAGGGGCGCCCTCGCCTCCATCGGCCCCGATCTCATCGTCACCCAGGACCTGTGCGGAGTGTGCGCGGTCGACGTGTCCGAGGTGGAGGACGCCCTGGTCCACCTGGGCTGCCAGGCGCGGGTGCTGACACTTGATCCGATGCGCCTCGACGAGGTGATCGCCTCGGTGGGGACGCTGGGCGCGGCGACGGGCCGTGAAGCTGCCGCGACGGAGTTGGTGTCCTCGCTGCGTGCCCGGCTCGCCGCGCTGGCCGAGCGCCTCGACGGCGCCCGAAGCCGTCCGGTGCTCGTGCTCGAGTGGACCGACCCCCCGTTCAGCGCCGGCCACTGGGTGCCCGACATGGTCGCGGCTGCCGGCGGCGCCGAGGTTCTCGGCCGACCGGGAGAACGCTCCGAGGCCGTGACCTGGGACCGCGTGCAGGCGTCGGGGCCTGAGGTGGCGATCGTGGCCCCGTGCGGCTTTCGCCTCGACGGCGCCCTCCGCCTTGGCCAAGAACTCGTGGGAGGCGGCGCTCTGCCCCCGGGCGTCGAGGTCTGGGCCGTCGACGCCGATGCCTACGTGGTGCGCCCCGGTCCTCGCGTCGTCGAGGGCTGCGAGATGCTCGCCACCGTGCTGCACCCGGACCGCTGCGGAAAGCCGGACCCGGCGAGGGCCCGTCGGGTGGCCTGAACCACGGGCGAGCCGGGAGTGGTGAGCGCGCGGGCGATGTGAGTCGTGAGGTGAGGATTCCCGACCTTGTCAGGCTCCGTAGCCGGCGTCGCCCTCCAGCGGGAGCCGCATCCACGCCACCATGTCCCGGAGGGTGCGGTAGGCGGCCAGACGGGCGTCGTCGGTCCCGGCGCCTTCGGCATCCTCACACGCCGCCCACATGCGGTTGACGATCGATGGGCCGGTGGCCAACAGCCCCTCCGACCCGGCCGAGGCCCACCGGGCCAGCACGTAGCGCACGACGGCACCCACGGGTACGTCGACGGCCGACGCCAGGCGCGCCACGGTCGTGAGTGGATCGACCTTGCTGTACAAGTCGATGTCGGCCTTGAGATTGGCGTCGCGATCGTCGGCGTCCCACGGGCCGGACCAGCGGACCAACTGCACCCACGGCTCATCGTCCATGGCCGATGATGACAGAGGTTCCGCAGGTCCCTCCTCGACCGGCGACGGCCGAGAATGTCGGGGTGTTGAGCGTCGGGTTACCGCCGACCTGGAGGCAGAGGCGGAGGTACGAGGCGAGACCGTGCACAACGAAAGCCTCGTTCAAGTCACGAGAGCCGCACGTGAGATGCTCGGCGCTGAACGAGCCACGATCGAGGTCGTCGACGACGGACTGCGCCACAGCGTCCG
>Ga0307504_10000195_pt1 | contig 12471 bp, 9 predicted proteins | sample 19_S_MG_FD_194516 | JGI IMG/M metagenome (GOLD analysis project Ga0307504, IMG submission 194516) | Soil microbial communities from Populus trichocarpa stands in riparian zone in the Pacific Northwest, United States - 19_S | ecosystem: Environmental > Terrestrial > Soil > Riparian zone > Trees... | reverse complement strand
CCGTCACCCCCGAGCGCTTCGACACGCTCATGGGCGACCTCAGGTCGGGTGCCCTGGCCGAGACGGTGCCGCCCCACGGCACCTTGTGCAGGGTCCGGCGCTCCGTCGGCCTTCCCGCCGCCACCACCGAGTCCGTCACCGGTCCGGAGTTCCCCGCCACGCCGGGCGGCGCCCGGCCTCAGAGCCCAGGGACGGCCTGACGATGCCCCTCACCGACGCCGCCCCCATCGTCACCCGCCGCATCGGCAAGGCCGACTCGTGGACGCTGAAGTCCTATCTCGACAACGGCGGTTACGCCGGGCTGCGCAAGGCCCTCACCATGGACCCGGCTGACATCACCGCCGAGGTCGTCACCTCCAACCTGCTCGGCCGGGGCGGGGCCGGTTTCGAGGCGGGCAAGAAGTGGTCGATGCTGGCCAAGGCGCGGCCGGCCTACGTGGTCGTCAACGGCGACGAGAGCGAGCCGGCCACGTTCAAGGACCACATGCTCCTCGAGAACGACCCCCACCAGATCATCGAGGGCACCCTCATCTGCGCCCTTGCGGTGGGCGCCGCCCAGGCCTTCATCTTCGTGCGGGGCGAGTTCGCCCTCGGTATCGAGCGCATGACCGCCGCCCTCAACGAGGCCTACGCCCACGGCGCGGTGGGGCGGAACATCTTCGGTTCGGGCTTCTCGATCGACCTGGTGATCCACCCCGGCGCCGGCGCCTACATCTGTGGCGAGGAGACGGCCCTCATCGAGAGCCTCGAGGGCAAGCGGGGCTTCCCCCGCATCAAGCCCCCGTTCTTCCCGGCCGCCATCGGGCTGTACGGCAAACCCACCATCGTCAACAACGTGGAGACGGTGTCGAACCTGCCGTGGATCGTGGAGAACGGCGGCGCCGCGTTCGCGGCCCTCGGCATCGGCCGGTCCACCGGCACCCGCATCTTCTCCCTGTCCGGTCACGTGAACCGCCCGGGCAACTACGAGGTGGAGATGGCCAAGGTCACCTTCCGCGACCTCATGGAGGACCCCCGGCTGGGTGGTGGCATCCGCAAGGGCAACCAGCTCAAGGCGTTCATCCCGGGCGGTGCCTCGGCGCCGTGGTTCGGCCCCGACCAGGTCGACATGGCCCTCGACCAGGACGCGGTGGGCAAGGCCGGCTCCATGCTCGGCTCCGGCTCCATCGTGGTGATGGACGACACCACGTGCATGGTGCGGGCGGCCTGGCGCATCACCCGGTTCTTCCACCGGGAATCGTGCGGCCAGTGCACGCCGTGCCGGGAGGGAAGCGGGTGGCTCGACAAGATCATGCGCCGCATCGAGGAGGGCGCCGGGCGGGAGTCCGATCTCGATCTCCTGTTCGACGTCTGTGACAACATCGCACCCGGATTGTCCTGGCCCCCCCGCCAGACCACGATCTGCGTGCTCGGGCCCTCCATCCCGTCGTCCATAACCTCCGGGGTCCGCATGTTCCGCGATGAGTTCCTCACCCACGTCAAAGAGGGCGCCTGCCCGTATGGCTGAGCAGACCGACAACAAGCCCGGCACCGTCACCATCACCGTCGATGGCAAGGCGGTGGCGGCCGAGCCGGGCGAGATGCTCATCGCCGCGGCCGAGCGGGCCGGCGTCTACATCCCCCGGTTCTGCTACCACCCCCGCATGCGGCCGGTGGGCATGTGCCGCATGTGCCTGGTCGAGGTGAAGGGCCCACGCGGCTTCGCCCTCGCGCCCGCCTGCTTCATCCCTGTGACCGAGGGCCAGGAGGTCGTCACCACCTCACCGGTGGTGAAGAAGGCGCAGGACGGCGTCCTCGAGTTCCTGCTGGTGAACCACCCCCTCGACTGCCCGGTGTGCGACAAGGGCGGCGAGTGCCCCCTGCAGGACCAGACGTTGGCGTTCGGGCCGGGAGAGACCCGGTTCGTGGAGGAGAAGCGGCACTGGGCCAAGCCCATCCCGCTGTCGGAGCTTGTGCTCATCGATCGGGAGCGGTGCATCCAGTGCGACCGCTGCACCCGCTTCGCCGACGAGGTCGCGGGCGACCCGCTCATCGAGTTCGTGGGCCGGGGCGATCACATCGAGGTCAACACCTTCCCGGACAGCCCGTTCGCGTCCTACTTCTCGGGCAACACCGTGCAGCTCTGCCCGGTGGGTGCCCTCCTGGCCAAGCCCTACCGCTTCAAGGCCCGACCGTGGGACCTCGAGCAGGTCGAGAGCACGTGCACCATGTGCTCGGTCGGTTGCCGGGTGGCCGTGCAGTCGTCCTCCAACCAGCTCACCCGCTACCTCGGGATCGACAGCGAGCCGGTGAACCACGGCTGGCTCTGTGACCAGGGCCGCTTCAGCTACCAGTACGTGAACAGCGACCAGCGGCTCGCCTCGCCGATGGTGCGCAGGAACGGCGAGCTGGTCGAGGCGTCGTGGGGCGAGGCCCTGGCCATGACCGCCAAGGCGCTGGAGTCGGCCAAGGGCGTGCACGGGCCCGGCGCCGTCGCCGTACTGGGCGGCGCCCGCCTGGCCAACGAGGACGCGTACGCGTGGGCCAAGCTGGCCAAGGGCGTGCTCGGCACCGACAACGTCGACGCCCAGCTGGGCGACGGGCTTCCGGCCGAGGTGGTGCTGGGCCTGCCCCGCGCCACCATCGACGAGGCGTGCGCCGCGCCGGTCGTCATCCTCCTCGGCCCCGACATCAAGGAGGAGCTGCCCGTCCTCTACCTCCGCCTGCGGGAGGCGGCCGTCGACAAGGGCGTCAACATCATCGAGCTCACGCCCCAGGGCACCGGAATGTCCCGCTACTGCAAGGCGTCCCTGGCCTACCGCCCGGGTGAATCGGCGCTGCTTGCCCAGGCGCTGGTGGACGGCGCCAAGGCCGATGTGGCCGGTGTGAAGGCGTCGGCCATCAACGCGGCGCGGGCGCTGGTAGGCCACGGCGCCGTCGTGGTGCTGGGCCGTCCTTCGGTGGCTGAGTCGGCCGCCTCGGTCACGGCCGCCGCCGCCGCCCTGGCCCGCCTCCCGGGCGTGCGGTTCCTGCCCGCACTGCGGCGGGGGAACGTGCTCGGCGCCCTCGACATGGGCCTGGCGCCCGGCGTGCTGCCCGGCCGGGTCACCCTCGACGCGGGGCGGGACTGGTACGGCCGGGCGTGGCCCACCGTGCCCGCCGGTCGGGGCCTCGACGCCGCCGGCACGCTGGCCGCCGCCGCCGAGGGCCGCATCCAGGCTCTGGTGCTGCTGGGCGCCGACCCGGTGGCGGACTTCCCCGACCGCCAACTGGCACGCCAGGCGCTGGCCGGGGCCGGGTTCGTGGTGGCCGTCGACGCCTTCCTCACCGCCTCCTCCCGCCAGGCCGACGTGGTGCTGCCGGCCGCCGCCTTCGCCGAGCGGCGGGGCACCACCACCAACATCGAGGGTCGCATCACGTCGCTCGGCCAGAAGATCGTCCCCTACGGCGTGGCGTGGGCCGACTGGATGATCGCCGTCGAGCTGGCGGCCCGCCTCGGTACCGACCTCGGCCTGGAGAGCGTCGAGCAGGTCTGGGACGAGATCGAGCGGGTTGCCCCCTCCCATGCGGGGATCACCCGGGCACTGCTCGCCGACCGCCGTTACCGAGACGGCGTCACCGTCCCTTTGACGGGACCGCCGCCGGTCGTCGAAGGCCCTGCTCCCGAGGTCGCCACCGACACCTCGTCGGGGGCCACCACCGATGCACCCGGCGCCGTCGACCCGATGGCCGATCCCGGCATAGACGCGGTGGAGACCCAGGGCGTGCCCGCCACCACTGTCGTCCCCGAGCCGCCGTCGCCGCCCGCCGCCACCGCCGCGCCCGCCGGCGACGCGGTGCCGCTCCCGCCGTTGCTCACGTTCTCCGGCCAGGCCCCGCCCGTGTCATTGCCTCCCCTCGACGCCTACTCGCTGCGACTCGTGTCGGGCCGCACGCTGTACGGCACCGGCACCCTCGTGCAGCACGCTGCCGCCCTGGCCGCGCTGGCCAAGCCGCCGTGTGCCCGCGCCAACCCCTCCGACCTCGACCGCCTGGGGATGGGCAGGGGCGGGCAGGTGCGGGTGCGATCGAACCGGGCCAACTTCCTGGTCGACGCTCAGCCCGATCCCGGCGTTCCCCGCGGGTCGCTGTCGCTTGCCTTCAACAGCGTCGACCCCTCCGGCGACACCGCGGCCGACCTCATCGACGCCGGCGCCGCCGTCACCGACGTGCGGGTGGAGACGCCGTGAGCGGCCAGCGAGATCGGTCCAGGAGCAACGCACGGGCGCGCCGGGCCGAGGGGATGGAGCGACCGTGACGGCCATCACCGGCCTGCTTCTCGCCGGCGACCCCCTGTTCAGCAGGGGCGTCGACGGCGGGGTCATCGTCATCGTGGCCGTGAAGGTGCTCGTCTCCTTCACCGTCCTGCTGGTGTCGGTGATGCTGATGGTCTGGTTCGAGCGCAAGCTCGTCTCCGACATGCAGAACCGCATCGGCCCCAACCGGGCCGGTCCGTGGGGCCTGCTACAGACGTTCGCCGACGGCATAAAGCTGTTCTTCAAGGAGGATCTCCTCCCCGACCAGGCCGACAAGCGGGTGTTCCGCCTCGCCCCCTACTTGTCGCTGGTGCCCGCCTTCCTCACTTTCGCCATCGTGCCGGTCGGCGGCATCATCACCATCGGGAAGCACCAGACCCGCCTCCAGCTGGCCGACCCGCCGATGGGCATCCTGTTCCTTCTCGCCATGTCGTCGGTGGCCGTGTACGGCGTGATGCTGGCCGGCTGGTCGTCGGGGTCGAAGTACCCGCTGCTCGGCTCGGTGCGGGCGTCGGCCCAGATGGTGTCCTACGAGGCCGCGCTGGGCCTGTCGGTGGCTGCCGTCGTCCTGGTGAGCGGCTCGTTGCTCACCAGTGACATCGTGGCCCACCAGGCGGCTGGGTCACCTACGAACTACAACCTCTTCCGCCTCGGCTTCGTGCCCTTCGTCATCTTCTGCCTTGCTGCCACGGCCGAGCTGAACCGGCCGCCGTTCGACCTGGTGGAGGCGGAGCAGGAGCTGGTGGGAGGCTTCCACACCGAGTACTCCTCGCTGCGCTTCGCCCTGTTCTTCCTGGCCGAGTTCATGAGCACCGTCGTGATGTCGGCCATCATCGTCACCCTGTTCCTGGGCGGCCCCGCCGGTCCCCACCCCGACGGCGGCTTCCTCGGGGCGGTCGTGCCGGTGTGCTGGTTCCTGTTCAAGATGGCGTTCTTCCTGTTCACCTACGTCTGGCTGCGGGCGACCCTGCCGCGCCTGCGGTACGACCAGCTGATGGACCTGGGGTGGAAGCGCCTCATCCCACTCGCCCTGTTCTGGCTGCTGGTGCTGGCCGGCATGAAGATCGACGCACCCACCACGTCCACCGGCTTCGTCGGGTCGCTGATGCAGCGCCGCTACGGCTTCGGTGTGTTCGCCGGAGGGGTGGTGCTGCTCGTCCTCATGAGCCGGGCCTTGCAAATCGGGCGGGCCACCGCCGACGGTCAGGTCGGGCCTGCCCCGGCCTTCGAGGAGACGCTGTGAACTCGGTCGGCCGCCGGCGTCTGGAGGGTCTGTAGATGGGCTACTTCGATGGCTTCAAGGTCACGTTCAAGACGCTGTTCGAGAAGCGGGTCACGGTCGAGTACCCCGACGTGAAGCGGCCCAAGCCCGAGCGGTTCCACGGCCGCCACGTCCTCAACCGGTACGAGGACGGCATGGAGAAGTGCATCGGCTGCGAGCTGTGCGCGGGAGTGTGCCCGGCCCGGTGCATCTACGTGCGGGGGGCCGACAACCCGCCCGACGCGCCGGTGTCGCCAGGGGAGCGGTTCGGCTTCGTCTACGAGATCAATTACCTGCGCTGCATCCACTGCGACCTGTGCGTCGAGGCGTGCCCCACCGAGGCCATCACCGAGTCGAAGTTGTTCGAGTTCTCCTTCACCGACCGCAAGGACGCCATCTACACCAAGGACGAGTTGCTGGTGTCCGACGACGGCCGGCCCCAGAAGCTCCCCTGGGAGGACTGGCGCGAGGGCGACGACCAGCACACGTCGGCATGGGTGCGGGCTACCGCCCCGTCCGGCAACGCACGGTACGAGGGTCGGGTGCAGTGGTCCGGCGAGCTCGGCTACGGCGTGCGCGCGCCCGAACCGGGCCAGTCGCGCGACGTGCCCGCCTCGGACCCCGCCGGGAGTGGCTCGTGACGACCGTCCTGCTGGCGGTCGCCACCAAGGTTGACGTGGGGGTGTTCGCGGCGGCCGCCGTCATCGTGCTGTCGGGAGCGATCGGCGTGGTTCTCTCCGCCAACCCGGTGCACGCCGCGCTGTCGCTGGTGCTCACCTTGTTCGGTGTGGCCGTGCTGTTCGTGGCCCAGGGCGCCGATTTCCTGGCCGCAGTCCAGGTGATCGTCTACGCCGGGGCCATCGTGGTCCTGTTCCTGTTCGTCATCATGCTCATCGGCGTCGACCGGGCCGAGGACGTGCGCCATGAGCCCTTGCGCGGGCAGCGGCCGATGGCCGTGATCCTCGGCTTGGTCGCCCTGGCCGAGATCCTGCTGCTCTCCCGCGGCAGTGACTGGGCCACGGGCGCCCGGTCGGTGGCCGGCACCTCGAGCGGTCCGGGCACCAACGTGGAGAAGCTGGCCGAGAGCATCTTCACCCGGTACCTGTTCGCCTTCGAGATCACCTCCGTGCTGCTGGTCATCGCCGTCGTCGGCGCCGTGACCCTGGTGCGAAAGCCCCCACCTGTCCCCCGCCACGAGGAGGCGGACGACGACGACACGGCCGCCCCGGCGGCGCTGGCGTCGGTGGCGGACAGGGACGCCGGATGAGCCTCGGAGGGGAGTGGTACCTCACCCTGGCCGCCGCCCTGTTCACCATCGGGGCCGTCGGGTTGCTGGTGCGCCGCAACGTGCTGGTGATGTTCATGTGCGTCGAGCTGATGCTCAACGCCGTCAACCTCACGTTCGTCACCTTCGCCCGGATGCTCGATGACATCGGGGGCCAGTCCCTGGTGTTCTTCGTCCTCGTAGTGGCGGCGGCCGAGGTCGTGGTGGGCCTCGGCATCATCGTCGCCATCTTCCGCCGCCGGGCCGGTGCCACGGCCGACGACCTCCACATGCTCAAGGGATAACGCAGCGCCCGTGCTCGACAACGCCTACCTGATCCCGCTCCTGCCGCTCGTCGGCTTCATCGTGCTGATGGCCGTGGGGCGGCGGGCCGGGGATCCCGGCGCGGGCTGGATCGGCACCGCCGCGGTGGGCTCGTCGTTCCTCTGCACGCTGGTCGCGTTCCTCCAGCTGGTCGGCCGGTCCGGCGGGGAGCGGGTGGCCGCCGACCACCTGTTCACGTGGATCCAGGTGGGCGGGTTCCGCGTCGACGCCGGCCTGCTGCTCGACCCGCTTTCGGTCACGATGGCCCTGTTCGTCACCGGCGTGGGCGCTCTCATCCACCTGTACTCGATCGGCTACATGCACGGCGACGAGCGGTACCACCGGTTCTTCGTCTACCTGAACCTCTTCGTGTTCTCGATGCTCATGCTGGTCCTGGGCGACAGCCTCCTCGTCACCTTCCTCGGGTGGGAGGGCGTGGGCGCCTGCTCGTACCTGCTCATCTCGTTCTGGTTCGAGCGGGAGTCGGCTGCCAGCGCCGGCAAGAAGGCGTTCGTGGTGAACCGCATCGGCGACTTCGGCTTCATGATCGCCATGTTCTTGTGCTTCGCCACATTCGGCACCCTCAAGTACGCCGGCATCATCGAGGGCGCCCAGGGAGCGGCCCACACCACGGTCACCGCCGTCGCGCTGTTGCTGTTCGTGGGTGCCTGCGGCAAGTCGGCGCAGCTGCCGCTGTTCGTGTGGCTCCCCGACGCCATGGAGGGCCCCACGCCCGTGTCGGCCCTCATCCACGCAGCCACCATGGTGACGGCCGGCGTGTACCTCATGGCCCGCGTGGCGCCCCTGCTGGCCCTCACCCCCGACGTCGGCACCACCATCGCCGTCGTGGGCGCCGTCACCGCCCTGTTCGCGGCCACCATCGCCTGTGCCCAGGACGACATCAAGCGGGTCCTCGCCTACTCCACCATCTCGCAGCTGGGCTACATGTTCCTGGCCGTGGGCAGCGGCGCCTATGTGGCCGCCATCTTCCACATGGTCACGCACGCCTTCTTCAAGGCACTGCTGTTCCTCGGCGCAGGTTCGGTGATCCACGGCCTCCATGACGAGCAGGACATGAAGCGCATGGGGGCGCTCAAGAAATGGATGCCGATCACCTCGTCCACCTTCATCATCGGCTGGCTCGCCATAGCCGGCGTGTTCCCCTTCGCCGGGTTCTGGTCGAAGGACGACATCCTGCTCAACGCCTACGAGAAGAGCCCCGCCCTCTGGGCCGTCGGTCTGGTCACCGCCCTCCTCACCGCCTACTACATGTCGCGGCAGGTGTTCCTGGTCTTCTGGGGCGATGAGCGCTGGCGCGACGTCCCCGCCGCCGACAAGCCCGGGCTCACCGAGCCTGAGCTCGTGGCCGAGGACCACGAGCGGGTGTCCGCCCAGCCGGCCACCGTGGGCCATACCGCTCACGGCGCTCTCGCACACGACGACCACGGCGGCCACGGCGGCCACGCCAGGGAGCCGCACGAGTCGCCGTGGCTGATGACCGTGCCGCTGGTGGTGCTGGCGACCCTGTCGGTCCTCGGTGGCCTCATCAACCTGCCTTTCGGCAGCGGTGGCGGGCTCGAGCACTGGCTGGAGCCCGTCTTCGGCGAGGCCCTGCACCATGTCGACGCGTCGGGGGGCCTCAAGGTCACCTTGGCACTCGTGGCCACGTCGGCCGCCGTGGCCGGCATCGGTTTTGCCTACGCCACGTTCATGAAGGCCCGGCGTCTCGACGCCTACGAGCCCGTCGTCCTCAAGAAGGCGTGGGGGATAGACGGTCTGTACGCGGCGCTGATCGTGACGCCGGGGCGCGCGCTGGCCGCCTTCTCCGCCTACGTGGTCGACGCCCGGATCATCGACGGCGTGGTGAACGGGTTGGGCACGGCGGTAAGGGGCAGCGGTGGTGTGCTCCGCAAGGTGCAGACCGGCTACGTGCGGAACTACGCCCTCGGGGTGGCCTTCGGGGCCACCGTCCTGCTGGGCTGGGTCATGGTCCGGGCAGGGGTGTGACGGCGTGAACGACCTCGACTTCCCCATCCTGAGCGCCATCGTCCTGCTTCCGGCGGCGGCGGCCGTCGTGGTGGCCCTCCTGCCCAGGAGCCGGCCGGACGTGGTGAGGCTGGTCGGCTTCCTGGCCGCCCTGGCCACAGGCGTGCTCACCGTGTGGCTGGCCTTCGCCTTCGACAAGGGGGACGCCGGCTACCAGTTCGTGTCGCAGCACCATTGGATCGCGGACCTCGGCATCTCGTGGATCGTGGGCGTCGACGGCATCTCCCTCTTCCTCGTGGTCCTGACCGGCGTGCTCTTTCCGATCGCCTTGATCGGGCCCAAGGTCCATCGGGACGTGAAGTCCTACACGGCCTGGATGCTGGTGCTGGAGGCTGGCTGCCTGGGCTCGTTCCTGTCGCTCGACCTGTTCGTGTTCTTCCTGTTCTTCGAGATCACCCTCGTGCCCATGTACTTCATCATCGGGGGCTGGGGCTACGAAAACCGGGTCTACGCCTCCGTAAAGTTCTTCCTCTACACCTTGTTCGGCTCCGCCTTCATGCTCGTGGGCATGCTGGCCCTGGTGTTCCTCAGCGCGAAGGGCCGCCCGGTCACCTTCGACTTCCGGGAGCTGGCCGAGCGGGGTGCCCTGGCGGAGAACACCGCCCGCTGGGTCTTCCTCGCCTTCACTGCCGCGTTCGCGGTCAAGATCCCGCTGTTCCCCGTGCACACGTGGCTGCCGGACGCCCACACCGAGGCCCCCACGGCGGGGTCGGTGATACTGGCCGGCGTCCTGCTCAAGCTCGGCACCTACGGCATCCTCCGCTTCGGCGTCACCTTGTTCCCGGCCGCGGCCGTCGACCTGGCGCCGCTCCTTCTCACGCTGGCGACCATCGGCATCATCTACGGGGCGTTGGTGGCAACCGTCCAGAAGGACCTCAAACGGCTTGTGGCCTATTCCTCGGTTGCCCACCTCGGATTCATCGTGCTGGGCACCTTCGCCCTCACCAACCAGGGCGTGTCGGGCGGCGTGCTCCAGATGGTGAACCACGGGCTGTCCACCGGCGCCCTCTTCCTCCTGGTCGGCATGATCTACGAGCGCCGCCACACCCGCCAGATCTCCGAGCTCAACGGCTTGCAGAAGTCCATGCCCGTGCTGGCCGCCGTCTTCACGGTGGTGATGCTGTCCTCCATCGGCCTGCCAGGCCTCAACGGCTTCGTCGGCGAGTTCCTGGTGCTCGTCGGCACCTTCATCACCCGGCGCTGGTGGGCGGTGGTCGCCACTGCCGGGGTGATCCTGGCCGCCCTCTACCTCCTGTGGGCCTACCAGCGGGTCTTCCACGGCACGCCCACCGGCGACAACGTCGGGCTACCCGACATGACCTGGCGGGAGAGGGCGGTGATGGCCCCCCTGGTCATCCTCATCGTGTTCCTCGGCGTCTACCCGAAGCCGGTGCTCGACCGCATCAACCCCTCGGTGGAGGCACTGGTGAGCCGGGTCGAGAAGGCCACCGATCACCGCCAGCCGGCCGTCGCCTCGCGGCGTGAGACGGGCGACCGATGACGATCCTCCTGGCCCAGGCCAACCCGACCCTCATCGCCCCGATCCACGTGCCCAACGTCGAGTACTCGGCCATGCTGCCGGCGCTGATCCTCATCGGCGGCGCACTGCTCCTGCTGCTCGTGGTGTCGGTGGTGCGCTCCCGCCCCCCATGGCTCTGGACGGGCATGACCCTCGCGACGGGGGCGGCCACCATGGTGTCGTCGCTGGTGCTGTGGTTCGACGTGCGCGACGACGGTCCCCGCCGGGTGGTGGCCGACGCCCTGGTCGTGGACGGGTTCGCGGTCTTCTTCATGGTGCTGATCGCCGTGACGGTGATCCTCGGCGCCCTGCTGGCCACGACCTACCTCGACCGCGAGGGTTTCCCGGGCCCTGAGTTCTACGTGCTGATGCTGCTGTCGGCCTCGGGGGCGGTGGTGATGGCGTCGGCCAACGACCTGATCGTGCTCTTCCTCGGGCTCGAGATCCTGTCCATCGCCCTGTACGTGCTGGCCGGGTTCCATCCCCGCCGCCTGGAGTCGAAGGAGGCGGCCATGAAGTACTTCGTGCTCGGCGCCTTCTCGTCGGCATTGTTCCTCTACGGCGTGGCTCTGGTGTACGGAGCCACAGGGAGCACCAATCTCGGCTCCATCCGGACCTTCCTGGCGTCCAATGTGGCGCCCAACGGTGGGGTGCTCCTGGCCGGTGTCGCGCTCCTCCTGGTGGGGTTGGGGTTCAAGGTTGCGGTCGTGCCGTTCCATACCTGGACGCCCGACGTGTACCAGGGGTCGCCGTCGCCGGCCACCGGCTTCATGGCGGCGGCCGCCAAGGCAGCCGGGTTCGCCGGCTTGTTGCGGGTGTTCTTCTCGACCTTCTCGACCCTGCGCCTCGACTGGCGCCCGGTCGTGTTCGTGCTGGCCGTGATCACGTTGCTGGTCGGCTCGGTCCTGGCCGTCGTCCAGACCGACATCAAGCGGATGCTGGCCTACTCGTCGATCAGCCATGCCGGCTACGTGCTCATCGGCCTGCAGGCGGCCAGCTCGGCTGGCATAGCCGGCTCGCTCTTCTACCTCCTGGCCTACACGTTCATGGTGCTCGGCAGCTTCGCCGTGGTGACCGTGATGGGCCGCCAGGGCGACGCGGACCACGACCTGTCGGCCTACCGCGGGCTGGCCAGCCGGCGGCCGGCGCTGGCCCTGGCCTTCACCGTCTTGCTGTTGTCGCAGGCCGGCGTGCCCTTCACCACCGGCTTCCTCGCCAAGTTCTACGTGATCTCGGCCGCCGTGCAGTCCCGGTCCTACGCGCTGGCCCTCATCGGCATGCTGTCGGCCGTGATCGCAGCCTTCTTCTACCTGCGGATCACCGTCCTCATGTACACGCCGCCGGCGGACGACGGTGCCGACGTCCGCTCCCGCCCCCTGGCCGTGCCCGCCGCCACCGCCCTGGTGGTCGGGGTGGCGGCCGCCTTCACCATCGCCTTCGGGCTGGTGCCGGCGCCCATGATCCATTTCGCCCGCCAAGCCACGCTGCTTCTGTGACCGGCCCGGAACCGGAGGTTCCGGGCCGAGTTGGCTGTCCTTCGCCGTCGCAGGCGGACCTTGCCCAGCGGGATGGCTGCGCTCCGGGGGCCCGGCGGAGCCGGGCAACCCTGCGCCATGACCCCTTTCTCGCCGGCTTCGCCGGCGGTGGAGCCCCCCCAGGGAGGCCGCCCGGGCGGCGTCCGGCGGCCGGGCGCCGGCTACCCACCCGCGCCGGTCCGGCGTGGGGCCGGGAAGCCGCTCGGGGTGTTTCCGGCCCGCGAACGGGGGCTGGTACCGGTCTGGCG
>Ga0307504_10000194_pt1 | contig 12556 bp, 17 predicted proteins | sample 19_S_MG_FD_194516 | JGI IMG/M metagenome (GOLD analysis project Ga0307504, IMG submission 194516) | Soil microbial communities from Populus trichocarpa stands in riparian zone in the Pacific Northwest, United States - 19_S | ecosystem: Environmental > Terrestrial > Soil > Riparian zone > Trees... | reverse complement strand
GAGGCGCAACCGGCCGGTACTGTGCCGGTGGTCGCGTGGCCTGGCCGCCCGGTGCCCGAGTGAGGGACCCGAAGTTGCGTGGCCCTGTAGTCATAATGCGGGGCGGCGCGTGCGACGGCTGGGCTTATTACGAGGCTGAGGCGAAATCGCGCGTGGAGGCTGTGGAGTCGACTGGTCACGGCGTTTGGCGGTACCGTCCGACCGGCGAGACGGAGCCGTACCCGCTGGACGAGACGGTCACGTGCACGGTGTGGCGGGAACCATGAGGCGCGCCGCGCTCATTCTCGCGCTGACCGTGTTCACGTCGGCCATCGTCCTGACCGGCAGGCCGGACGCGGGTGCCGTCACACCGAAGCAGCGGAAATGCGACCAACAGGTAGGAACAATCTCGGGGGCGTTGAAGGGGATCACCGACCCGGTCGGGCAGTCGTTGAACTGCCCTAACCCGGCGGTTGGGACGGCTAAGAACACGGTGTGCCCGAATGGGGACAACCCGGAACCTCCGGTCGCAGTGAAGCCGTCGGACGGTTTGACGGGGTTCATCGACTCCGGCCCGCCGACCCCGGCGAAGCCGAAGGACGTGTCGGTGTACCGGGTTTTCGGTACCGACCCGCCGTGGCACACCTACGACATGGGGTGCGCAGGGACGGTGACGGATCCTGGCGCGTCGGTGGATACGACGCTCGGGAACTGGCTGTTCTCCGCCGCGAAAGTAATGGTGTCGTTCTCGATTTCGGCGCACCGGGTGGTGTCTCCGCCGTCGTTCCTGGACGTGTTCGACCCTGTTATCGCGTCGGCGTCGGGGCTGCTGCGGGACGCGGTGTGGATCCCGTTCGCCGGGCTCGTGGTCCTCGGCGTCGGGGTTTGGTTGCTGTGGACGTCACGCAGGGGTCAGACCGCTATGGCTGTGACCGTTGTCGCGTGGACGCTGCTCGTGTCCGGCGCGGCGGCCGGCCTTATGGCGTACCCGGTGTGGGCAAGCCACAAGATCACGGCCGGGGTATCGACTGTGATCACGACCGTGACGGGTGGGGTGGAGCCGTTGGACCCCGCTGACCCGTCCGGTGCCCGGGCTGAACTGTTCACCGATCGGGTGGTGGATCAGGCGTGGCAGCGGGGCGAATTCGGCAGTGCGACGTCAGATGCGGCCGTGAAATACCGGGACGCTCTGCGGGTGTGCCAGGCGTTCACGTACGCCGACGCCGGGGCGAAGGATCAGGGCGGGATCGCGGCGCGGAAAGCGGCGTCTTGTACGGCGGTCGCGGCCCGGTTGAAGACTGAAGACGCAGCGGCGTACTGCCATTTTCAAGGCAAATGCGGGGGGCGGGTCGCGGCGGGCGTGATCGCGCTCGTAACGGCTGGGGCTACCCTGCCGCTGCTGATCGTCGCGGATGTGATGGTGGCGTTCGCGGCGTTCGTGGTCAAGTTCCTGGTGCTGTTCGCGCCTGTGATCGCTCTGATGGCCCTGCCGTACGTGTGGCGGCATCGTGGGATGGAGGCGGTCGGGTTCGGCGTCCTCGCTGCGCGGAACGCGGTGGTGTTGGCGGTGGGCGGGGCGGTGGACATGCTGCTCGTCGCGCACACCCTGGGGCCTGGGGTGGACATGGCGGGGTGGCTGCGGATCCTGGCGTGTCTGCTGTTCGAGGTGGTGTTCCTGGTGGTGCTGCGGCCGTTTATGCGGTTCAACCTCGGTCGGATTCCGGGCGCTGACCGGGTGAAGCGGCTCGGGCGTAGGGCGAAGAAGGGCGGGCGGAAGGCGGGTAAGGAGGCGCGGAAGAGGGCAAGCAAGGGCGCGGGGAGGGTGCGGAAGTGGGCTGAGGCGGGCAACCAGCCTAAGTCTCAACCCAAGAATGAGACTAGCGGTAGGTCTGTGGCTGTAGAGGAGCCCCGACCCGAAGACGTCGCCCCCGACAAGGCAGCAGCGTCTTATCCGGCTGATGATGACGCCGCGACGATGCACGAGACGGCGCTCGGTGACGAGTACTCCGGTGTCCCACCCGACGTTGCGGAGCGGTACCGGGCGCAGGGCAAGGCGGGGGAAGAGGCGCAGAAGGCGGCGCGCGCGGAGGGTGTCCGGTGGGAGCAGGGCCGGGAAGTCGCAGACGACGGAACGGAAGTGCACAGGGTGTTCGACCCTGTGACGGGTGAGACGGTCAGCAAGCCTCGGGTGCGCGCCCGTGGCGTCGCGGACCAGACACAAGACGTCGGCCCGGACGCGGCCGCTGGTGGGGGCGAGTCGGATGCCTGAGTGGTTCCGGGTTTGGTTGGGTGAGTTGGGTCGGTGGGCGGCTCGGGGCCTGGCGAGGTCGCCTAGGCGACTGCTCGTCGCGGTGGCAGTTGGTCTGGTATTGGTCGGGGGGGTGTCGCGGCTGACTAGCGGCGGTTCTCCTGCCGCCGCTGTACCTGCCCCTATTGTCGCGGCGGCTCCGGCCCCTGCGGACCGGGGGCCGGGCGTAGTCGTGGACGGCTGGCTTGCGGCTTGGCTCGACCAGACGGTCGACCCGGTGGGGTGGCGGCAGGGCATGCGCCCATTCGTGACGGACGAGGTGGCGTGGATGTTCGCGGGCATGACCCCGGACAAGGTCCCCGCATCGTCGGTCCTCACCACGACACTCGGGACAGTCACCGCCACCACGGCGACCGTCGCGGTGCAACTGGACACGGGCGACCTGACGGTGCGCCTGGTGCCCGACGCCGGTGGTTGGCTCGTGTCCGGTTTCGGGCAGGAGCAGTGACCCGCCGCGTGGCTGTTCTCCTTGTCGCAGCCGTGCTCACAGCGGTGCCGGTTGGTTTGCTGCTGATGGTGGCGTCCGCAGCTACGGGGCAGGTATCTGCCGGGTCGTGCGGGCAAACCTCGTCGGTCACGCCCGTTTCGAGCGTGGCGGGGTTGGACGCGGCGCAAGCCGGCAACGCGCGGATCGTCATCGCGACTGGTGTGGCGATGGGCGTCCCGCGTCGGGGGCTGATCGTCGCGGTCGCCACCGCCCGGCAAGAATCCGGGCTGATGCCGTTGGATCACGGCCCGGACGGGTCGCTCGGCCTGTTCCAGCAAATCCCGTTTTGGGGAACCGCAGCGGACAGGATGGACCCCGTTACGTCGTCGCGGCTGTTCTACGCCCGGCTCCTGCGAGTGAAAGGCTGGGAGGCGATGCCGGTCACTCAGGCGGCGCAGGCGGTACAACGGTCCAAGTTCGGCGACGCCTACGCCCAGTGGGAGACGCTGGCCACGGCTGTGGTCGGGCAGTCCGGGACGGCAGGCCCCGTGTGCGCCGCACCCGCCGTGGCTGTCGCCGCTGGCAACGCGCCGCAGGAAGCGGCCCGGATTTTGGCCCAGTGGGGTGACCGGATCGTCGGCAACGCCGCCGCCGAGAAAGACCTACAAGACACGGCGTCCGGTGCGGGGTTCGAGTCGTGCGGCCACCACATCCTCATAGATGCGGACCTGCTGCGGTGGCAGTTGCTCCTGATGACCCGGTTCGCGCTCACTGTCGTCAACTACTCCACCGGCCACGCCTGTGACCCGTTCTATCACCCGCCGGGGATGGCGTCCGATTTGGGCGGGGTCACCGAGATCGGGTCCGGGCAGTCCACGAACTTCACGCCCGGCACGGCTGGCGATAACGCTGCCGTCGATACCCGCTTCGATGACTTCGCCGCGACGGTCGGGCCGGATCACGCGGCGTTGGGGCAGCTCGGCTTTTCGGGCGCGTCGTCGCCGGCGTATCAACGGATCGCGTTCCCTGACGGCCCGACGCACCGGCACATGAACACGCATCAGAATGACCCTCAGTGGGGTCCGTACCGGTCGGAGGTGTGGCCGTCGTGACGTGCCCCCCGAACGTGGTGTGGTGGACCGACGACGCGGGTGAGAAGTGGGTGCTGGAAGTGGTCGCCGCTACACCGTTCGGTATGTATCGGGCGACGGCGACGCTGACCCGCGCGGAAGTGGAGTACATCATCAGCGGCCTTCGGGCCGAGCTCGAAGACACGCGATAACAAGGGGCAGAGACGAGAATGGGGTTGCTGATATGGGTGGAGTGACGGTTCGGAGGGTCCGGGCGGGTGACGCGTGGGGGGTGCGGCGGCTGTCGATCGAGCGTCTTCTGTCGTGCCCGGCGGGTACGTGGTCGCCGTTGTTGGAGGACGCGCCGCAACGTCCGGGCCGGGTGTGGCGTGCGTTGGCGGTGGAGCACGCGTCGAGCTCTGCGGTGGTCACGTTCGTCGCGGCGGCCCCTCGTCTGGTGGGGTGCGCGACGGTCACCGTGGACGGCGGAATGGCGGTGTTGGGTGGCATGTACGTGACCCCGGAGCATCGGGGGTCGGGCGTGGCCAAGCGGCTGCTCGGGGAGTGCTTAGGCTGGTCGGAGTTGCCGTTCGTGCTGTGGGTTCGGCCGGGGAACCCTGCGGCGCTTGGCCTGTACGGGTCGGCGGGTTTCGTCCTGTCGGGGCGGGTGTGGGAGCCGGACGTGGCGGGGTCGTGGGTGGAGATGCGCCGGCCTGCGGTGCCGGTGGAGCGGGTCGCGTGACCGGCCGGTGATGGGGCCGTCGCACCGCCTGGCGGGTGTCGCGTCGTGGCTCGCCTACGCGGACGTGACGCACACGGTCGGGCTGCCGCTGGTGGGTGGGGTGGTGGTCGCGGCTGCGTCGTCGCACGGGAGACCGTCACCGGACTCGGACCTGTACCCGCCGTTGAAGGGCAGGGTGGCTCACCGGGGAATCACTCACCTGTGGGCGTGGCCGGTGCTGCTGTACCTCGCGGCGCTGCTCTACCTCGCGACGTTGAGTTCGGGGCTGTGGTGGTGGGCACCGGTCGCGGTAGCGGTCGGCTGGGCGTCCCACATCGTCACTGACGGCGTGTTCGGGCGGGGGAAGGGCCGTCCGAGGTGGTTCATTCTCGGTAACGGTGGGGTGCCGGTGTGGCGCCGCCGGGGTCGTTGGGTGTATTGGGGTTTGCGGTTCAAGACGGGCGGGCCGTTCGAGTACGGGGTGGCGGTGCCCGTGTTCATTGTGGCGTGCGGGTGGCTCGGCTGGCACGCGCTCGCACCGTCGACGGCCCCGTCGTGGGGGGACATCACTGCGGCGATGCAAAGCCGGTAACGCTCGTTAAGCACACTATGCTATCGTGTGCGCCCATGGGGCAGAGATTGAACGACAGGTGGGATTCCGACCCGCTCATCCAAGTGCCGGAGCGGGAACCCGACCCCGCCCGGAACGAGATCCGGGCCAACAACATCCTCGTCATCGGGTGGCTGATCGCCGCGATTCTGGTGGCGTTTCTGGTTGTTCGGGGCGGCGGGATCGCGTACCTGCTCTCCTAACCGTCGTCTGGGACGGGTCGCCACACGAACCTCGGCGGGTCGCCACCCAAGTTTTGGATCATGTGTTCAAGGCGTTTGACGTGCCGTTCGCATGCTTCCATGCGGTGGCTGGTTTCGAGGTATTGGCGGCGGGCTTCGGCGGCTTCCTGGCGGGCTTCCATGGCTTGTTGGCGGGCTTCTTTCGCTTGGTCCCGCACTTCCCGGACCATTTCCATCGCTTCGCCGGTCAACACTGCGGTGGCGTCGACGCCTGCTTTGTCCGCTTCCGCGCCGAGTTTCCGGCGTGACTGTCGGAGGGTGAAGAGGGCGAAAATACCGGATGAGGTTATGAGGGTGATGACGCCTTGTAGGAGCGGTGACGCCGCCGCGACGCTACCCACCGCTGTCGTCTTGGTCAGATAGCTGGTGGAGGTAGGTGCGGAATCGGCGGAGTCGGGCGGTGATTTGCCAGACGCGCCACAGGGAGGCGATGCCGAATCCGGCGGCGAGGGAGCCGGGGAATGTGGCGATTGCGCCTGCTAGGGCGAATGCGGCGACGGAGTAGACGATGCACATGCCGCCCAGGAATAGGCTGCCGACTCGTTCGAGGAGGATGGCTAGTACGGGGTCGCGGATGATGTTGGAGATGAGTAGGGCGGCGCCTCCGAGTAGGAGGATGGCGCCCCAGATGTGGACGAATGCGGTGGGGAGGGTGGCGTCGATGGAGTTGGGTTGGGGTCCGCCGAGGGTGATTCCGAGGCCGGAGAGGGCGCAGACGGCGGCTCCCCATACGGCGTAGGGGTGGCGTTGTCCGACGGGGGTGAGTGGGTCATGCATGGGCGTGGGCGCGGAGGTTGACGGCTGACCGTAAATGTAGGGCGCCGACCCAGCCGTAGACGATGACGCCGGTGAATGGGACGGTGCGGTTGAGCGGGGCGGAGAAGGCGATGCCGACGGAGAGGCCGAGGTAGGGGAGGGCGGCTGCGGCTTTCACTTTCCACTCCGCTCTCGGGGGTAAAGGTAGGAGTTGCGCGAGGCCGAGGAGGATGAACAGGGTGCCGTGTACCCACCACGGGGCGATGGTTCTGGGGATGACGAAGGAGGGGCCGGAGAAGCGGGTGGCGCCTCCGGCGAGGATCGCGGCGCCGAGGAGTACGGCGAGGATGGGTGGCCACGCGAGCCACGGCCGGGTCACCATGGGCGGGTGAGTGCCCATTCGGTCCAGTCGGCGGGTGTGCAGAGCCGGTCGGGATGGACCGAAGGGTGGGGTAGCCCGGCTTTCGTGTAGAGCCACGCGGCGAGGCTTGAGCAGACGACGTGGCCGGGTGCGCCCGTCCCGTCCCAGTCCTCGGCGAACAGGGCGGGGAGGTTCAAGGCTGTCAGGGCGTCGTCGGCGATGGCGGCCCAGTCGTAGGGGGTGCCGAGCATTGTGGTCGCGAGCTCGGTGATGGTGGCGCGCTGTTGCGGCGTTTTGGGTTGCTCAGCGTTGCCGACGGTGTGCGGGTCGCGGAGGTACCGGCGCAAGTCTGCCCAGCCGACGCCGCCGGGTTTCCCTTCGACGCCCCACAGCACGTCGCCGGTCCAGTGGTGCGCGACGACGACGTGGTTGTCGAGGCCGGTTTCGCCGGTGAGGACCCCGCCGATGTTGACGGCTTTCTCCACGAGGCTGATGCTGGTGCGGACGGCGAGGACGTCACCCGGGGCGATGTCGGGGCTGGTCAGCATTCGGTGTCGACCCCGGTGATTTTCGGGAGGGGGTCGAGGTAGATGCCGGCGACGGCCGCCGCCCGGCCCGGCGAAACGGGTCTAGCGGTGAAGGGGAGGGGTTCCCCCCGGAACCACACGGACACGACCCGGCCGTCATGTAGTTCGATGTTGAGGGTGTCCATGCTGGCGAGGGTGGTGCCTGGTGGTGTGGGGGGGCGGCGTTCGGGCCAGGCGACGATGAACACGGCCCGCGCGGTCTGCCTCACGGCCCATTTAGCGGCGCGTGTCAGTAGGCGCCCGGCTCGGGCGCTGACGGTTCGTGTGAGGGTCATAGCCCGAGCGCGGCGGCCCACGTCTTGTACGCTTTCGTGCGTCTCGTGGCGGCGCCTGCCGTGTGGGCGTATGCGAGGTCGGCGGCGTTCGGGGTGTCATGGGCGGGTGTCGGTGCGGGGGCGGTGTTGGGGACAAAGCTAGTGGCGTCGCCCTGCTCGGACAGGAGCCGGGCGTAGTCGTCGAAACCGACGTTGAAGTATCCCTTGTCGCCCCAGTCCGGTCCCCACGAGTTGACGAGCCGGAACCGTTTCGCGTCGACGTCGACGCCGATGACCGCCGGTTCATGCCCGCCGCGCACCGAGCCTGAGATGGTGACGGTGCCTGTGCTGTCGGGGGTGTCGAAACCCTCGTACCACGATATTCCGGTGATTACTGGGCCGGTTTGGAGGGCGGTGATGACGGCGTCGATGGAGGTGCAGTGGAGGTATCCGTTGATGTAGCCGCGTTTCTGGGCGGCTTTCGCGACGGACAGGCCGTCCGACCCGGAATCCTGCGGCGGGTACGCCCCTGGGTATGGGTCGATTTTGGTGGCTTCGCTGTACAGGGCGACGGCCAGCGTCTCGTCCAGGGTGAGCCCGGCCGGGACGGTCTGATAGTACGGGTCCGACCCGAGCACCCCAACTGTCGCATTCCCGGTGCATGACCCGATTTGTCCCTGGTCCAGGATGCTGATGTCGTGGGGCCACAGCTTCGACTGCGCGAGCGCGGCACGCGGCTTTACGAGATAGGCGAGTGACCGGGGGTCATGATTTATGTTCCTTCCGAGACGCTTGCCCTCTACCCGCTGCTCCTCAATGATCCGGTTCACTGGGTCGCGCCCGTCGCCTTGGGTGACACGGTCAAGGTTCCCTCATATTCCGGCAGGGTCGACGTGAGCGTGTCCGTGATCGCTTTGATCTGGTCCGGCGAGAGGGTCGCGGTCGTCGGGTTCTGCTTCAACGCCGCCGCGACGGCGGTAATAGCCTGGTCGGGGGTGAGAGGCTTCGGCAGCGCCTCGATCTTCCCCGCGACGTCCGCGACTTTCCCCGCGACGTCCACCATTTGGGCGCGGATCCCGCCGGACGGGTGGGTCGGTTCCCCGATCTGCTGCACGAGTGCCTGGTATTTGTTGTTGTTGTCCGTGCGGATAGCTGCGACGTCGGCGCGTAGGGCCGTGATGGCGTCGAGGATGGTTTGTATGTCGGCCATGCTGATGCCTCCGGTGAGTCCGAAAACGGTGCGGAATTGGTCTGCGGTGCCGAGGAAAGCGTTGTGGTCTGACGGGCCGGCGGGTGGGGCGGCGCGGGGCCAGTCTGGGGGTGCGGGCCACTGTGTTGAGCCGTCGGAGTATTGCCAGCCGTCCCACGGCCCGGGGGGGGCGACGGATGAGTACCCGGCTTTGATGACACCCAACCAGCTAGGGCGGTTGGGGTAGATGCTGTTGAGGTCGCCGCTGTTGCCGTACACCTTCACCCGCTGCCGGGATAGCTTGCCGGCGAGGATGTCGGCGAGGGCGGTGATCTGGTTGGAGTGGTCGCCGCCGATCTGCCCGCCCCACGATTCGACGTCGATCATGGCGGTGAAGTGGTCGTCGACTTGCGCGAGGTTGAAGAACAGGTCGGCTTGGGTTTGTTCGTTGCCGGGGTACCAGACGAGGTAGCCGCAGTGGCCGAGGGTGAGTTGTTTGCCGGGGCCCGCGTTGGCGTGGCACCAGCCCGTGTTGCCGCCGATTTTCTTGTCGACGTAGGACGTGCCGAGGCAGACGCGGTACGCGGCGAACTGGTAGGGGTAGCCGGCGTTGTAGGTCGCTGACTGCCATTCGGACCAGTCGGTCCAGAAGATGATGCCGCCGGGGAGGGTGGTGGGGCCGAGGGACGGTTCGGGTGCGGCGGTGAGGTGTGGGCGGCCGACGGGCCGGCCGTAGCGTGCGCCTTCTTTGATGGGGTGGGCTGCGACGTCTGCGTGGCGGGGTCCGGTGTCGGTGAGGTGGACTTGCTGCCCTTGGTAGGTGCCCGCTCCGGTGATGGCTTCGGAGGCGTGCATGTCGCCTTCGCAGACGGGGCAGTGGATGGTTTGTTCGGCCACGGTTAGGAGTGTGAGCGGCTACGTCCGGGGTCGGCCCCGTTAGACTTGCGTACACGGCCGGGTCGGGTTGAGGCGGCCTCACAGGAGTCGGTTCCTAGCCGCTGGGACTCGCTGGTCCGTCCTTCTCCCAGCGGCGAAGGCCGGGCGGTTCCTGGCTGACACGGGTTTGATTCCCGAGCGACCCGGCCGCCTACAGCCTGAGTTGCAGGGTCACGGTGTCGAGGTCCCAAGTCCATGGGACGGGTATCCCGCCGAGGTCGTCGGCGCACACGACGAGCCCCACGAAGGCCCGGCCGTCGGGGCATGTCGTCAGCCCGTCGATATCCAAAGCTGTGCCGCCGACGGGTGACGTGACGGCGGCCGCTATCCAGTCTTGGTTGGCGCCGTCGTTGACGAAACAATCCCCGGGCGTGGTGCCGTACACGGTCGTCAACGTCGTGTTACCCCAACCGTCGACGGAGGTGCGGATGGTCGCGGCTGCGAGCCACTGGTCCCCCGCCCCGGTGGGGAACACGTCCACTCCGGGTGTCGGGGTGTAGGGCTGCCCGGTGGGGCAGTACGCGACGGGCGTGGAGGAGTAGGCCCGTTCGGTGACCCGCAGCGACGTGCCCCCGGTGATGGGTGTCGCCGTGTTCGCTGTCACGGTACCTGGGAGGCCGTAGGAGGGTAGGGTGACCCACTGCCCGACGCCCGACTCCATGCCGCCGTTGGCGATGACCGTCGCGGCGTACGTGCCGGGCGGGAGGCCGGTGAGGGTCCGGTTCGTGACTTGCGCTTCGAGCCGCGTCAAACGCTGGTGCATGGACTTGAGCAGCGCGGCGGTGGACGGGGGTTTCGGGTACGCCGTCACCGAGGCACCCCCTGCGCGATGGATTCGGGGGCGATGGTGACGGTTATCGTGTCGTTGCCTTCCTCGTCCACCGCGACGCTGACAGCGGTGATGAGACCCACGATTTCCGCGCCGTACTGGTACAGCCCGTCACCACGAGGGATGCGGGTCAGGCAGTGGTCGCCCGGCAGGTACTCCCCCAACTGTGGGGCGGCGGATGCCGCTATGGAGGCGATGGTGAGGGTGAACGTTTGCAGCGGCATCCGCGTCAACGCGAGTTTCCCCCGTGCGTGCGCCGCCAACACGGACGGGGTGGTGATGTCGGAGAACGACTCGGCGGCTTCCATACGCGGGTACCCGGCGACCCTCACGGTGGGGTCGTCGGCGGTGTACCGGGGCGGTTGCGCGTTCGCGGCCGAGCCTTCTTTCACGGCTCCGGTGGTGTAGACGGTGGACGCGACGGTTTGGCCGTCCTCCGTCCAGCCGTAGTCGATGGTGTCGGCGTCCATCTCGAACACGAGTTGGCTGGTTGGGTAGGTGCGGCCCAAAGTGGGGTAGCCGAGTTGCAGCGCCCTGCGGACGACGCTGCCGACGCCGTTGTCCCAGTACGGCACCCACCGGAAATCGAACCCCCCCTCTAATGCACTGAGTTCTTTCAGGCGTTGCCCGACTGGTGCGCCGTCCGCCCCCAGGTAGGAGCGGTCCCGCCGAACCCCCGACACTGTGCTACCGGTGTAGGTGGGATTCAAGGCGACACCCGTCTTCGCGTTCGCGTACTGCACCAGCGACCGTGCTATCGCCAATTGGTCGACCTGCTTGTAGTTCAAATCGCTGGTGATGAGCACGTGCGCGTCCAAATACGATTGGGTGTCGCCCACGTCGAGGCGCATTGTCCGGGTTGAGGCGGTGTACTGGCGGCCCCAGATGGTGCCGCCGAACATCAACGCGTCGCCCCGGTTCACCAGGATCGACGTGCGGACCGACCCTGTCAGGTCGACGGCGGACGGCGCCTCGTCCAGGATCAGTTCGCATTGCAACGTCGCGGCGTCGTTGACGCGCAGGTCGTACTGAACCGACCGCAACGGCAGTTCAGCGAGTAGCCGACCGGTCGCCCGGTCCGCCGCCAGGTACGTGTATTCGGTCACCCGACGCCGATGTCCTCGACGAGCAGCGTCGCGTAGTTCGGGTTGCTGCGGAACCCCCCCGCGTCGACCATCGCCTGCACCCGCCACGTCGCTGTCCGCGTCGACGTGGCGTGCATGTACAGGACACCCGTCCCCAGGAGCGAGTACCCGACGGCGAGGTCGTCACGGACCGCGATGTAGGTTTGCCCGCCCTGGTCGTCGATGAGTTGCGACCTCGCGAAGCCTTGCACGCTGACTTGGTATCCCCGGTGGTATCCGGTGATGCGGTAGTCGCGGCCGATGATGACGGGCGCGGTGACGGAGATGATGTCCCGCCACGTGCTGAGGGCTTCGGTGAGGATGGCGGGGCCGGTGGTTTGCGCTATCCGGCCGAGGGGTGACGGGTTGGAGGGTGTGCGGACGTCGGTGATGTTCCCGGCGGTGATGGACGTGGAGCCGGGCGCGACTGTGACCCTGGCTAGGGGTAGTTGGTTGGCGGTGAGTGGGGTGAGCGCTCCGCCGGTGCCGCCGGGTACGGCGATGATGTGCGCGAGGTCGGACGCGTCGCCGAATGCGGTGTCGAGGACTTCCATGACGATCTGGTCGACCCTGGTTGTGGCTGCGGCTGCGGTGATGGGGACGGTGTCGGGGCTGGTGACTTCGACGAGGTATTTGCCGTTGGCGCTGGATTTCGCGCCGACGATGACGAATCCGGTGGCGACGACGACGTTCATGGACACGGGGGACGCGGCGGTGACGGTGCAGCCGTTCCTAACGACGCCGGGTTGGGTGGCGACCGCGTCCAACAGTCCGCGTAGTTCGTCGGCGGTGTAGTTCGGCAGATTCTGGTTGAACAGGGGCCGGCTGACTGTCATCGGGTCACCATGCGTCTCTCCATGTCATGACCGCGTAGGCGGTGCTGTATACGTCCGCCGAGAAGGTGACGGTGTCCTGCCCGGCGGGGAGGCCGAACCATTGCGAGCCTGGGCCGAGCAAATCGCGGCGGGCCTGGTAGCCCATGAGCAGCGCCGCTTTGTTGGCGGTGTCGAGGCGGATGAACTGCCCGGCGGCGAGGGTGGTGATGCGGAGGTAGTTGCCGGACGCGCGGTCTGATAGGAGGAGGCCGTTGCCGGGGCCGTACACGTCGATGAGGGGGTCGGTGGTGGTGGTGCCTGCGTTGACGACTTGCATGACGCCCGCCC
>Ga0307504_10000193_pt1 | contig 12589 bp, 16 predicted proteins | sample 19_S_MG_FD_194516 | JGI IMG/M metagenome (GOLD analysis project Ga0307504, IMG submission 194516) | Soil microbial communities from Populus trichocarpa stands in riparian zone in the Pacific Northwest, United States - 19_S | ecosystem: Environmental > Terrestrial > Soil > Riparian zone > Trees... | reverse complement strand
CGGGGGTGAACGAGAACGGGAAGGAGAAGGGGAATTGGAGGTCGCTGTTGAGGCCGCCGGTCTGGTCCAACAGCGTGGCGGTGGAGATGTGGGTGTCTGCGGAGTAGATCCGGTGGTCGGCGCACGTCACCTGCGCCTCATACCGCAAACCCCGGTGTTGTAGGGGCGAGATTTTCCAGTCCGCCGAGCGTTTAGCGTGGACGAGGTAGTCGCGGTCGGCCATGTGCCCGACGATGTCGGCGCCGCTGTTCAGGTCGGCCGCCAACCCTCGGAGGGTGGCTTTCGCTTTCGCGAGTTGGTACTGGTCGGCGGCCCACGCCGCGCCGGTGAACGTCAACACGCGGGGGCCGTAGAATCCGGGCGGGTCGACCGCGCCGTGCTTACCCGCGTGCGGCCAGAACGACACGCGGACGGGTGGGGTGTCGTCCCAGTTGATGGATTCCAACGTCCACCTGGTGCCGTCGGTGTCGGTGCCTTGCGATGTCCAGTCGCCGATGCTGATGTGGCGGGTGAAAATAAGGTCTGGGCGGTCCCAATCGACGCATGTCGTCATGGCATCCGGGCCGCCCAGGCGAGCTCGCGGGCGGCTATCACACCGATTTCGTATTCGGACTGCCCGGCGCGGGGGTAGACGTGGACGTTGCCGCCTTTGAGCGCGGCGAGTTGCCGGTTGGTGAGGACGTGTTCGTCCCTACCGGTGCCGTTGTAGGCGAGGGTGTAGCCGGGTTGGAGTAGCCCGCCGGTGTCGTATCCGACGTAGGACCCTCCGGCGTGGACCGCTTGGACGCCGGGGACGCCGTCGAGGGAGCCGTAGCGGGATACGGCGTACCGGATGCCGGCGACGAGGTTAGCTATCGGGTCGGTTATGCCCCCTAGCCCCGGTATCGCATAGGCTGCGAATGTTGAGGGAATTGTCTGCATTAGCCCTTGTGACGGATGCCCGGCTTGTGCGTTGCTATCGGTCAGATTGATAGCATTTGCGTTCCAGCCTGACTCGAACTTAACGATCATGTCGACGTCGGCGACGTTCCCCGGCGTGACAGGCACCCCCGCGAGGGTGAGCGCCTTCAGAATCAGTTGCGCGTGGTCCCCGCCGACCGAGGCGACTATCGACGAGATCGTCTTCTTGTCATCCCCCGCGACCCACGCCAGGATTTTGTCTCCGAGCATGTGGACGAGGTGGTCCATCATCTGCCCGACGGGGCCCATGCCGCCGAGGGTGGCGTCCGCCCCGGATTCGGCTGCGTGGATGAGTGGTGTGACGGTGGACGCCAGGGCGCCTCTGACGAGCCCCGCGAGACCGGACACGGCTGAGCTGACAGCGCCACCGACGGCGGACACCACGGAGCCGAGGGCGCCGATGACCCCACCACCAGCGAAGTGGTCCCCGCCCACGCCGCTCGAACCGTTGAGCGCGGCGAGGCCATCCGGGCCGAGGATGGACATGCCCCGAAGGTTCACGACACCCTCCCCAGCCGTCGCGAAAATGGGGACGTTGTCACCCGCCGCCCGGCTGCCTGGGACGACACCACCCTCCGCGAAGTGGATCGCGTCCAACCGCAAGCCGGGTTCATGGAGGACCCCCGCTATCGCGTTCCAAATGCCGACGATGCCTTTGTCGTACACGTTCTCGACCACCCACCGGATGGGGGCTGCGATGATATCTTTCACCTTGTTCCACGCCGAGCTCGCGGCTGAGACGACGCCGTTGAACGCCGACACGACGCCGTCCTTCAGTTTCACGAAGAAGTCAACGACGCCCCGATGGATTTTCCCGGCGATGTCCCACGCCTGATGCCACAGGCTGGTGAACGCACCGACTATACGGTCGACCCACGGTTTGACGACACCCCACACGTCGGCCGCTATCCGTTGGAAGAAGCCGAGGACGTCCCGCCATATGCGGGTAACGAATCCGGTGATTTGTCGCCACAGGTTTTGCCATCCGCGTATTTCGGCTGCGATGAACCGCCCTACCACCCCGGCGACGTCGGCGGCGATGCGGCGGAAGAACCCGGTGACGTCCCGCCAGATCCTCGAAACGAACCCCGAAACGTCACGCCACATCCGGGAAAAGAACCCCGTCACGTCCCGCCAAAGGCGCGATACGAAACCGGTGACGGCGTTGATGGCTCGGGTGAACACGCCCAAGATTTGCCGCCAATGGTCGGTGACGAGGACGATGATCACCCCCAGCGGGCCGAGGACGATGCTGATCAGTAGCCGCCAATGGTCGCGGACGAACCCGACGATGCCGCCGACGACGGCCCGAATGTCGGCCCAGATGCGTCGGAAGAGGCCGGTGACGTCCCGCCACATTCGGGTGACGAACCCGGTGACGTCGCGGTACATGCGGGCGAACCACCCGCCGACCGCCTGGACGGCGCCGGTGAGGTCCCGGAATCCGGTGATGGCGGCGTGGAGCGCGCCGAGGAACACGCCCCGCAGGAACCTGCCGACCGCGTCCACCACGTCACGGAACGGCTTGAAGTGGGTGTAGGCGTAGACGACGCCGGCGGCGAGCGCCGCGATCCCGACCACGACCAGCGTCAACGGTGACAAGCCCAGCGCGGCGTTGAACGCCAGTTGCGCTGCCGCCGCCAACCGGGTCACGACAGCCCAGCCCGCGATCGCCAGCTTCAACGCCTGGAACGGGATCACCAGCCCCGCGATGACGCCGAGGAACGTCTTCACGACCGGCTGGTTGTCGCGGACCCAGTTCCCGAACCCCCGCAACGCCGACCCGAGCACTTCCCCGAAGACCCTGGCTGCCACCCTCGCGGCGGGTTCGATGTCGTCGCGGAGGAACCGGCCGAACGACGCGAGGGCCGGCAGGACGTTGGCGCGCACATATTCGGCGGTGTTCCGCAGCGCCGGTTGCAGGTAGTCGCGGACCGTTCCCGCGATGGCCGCGATGGGCGGCGCCGCGTCGTCGCGGATGATCCTGCCGATGGTCGCGAACGCCGGGCCGACGTGGGTGGTGAGGTTCCCGACGACGGTGGTGAGCCCCCCCAGCACCCGGTCGATGGTCGGTAGGAGCGCGGTGCCGATCGCCTCCTTGAAGTTGGAGAAGACGGTGGAGAACTTCTGCCCACCCGTCGACGCTGCCGCCGCCGCGCCACCGAACTCCTTGCTCAATTCGGCGAGGATCAGCTTCTGGGCGCCGAGGATGTTCCCACCGGCCTGCATCGACTTGATCGTCTTCTGCTGCTCCGCGCTGAACGACACCCCCGCCCTACGGAGGGCGTTCATGCCTTGCGTCGGGTCGTTCAACGCCTTCCCGAGCTGCAACGCCGCGTTTTTGGGGTCACCGCCGAGCGCGGCGGCCATGTCCACAGCGGCTTGGGTGGCCTGGTTGAAGACGTCGTTACCTTTACCGACCTCGTTGCGGAGTCCCGTGAACGTGAGGAGGAGGTTTGACGCGGACTGGACAGCTTCGTCGTCGACGCCGGTCTTGTTGCTGATGGCCATGGCGAGGGTGCCGACTTGCTGCGCGGTGACGTGCGCCGCCGACCCGGTGGACCGGATCACTTGGGTGGTGAGCGCCCCGACGACCTGCGATTCCCGGGCTTCGCTGATGATGGATTTGAACAGGCCGACGACGCCGATGGCGGTGAAGGTGCCGAGGGTCGCGGCCATCATGCTCCGCGCTGTCTGACCCCAGCCGCGTCCCGCGTTTTCGCCGTGTTTACGGAACGCGCGGGTCGCGGTTTCGCCTTGGTCGTCGACTTCTTTGATGAACCGGCCGCGTGCGTCGCGTAATTTCCCGTCCCTGCCTCTGGTGTACGCTTCGCCGGCCTGTTCACCTTTCTTGCCGGCTTCGGTGGTGGCGCGGGTCATGCCGGTGTCGAGTTGGGTCAGGTCGGCCATGACCTCGATGCGGGCAGCGCCAACAACGGGACCGGTCACAACGGGCAGTTTCCGCGCGGCCGTCCGGGCGGTTCAGTGGTCGGCCGCTTCGGACGCTTGCAGCAGGGCTATCAGTTCGGCGTTGGACCACCCTGGGGGCGCGTCCTCATCATCCGGCGTGTACGTGACACCCGCCTTGAGTTGCCTGGCCGTTTCAGTAACGAATGCGGTGAACGCTGCCGCCGCCGCGTCGTACATGCGTGCCTTGTCGTCCATCGGCATCGTCGGTGGCGTGTTGAGGCGGCGGAGCCACCGCTCCACCTCCTTGACCCGCGTCTCGTCGGCCTGTTCCGCGCGGGTGAGTATCCAGTCGTAGCAGGCGTCGAGGAGGAGCCCGCCGGGCATGTCGTACAGGTCCCTGCCTGTTGCTAGGGCAAACTGTCCCCGGATTCTGGGGAGGTGCCGCCCGGATTCGATGGCGATTCGGGCGGCGACCCAGTAGGGCGCTCAAACATGACCGCCATCAAATGCTGGAACGGGTCGGACAGGTCGTCCAAATCTAGGGTGTCGTCGGGGTCGTACAGTCGGTGGAGGAGCCTCGCGCGGCCCCTGAGTTGCCCGTCGACCGTGGGTTTCTCGTCTTCGACGTAGGCGATGAGTTGCGCCATCAACTTGACGAACGACACACCCATCTCGTCAAGGGTGTTCATCGTCTCCCCCTCACTCAACGCGAGCATGGGGAGGGCGACGGTCATTTTCGGTCGGCGGATGACGTACACGTCGTTGGGGTCACGTTCACCTTCGGGGCCGATGAGCCTGAATTGGACGCGGTCTTTCCCCGCCGGTTTCGTGCGTTTGCCGGTGGTGAATTCGGGGGTCTCGTCGACCTTCTTGGAGCGGTTTTTGATTGCGGTCACGGCTTAGGCTTCCTAAAGGTGGGTGGTGAGGACGTCTTCCATCGCTCGTCTGAGGAACGGTCGGGCGGCGGTGCCGGGGTGGTGGACACGCGGGCGGAAGATGGGGCCCCCGGTTGCGGTCCTGCCCCCGCCCGTGCCGGCGGCGTAGTTCGCGGTGGTGGGGGTGAAGCGGAGGACGCCGCCCCTGCGCCTGCCGCCCCTGCCTTCGGCGAGGACGGTGTGGAACCCTTTCGTGGGCAGGATCTCGTGCTCCCTCGTGCCCTCGTGCACGAACAGGGCGTAGCGGGCGGTGTTGACGAGGGTGCCGACGATTTGGGTTGGGGTGGTGACAATCGTCGGCGGCGACTGGGAGGTGAGGAGGTTCCCGGTCCGCTTGTTGACCATCACCCCTTCGAGGTAATACTTGGCTCGGGCGTCGATGCGCATCATTGTTCGGAGCATGTGGACGTAGACGCTGCCGCCGGGCTGCGCGAGGGCGTGGAGGCGGTCGCGGTAGACGGTGGTGGTGTACGGCATCAGGTGGTTTCTTGCGCGGGTGACACAACGTCGGCGACGTGCGGCGGGTCCGTTTCCTCCGCCGAGTCTTCGGGGACGGGCGCGTACTGCGACGGGTCCTTCAACGCCGTTTTCGGGACGCGACTAATCAGTTCGTTCGCTTCCATGCCTTTCGTCGCGTCGTCGATGTCGAGCTCGACAACCTGCCCCGCCTCCCCTATCCCGGTGAGGGACCTGTGCAGTTCGTAGAAACCCTTGGCCATGACTGCTCCTAGACGGTGAGTAGTGCGGTGGTGATGACGTTGACGGTGACGAGGCCGCCGGAGCAGCCGCCTTCGGGTCCGATGGGGGTCCACGGGGAGATGCGGTACCCCAAAGCGCACGGCCCGGCGAGGGTGGGGTAGTGGGCGGTAATCGCTTGGAGGATCGCGGCGCGGTATTGCCCGTCCCGGACGGCGTACTGGGTTTCGAGGGCGGGAGGTATCGGGTTGCCCTCGGAATCAATCACCAAATGGCAGTTCAAAATGCCGCATTGGACGGGATGGACCCAGGCGGGAATGTCCCAGTCCGGCCGTGCCTGCGTGTACGGATTACCTGACCCGTCGGTTGGGTAGACGGTGTCAACCCTCGTCCACAGCAAACCCTCACAGCAGTCATCCACCGAAGTTGACACTCCGGCGATGTACATGCACGTGGCGGGCATCGGCAGGCCGTTGGTGGTGAACTGTGCCTGGACCGCCGTGAGAAGCGTCTCGGCGAGGTGGTTGCCGATGTCGCCGGGGACGGTCACCCCGTTAGTGTCTGGCAACCCGTCCGGGCACGATTTCGTCTATCCCTTGCGCGTAAGGTGTGACACCTTCGACATTCCTTTATCCGCCCGCGCCAGTAGTAGGTGTTCGCCTCATCGTAGGCATGTCCATGGGGGCATTCGGCTAGATTGCGCGCCAAATGCAGCCTGGATCGGCCAACACCGGTGTTCTCCTTCGGCGGTCGCGCCAGAAGGTGATCCGGGTTAACGCAGCGGCGATGTGGGCACGTGTAACCAGGAGATGTGCACATGTGAGGGTCATGGCAGAGGTGGTCCACGTCGTACTCCGGGTGCACGGAACCGTGATGATGCTGGTACGCGGCGCGATGAATCGTTGTGGTATGCGGCTTACCGTCGGCATCCTTCCATTGAGCTTTCGGGTAGCCCTTCTTGTCAGGAATCCGGTCACTTATCCAGCAGCCGTTCTCCGCGATGGTGTACTGGGTGGCTGCACGGCGCGCCGCCTCCGGCGAAATAGCAGCTCCGGTACGGTAACCCATGTCGACTCCAACCAGTCGGCCACGCTCCGGGCCTGTTGACGCAGGCGCCGGAGCCTTTACTCTCCACCTTATTGTATGCGAAAAGGTGTTCGATGTAGCCTCCTCGCCAGTCATATGGCTGCCCTGCTCCCCTAGCCCCGTGCTGGTCATGCTGCCCGGACGCGTCCGGGGACACTCCGCTCATGGCTCTAGTCACTATCCAGATGGACCGTTCGATCACCGGGTACGGGTCGGCGGGTGACGTGATCACCGTGACCCAGACCGCGCAAACCGACGCGATGATCACCAACGGGGAGGCGCACACCTACTCGGGCCCCGCCGTCCCGACCGTGATCACCCTGCCGATCTCCCGGTCGATACTCACCATCACCACGGCCACAACGTTGGCCGGCGTGGCGGGGATCGACTACGTGGTGCTCATCGGCACGGGCGGTGTCCCCACCCTGCCCACGGCGGTCGGGAACACGTCCCAGTACACGCTGAAGAACACGTCCGGTAGCGCGGTCACCCCAGCCGTCACAGCGGCGCAAACCATTGACGGGGCAGTCCCGGCGTCGCTCGCGAACAACGCCACGCTGCGGGTCATCAGCGACGGCGCGAACTGGAGGATCCTGTGATGGATAATGTGCCGCTGCCCCCGGCGTTCCCCATCGCGGAGGACGCGTTGGAGACGTACCGGGAGATGCCGCTCGGTTTGGCGCTCGTCACCGCGCGGGAGAAGCTGTACGCGTGGGACCCGGCCGACCCGACATACTTGACGGAACGGCCCGTGCTGCTGCGCCTGTGCCAGGCGGCTGAGCATTGGATGTTCCTGTACGGCAACTAGCCCCGGACGCCGATCGGGACACTCAACGCCGTGGCTGTGGTGACGATCCAGATGGACAAGTCGATCGTCGGGTACGGCGACGCCGGGACGGTACTCACCCTCACCCAGACCGCGCAAACGGACGCCCTGATAGTGAACGGGGAGGCGCATGTCTATTCGGGGGGGTACACGCCCGGCCCGTACGCGGGCCCGGTCCTCACCGTGAACGGTGCCCGGCCGGACGGCAGCGGGGATGTCGCGGTGACCGTGGGCGGGCCGTTGACCCTCGTCGACGGCGGGTCGCCGTGACAGCGACGATCCGGGTCCGTAGGGGTACCGCCGTCCAGTGGTCGACGGCGAACCCGGTCCTGGCGGCTGGGGAGCCGGGTGAGGAGACCGACACCGGGAAGGTGAAGTTCGGTGACGGGACGACGTCGTGGCTCGGGCTGCCCGCGCAGCTCCGCTCCACCGACCCCGTCAACTACACGGCGCTGGCGAGGACACCGGACGTGCTGATCACCGGCACCGTCACCCGGAACAGCGCGGGCGCGGTCACTTCGGCGCCGGTGACGTGGCCGGATGGTGTGACCGGAACCTACACCGCCGATTCCCTCTCAACGCTGTTTCCGGGGGCGGTCGACGCATACCACGTCACCCACGGGTCGGCGACCTACACCCAACCGGCGGTGACCCGCGACGCGACGGGCGCGGTCACAACAGCCCCGCAGATAGTGGTGACTTGATGGGTATCTTGGACGCCCCGATCAACCCGAACGCGGGACTGTTCCTGCCCCGGACGGCGGCGGACCGCACGAGCCGGGGCCGGGTGCTGTTCCAGGAGGATTTCGTCCACCCGGTGTTGGGTATGTGGAATGACGGGATCGGCTGCGCGTACCGGGACACTAATGTGACGTTCGCCGGGCGGCCGACGATGCGCCTGGATCCGCAGGGCACAACGGCGACGGCCGGGTCGGGGCCGGCGACGATGGGGCCGTCGAATTACGTGATCTGTAAACGCCGGATCATTGACCAGTTTTCGGGGGTGTTCGCCGTTTCGCTGTGGCTGAGGTTCACGTCCTCGTCCAGCGCGATCAACTCGTACACGACGATCAGCGTGTACAACCGGGATTCCGCGAACGCTTATTACGGCAGGTTGTGGCTCGACACCAGCGGCGACAACAGTGCGGGCACATACAACGCGGGCGCGCCGAAGACGTTGCTGGCGAAGACGTTGGGGACGGACGGGACCACGTGGACCACCAGGGGCACCATCCTCAACCAGGGCACGGATGAGCACTCCTACAAGCCCAGCGGGAACTTCGTGGACAAGACGGGCCTGTGGTGGTTCGTGAAGCTCGCCGTCAACTTGAACACGAAGAAGTACGTGTACGCGCAGGTCGCTGACCAGTTCGTCGACCTGACCGGGCTGGACATTTTCACGTCCTCCGCGACGTCGCAGTCGGTGATGCACTTCTCCGTCGAGTACGGCGCCACCTCCGGCAGCCCCGCGCGGAGATACATCAACGTGGCGTCGGTGACGGGGACGGCCGAATAATGGCGACGAAAGAGTACTTCACCCTGGCTAAGTCGTTCACGACCACTGCGGCGGCCGGTCCGTTCACGACGGTGCAGCCGGGATACCCCATCGAATCACCGCTCGGTAATCATGACCGTGCCGCCGTGTACGTGCAGGTGACGGCGATCTCCGGCGCGGGCGCGACGTTCACGCCCGTGATCGAGGAGTATGACGAGTTTTCCGGTAACTGGGTGACCGCCGCGACGGGTACCGGCCTGACGGCTACGGGGACGTACCGGGTTTTGGTGGACCCGCTTTACGCGACGATGTACCGCCTGAATTGGACGTTGACGGGGACGACGCCGTCGGTGACGGTTCAGGCTGGGGCGTGGTGCTCGTCGTCGTCAGGTACCTGACCAGACCTGTTCGAACCTGAGCGGGCCGACGAGGACGCCACGGTCAACGGTGATGGTGTGTTCGGTCCGGCCGGTCCATACGGTGAGCCTGGCGAGTGCGAGGGTGGCGGCTCGGAGGTCGCCCCGGCCGGCGATGACTATCGCGGCGGTGAACGCGCCCAATCCTGTGATGGTGAGCCCCGCCGTGCCTGTGAGCGTGGTGACGGTTTGGAGTAGGGCGTCGGCTGCCGTGTCGAGCGTCCCCGCCCCGCCGAGGCTGGCCGTGGCGGTGTCGGCGGGTGCCGTGGCGAGGCTGGCCGTGCCCGGTAAAGCGACGGTGGCGGGCTGGGTGAGGGTCGTCGCGACGGTGAACGTCGAGGTGCCGGTGAGCGGGGCTGCGGCGGTTTGCGCGCCGGGCGGCTGCGCGGTGAGCGTGCTGGCGCCGTTGAGTGCGACGGTGGCGGGGGTGGTTTGGGTTGCAGCGACGACGGTGCTACCCGACCCGGTCAGTGCCAGAGCAGCTTGAGTTAGTGCCTGGACTGTGACGGTGCCCGACCCGTCCAGCACTGCGGCGCCCGCGTCTTGGGCGGTGACTGTGACCGCCCCGGCACCGGTGAGGGTGAGGGCGGCGGCTTGCCCCGTGACGACGTTCAGGGCGCCCGTGCCGGGGAGTGGCGCAGCGGCGGGCACGGTGCCTGCGCCTGCCGTCGTGAGTGTCCCCGCGCCTGTGAGAGCAACCGTGCCCGGCACGGTTTGGGACTGCGTGACTGTGACCGCGCCCGCCCCCGCGAGGGCCACCGGGCCGGTTGTGGTGGCGGTCCCGGTCGCGGTGAGCGTGCTGGCACCGGCGAGGGTGGTAGCGCTGGGGGTGGTTTGTGTCGCCGCGACGGCCAGGGCCGCAGTGCCGGGCACGACCACCGTTGGGCTGATGGCGCCCGTGCCGGTGACTGTGAGGGCGCCCGTGCCGTCGAGGGCTACCGCGCCTGTGATGCCGCCTGAACCCGTCGCGGCGACAGCCCCAGCCCCGGCGAGACCGACGGTGGAGGGGACGGTCTGCGCCTGCGCTACAGCGACCGCGCCCGCACCTTGCAGCGCTACAGTCCCCATCTCGGCCGCGACGCCCGTAACGGTGAGGGCACCAGCGCCGGTGAGCGGCGCCGCCCCGGTGGTTGTTCCGGCGCCGGTGGCCGCGAGGGCCCCCGCCCCGGCGAGCGCAACGGTCCCGGTGGTGGCGCCGGTTCCCGTGGCCGTGACACTGCCGGCGCCGGTGAGCGCGACCGTGCCCGGGACGGTGCCTGAGCCGGTGACGGCGGTCCCGCCCGATCCCGTCAACGCCACGACGCCGGGCTCGGTCACCAGCACCGCGACAGCGACCGTGCCGGCACCTGTTAGCGCTACAGTCCCCAGCACTGTCTGCTGGCCCGCGACGGCCACGGCGCCCGAACCGGCCACGCCGACCACGCCCGGCTCGGTCTGCGCCTGCCCCACAACCAGGACACCGGCGCCCCCCAAACCGGCCGTCCCGGACTGGGTGACCGTCCCCTGATTCAGCAGCAGGAGCAGGCTCAAAGGTTCTTACCCCACACCCCGAAACCCGTCCCCGACGGCATCGTTATCGAACCCCCGGCGGTCCGCATCTCGATCGACGTGATCTGCGCGGACGTGTTCACCCACTCCCCCGACCCGAGGTCGGTCAGGCCGCCCGTCGCCGCTAGCGTGGACGCGGTCTGGGTTTGCATCACCAGCGGTTTCGACAGGGACGCGATGTTGGTGATGGACACGGCGACGGTGCGGTGAACGTTGACGACGTTCCCGGCGAGCCGTATGAGGGTGGTGGACAGGGTTTGGGTGTTCGTCCACACCACCCCACCGGCGGCGCTTGTGAGGTGCCGGTCCCAGTAGTTGGCGCCCGTGTCGCCGTTGAACCTGAGGGAGGCGATGTCGCCGCCGGATGAGTACCCGGCGATGTTGACGAGCAGGAACAGGACGTCCCTGGCGGGGATGGTCAGCACCCCCGTCGTGACCGCGTTACCGGACAGTTTCAGGGAGCCGAGGAAGTCCATGCCCGCGACGGGCGTGAGAGGCATGGCTAGGTGACTGCCGTGATGCGTGCGGAGCCGTTCGCGGTCACCCAATGCCCCGACACCCGCAGCGTGCAATAGTTCAGCGGCACCTCATACAGTTGGTTCGGGGTGAGTTGCAAACTGTAGACGGTGGCCGATTCGGTGCCCGCCCCCAGCAGCACAAACAGCGACGACGTGGACTCGTTGTAAACCAGGAGGCCCTTCCTGGTGGGGTCGGCCGCTATCAGCGTCGTGTTCGTCGTGACCGTCGCCGCGACGGAGGTTTGCGCGCCTGCCGTGCCGGTGGGTTGCGGCATCGTCGACACGATCGGGGAGAACGGCATACCACCGCCTGCGATGACGACGGTCATGCCGTTCGTTGTTTGCGCCGTCGTCACCCGCGCGCGGACCCAGAGGACGGATTCGACGGCGGCTTCGAAGATAGCTTCACCGTTCGCGCCGACGGCGGGGATTGTGAACGTGGATCCGATGACCCCGTCGGAGGAGCGTTGCACTTGCAGCAAACCCCACGACGTGGAGTCGTCAGACTGCTCGAACACGACTACAGGGTTGCCGACGTACGCAGTACCGGCGACCGTGTTCTTCACGAAGAAGGAGACGTTGCCGGCTTTGGACACGTCGTACGCGGCGGTATTCGCGGGTGTCGCTGCGGTGATGTTCGTGGCGACGGGGGTGACGAGCAGGCCCCGGGCGGTGACCCCACCCACCTCGTTCGTGCCCGCCGCTATGCGGGTGACGTCCACGGCGAGGCCGTTGCCGGCGGACCCCGCGACCCTGCCGGTGCCTGCCGCTGTGCCGTCGACCAGTTTCACGAGCTGGTATTTGACGCCGCCGATGTCCTCGTCGGCGATCACGTCACCCGTGCCGGGCAGGGTGGTGTTGTTGGCCATTACGTTTCGGTGCCGACGATCCCGGTCGATGACGGGAGGGTGACGGTGTCCCCGGAGTTGACGGTTTTACCGAGGGTGGTGCCGGGGCCGAAGTTCATCCGTTTCGGGGTGCCCGTACTGTCGGTGATTTCGATTCCGGCCCACGTCCCGGCTGGCGCGTTGGAGACGGTGACGGCTCCGGTGTTGGATTTCGACGCTGCGGACGCGGTCGCGGTGAACAGCCCCGCCAGGGAGACCCCGCCCGCTGTGTAGCCGCCGGTGGCGGGGAATTCGGTGCCTTGCGCCCCGGCGGTGGACAGGGTGGATTGGAACCGGCATTTCTCGGGCAGG
>Ga0307504_10000192_pt1 | contig 12673 bp, 10 predicted proteins | sample 19_S_MG_FD_194516 | JGI IMG/M metagenome (GOLD analysis project Ga0307504, IMG submission 194516) | Soil microbial communities from Populus trichocarpa stands in riparian zone in the Pacific Northwest, United States - 19_S | ecosystem: Environmental > Terrestrial > Soil > Riparian zone > Trees... | reverse complement strand
CTTCGAAGCCCCTTGTTGATCTGGTCGGGAACTGAGCCCGGGTTGATCACCAGGGCCCGACAATATTCCAAATCACGACCTTGGCTCGTTATTTGGAATACACTGGTCTGGTGTGGATTCCGACGCTCGAGGAGAACGGCATCGCGGTGCTGCCCGTCGACAGCGAGCACGTGCGGCTGACCGACGACGACCAATCGGCGGTGTTCTTCGTCCTGACCGTCCCACGAGTGGCTCGGACCCACGACATCAAGCCCGCGCCCGAGCGCCACGCCCTTCTGGTCGCCCCCAGCATCACCAGCGAAGCGCTTGACCGCGCCTGGGCAGCCGGCTGGTCCGTGGTGACCGACGACGGCACCGGCCGGCTTCGACTCACGCAGCGAACATTGCGCTTGGACTCGGCCGCCTCGACGCAAGCGCCGAGGCGGCCCCGGGGCCGGCCGGGCCGCAGCGTGTTCTCCGTCGTGCGGGCTCTCTTCGCACTGGAGGACGGAGCCCGACAGCACGAGATCGCCGAGTTCGCCCACATCGGTCAGGCCGCGGTCTCGAAGGCGCTGAACCGGCTCGCCGACCGAGACCTGGTGGCGCGCGGCGAACACGGTTGGGAGGTCACCGATCGCGCCGGTGCGGTCTCCTGGTGGCTTGGGCGCTACCCGGGACCTGGCGGAATCGAGACTCACTGGTTCGGCGTCGACCCGATCAACGAGCAGGCATATCGCGCATACGTGGCCCTCGGCCGGGAGCAGGCGAACCCCGTCGTCTCAGGCGACATCGCTGCCGACCTTGTGGCGCCGTGGCGGACTCCCCGGCGGGCCGCTCTGTACGCGCAGGGCGGCGCCGACTTCTCCGCCATCGGCCTCACGCCCAGCGATGCCTCGGTGTCGACGTTGACCCTCGTGCTGGCCGAAGACCCCGGCGTGTGGCCGATCTCGAAGACTCCGGTTCTGATCGAGATGCGCGGCCACGGCGACGTCGCGAGAGCCAACGCGTTCCAAGTGCTTTACGACCTGTCGCGCAGCCCGGGCCCTGACGCCGGCGAGGCGCTGGAAGCGTGGCGTACCTGGATGATCGAGTCAGGCGCGGCGCTGTGACCACCCTTCGGCTCAGCGCATCATCTCAGGCCGAGGAGGCCGGCTTCCTTGCGATGCGCGATCTCTCGGCTGTGGCTGACGAAGTAGGCATCGAGTACCGGCTCGTCGGCGGGCAAATGGTGCGGCTGCACGTCGCTCTCGCCGACCTACCGGAGCCGGTCGTCAGGGTCACGCAGGACGCCGACATGGGCGTCGCAGCGACGTCGGCCCGCGATCCGGCCCTGGTCCCCGGCCTGGAGGCGCTCGGCTACTCGAGGCCGGGCGCCGCAAACCGCTTCGTCCGAACGACTGACAGCGAACTCAAGCTCGTCATCGACGTGCTCGCACCGGCCTGGGGCCGGCGTCTGATCCCCAACCAGCAGCACGGCAACATCGTGCTCGACGAGATTCCCGGCTTATCCTTGGCGCTCGCACGTCCCGGCGAGCAGCTCGACCTCACCGTGACGATGCTCGATGGCACCGCCATGTCATTTCCGGCCGTCATTCCCGAGATCAACTCGGCCCTGTGTTTGAAGGCGCTCGCCTGGTCGGGCCGGCTGGCGGCGAAGGACGCCGTCGATGTCTGGCGACTGCTGCGCGCGCACCGTCAGCGGATTCCGGAACCCGTCGAGTGCCGCGACTCCGGCATTCAGGGCGACGCCGCGGCCATCCTCCGCGCCGACTTCGCCCGACCGGCAGGTGGCGGCCCCCGCGCCGCGACGACGGATCGCGCCGAACAAACCGAGATCCGAGCGCTGACGCTTGCCGTGCTGCGCACCTGACACACGTCGATGGACGAGAATCGAACACTCACCGGCCACGGAGTTGATCTTCGCGGGTGCATGTCGGCTACACACGAGAACTGAAAACGACCGTTGTTGATCAACGCCAGCAAACGCATAGCAAATCCGGGGCCTACAAGCACTTGCCAACGATCTTCAAAACCGCCTAGACCGCTCTCCGGAGGCGAACTGTGCAATGTGGCCGAGCCATTGGTCACCGCGAGCATCCAGTCGACGAGGTCGGGGATGTCGAGCCCGATGGCGCGCTCGTTCGCTCGCGGCCGACACCGGCTGTCCACTTCACGCAGCCGCAGCTAGCCGACAGCCGGGACGACCTGATTTCGGACGACCGACTTGTACGTGCGCTCGGTGCCGGTCGACCAACCGTGCGGCGCCTCGAGCCAAAGCCGCGCCAGCTCCGCGACCTGCGTCGACGCCGCGATCGCTCCGTTGCCGCCGGGGTCTGTCGATTGGTCAGCTCGATCTTCGGTGCTCGCCCTGCCGCGGCGCGGGACCGACCATTCTTGGAGACCAGCCGAATACGACCGTCGAAGTCCCGGAACGCGCGCGCCTGGATCTGACCCCGCGCCGAGGTGGAGTACATCATCGACGGCCCCCGGAACGCGCGCGCCTGGATCTGACAGTTCATCGGCTCGGTGCCGGAGTACCCGTATCCGGAACTTCGCGCGCGCCTGGATCTGACCGTTGGGCATTGCCACGAAGAGGGTCTTGCCGACGATCCCGACCGGCACGGCGGACGCCCCACAGGTCGCCTCCCGTTATCCGTAAAAGCTGACTAAAATGACTGATCGGGCCTGGAAATGCAAGAAGGCCCGGAAATCCGGGCCTTCAGCTCCCCCGACTGGACTCGAACCAGTAACCCTTCGATTAACAGTCGAATGCTCTGCCAATTGAGCTACGGGGGATCGCGCATCAGCCCGTCCCGTCCGGTCGATCAGGTCCGGAAGCGTTCGAGGCAGCGGCCAGTAAGGATAACGCACCAGCCAGACCGCACGCGCCGTGCCCTGGTCCGGGGTGGCAGACTCATCCCAACCACACCGAAAGGCAACGTTTCATGAAGCCCTCCTTGCTCCTCGGCGTCGCAGTCGGCTATGTACTCGGATCCAGGGCGGGGCGGGAACGCTACGAAGCCATCGTCCGGGCGGCCCGTCGGATAGCGGGCAGCCAGACCATCCAGGCCACCGCGGGCGTCATCGACGCCCAATTGATGGAGATGGTGGGTCGGGCCAGAGGGCGCCTTACCGCGAAAATCCCGCACGTCGGCAGCTCCTCGCACCACGGCAGCTCCTCGCACCACGGCAGCGTCAACGGAGACCGACGATTCAGCTAACGCGACCATCGGCGGCCGCTTACTCGGCAGCTGCTTACTCGGCGGCCGCTTACTCGGCAGCTGCGGTCCGCGCCTGGGTCAGATAATGCACCAAGGCCGCACGTGCCGACGGAGCCTCCGGCGTGCCGGTGTCAAGCCTGGCCGTCCAAGTCACCCCGTCGACGCCCGGAATCCGGCGGGCGATCAGCCTCGCCGTTCCGCCGGGGACGCGTACCTGCTCAGACCGGGCGATGCTCGTCTCGACTCTGGTACGGACCACGTTAGGAAGGTTGCGGGGCACCACCAAGGTCACCGCTACCGGTGGCAAATCGGTCACCACGCCAACTTCGTCCAGCTCACCCTCGACCAGCCGAAGACCGGTCTCGGTCCAGGTTGCCTTGACGATCCGATCCCAGCCGATCCGCCGCCACGACGGCACGCCGTCAACGAAGTGGGGCAGCAAAAGGCCCAAATTGGTGGCGGCGACCACGGCATCGGCCGTGTCGGCCAGCGCCAGAACCCGCTCGTTGCCATCCAGTTGACGCCGCAACTCCGCGGGCGGGCGAACCCACCGTGACCGCACGGACATGCGCTTATTCGCCCCCGAGTGCACGCCGTTGCAGTTCCCGTTGCCGCCCCTTGAGCTCGACGAGCTGCCGCGAGACCTCTGCGGCGGCATCGTGGTCCTCCCGGGCGCTGAGCCTGCGCATCTCCGCCTCGACCGAGCTGATCTGTCTGGCCAGAACCTTTTCGGCCAGCGAACTCACCATGGCGGCGGCATAGTTGGCCTGCCGGTCAGGGCGCTCCCGAAGCGGTTCGACCGCAAGCGCGTTCACGGCGATGCGCGGCGCCGAATCGGGCGCTAAATGGGCCGACACCCGTTCAGACCATCCGGGACCTCCGGTTGCCGACGCCGCTCCGCCGGCCGCCAAGACCGCTGCCTGCAATTGCTGGTGAAGCGCTACCAGAAACGTCACGTCGCTCAACTCGTCGAAATCCTTGCCCACAACCTCCGGCATCTGCAGCGCCGCCTTGATGACCTCACGCTCGAGCTGGGCCAGTCGATCAGGCACGCGCTCGCCCGACACCGGCGGGTTCACCCGCTGAGCTCGCGAAGGATCCCCTCCTCGTCCGTTCGAGCGCACCAAACCGCGCACCCGGACAACCACCCGCATCGGATCATCGATGCCCACCAGGCCGGCGAGTACGCGCGCGTACTCGTCGCGCAGCGCATGATCCTTGATCGCGGCCACCTGCGGAATGCAGGCATCGAGCGCCGCCGTTCTGCCCTCGGGACTGGCCACGTCGTAACGTCCAACGATCTGCTGCAGGACGAACCGGACCAGCGGCATCGAATCCTCGATCAACCGGCGGACCGCCGCGTCGCCACCGGACAGCCTCAGCTCACACGGATCCTGACCGTCAGCCGCGATCGCGACCGAGGTCTGCGTCATAAACTTCTGCTCATCGCTGAACACCCGTTCCGCGGCTTTCATCCCGGCGGCGTCGCCATCGAAGGTGAAGATCACCTCACCGCTGAAGGTGTCGTTGTCCATCAACAGCCGGCGCAGGACGTTGATGTGCTCGGCGCCGAACGCGGTACCGCAGGTCGCCACAGCGGTCCCGATCCCGGCCAGGTGGCAGGCCATCACATCGGTGTAGCCCTCCACCACCACCGCCCGGCGGTGCTTGGCGATCTCGCGCTTGGCGACGTCCATGCCGTACAGCAACTGACTTTTCTTGTAGATGGGCGTGTCCGGGGTATTGAGATACTTGGCTTCGATGCGATCGTCGTCATGGATTCGGCGCGCGCCGAATCCCACCACGTCACCGCTGACATCGCGAATGGGCCACAGCAGGCGTCGGTGGAAACGGTCGAGGAGCGATCCCCGTCCGGAATCCTTGGCCAGCCCGCCCACGGTCAGCTCCTGGGGTGTGAAGCCGCGTCCGAGCAGATATTTGGTCAACGCATCCCAGCACGCGGGTGCGTAACCGCAGCCGAATTGTCGGGCTGCCCCGGAATCGAAGCCGCGCTTGGCGAGAAAGTCACGAGCCAACTGAGCTTCGGCGGTTTGCAGCTGCTCCGTGTAGAACGCCGCCGCCAGAGTGTGTGCCTCAACAAGTCGGGCCCGCTGTCCGGACGGCCGCGAGGCGCCGACGCTGCCCTCGGAGTACGACAGCTGGATTCCGGCCCGGGCCGCGAGATTCTCGACGGCTTCGGTGAAGGACAGGTGCTCGATCCGCTCCATGAACCTGATGACATCGCCGCCGACGCCGCAGCCGAAGCAATGGAACAGGTTGCGTGTCGGCGAAACCGACAATGACGGTGACTTCTCGTCGTGGAACGGACAGATACCTTTGAGGTTGCCTCCGCCGGCGTTGCGTAACTGCACGTGCTCGCCGATGACGTCCTCGATTCGGGACTTGTCACGGATCGTGGCGATGTCTTCGTCTCGAATCCGCCCGGCCACAGGCTGAGTCTAGGTGGCAGCACTGACCGTCTCGGTGGCAGCACAGACCGTCTCGGTGGCAGCACTGACCGTCTCGGTGCCAGCACTGACCGTCTCGGTGGCAGCACAGAGCGTCCCGGTGACAGCGCCGACCAACTCACCCGTGCCGGCTCCCCGTTCGCTATGACCTCCCGGGCCCTATCCCGCCGTCGGCCGTACCAGCCGGTTGTGCCAGGTAATCGCCGCCGAGTCGGTCAGCTGCGCGATCTGATCGACTACCACCCGCAACCGGGCGTCGTCGTCGGAAGCTGACCGCCAGGCATCCCGCATGACCACGGCGACACTGGATTCACCAGCCTCGAACAGCGCCTCAGCCAACTCGGCCAGCACCCGCCGCTGGCGGACCAGCACCGCATTCACTCCCGCACGACGCATCACGTATCGGTACGCGATTGCTTTCAAGAGGGCGCACTCCGCGATGATGCTGTGCGGCACGACGAGACCCGCGGCGTACCGACCGAGCGCCCCAGCGCCGTACTCATCCCGGGTTCCGGCCACGGCGGCACCTACGAAACGCCCGGTGAGCTCACTGGTAGCCCGTTTCGCCGCGGCCTGGGCGCGATAGGTGCCGTCATAGCCGGCCAGGTCCCGGCAGGCCGGAAGATCGAGCAGTACGTCGAGCACCGGCGCCAACTGCGCGGTCGTCAACGACGAGTACTGCTCGGTGGCGTCCCCGCACAGCGCCTCCCGCTCGGTGTCGTCAACCTCGGCCAGCCGGATGTGGCCGGCGTGCACCCCGTCCTCGACGTCGTGAACCGAATAGGCGACATCGTCTGCCCAATCCATGACCTGCGCCTCCAGGCACCGCGCTCCGTCCGGGCGGCCGTCTCGAAGCCACCGGAACGCGACCAGATCATCGGCGTACGCACCGAACTTGCGCTGCCCCGGGCGGGCGGTCCACGGATATTTGCACACCGCATCCAAGCTCGCGCGGGTGAGATTCAAGCCGCCGGGACGCCCGGACGCCGAGACCACCTTCGCCTCGAGCCGGGTCAGGATCCGTAGCGTCTGGGCATTGCCTTCGAAGCCGCCGATTCCGGCGGCGACCGCGTTCAACTCGTCTTCACCGTTGTGCCCGAATGGCGGGTGGCCGAGGTCATGGGCCAGCCCAGCCGTGTCGGTAATGTCGGAATCGCAGCCTAGGGCCCCGCCCATTTCGCGGGCGATTTGGGCCACCTCGAGCGAATGGGTGAGCCGGGTGCGTGGAAAGTCGTCCTGCCCAGGAGAGATGACCTGAGTCTTGTCGGCCAATCGCCGAAAGGCGTAGGAGTGCAGGACGCGCGCCCGGTCCCGCTGAAAAGCGCCCCTGGTGCGGGCCGCCTCGGAGGCGCCGGCGATTGGGTCCTGGCCACGTTTGGCGGTTTCGTCGATCCAGCGTTGCTCGTCCTCACAGGTGTAGCCGTATCGACCTACCCATTCGGACTCAGTACCGCGCCCCGGGCTCAGACGTGCTCCTCGATCCAGTCGGCGAACTGTTGCAGATTCTGCAACCACATGCCGACCGTGAACTTGAGTTGCTCCCGGCTCATGCCACCCTCGAAGTCGAAGGCCTGCTCGGCGCAGATGCCGACCAGACCATCGTCCGGCAGCACCGTATAAGCCTTGGGGAAGAGCTTGCTGCGGTTCCAGTCGTCGAGCACCAGAGCAAGGCTCGGACGCAACTCGACGTCGAAGCGGCGGTTCAGATACAGCCGCGCCTGTAGGACCTCGTCGTCCTGGCCGTAGTGGAAGAAATAGATGCTGAATTTCTCCCATCGCACGGTCAGGTCGCCGTCGTCGTCGATGAGGGTGCGCAGGCCATACTCCTTCACCATGCGTTGCACCACATCCGTAGTCGGCAGCACCGTCGGACCCTCACGCGGCCCCATCGGGACGGTGGTGCCCCGGCGCTGCTCGACGGCGGCCCGTGCCGCCGCGGCAAGACGGAACAGGCGACCGGACACCGCCCGAGTTTAACCGCCGAGCCGAACACCGAGTCAGGTCAGCGACAAACCTCAGGTCAGCGACAAACCTCAGCGGGAGTCGCTACCACCGGCTCCATTGGCCCGACCGGCCTCGAGCCTGGCGACCGGAACCCGGAACGGCGAGCACGAGACGTAATCCAGGCCGACTTCCTCGAAGAAGTGCACCGACTCAGGGTCACCGCCATGCTCGCCACAGACACCGAGTTTGAGGTCCGGACGAACGGCGCGGCCCCGTTCGGCACCGATCCGGACCAGCTCGCCGACGCCCTCGCGGTCCAGCGACTCGAACGGTGAGACGCCGAAGATCCCCTTCTCCAGGTAGTGGGAGAAGAATGCGGCTTCGACGTCGTCGCGGGAGAAACCCCACGTGGTCTGGGTGAGATCATTCGTGCCGAACGAGAAGAACTCCGCGGACTCGGCGATCTGGCCCGCGGTGAGGGCGGCCCTCGGCAGTTCGATCATGGTCCCGACCAGGAAGTCGAGGTCGGCACCGGTCTCGGCTCGAACATCTCTCGCGACCCGGATGATGTCGTCCTTGACCGACTCGAACTCCTGGACCGCGCCGACCAGCGGCACCATGATCTCGACGCGCGGCAGGCCGCCGGCCTTGATCCGAAGCGCGGCCGCCTCGAGGATCGCCCGAGCCTGCATCGAGAACAGGCCCGGGATGACCAGACCGAGACGTACTCCGCGCAAGCCGAGCATCGGGTTCTGCTCGTGCAACCTGTGCACCGCCTGGAGCATCCGCAGGTCATTCTCGCGGGCCTCACCACGCGACTCCGCCACGGCCACCCGCACCGACAATTCCGTGATGTCGGGAAGGAACTCATGCAACGGCGGATCCAGCAACCGGATCGTCACCGGCAACCCGTCCATGGCCTCGAAGATCGCGGTGAAATCCTCCCGCTGGAGCGGCAGCAGCTCGGCCAGTTGCCGGTCCCGCTCGGCGTCGGTATCGGCCAGGATGAGTGCCTCCACGAGCGAGCGTCGATCGCCCAGGAACATGTGCTCGGTTCGGCATAGGCCGATACCCTGGGCGCCGAAGCGCAGGGCGCGGGCCGCGTCCTCGTCGGTGTCGGCGTTGGCCCGCACCGACATCCTGCGCACCCGGTCCGCGGTGGTCATGATCCGGTGGACCGCCTTCACCAGCTCGTCCGCGCCGCTCGATTCCGGATCAAGCTCGCCCTCGAAATAGCGGACAATTGGCGAGTCGACGACCGGGACCTCCCCCGCGTACACGTCACCGGATGTCCCGTCGATGGAGATGACGGTCCCCTCTTCGTACACCGTGCCGTCCTTGGTGGTGAACTGCCGGGTCTTGGTGTCGACGTCGATGTCCTCGGCGCCGCACACGCAGGTCTTGCCCATGCCACGTGCCACTACCGCGGCGTGACTGGTCTTGCCGCCGCGGCTGGTCAAGATGCCCTGCGCGGCGATCATGCCGTTGAGATCATCGGGGTTGGTCTCCCGGCGCACCAAGATGACCTTCTCGCCCGACCTGGACCATTTCACCGCGGTGTAGGAGTCGAAGACGACCTTGCCGACCGCGGCGCCGGGTGAGGCGTTCATCCCCCTCGCGATCCTGGGGGTCCCCACCCGGTGGTCAAACCTCGGGAACATGAGCTGGGCCAGTTGCGCTCCGGTCACCCGTTGAAGGGCCTCGTTCTCGTCGATCAGGCCCTCGTCGACGAGCTGGGTGGCGATCCGGAAAGCGGCCCCGGCCGTGCGCTTGCCGACCCGGGTCTGAAGCATCCACAGCTTGCCGCGCTCGATGGTGAACTCGATGTCACACAAGTCGCGGTAGTGCCCCTCCAGCTGGGACATGATCGACATCAGCTGGTCGTAGGACTTCTTGTCCAAGGCCTCCAGATCGTGCAGTGACAGCGTGTTGCGGATACCCGCGACCACGTCCTCGCCCTGGGCGTTTTGTAGGTAATCGCCGTAGACCCCCTTCGCACCGGACGCCGGGTCGCGGGTGAAGGCGACACCGGTGCCCGAATCGTCGGACAGGTTCCCGAACACCATCGCGCAGATGTTGACGGCAGTGCCCAGATCCTCCGGGATCCGCTCCTGACGCCGGTACAGGATCGCGCGCGGAGCATTCCAGGAATCGAAGACCGCCCGGACGGCGAGGGTCAGCTGCTCGCCAGGATCCTGGGGGAAGGGACGTCCGGAATGGTCGACGACGATCCCCTTGAAAGCCTCGACGAGCTCCCGCAGATCCCCGGCGTCGAGATCCAGGTCGTTCTTGGTGCCCCGCGCCGCCTTCGCGGCCTCGAGGGCGTCGTTGAAATGATCGCCCTCGATGCCCAGCACGGTCTTGCCGAACATCTGGATCAAGCGTCGGTAGGAATCGAAGGCGAAGCGTTCGTTACCGGCCTGAGTCGCCAGCCCGCGCACCGACTGATCGTTGAGCCCGATATTGAGCACCGTCTCCATCATGCCGGGCATCGAGAACTTCGCCCCGGACCGCACCGACACCAGCAGCGGGTTATCGGACTGCCCAAGCTTCTTGGACATCTTGCGCTCCAGCGCCGATAGATGCTCGGCCACCTCGGCGGCCATTTCGGCAGGCTCGCGCCCGTCGGTCAGGTAGGCCTGGCACGCCTCGGACGTGATCGTGAAACCCGGTGGAACCGGCAGGCCCAGGTTCGTCATCTCGGCCAGATTCGCGCCTTTGCCGCCCAGCAGGTCCTTCAGGTCCCTGTTGCCTTCGGTGAAGTCATAGACGAACTTGGTCATATCGCGCGCACCGCCGAGAGTAGTCGAGGGTATGAGTGCGCCAAAGCCTAGGCCGCAAAAACCTTTACGGTCCCGTGTTCGAGATGAATCCAACAGCGCCCATCGGGCATGCGCGGCCGGACGGCGGGTCAGCCGCCCGAGTCGGGCAACTCGGCCGCGAACGGCACCGCCCGTGACTCGCGGTCGGCGAGCCAGCCTTCGGGCACCACCACCGATCGGGCACCGCTCGTCCGCCCGCGCGGTTGGCCCAGAATGGCGGCCGGAAAGGGCTGGTCCAGGTCGAGTCGGTGCAGCAGCTCGTCGAGTTCGGCCAACCCGGACGCCATCGCCATCGCGGTACGCAGCTCGGACCGCACCGCGAATCCCTTGAGATACCAAGCGACGTGCTTGCGGAAGTCGATCACGCCGCGAGGTTCGCCGAGCCATTCGGTCAGTAATTCCGCGTGTCGATACATTGCCCGCGCGACTTCGCGCAGGCCGGGCAGATGGGTTTGGCCCGCACCGGTGAAGGCAGCCGCCAGGTCCCCGAACAGCCAGGGACGACCGAGACAACCGCGGCCGACCACAACACCCGCGCAACCGGTCCGACGCACCATCCGGACCGCGTCCGCGGCCTCCCAGATATCACCGTTACCCAGCACCGGAATGTCGAGCAACGCGCTCAGCTCGGCGATCGGTACCCAGTTCGCCTTCCCTCCATAGAAATCGGCAGCGGTGCGGCCATGCAGCGCCACATATGCCACACCGGCATCCTGGGCCCGCAGCGCGGCCTCGCGGTAGGTCAGGTGATCACGATCGATTCCCAGCCGCATCTTCACCGTGACCGGGATCTGGCCATCGGCGGCCCGAACGGCTGACCGAACCAGGTCTTCAAACAAGTTGATCCGCCACGGCAACGCCGATCCACCACCTCGACGGGTCACCTTGGGCACCGGACAACCGAAGTTGAGATCGACGTGATCGGCCAGATCCTCGTTCACCACCATTCGGATGGCGTCCGACACCACCCGAGGGTCGACGCCATAGAGCTGCATCGAGCGGGGTCGTTCATCCGGCGCGAAGCTCACCATGGCCAAGGTCTTGCGATTGCGCTCGACCAGTGCCCGCGAGGTGATCATCTCGGACACGTACAGGCCCGCCCCGTACTCCCGGCACAGCCGCCGGAACGCAACGTTGGTGATGCCTGCCAGCGGAGCCAGCACCACCGGGGGGTCGACCGTGATCCGCGCGCTCAGCCGTAGCGGCGGTGCGACCGGACCGGACCGGGCGACAACGGCAGGCTCAGTGGCACGCGTGCGGGTCAGGATCGGCCGAGCGGACACGGGGCGATCTCAGCAGCGGGGCAGGCGCTCGGCGAGATAGCCCTCGACCTTGTCCAGGGCGATCCGCTCCTGGGTCATCGCATCGCGCTCGCGTACCGTCACCGCGTGGTCATCGAGGGTGTCGAAATCCACCGTGACGCAGAACGGGGTGCCGATTTCGTCCTGCCTTCGGTACCGCCGGCCAATAGCCTGCGCGTCGTCGAACTCGGTATTCCAGAGCTTCCTCAGACCGGCGGCCAAGTCCCGCGCTTTGGGCGACAGGTCGGCATTGCGCGACAGCGGGAGCACAGCGACCTTGACCGGCGCCAGCCGCGGATCAAGGCGCAGGACCGTGCGCTTGTCGACGCCGCCTTTGGTGTTGGGTGCCTCGTCCTCGGTGTACGCGTCCAGCAAGAACGCCAGCACCCCTCGGGTTAGGCCGGCCGCGGGTTCGATGACATAGGGCGTCCACCGGTGATTCTTGTCCTGATCGAAATACGATAGATCTGTGCCGGAATGCTTGGAATGGGTTGTGAGGTCGAAATCGGTGCGGTTCGCTATTCCCTCGAGCTCGGCGAAGTCGGAACCACCGAAGCCGAACCGGTATTCGATGTCGACGGTACGTTTGGAGTAGTGCGAGAGCTTGTCCTGCGGGTGCTCGAACAAGCGCAGGTTTTCCGCTCGGATACCCAGGCCGGTGTACCAGTTCCAGCGCTGCTCGAGCCAGTACTCGTGCCATCGCTCGTCGGTACCCGGCTCGACGAAGAACTCCATCTCCATCTGCTCGAATTCGCGGGTCCGGAAGATAAAATTGCCCGGTGTGATCTCGTTGCGGAATGACTTTCCGGTCTGGGCGATGCCGAACGGGGGCCTCTTGCGGGAGGTGGTCATGACGTTGTTGAAGTTCAGAAAGATGCCTTGCGCGGTCTCCGGCCTCAGGTAGTGCAGACCCGATTCGTCCTCCACCGGACCGAGGT
>Ga0307504_10000191_pt1 | contig 12742 bp, 6 predicted proteins | sample 19_S_MG_FD_194516 | JGI IMG/M metagenome (GOLD analysis project Ga0307504, IMG submission 194516) | Soil microbial communities from Populus trichocarpa stands in riparian zone in the Pacific Northwest, United States - 19_S | ecosystem: Environmental > Terrestrial > Soil > Riparian zone > Trees... | reverse complement strand
TCTGGACGAGCCGACCACCGGCTTCGACCCGTCGGCCCGGCGGGCCGCCTGGCAGGTGATCGCGGGGCTGCGCAACCTCGGCAAGACCGTCTTTCTCACGACGCACTACATGGACGAGGCAGAGCAGCTCGCCGACAGGATCGCGGTCATCGCCGCCGGCAGCATCGTCGCCGAAGGAACGCCCAGCACCCTTGGCGGTCGGGACCGGATGACCGCCGCCATCCGCTTCACCCTTCCCGCCGGATCCGCGGCCCGGGACCTGCCCCCCGGCCTGCGGCCGCTCGCCGAGTCAGGGCCGGCCGGCACCGTTGTGCTGCGCAGCGAGAGCCCGCTCCTGCATGTGCGGATGCTCGCCGAATGGGCCCACGGCCGCGGCGTCGACCTGCCTGATCTCGACGTCCACCGGCCAACCCTCGAAGACGTTTACCTCACCCTCACCGACCACACCGACCACACCGACCACACCGACCACACCGACCACACCGAAGGGAACCACCGATGATCATCCTCTGGCTCTACCGCAAGCTTCGTGCCCGGCGGGCCGGCGCACGCGTCGCACCGGACGAGCGGCCCGCCCGCCGACCCACCGGCGCCGACCGCCTCGGCATTCGGGCCGTGGCCGGAATGGCGACCCACCAATTCCGCTACGACCTTCGTGCCTTTCTTCGCAATCGCCAGGCCCGCCTGTTCACGCTGGTCCTGCCGGTGCTCTTTCTGGTGATCTTCGCCTCTGTGTTCGGCGGAGCCGACCGCACCGTCATGGTCTCCGGCGGCCGGATCAACACCTCGGTGTATTACGTGCCGGGCATTATCGCCCTGGCGATCATCGCCGCCGCATTCGTGAACCTCGTGGTTTCGGTCACCGCCCAGCGCGAAACCGGGGTGCTCAAACGACGGCGCGCCACCCCCGTGCCAGCCAGTGCCCTTATCGCCGGACGAGCCCTTACCGCGGTGGTCACCGCCCTCGCCATCGCCGCCGTGGTGCTCGGCATCGGCTGGGCCGGCTATGGCGCAAACGTTCCCGCCCGGACGGCCCCCGCGCTCGTCGTGACGATCATCGTCGGGGCGCTCTCGTTCTGCTGCCTCGGCTACGCCGTGGCCTCGGTCATTCGGGATCAGGACGCTGCCCAGCCCATCACCCAGGCCTTGATGCTGCCCCTCTATTTCATTTCCGGGGTATTCGTCGCCGTCACCGCGCTGCCTCATTGGCTGGTCAACATCGCCGACCTGTTTCCGGTCCGCCACCTGGCCGCCGCCCTGCTCGCGGCCTACAACCCGCACACATCGGGTTCCGGCTTCTCCGGCGCCGATCTTCTCATCGTGGCGGCTTGGGGAGCCGGTGGTCTGTTGGTCGCGCTGCGCCGATTCAGCTGGGCTCCACTGGGACACTGACCTCGCGCAGCCGGGCACGTAGTCGTGCGGCCGACTTCGGAAAGGTTGCGGTCTCGGTGAGCTTGTGCGTTTTCTGCCCGCTTCCCGAATCGAAGTAGTGCTCATAGGCCACGTTGCTCCCGGGCCCTGTCATGAAGTCGAACATGTCGTCGATGAATGCCGGGTCATCTGGGCCTTGTCCGTCGGTGAGGTGGGTGACGCCCCATTCAGGAAATGCGAGAGCCTTGCGGTGGGCCGTCGCGAATCTCTGCCACCACTGAAGGCCGTAGTCTCCGGTCAACGTGGAGTTCCAGGCCTCGGCCAGTTGCAGCGCGGCGGCAGCGCCGTCGGCGTGGCGGGCCGGCGCCGCGTCGTAGACATCCACGCCGACGAAGTCGACGAATTCGTCGCCCGGATAAGCCTGTTCGGCCTTCATATCGCTGGGCCCGACGTTGGGATTCCAGTCGAAGCTGAACATTCCTCCCGAAACCGCGCGCATGGTGTTGACGATGTGCCGGAAGCAGCCGACGTACGCGCTCGGCTTGCCTTTCGCCGACCACCGGTACCAGGTTCCGTTGAACTCCCATCCCGGCCGGACGACGGTTTTCGCAAGCTTCGCGGCCACCAGATTGCTTGCCAGCGTGCGCCAATGGCCGTCGTAGGATCCATTCGCGCAGCTCTCGAGGGAATTTCCACGACCGTTGGGAAACATCGGCAGCGAGTACTCCAGGCGAGCGCTCTGACCGGTGTGCGGTCGGAGCAGCCATGACGGTCCGGACACGTTGTACCAGCTGTCGTCGGCGGCGAAATCCAGGATTTCGGTGGACCTGACGCCCATCACCGCATCGAAATGGGCCGCGCCGGCCACCCCGGTTTCGCCGGGACCGGCGTACACACCTGTCCTCAGGGGATGCGGATTCGGCGTTTCCGAACCGCGCCGGATGTCGCCAGGGCACAACAGAATCGCGAAGATGGCCGCGGCCAGCCCCAACACCCCCTTCCGGCGGAAGGGACCGACAGTCAACTCGACCGCCAATTTACTCAGTTCGGCCTACCTTCTGACGAATGGATGGGCGAGCCGAATTAAGGAGCGCGTGATGATCGTCGAGAGTACCGCCCACAAGATTAACGGCAGCTTTTCCAAGCTGCTCCGAGCGGGCACTGTCGCCGCATGCGCGGCAGCAATCGGTCTCGCGGCCATCCCAGCGGCGGCTACCACCGTCGCGCCGAGATTTGCCGAAGGAGTTTATGCCGGAGCCGCGACCAACGGCGTCATCGGTTCCCTGAGCTTCGACGAGTCCATGCGCACGGCCTCGACGGCGATACTGGACTTCCCGCCGACCAGCAGCTGGTCGCAGATCGAGGGTCAATCGTGGCTGCTGGCGCCGCACTCCGGCCAGGCGGCACGGCTGGAGTACTCGCTTCCGGTCGTTCCCAGCATTGCCGGCGCGACGTTGTCCCAGTGCGCGTCGGGCGCGTACAACCCGCATTGGACGAACCTCGCGCGAAACCTGCTTCGGTTCAATCTCGGAGGCTCTATTATCCGTCCCGGCTGGGAGATGAACGGTAACTGGTACCCGTGGTCGGCCGCCAAGAACCCCGCCGACTTCATCGCGTGCTTTCGCAATGTCGTCAACACCATGCGCCAGGTGCCGGGCCAGCGCTTCCTGTTCGATTGGAATCCCTCCAACACTCGGTTAAGCCTCGCCGCCGAGCTCGCCTACCCGGGCGACAGGTACGTCGACATCGTCGGAGACGATGTATACGACCAGTCGTGGACGTGGTATTCGCCGACTATGGAGCCTTCCGCCCTCAATCAGAGTAAGGCAATCTCCTACGAGATTGCCGGCGATCACGGCCTGCGGTTCTGGGCCACTTTTGCCAGATCTCATGGCAAGGCTCTCGCGGTAACCGAATGGGGCTTGTCGCACCTCAGTGACGGCCACGGTGGGGAGGACAATCCCCAGTTCATCCAAGCTATGTATCAGTTCATGTCAGATCCGCTGAACGCTGTGATGTATGAGCACTATTTCAATGTCGGCGGCCACGTGATCACCGGGGTCACCCGCTTCCCCCGCTCTGCCGCCACCTTCCGCACACTATTCGCAAGATAGCTCCACGCGCGTAGGAACCGACGCCGGACCTCAGTGGTCGAGCGTCGGTTCCGGCGGTTTGGTCTACGAGCTCGCGCGGTCTACGGCTGGGAGTTCGCCGGCCTGCGGCTCCGGATGTCATCCGTCCGGCGTCGGGTTCCTCAGTCCATAGACCAGCCAGTAGCCCACCACGCCTGAACGCCGGATCCGCGGGATCTTGCTGAGCAGTCTATAATCTTTAGTCTGCTTTGTTGTGATCATGTTCTGCACGTACTTGCCATAGGGCGTCGTGCTCGTCAGAAAGATGACCCCGAAGTGGTCTTCGAGTACCGCCCGACGAAACGCCGGTAGCCCGTGTTCTCCCTTATAAAATAGCTGATAGGTGTCATTCCACAATTCCGGACGCACGACCTTGCGCAGGGCGTACTTCTCCGGTGAGGGGGACTCCCCGAGGATATGTTTGTTGGGGGTCCTCGTCACGGCCTGCTGCAGCGGTGCCAAGAGCGATGTGTCCTGGATCCAGAACGTCAGCTGCTGCCGCGAATTCTTGCTCCCCGAGGGCACCAGTGTTCCCGCGAACACCACGGCGACGGCGATGAGACCTACTACCTTGACCGAGTGCCAACTTGCCCCGACAAGGCTGGAAAACAGAGCTCCGATCAGCGGAGCCGTGAAGATCAAGCCGAATGCGACGTGCTTGCTGAACGACGTCTGCTCGTGGATGTGGATCTGCTGCGCAATGCCGCCGACACTGCCCAGTGCCAGCACGAGCACGGTCCCTATCTGGGAGGGGCGTCGCACCACCACGTACACCGCTCCGAGGGCACCCAACAGCAGCCACGGACCGATCCAGGACCGGACTTCGTTGAGCATCGAACTGGTCGAAGCGTAGGTGAGTATGTGGCGCGAGACCGTGGTCGTCACGATGCCCTTGATGAGGCTTTGGCCATTGATCGCCAGGGCGGCATAGATCAGGGCCAGCGTCCCGAACAGAATCAGCACGGACTGGCGGACGGCCGCCCATCGCAGCTTCTGCCACCCGACCGCGGCTCCGAGCAATGCCACCACCGGTATGTAAACCGCGCCGGCGTACTTGGCAAAAAACGCGCAGGCCAGCAGAACCCACACCGCGGGCACCCACACCAGCATGTCCCGCTTGGCGGTATAAGCCGTCAACCAGGCGGCGCACGCGATGAACGCCATCATGCATGAGTCGTATGTCGCGAAGTGGCTGAGCATGATCACCGAGCCGTTGGCGGCGAACGCGGCTGCTCCGAGGACGCCCGCGATCTTGCCGAACAGCTCGGTGCCCAATCCGCAAATCGCCACCATGGCAATCACGGCGAAGAGCAAACTCACCGCGCGCGCACCATTGAGGCCGGCGAAGTAATCCCCGATCGCGGCCAGCACCGGGTAGAACGCCGGTGCGCCGGAGAAGTAGCTACCGGGATACTCCTTGATGAACGATCCGTGGAACCAGTGGTCGATCATGCGATGGCCCATATAGACGTAGAGGCCTTCGTCCTCGAACGCCGTGCTGTTGTAACCGGGCCGGAAGGCCATCACCACCTGACCCGCGGCGATCAGCGACACCCACCACCACACGCTGGACACCACACGTATTACCGCCGGTCGAACGGTGGACGTGCGAGTCGTCGGCTGGAGCCATACCGACGCGGAGGGCTCGATCAGGGTCGCCGTCATGACGCCACCCGACTACCGCGGCGCAACACGATGGGCAGCACCAGGTAGAGGTTGAACAGGGTAAGTATCACCAGGGGCCAGAAGTTGGCCGCATAGCCCTGACCGAACCGAACCGCGAGCAGCAGCCACAGCACAACCTGCACCCCGACACACCAGCGGACGGACAATTTCGTGACTCGCTCGGCCGTTCTCGAACGCGCCGCCGTCTGGCCGGTCGCCACCCAGCCGTCCGTCCGGCGCCGTATCGCGTCGAAGAGCGCGAGGCTGTGGGCGAAGCTGTAGGTCATCTGGATCCTCATGATCGACGTCAAGGATGCCTTGTCCATCGTGATGACCGGGATGATTGCCCTACGCAGCGCCAGAGCCATAACGACGAGCGCGTAGTTCATCGGGTTTACCGCCCCCGGGGCGAAAATGCCCATGAGCACAGGCGGAATCACGACGGTGAAGATGTTCACACCGGTTCCGATGAAGTACAGGAAGCCCGACCAGTAGGACAACCGCTGCATAAAGGTGAACTTGGCCTCATGGAAGCCCGTGGAAAACAGCAGACTCATCGAGCCCGTACACCATCGGTACTGTTGGGTTACGAACTGGTCGAACTTGTCGGGGCACAAGCCCTTCGTGACGACGATCGGGACGTACCGAACTCGGTAGCCCGCCTTCATCAATTTGATGCCGGTGTGCACATCCTCGCTGTGCTCGATCTGTGCGAATCCGCCAGCCTTGACAAGGGCTTCCCGCCGATAGACCGCGCTGGTGCCGACGCAGATGGCCGCGTTGCTCCGGTCGCGGGAGGGCTGGATCCAACGGTAGAACAGGACCTGGGTCGCGCCTGCCGCGTGCTGGATCCACGACATCCGATCCTTGTCGAAGTCGAAGAACTGCGGGCTCTGGACGATGCCGTTCAGCTCGTCGTCCATATGCGGCAGCAGGTCGTAGAACAGATCGGGCCTGGGCACGAAGTCCGCGTCCAGCACCAGGATGAAGTCCCCGGACGTGTGCCGGAATCCGTGCAGCAAGTTCCCGGCCTTCTTCATCCGACCGCGATCTTCCCGTGCCAGATAACGGAATCCGTGCCGTTCGGCGAGCAGCCGGACCTCGTCCCGGCCGGAATCGTCGAGCACGACAACGGTGAAGTCACCGTGCCACTTGAGCTGCTTGACATGCCGGTAGGCGTTGTCCAGGACCGCGAGGTCCTCACCGGCGCAGGGCAGCAGTACGTCCACACTGGGGACGTAATCGGGTGACCAGTCCTCGACCATCTTCTGGTGCTGCTCGTACGTGTATCGCCGCTTACGCGAGGAGGACACCAGCGAGACGCACGCTCCCACCAGATTGATCCCCACCGGAATGGCCAGCCAGATCGCCCAGGGACGCTGCCAGAAGAACACCAAGATAGAGGCGATGACGAGCAACGAGGCGGCGAAGGAACTCCCGATCACCCAGCGGTGTTGCGGACCGAAGTAGAGGGTGCGCTCCTCATCCGTTGGAGGCGTCGGCAGGTCGCCCCGCAACGGGGCCGCTTCGACGACGGCTGGTGGTGGATGACCCACAAGCCTGCTTTCAACAGGGCGTGCCATGGCTCTCCTTGGACTGCGATGGTTCGCTGATACGGCGGGTTGACGGGCGCTGTTGGCGCTTGGGTCGGGCTACGGTCTGACTCACTCGGCATGCGCTCCGACCGAGGCGGCGATCGAGGCCTCCAGCGGACTCGGCACCCGCACGGTCATGGGAACCGGGATGGACGGCAGCGCGCCGCTCACCGGAAACGCCCACTTGTTGTAGGACCAGAAGCGCCAGATCATGCCCAGTCCGAGTCCGGCTACGTTGGCCGAGACATTGTCGGCAACGACGGACCGCAGGTCGAGGCCGTAATGGGAGATCAGCAGGCACGCCTCCGAGATCGCCACTCCGATGAGGGACAGCGCCGCGAAGGTGAGCAGCGTCCGCAATCCCCGCACCTTCGGACGGTCACGCCAGGTCCAGTGCCGATTGAGGACATATGATGCGAGGATCGCCATGCCCGACGAGACGAGTTTGGCGGTCAACGGTCGTCCGGTGCTCGCCAGGAGCAGGTTGAACACCGCGACATCGACCAGCAGGCCCAAGAAACCGATCGCGGCGAAGGACAATCCGCGGCGGGCACCGGCCGGCAACCAGGCATCGATGCGAAGGCTGGCGAGCTGCGCCAGAAACCTCAGCCCTTGCTTGACGGAGGCCTTTGAGCTGCCGCTGTGCCGCCGCGCGAACTCCAAGGGCACCTCGGCCACACGGAGCTGATTCCGGCCGAGGATCTCCAGAAGCACCTTGAAACCTCTCGGGCGCAACGTCGAAAGCTCCACGGCGGAACGGCGCACCGCGAAGAAGCCCGTCATCGTGTCGGTGCAGCCGGCCAATCGACGGGGGAACAGGATGCGCGCGACGCGCACAGACCCGGCGGATATCAGTCGACGGGTGACACCCGACAGCCCATCCGCGGCGCCCCCTTCGCGGTACCGAGATGCCGCCACGATGTCGTGATCACCGTCCCCGCGGGCCACCGCCATCATTCGAGGCACTTCCTCGGGAGGATGCTGAAGATCACCGTCCATCACCAGCACCCATGGGGCGCGAGCGGCGGATATGCCTTCCAATACGGCGCCGGACAAGCCGCCGACCCGCTCACCGTCCGCTCGATGGATGAGCCGGACCGCCATCCCCGAGTTCCTGGCCACCTCGCGGATGACGGCCGGCGTGTGGTCGGTCGAGTCGTCGACGAAGATGAGTTCCTCGATCGAGCTCTCGACGGCAACGCTCTCCAGGCGACGTACCAGCTCGGCGACGTTGCCTGCCTCGTTGAACGTCGGAACTACGACAGATACCGACGTCATGATCGGCCGCTGACATGTCCGAGCGTCGCGTCATGGCAGGTGGCGACGATCGCACCAGAATTTCGCTGCATTTGCTGGCCTCCGGCTGGTTCTCGTAAGCGGGCACAAGAGATAGCGGGCTCGGATCGAGTGTCCATTCACCGCGCAAAACGACATCGGGAGAGCCTCGCGCTATTGGGTTTAACGCTTCGTTTGACGCCGCCTCACCTGCCGGTGAGTGAGTGGTCGAGGGGCCAGCCCACCACTCGAACGTCTGCTTTCGATGCCATCAGAAACATACAACAGTTTCGCGATGGATAACCGGCGTCGAGTGACCATCAGGTTAATTATTGCGATTGCCCACCTGTGGATTGAGACGAAATTGTTACAGATAGTGAGCAGACGGATACACGCTGGTGCTAACGCGCTGTATTTCATGCTGATTGCGGCGAATATTCGATGAGCTATTAGTCACTGTAAATCGCCGTGAGATTCGCGCCACCCAGCCTATCTCAGCGACGTTAACTGATGGTAGTACCTACGTTACCCTCAGCTATATTCGGCTCGCCTGAGTGCGCCGGTATGAAGCGCGTGTTTGCCAGCGCTGGGTAACTGGGCTACCTTTTGCCTCAGGGCTGCCTCGATCGACGGGCAACCGTTGTGTGCCAGCGGGTCGTCTCGCGTTATCGAGAACGCCTGGAACCGATGCGTCCATAATTGTAATCATCCATTTCGCGTACTGGGGCCGGTCCCCTCGCCGCCGAATGGACGATCATCACGGGGGAATCATGTCTTTTTTTCGAATGCGATCGGCCGTGCTTGCCGGCGTTTTCAGCATGGCCATTTCAAGCGCATTCATGGCTGCCCCGATAGATACTGCGAATGCACTGAATACCACTGTATCTTATGACACTTTACGTACTGGGTGGGACACTAACGAATCGGGCTTGTCACCAGCCTCGGTCAGTTCCTCCGATTTCGGACAAGTCTTTGACGCGGCGCTTCCAATCCCGCCGGGAGCCACGGCCAACCAGATCTACGCACAACCGATCGTCGCCGCGGGAACTGTGGTCGCCGCCACCGAAGAGAACCAGGTTTCCGGCCTCGACTCCGTTACCGGAGCTCAAAAGTGGTCGGTAAACCTCGGTCCGTCATGGCCGGTGGCAACCTTGGGCTGCGGAGACCTGGCCCCGGACATCGGGGTGACCTCGACGCCGGTATATGACTCCGCCAGCCAGACTGTCTACGTCAGCGCGAAGGTGAACGACGGCGTCGATGCGCAGCACCCCAACTTCGAGCTGCATGCCCTCGACATCGCATCCGGTGCCGAGCGAACGGGCTGGCCGGTGCGGATCAGCGGATCGCCGACCAACGACCCGAGCCGTCCCTTCAATCCCGAGACCGCTCACCAGCGCCCGGGGTTGCTGCTGCTGAACGGCTCCATCTACCTGGCGTTCGCCAGCCACTGCGACCACCAGCCCTATGTGGGAACGGTCGCGTCCGTGAGTCTGTCGACGCACGGAGTCTCGTTGTGGTCGGCGGAAGCGGGCATCGTCAAATCCGGGGCGGGGATCTGGCAGAGCGGCGGCGGTCTGGTCGCCGATCCTGCCGGCAACATCTATCTCGCGACCGGCAACGGTGTCTCCCCCGCTCCGGGACCGGGGCATAGCCCGCCCGGCACCTTGGCCGAATCCGTCGTGCGCCTCGGTGTCGGGGCGGACGGCACGATGAGTGCGCAGGACTTCTTCAGTCCCGCCAACAATGCCAAACTCGATCAGAACGACACCGACTTCGGATCGGGTGGTCCGATGGCGCTGCCCGACGGCTTCGGTACGGCCGCGCACCCGCATCTGCTGGTCACTGTCGGAAAGGACGGCCGGCTGTTCATGCTCGACCGCGACGACCTCGGCGGGAACGCCCAGAGTCCGACCGGGGGTGACGCTGTACTGAGCACCCAGTTCATCAGGGGCGTCTGGGGTCACCCGGCCTTCTGGGGAGGCGACGGCGGTTACGTCTATGTCGTGGAGAACGGCGGAAACCTTCGCGCCTTCCGGGTCGGCAAGAACGGCGCCGGCAATCCGGCGCTGAGTTCGGCCGGCAACAGTCCCGAGCTGTTCGGATACACCTCCGGTTCTCCTATCGTCACCTCGGACGGTTCCAGCTCCGGCAGCGCGCTGGTCTGGGTCGTCGCCGCCGACAACAGCAGCGGCGCGAACGGCCGGCTGCTGGCCTACGACGCGGTACCGGTGAACAACGTCCTGCAACTTCGCTATTCGACGCCCCTGGGCACGGTTGCCAAGTTCATCCTGCCGGCCAGCGATGGCGGTCGGGTGTACGTCGGCACGCGGACCGGTCACCTGCTCGGGTATGGCCGCCCAGCAACAGCCGCGGTGAACGCTCCGCCGACCGACTTCGGCTCGGTTACCGCGGGTAGCACGGGTCAAGCGACCACCACCTTAACCGCGAACACCCCGCTCACGATCACGTCGATATCGGCCGCCGCACCATTCGCGGCTCAGCCACCGGCTCTTCCGACAACGCTCGCCGCCGGCCAGAACCTGTCCGTGCCGGTCACCTTCTCGCCCACTTCCGGCGGCTCAGCAGCCGGCATCCTGTCTGTCCAGGCCTCCACCGGCGTGACCTACCGCTTCGACCTTCGCGGCGCGGGCACCGCACCTGGCCTTGCCCCGACGCCCTCGACCGGAGACTTCGGCCAGCTGACCACCGGCGAGGTCAAAGAGATCGGTATCAGCCTGCAGAACAACGGATCATCGGCCCTCACGGTCACCGGTATCACAGATGCGAGCGCGCCGTTCTCCGACAGCGGGTTGCCGCCGGTCGGCACGGTCGTCCAGCCGGGCCAGGCCGTCACGGTGACCGCGAGGTACGCCCCCACCGCGCCCGGTTCGGCGCAGAGCTCTTTCACCGTCAGCACGGACCAGGGGCCGATCACGGTCACTCTCACCGGCTCGGCCGTCGCCGGAAGTCCGCACCTGACGCTCACGCCCACCATGCTTGACTTCGGTGCGGTGGGTCCAGGCAAAACCGCCAGTCAAAGCTTCACGATCAGTAACACCGGCCAGGTACCGCTGACGATAACCAAAGCCGCCCCGCCCAGCGGCGTGTTCGGGGTTACGACCGCCGTGTCGGAAGGTCAGACGCTGCAACCGGGTGATTCACTCGTGCAAAGCGTCACCTTCTCGCCGACCAGTTCGGCGGCGGCCTCCGGTGTGTACCTGATCTCCAGCGATGACGGTCAAGGCCAACAGACGGTCAACCTGATCGGCAACAGCAACATCGGCCCGATCTCCTCCGCCGTCGGCTGCATCGAAGTGCCGGGCACCACACCCGCCGACGGAACCCCAGCCGTCAGCAACCCCTGCGGCACCAGCTCCGGCCAGCAGATCACCTACATCGGCGACCAGACCCTGCGCATCGCCGGAAAGTGCTTGTCCGTCAAGGGCGACAGCCTCGCCCTCTACGCCGCCATCCAACTCAACACCTGCGCCAACACCGCGGGACAGCTGTGGACCTGGACCACCGACGACGGACTGCGCAACCCACAGTCCGGGCTGTGCCTGACCGTCCCCAACTCCGTCACCACACCCGGCACGAAACTCCAGCAATACACCTGCACCAAGACCGCGGGACAGCGCTGGAACATCACCGCCCTCACCCCGAAGGGGCTGCTCACCGGAGCGGGCAACAACTGCCTGGCCGGACGAGCCGGCGCAGTCACCACCGGCACCGTCATCGAGCTGGCCACCTGCAACTCCAGCGCCAGCCAGCTCGTCACCGTCCCGGGTAACAACACCCTGCAAATCAACGGCAACTGCCTCGACGTCATCGCCGGCAAACTGGCCACCGGATCGGGCATCCAACTATGGGGATGCAACAGCGGCGCCGGTCAGCAATGGACCCAGGCCGCGGACGGCACCCTGCGCAACATCAAATCCGGGCTCTGCCTCGCCCCCGCCGGCGGCGCCACCACACCCGGCACCGCCCTCCAACTCGCCACCTGCACCACCAACCCCAACCAGACCTGGCAACTACCCGGCGGCGCGCCACCGGTACCGCAAGGAAAGCTGGTCCCGTCACCGTCTGCCGTGAACTACGGCCAACTCGTCGTAGGCGCCAGCAAGCAACTGCCGGTGTCGCTTCAGAACAACGGTTCCGCCCCGCTCACCGTTTCGAGCACGACCCAGGCGGCTGCCCCGTTCTCGGTCACCGGACTCCCGGGCGCCGGCACGCTGCTACAGCCGGGGCAGGCGGTCACCGTGACCGCCAACTTCGCGCCAACGGCTCCTGGTTCGGCGCAGAGCTCGTTCACGGTGACCACAGACCAGGGCCCCGTCACGGTCACCCTGGCGGGTACCGCGGTGGCCGGCAGCGGACACCTGAGCCTGACGCCGGCGACGCTCGACTTCGCGACGGTGGCGCCCGGAAACATCGGCACCCAGACCTTCACCGTCAGCAACACCGGCACGGCCCCCCTGACGGTGAGCACCGTGGTACCGCCCAACGCACCGTTCACGATCAGCGGCGCCACCCCGGCGGGCCAAACGCTTCAGCCAGGGACGTCGATTCAGCAGACGATGACGTTTTCGCCGACCAGTTCGGCGGCGGCCTCCGGTGTGTACCTGATCTCCAGCGATGACGGTCAAGGCCAACAGACGGTCAACCTGATCGGCAACAGCAACATCGGCCCGATCTCCTCCGCCG
>Ga0307504_10000190_pt1 | contig 12746 bp, 13 predicted proteins | sample 19_S_MG_FD_194516 | JGI IMG/M metagenome (GOLD analysis project Ga0307504, IMG submission 194516) | Soil microbial communities from Populus trichocarpa stands in riparian zone in the Pacific Northwest, United States - 19_S | ecosystem: Environmental > Terrestrial > Soil > Riparian zone > Trees... | reverse complement strand
TCCTGCACCGGCTGTTCGAGGCGGCCGGGTTCGAATGGCGGGAGGCGGGCTGCTCCATGTGCCTGGCCATGAACCCCGACAAGCTGGCACCCGGCGAACGCTGCGCCTCCACCTCCAACCGCAACTTCGAGGGCCGCCAGGGCCCCGGTGGCCGCACCCATCTCGTGTCCCCCGCCGTCGCCGCCGCCACCGCGGTGGCCGGCCATTTCGCCAGGCCCGAGGAGCTGAGCTGACATGGAGCCCGTCCGCACCATCACCGGCACCGCCGTCCCGCTCAACCGCTCGGACGTCGACACCGACCAGATCATCCCCGCCGTATGGCTGAAGCGAGTGGAGCGCACCGGCTTCGGCGAGGGCCTCTTCTCGGCCTGGCGCCAGGACCCGTCGTTCGTGTTGAACAGGCCCGAGCACGCCGGCGCACGCATTCTCGTAGCGGGGACCAACTTCGGTACCGGCTCGTCCCGGGAGCACGCGGTATGGGCCCTCACCGACCATGGCTTCCGGGCCGTGGTCTCCGCCCGCTTCGCCGACATCTTCCGCACCAACTGCACCAAGGCCGGCCTGGTACCGGCCCAGGTCGACGCCACTACGGCGGCCGTGCTCATGGCCGCAGTGGAAGCCGACCCGGCGCTGGAGGTGACGGTCGACGTCGAATCCCGCATGGTGCTGGCCCCGGCGGCCGGCATCGCGGCGCCGTTCCCGCTCGACGACTTCACGCGCTGGCGGCTGCTGGAGGGCCTCGACGACATCGGGCTCAGCCTGCGCCACGAGGCCGATGTCACCGCCCATGAAGCCACCCGCCCGGCGTGGCTGCCCACCACCCGCCCGCTCGTTGCGTCCGACGCGACAGCACCGCAGGGCGGTCTCGAGGGCCTCTCAGCCGAATCGGGCCCGTAGGGCGAGATGCCCGGCCAGTCGCTCGGCCAGCCTCGCCACATCCTCCACCGACGTCCCCCCCGGGTGCGCCCCACCCGAACAGCCCGACCCGGCCACTGACGCCAATGCCCGCACGGCGTCACCGGCCGGCGGGATGATCGCTCCATAGCCCACAAGGAGACGGGCCACCGCGCCGATCGAGGCCCCGGGCGTCACGGGGATGTCGGCTCGGGCCGCGACCTCCCACAGCGCGGCCTGGAGCCGGAGGGAGACGCCTTCCCACGTCTCCGGGAGGCGGCGGGCGGCCCGGCCCTGGCGCAGAACCGGAAGCTGCCACGCCTCCCGCCGGGCCACCGCCAGGGCGGCGGCGACCTCCTCCGGGCGCAGGGCCACACGCGCTTCGACGCAACGGCCGGCGGCCTGATCGACGTCGCCGGCACCGAGCTGGGGAGTCTTCATGTCCCCAATGGTCCCTTCCCTCGGCGTCTCTGACCATTGGCAGGAAAGACAACTTTCGCTAGAATCCTGCCATGCCTCGACGTCGCCGCCACACCGTCGCCGCCGTGATCTCACACGGTGTCGCCCCCTTCGAACTGGCCGTGGGATGCGAGGTGTTCGGCATCGACCGGTCCGAGCTGGTCGACCCCTGGTACCGGTTCCTCGTGTGCGCGGTCGAGCCGCCACCGATCCGCACGTCGGTCGGCTTCACCATCGACACGCCCTACGGGCTCGAGGAGGTGCGCCGGGCCGACACGGTGATCATCCCGGCGTGGGGCGCCACCCAGGGCGAGGTCCCGGCCGACCTGATCGACGCCCTGTGCACCGCCCACCGCCGCGGCGCCCGCCTCATCTCCGTCTGCTCCGGCGCATTCGTGCTGGCTGCCACCGGTCTCCTCGACGGGCGCCGGGCCACCACCCATTGGATGCACACCGACCTGCTGGCCGAGCGCCATCCGCTGATCGACGTCGACCCGCGCGTGCTCTATGTCGACGAGGGAGACGTCATGACGTCGGCGGGCACGGCGGCCGGCATCGACCTCTGCCTGCACATCGTGCGCCTCGACCACGGCGCCGAAGTGGCCAACGCGGTGGCCAGGCGGATGGTGGTCCCGCCACACCGCGACGGCGGCCAGGCCCAGTTCGTGGAGACGCCCGTCGCCCACGCAGCGGGCGACGATCCCCTCGCCGCCACCCTCGGGTGGATGCTCGAGCACCTGGACCGGCCGATGAGCGTGGACGATCTGGCTGCACGCTCCCACATGAGCCCCCGCCACTTCGCCCGCCGCTTCCGGGCCGTCACCGGCACCACGCCCCACCAGTGGCTGCTCAGTCAGCGCGTGCTGCTGGCGTCCCGCCTCTTGGAAACCACCGACGACAGCGTGGAGCTCGTGGCCCAGCGGTGCGGCATGGGCAACTCCGCGAACCTCCGCGTCCACTTCCTGCGGGTGGTCGGCACGTCACCCCTCGCCTACCGCCGCACCTTCCGCCAGGAAGAGGCCGGATGACCGTCCCTACGCGAACACGTTTTGGAGCTGGTGTCGGCGGACCAGGGTGGCGACGACGATGACGGCAGCCACGGCCAGCAGGCCCGCCGCTTCGGCCGCGTACCGGATCGACCCTCGCTGGCGGCCGGACCACTCATGGACCGCGGCGAGGGCGGCGCCGGTGAGGAGCCCGCCAACATGGGCGGCGTTGTCGATCTGCGGCACGACCGCGCCGATGAACAGGTTGATCAGGATCAGTCCCCCCACCTGCGACACATCCATGCCCCGGCTGCGAGCGATGACGAAGTAGGCGCCGAAGATACCGAAAACGGCGCCCGACGCCCCGATGGAGTACTGGAACGGTGGGCCGAAGAAATGCGAGCACGCGGAGCCACCCACCGCCGCCAACCCATAGAGGGTGGAGAAACGGGGCAGTCCCACCACCGCCTCCACCTGCGAGCCGAACAGGTACAGGCCGAACATGTTGAACGCCAGGTGCAGCAGGCCGGCGTGGAAGAAGGCGGCGGTGACCATCCGGTAGTACTCGCCGTTGCGGGCGACCAGCAGGGCGTTGTCGGCGAAGCGGGCGAACAGGGTGGGCTGGCTGGCGTCGAGCAGGAAGACGACCACGTTGACGACAACCAGCGCGGTGCACACCACGCCGCCTGCCACCGTGATGCCGCCGCGGGCGAACACCACCTTCTTCGCCTTGCGCACCTCGGGGCCGGCCTCGTGCACGCAGGTGGGGCAGTGGTGGCCCACCGGCGCCTCGATCATGCAGTCGGGGCAGATCGGGCGGGAGCACCGCGTGCAACTGGCGCCGGTGACGCGCGTCGTGTGGCGATAGCACGTCTGGGAGGCCATGCCCCGATGGTGCCACCGATCGGCGGCGGCCACAGGTGCGGCAACCCTCACTCGGGCGGCGCGACCGTCCAGCCGAGCAGCTCCTCGTAGGCGCTGGCGAGGGCCCGGTAGGCGGCGGCCAGCTCGGCCCGCGCGGCGTCCATCGCCTCGGCCGGCACGGGGGCGTTGTCCCACCTCCCGCGCATGCGCTTGGGCACCGTGAATGCTTCCAGATCCTGGGATGCCTTGCGGAGGCGGACATGGCCACGCCGCAGCCGCTCGGCCTCGTCCTCTTCCAGATCCTGGGGTTGGCGGGGCTGAGACGGGGCCATCCGCCCTGTCTACCGGGTGGCCGACCCGGCTGCCACCGGGGGCCCACCTCACCGTCGGGGGGCCCGGGGGCGGGCCCCGGCCTCCTCCCCGGGCGGGGACCCTCAGACCCCGTCCGGTGCCGTCCATTTCGCAGAATGTCACTCCGGTCCGGTAAGGTTCCTCTCGACACAGCACATCGCGTGCCTGGCGGCGGAATTGCCAGGTGCCCCCTCAGCCGCCAGGCGGAACTGCGTGGCGAGGGTCCCGGTGCCCGTCCGAACCCCCATCGGCGCCTCGTCGCGTCCATGAGGCGCCGGGCGTGGCTGACAAGGAAGGACCACCCTGTGCCCGTTCGCTCCACCCGTCTCCATGCCATCCGCCGTTCCCCTCGGCGCTTCGCCAAATTGAGACGGCTGGGCCTCGTCGGCCTGGCCGGACTCGTTGCCCTGCCGCTGTTGGCCGACAGCCCCGTCCGGGCTGTGGATGACGCCAGCGGGCAGGTCATCACCCTGGGCGCTGCCGCCAACCTCGGCGCGGCGCCCGGCCGGCCCGTCACCGGAATGGCCCGCACGGCATCGGGCAAGGGCTACTGGCTGGCCAGCTCCGACGGCGGTGTGTACGCCTTCGGCGACGCCGGGTTCCTCGGTGCCACCACGGCCCCGCGCCAGCCCATCGTCGACATCGCCGCCACTCCCACCGGCAGGGGCTACTGGCTGGTCTCCGCCGACGGTGGCGTGTTCGCCTATGGCGACGCGCCGTTCGCCGGCTCCCTGGGCGACCTCCACATGAATGCCGCGCTCGTGGGCGTGGCCGCCACGCCGACCGGCAAGGGCTACTGGTTGGCCGCCGAGGACGGTGGCGTGTTCGCCTTCGGCGACGCACCGTTCCTGGGGTCGGCCGGCGGCAGCGCCATCAATGCTCCCATCGTGGGCATCTCTGCCACACCGTCGGGCAGGGGTTACCGCCTCCTCGCCCGCGACGGCGGGGTGTTCGCCTTCGGCGACGCCTCGTTCGTGGGTTCGCCGGTCGGGCAACACAGCGGCCCGTTCGTCGACATCGCCACGTCGGCCGACGGCAACGGCTACTGGCTGGCCGCCACCGACGGCAGCGTCAACGCCTTCGGGTCCGCCCTCGCCCCGTCGACCCAACTGGTCGGGGCGTCCGGCGCACCGGTCACCGCCGTCGAGGCCACGCCGGCCGGCGACGGGGTGTGGATGGCCACGGGCGGCGACGCGATCGGCGACTTCAGCGTCAGCTGCTACGCCCTCCAGGGCACCACCGCCACCGGCGCACTCGTGGGCCGCGACGTGGTGGCCGTCGACCCCCGCGCCGTTCCCCTCGGCAGCGAGATCTTCGTGGGCGGCCTCGGCGTGAAGCGGGCCCTCGACACAGGCGGCGCCATCAAGGGCAGGCGGCTCGACATCTGGAACCCGTCGGTCTCGTTCTGCCGGGAGTTCGGCATGCGCCGGCTCACCGCCTACGCCGTCCGGTAGCGGCCCCGCACGTGCCCCGCACGTGCCCCGCACGGTCGCGCCGGATGCCTTCTGGCGGCAAGATCCGACACCCTGGTGCCGATTCCTGCCGCCAGAAGGCGACGGATCAGGGCGTGACCTCGCCGATCGTGGTGCGCTGCTCGGCCCTGGCCCGTACCCGCACCACCTTGTTGGTGGCGTTGAGGAAGGCACGGGCGGACGCCTCCACCACGTCGGTGGACACGCCCCTGCCCGACACCTTCACACCGGCGGCCTCCAACTGGACGACCACGTCGCCGAGGGCGTCGACCCCACCCGTGACCGACGAGACGTTGAAGTCGGTGAGGCGGGCGTCGATGCCGGTGGCCGCCTTGATGGCCTGGCAGGCGGCGTCGATCATGCCGTCGCCGTCGGCCGACGCCTCGGTCTTCTCGCCCTCGCGCAGGAGCACGACCCGGGCCCGGGGCACGCCGACGGTGCCGCCGGTGACCTCGAGTGACTCGAGCACGAAGGCCGGCTGGGCGCCCACGCCACCGATCTCCTCCGCCACGATGGCCTCCAGGTCGGCCTCGGTGATCTGGACCTTGCGGTCGGCCAGCTCCTTGAAGCGGACGAAGGCGGCGTTGAGGGCGTCGCCTTGTACGTGCAGGCCCATCTTCTCCAGCGTGTCGCTGAAGGCATGGCGGCCGGAGTGCTTGCCCAGCACGATCTGGCTGCCCTGCTGGCCGACGGACGACGCATCGATGATCTCGTAGGTACTGGAGTCGGCCAGCACCCCGTGCTGGTGGATGCCCGACTCGTGCACGAAGGCGTTGCGCCCAACGACCGCCTTGTTGAACTGCACCGGGTACCCGGTGAGGCGGCTCACCAGCCGGCTGGTGCGGGCGAGCTCCTCGGTGCGCACGCCCACCTCGATGCCGGGGAACTGGTCGGCCCGGATGCGCACGGCCATCACGACCTCCTCCAGGGCGGCGTTGCCGGCGCGCTCGCCCAGCCCGTTCACGCACACCTCCACCTGGCGGGCGCCTGCCTGCACACCGGCCAGCGAGTTGGCCGTGGCCAGGCCCAGGTCGTTGTGGCAGTGGGTGGACGTGATGTAGTCGCCCGTGATGTTGCGGCGCACGTACTGGATGAGGGCGCCGAAGTCCCACGGGATCCCGTAGCCCACGGTGTCGGGGATGTTCAGGGTCGTGGCCCCGGCGTCGACGGCCGCCTGCAGCACCTCCATCATGAAGTCGAGCGGCGTGCGGGTGGCGTCCTGGGGGCTGAACTCCACGTCGTCGGTGTGCTCCCTGGCCCTGGCGACGCCGGCGCGCGTCTCGGCCACCACCTGGGCCGGCGTCATCTTCAGCATGTGCTCCATGTGGTTCGGGCTGGTGGAGATGAACACGTGGATGCGGGAGCGGTCGGCGTGGCGCACGGCGTCCCAGCAGCGGTCGACGTCGGCCAGGTGGGTGCGGGACAGGCCGGCGATCACCGGGCCCTGCACCGTCTTGGCGATGGCCTCCACCGCTTCGAAGTCACCCTGGCTGGCGACCGGGAAGCCGGCTTCGATGTAGTCCACCCCGAGCCGGGCGAGCTGCTCGGCGATCTCGAGTTTCTCGGCCACGTCGAGCGAGATGCCCGGCGACTGCTCACCGTCGCGCAGTGTGGTGTCGAAGATGATCAGTCGCTCGGCCATCGGTGGTTCCTTTCGGTGTGTGTGCGCTGCAAGGTGTGCTGCAAGGTGTTTCGCCTGCGGAGGGCCCCGGAAATCGGGATACAAAAAACCCCCTGGCCCGAAGGCGCAGGAGGCGAGGCGAGCCCCGGAGGAGGAGCTCGCTTTACGTAAGCAGGAGGATGGTGCGGGTGCGGACGTCCATGACAGGTTCATCGTCGCATGACCGCCGTCGGCCGGTCAAGCTACGGTTGGGGTCCATGGTGCGCCGATCGTTCCGCATCGGGCTCCGGCTCGGCCTTCTGGCGGGCGTCATCGTGGCCCTCGCCAAATTGGTGCAGTCCCGGCGCTCGGCCCGCGAAGAGGCGTTCGTTCCGCCGCCGTCGGATGCCGCGTGGCCCCCCCTGCAACCTGCACCGGTCACCGTGGAGCCGCCGGCCGCCGGCACCGCCGGCGGACGGGTGCCACCCGTCCGGCGACCGCCTGTCGAGCCCCCGCCTCCCACCGCCGCCCCGCCGGCTGCTCCGCCTCCAGCTCCCGGCCCCGCGCCTGCGTCTGGCGCTCCAGCGACGCCGCCTCCGCCTGTCGCGGCCAGCCCGCCCGCCCCGCCGGTCCCCGGTCCGGCGGCGCCGCGGGCCGCACACGAGCCGGCTCCGGTTCGGATCGACACCACACCCTCTCCGCCGGCCGGCGACGTGCCGCCCATGGCGCCCGACCCGTCGTCCGTCCCTCCGCCCACCGGCCCGGTGGCGGCATCGGTGCCCGCCGCCGGTCAGGTCCCGAAGGCAGCCAAGGTCGTGAAGAAGGCTGCCGCCCGCAAGGCGGCGGCCGCCAAGGCCACCGCGTCGGCCGAGGCCACCCGCTCCGCCACGCCGGACCCGGTGCGGGCGAGGGTGCGCAAGGCCCGGCGCCGGCGGTCCTGGGTCGAGCCCTTCGGCGCCGACACGCCCACCTCGCACCCGGTGAAGGCCAAGCTCTCGAGCATGCTGTACCACCTGCCGGGCATGGCCTTCTACGATCGCACCCGTCCCGACCGCTGCTACGTCGACGCCGAGGCGGCCGAGGCGGACGGTTTCATCCGGGCCAAGCGCTGAGCTGCCGGGCGCCGGCCACCCGGTCTCGTTTTCGTCCCCGTTTCATCGTCCCGGCCGCGGCCCGGCCTTCTCCCGAGGCGGGCCCCAGCCCCGTCCGGGGCGTCAGTTCAAGGTGACGGAGCGGACGTCGAGGATCCCGGGCGCGGCCCGCAGCTCCTCGATGCCCTGAGGCGGCAGAGGCGAGTCGGTGCCGAGCACCATCAGGGCCGTGTCCCCCGCCGGCGAGCGGCCAAGGGTCATGTTGGCCACGTTCACGCCGGCCGACGCCACGACCGCGGTCACGAGGGCCAGCATCCCCACCCTGTCGTCGTTGCGCACCACCAACATGTTGCGGGCGGGCGGCAGGTCGACCGCGTGGTCGTCCACGGTCACGATGCGGGGCTCGCCCCGCAACCCGGCCAGTGTTCCGGCCACGCAGTGGTCGCCGCCTCGCAGGGTGATCAGGTTCACGTGGTCGTGCGTGGTGGTGGTCTTGGACTCCCGCCATGTGAGACCCCGCTCGTTGGCCAGCTGGGGAGCGTTCACGTAGGACACCGGGTCGAGGTTGGCGCCGGCCGACAGCAGGCCCTTCAGTACCGAGAGGGTGAGGATCGACGTGTCGTAGTCGGCCAGGGCTCCCTGGTACTCGACCTCGAGCACGGGTGGGGTGCCCTCGTTGAGCGAGCCGAACATGGCGCCCAGGCGCTCGGCGAGCGGGAGGAACGGGCGCACCGTCTCCGACGCCTCCGACGCGCTCACATTCACCGCATACGGGACGAACTCGCCGGCCAGGGCCAGGAGCACCTGCTCGGCGATGGTGATGCCCGCCTTGTCCTGCGCCTCGGCCGTGCTGGCGCCGAGGTGGGGCGTGACGGTGACGTGGTCGAACTCGAACAGGGGCGACTCGGTCGTGGGCTCCGCGGCGAACACGTCGAGACCGGCGCTGGCGACCTGGCCCGAACGCACGGCGTCGGCCAGGGCCGTCTCGTCGACGATGCCGCCCCGGGCCGTGTTCACCAGGCGGAGGCCGGGCTTGGCCTTCGCCAGGAGGTCGGCGCCCACCATCCCCATGGTCTCAGGCGTCTTGGAGACATGAATGGTGAGGAAGTCGGCCTGGGACACGAGGTCCTCGAGGGAGCCGGCCAGCTCGATGCCCAACTGCCGAGCCCGCTCGGGCGACACGAACGGGTCGTAGGCCACCAGGCGCATGCCGAAGGCGAGGGCCCGCTGGGCCACGAGTGTGCCGATACGCCCGAGGCCGATGACGCCGAGCGTCTTCCCGTAGAGCTCGACACCCTCCCAGCGCGACCGCTCCCACCGGCCCTGCTTGAGGGCGGCGCTGGCCTGGGGGATGTTGCGGGCCTGGGCCAGCAGGAGGGCCATCGTGTGCTCGGCCGCCGACAACACGTTGGACTGGGGGGCGTTGACCACCATCACACCGCGCCGGGTTGCCGCCACGACATCCACGTTGTCGAGCCCGATGCCCGCCCGACCGACGACCACCAGGTCGGTTCCGGCTTCCAGCACGCCGGCCGTCACCTGGGTGGCGGACCGGATGATCAGGGCGGCCGCACCGGGCACGGCGGCCAGGAGGCCGGCCGGATCGAGGTCGAGCTGCTCGTCCACCTGGTGACCGGCGCCGGCCATGAGGTCGAGGCCGCGCTGGGCCAACTGCTCGGTGACCAGGATGCGTGCCATCATCGGACTCCGGGTTCGGGGGACTTGTTGCGGTAGAGGTCCACGAACTCGCTGAGACGTTCCGGCTCGACCTCGCCGCAGAGTAGGCGCCTGCCCCACGAGGTGGCCGCCACCTTGACCTTCAGCGACGCCCGAGGGACCACGATGACGTCGTCGGGATGGTCGTCGAACACACCGTGGACGGCCGCCAGGTCCTTCTGGCTCAGGTCTGGCCGGTGCCAGATCACGACGAACCCGTGCTCGAGCGAGTGCACCAGCTGCGCGTCCCCCGGCGTTGTCTGCCCGGCGCCGTCGTACAGCCCGGCGGCGGCGGGTGACGGGTCGTGATTTCCCCCGGCCGGCGGGTCCACCTCGTAGCTCGCCGGAGGCACGTGGTTGTTGGGCGGGGGGTCGATGCGGTCGGCCCTGGTGTCGTACGTGCACGAGCCAGCGGTGATGCGGTTCTGGTCGGCCTTGGCGTCCTTCTTGTTGCTGACGACCACCACGGTCACGACCAGCACGAGCACGGCCACCGCGCCGGCGATGCCGGCCCTCGTGAGGGCCGCCTTGCGCTGACGGGCCCGCCGGGCCGCCTCGATGCGCTCAGACCTCGTCTCCTTCGCCCTGGTGGCGGCTCGCGGGCCGCCCGACGCGGGGACGGCAGGCATCCGGCGCGCAGGACCACCGGCACCCGCTCCACTCGCCCCGCCCACCTGGGTTGGGCCCGGCGCGCCCGGCGCCTTGGCCGGCCCCGGCGGGCGCCTGGCAGGCGGGCGCTTCCTGCCTCCGGCGCCCTTCGAGCTCTTGCCGCTCGCCACCGGCCTACCCGGCCAGGAGCTTGGCGATGCGGGTGACGCCCTCGACCAGGTCGTCGTCGCCCAAGGCATAGGAAAGGCGCATGTAGCCCGGCGCGCCGAACGCCTCGCCAGGGACGAGGGCGACCTTGGCCTCGTCGAGGATCACCTCGGCCAGCTCCAGGGTTGTCCGGGGAGTCCGCCCGGCGATCTCGCGACCGAGCGAGCCAGCGAACGAAGGGAACGCGTAGAACGCGCCTTGCGGCTCGGCGCACGTGACACCCGGGATGTCCCGGAGCAGCCCGAGCATCGTCCTGCGACGACGGTCGTAGGTGACCCGCATCTCCTCGACCGCCGACAGGTCGCCGCTGACAGCTGCCAGTGCGGCGCGCTGCGAAACGTTGGCAACGTTCGACGTGGCGTGGGACTGGAGGTTGGCAGCGGCGGCGATCACGTCGACCGGCCCCACCATCCACCCCACCCGCCACCCGGTCATGGCGTAGGTCTTGGCCACGCCGTTCACCACCACACACGTGTTGGCCAGTTCCGGGACGACCACGGGCATGGAGTGGTTCTCGGCCGTGCCGTAGACCAGATGTTCGTAGATCTCGTCGGTGACGACCCACACCCCGTGCTCGACCGCCCAGTGCCCGATCGCATCGATCTCGGCCCGGCTGTACACGGCGCCGGTGGGGTTGGAGGGCGACACGAAGAGCAGCACTTTGGTGCGGTCCGTGCGGGCCGCCTCGAGCTGGTCGACGGTGGCCCGAAAGCCGGCGGCCTCGTCGGTGGGCACCACCACGCTGGCCCCGCCGGCCAGGGCGATGGCCTCGGGGTAGGTGGTCCAGTACGGCGCCGGCAGGAGTACCTCGTCCCCAGCATCGAGCAGGGTCGCGAAGGTGTTGTAGACGGCGTGCTTGCCGCCGTTGGTGATGAGCACCTGTTTGGCCTTGACCTCGAAACCGGAGTCCCGCTTGGTCTTGTCGGCCACCGCCTGGCGCAATTCGGGAAGGCCGCCGGCCGGCGTGTAGCGGTGATTCTTGGGATCCAGGCAGGCCTCGGCGGCGGCGGCGGCGATGTGGGCCGGCGTGGGGAAGTCCGGCTCGCCGGCACCGAAGCCGATCACATCCTCCCCGGCTGCCTTGAGGGCCTTCGCCTTGGCGTCGATGGCGAGCGTGGCGGACTCGGTGACGGCGGCCACGCGTGCGGAAATGCGTCCCATGGGGCCATGCTGTCACAGTGAGCCCCCAGTCCCCAGCCGACATCCGCATCCCCACATCGCTGCTCCCAGCCGACGGGAGGTTCGGGGCCGGCCCCTCCAAGGTCCGGCAAGAAACCGTGTCCGCCCTGGCCGCCGCCGCCCCCATGTACCTGGGCACGAGCCACCGCCAGAAGGGGGTTCGCACCGTCGTGGGGCGGCTCCGGGAGGGTCTGTCGGCCCTGTTCGACCTGCCCGACGGCTACGAGGTCGTCCTCGGCAACGGCGGCGCCACACAGTTCTGGGACATCGCCACGTTCTGCCTCATCGGCCGGCGCAGCCAGCACCTGACATTCGGCGAGTTCTCCTCCAAGTTCGCCGCCGCGGCGGCCGCGGCGCCCCACCTCGAGGACCCCGAGGTGATCTCGTCGCCGCCGGGCACGCACCCGATTCCAGAGGCTCGGGCCGACATCGACCTGTATGCCCTCACCCAAAACGAGACGTCCACCGGCGTGGCCATGCCGGTCGCCCGGCCGGACGGCGCACCCCCGGGTTCGCTGGTGGCAGTCGACGCCACGTCGGCCGCCGGCGGCCTACGGGTCGACGTGGCCGAGACGGACGCGTACTACTTCGCCCCGCAGAAGTGCTTCGGCTCCGACGGCGGGCTGTGGGTGGCGCTGCTCTCCCCCGCCGCCATCGAGCGGGTGCAGGTGCTGGCCCGCGCTGACCGCTGGGTGCCGGCGTCGCTCGACCTCGGCATCGCCATCGAGAACTCCCGGCTCGACCAGACCTACAACACCCCTGCGCTGGCCACTCTCTTCCTGCTCACCGACCAGGTGCACTGGATGCTCGACCACGGCGGCCTCGAGTGGGCCGCCTCCCGGTGCGACCGCTCCGCCGAGTACCTCTACTGCTGGGCGGAGGCGTCCCCCTGCGCCTCGCCGTTCGTGGCCAAGCCGGTCGAGCGCAGCCACGTGATAGGCACCATCGACCTCGACCAGTCCATCGACGCCGCCGCGGTCACCAAGGCCCTCCGGGCCAACGGCATCGTCGACACCGAGCCCTACCGCAAACTCGGACGCAACCAGCTCCGTGTCGCCATGTTCCCCGCCATCGACCCCGAAGACGTCGCCGCCCTCACCAGGTGTATCGACCACGTGATAGGCCAGCTTTCGAGTAAATAGGGTGTCGAATCGACACCCTATTTACTCGAAGCAGCGAGAGCACGGAAGAGCGTCCCCACTACCTCGTCCGGCTGGCGCCGAAGGTCGTCCCAGGTGAACCGGTACACGTCCCATCCAGCCAGCTGGGCCTCCCTGTCCCGCCGACGATCGACCTCGAAGTCCCGCTCCCGGGTGTG
>Ga0307504_10000189_pt1 | contig 12756 bp, 11 predicted proteins | sample 19_S_MG_FD_194516 | JGI IMG/M metagenome (GOLD analysis project Ga0307504, IMG submission 194516) | Soil microbial communities from Populus trichocarpa stands in riparian zone in the Pacific Northwest, United States - 19_S | ecosystem: Environmental > Terrestrial > Soil > Riparian zone > Trees... | reverse complement strand
TGCGGCACCATTGCCCGGTGTCAGCGGAGTGGCGCGCCTGGATCGCAGGCTGTCGCGATTGTTGCCTCGGCTGCATGTCGGCGAGGTCGCCATCATCGACATCAGTGACATGGACCGGTCCACCGCGGATGCGTTGATCGCAACCGGTGTCGGGGCGGTGGTGAACGCACAGCCCAGCATTTCGGGCCGGTATCCGAATCTGGGACCCGAGGTTCTGGTATCGCATAACATCCCGCTGCTCGATGACGTCGGCGTGGGGATCTTCTCCAAAATCAAAGACGGAACCCGGCTGCGCCTGGATGGGGACACCCTTTACGTAGGCGACCAGCCGATAGCCAAGGGGGCGCCGCAGGACGGCGAATCCGTCGCCCGGTCGATGGCCGAAGCGCGGCTGGGCCTGTCGGCACAGCTGGAAGCGTTCGCGTCGAGCACCCAGCAGCATATGCAACGCGAGAAGGCACTGTTGCTGGACGGGGTCGGCCTGCCTGAGCTGCGCACCGACTTTGCCGGGCGCCACGTACTGCTGGTAGCACACAACTATGACTTCAACAGCGACCTGAAGGCGCTCAAGCAATACATCCGCGAATTCCGTCCGGTCCTCGTCGGCGTGGATGGTGGTGCGGATGTGCTGCGCAATGCCGGTTACCGGCCCGACCTCGTCGTCGGTGACATGGATTCGATGTCGGATGCCGTCCTGCGCGAGGCCCGCGAAGTCGTCGCTCACGCCGATGACCATGGCCGAGCCCGGGGCCTGTCCCGGGTCCAGGACCTTCGCATCGATCCGGTCCTGTTCAGCAGTTCGGGTACCAGTGAGGATGCGGCCATGCTGTTGGCCGACGCACGTCGGCCGCGACTCATAGTCACCGTAGGCATCCGAGCCACCCTCGAGGAATTTCTCGACGCCGGCCAGGGCGGAATGGCTTCCACCGTGCTGACCAGGCTCAAGGTCGGTGGCCGCCTGGTGGACGCCAAGGCCGCGGCCCAGCTTTTCCAGACCCGCATTTCAGCGTTTTCAGTGTTATTGCTGGTTGTTGCCGCCTCACTGGCCATCGCCGTCGTCCTGGTCGCCACCAGCGCCGGCGCGGACTACCCACGCATCGTGACCGACGGGTGGCACCACCTCGTCGCCTGGCTGAGGGATCTCTTCTCGTGATTTCGTTTCGCTACCACCTCGTGTCGGTCATCGGCATATTCCTCGCCATCGCCCTGGGATTGGTGATCGGTACCAGCGCCCTCAACGGCGCCGTGGTGGCCGACTTGCGCCGTCAGGTGACGGATCTGAAGAAGGCCAACAACGACGGCGCGAATGCCGTCCGGTCGCTGCAAGTACAGGCTGGCCAGGCCGACCTGCTGGCCAGGAACTTCGCCGGCAAGATCGCTGGTGGCGCGCTGGCCAACGTGCCGGTGGTGATCCTCGGTGCGCCCGGATCGCCGCGTGGCCTCGAGGATGCGGCGTCGGCCCAGGTGGTCGCCGCCGGCGGCAAGGTCGTGGGCCGGGTCCAGCTCACGAAGGCGTTTTCTGACCCGAGCCGGGCAAGTGATATTCGCTCGCTGGCCACCTCCGGTGCCCATCCGATCGGGCTCCAACTGCCCAAGTCCGACGATGCGGGCACGCTGGCCGGCGCCCTGCTGGGGTATGTGCTGCTCAACCACGGCCAGCCGACCGACCTAACCCAGGTCCTGGCTGCTCTGTCGACGCTGAACATGGCCAAGCCCGAAGGCGCCGACATCCGGGCCGGCAGGGTCGTGCTGGTGCTGTCCCCGGGCGGGATTACCAAGGACGATCCGGCCGGCGCGATGCTGCTGTCGATGACGAGGTCGATCGGCGCCAGCGGACCCACCGTCGTGATCGGAGATGCCGCGTCGGCCAGCCGGACCGGCCTGATCGCTCTCGTTCGGGCGGATGCCGTCGCGAGGCGGTTCGTGTCGACGGTTGACGACGGCGACCGCGCACTGGGGCAGCTGACGCTCTCACTGACCGCGGCCGAGGCATTGGCCGGCCGAAAGGGCAACTTCGGTACGTCGGCCGGAGCCGACGCCCTGATGCCCGGGATCGCCAGCTGAGACCGCGACGTTGCTCCTGGTCAGCTGATCCGTGTTACCGTGAACTCCCGTGGATACCGGATCCTCCGAAGGGGAGGATTTGGTCTGGAGCACGAATTCACTGCGACCACGGGAGTCTCGTTGGTTCATTCGGCCCGGTCCGCCAATTCGGTCCGCACGACCAAGCACCTGTTCGTCACCGGTGGGGTGGCCTCATCTCTAGGTAAAGGGCTGACCGCCTCGTCGCTGGGCAGCCTTCTCAAGGCTCGCGGTTTGCACGTAATCATGCAGAAGCTCGACCCATATCTGAACGTCGATCCAGGCACGATGAACCCGTTTCAGCACGGGGAGGTCTTCGTCACCGAGGACGGCGCCGAGACCGATCTCGACATCGGGCACTATGAGCGTTTCCTGGACACCGATCTGGTCGGCTCGGCCAATGTGACGACCGGTCAGATCTATTCGACCGTGATCGCCAAAGAGCGTCGCGGCGAGTATCTGGGCGACACCGTTCAGGTCATTCCGCACATCACCAACGAGATCAAGGACCGGATCCGGTCGATGGGAGATCCGGGATTGGACGCCCGGGTGCCTGATGTCGTCATCACCGAGATCGGCGGCACGGTCGGCGACATCGAGTCGCTGCCGTTCCTCGAGGCGGCCCGCCAGGTCCGCCATGACGTCGGGCGGGACAACTGCTTCTTCCTGCACGTATCGCTGGTGCCCTACCTCGCACCGTCCGGGGAGCTGAAGACCAAACCGACCCAGCACTCGGTCGCGGCGCTGCGCAGTATCGGAATCACGCCGGATGCGGTCGTCTGCCGCAGCGATCGGGAGATACCGTCGAGTGTGAAGCGCAAAATCTCACTGATGTGCGACGTGGACACCGACGCCGTGGTGGCCGCTGCCGATGCCCCCAGCATCTACGAGATACCCAAGGTGCTGCACTCGGAGGGGCTTGACGCCTTTGTGGTGCGCCGGTTGGACCTGCCGTTTCGCGACGTCGACTGGACGCTGTGGGGCGACTTGCTGGAGCGGGTCCGGCATCCCAAACGCGAGCTCACGATTGCGTTGGTGGGCAAGTATATCGATCTTCCCGACGCCTACCTGTCGGTGACCGAAGCGCTGCGCGCGGGCGGATTCGTCCATCGCGCGAAGGTCAATGTCCATTGGGTAGCCTCCGACCTGTGCGAGACGACGGCCGGTGCGTCGGCCCAACTGTCCGGCGCCGACGCCGTACTGGTCCCGGGCGGTTTCGGTATCAGGGGTATCGAGGGCAAGGTAGGAGCGATCAGGTACGCGCGGGAACGCGGCGTGCCCACCTTGGGACTGTGCCTAGGCCTCCAGTGCATGGTGATCGAGATAGCCCGCCACCTGGCCGGACTCGCCGATGCCAACTCCGCCGAGTTCGATCCGGAGACCCGCGACCCGGTGATCGCGACGATGGCCGATCAGGTCGACATCGTGGCAGGCAACGCCGACCTGGGTGGCACGATGCGGCTCGGCGCCTACCCCGCCAAGCTTGCCGCCGGATCGGTGGTCGCCTCGGCTTACGGCGGCACCGAGGTTTCGGAACGGCACCGGCACCGGTACGAGGTGAACAACTCCTACCGTGGCGCGCTCACCGCCGCCGGGCTGGTGATCTCGGGTACCTCACCGGACGGCAGACTTGTGGAGTTCGTCGAGCTTCCTCGCGACGTACACCCATTCTTCGTCGGGACCCAGGCCCACCCGGAGCTCAAGTCTCGCCCAACCCGCCCTCACCCGCTGTTCACCGCGTTTGTCGCGGCCGCCGTCACGTACTCCGAGGCTGGACGATTGCCGGTAGAGATACCGGACGACGTGCCGTCGCTGGGCGACGCCGCTTTCCGGGCACCGGTCCGGCTCTGATGTCGGCGGCGGACTTCACCGTGCTGGGCTCGCGGCATCGCTATCACGGGTGGATCATCGACCTGCGCACCGACGAGGTCCGGATGCCGGATGGAACGACCGCCAAACGGGACGTCATCGACCACCCCGGAGCCGTCGCGGTCGTCGCGATCGACGAGCGGGATCGGGTCGTCATGGTGCGGCAATACCGCCACCCGGTACGCGACCATCTGCTGGAGTTGCCGGCCGGCGTGCTGGATCTGGACGGCGAGCCCGCTATCGAGGCGGCCCGGCGGGAGCTCTACGAGGAGGCCGCCGTCACCGCCTCCGACTGGTGGGTGCTGCTCGACCTCTACACCTCGCCCGGAATGACCAATGAGGCGATCCGCATCTATCTGGCCACCGGCCTGGCCGAGGTGGCGGCCGAGGATCGGTTCGAGACAGAACACGAAGAAGTGACGATGACCGTCGAACGCCTGCCGCTGGACCGACTGGTGCAGATGGCAATGTCCGGCCAGCTCACCAACGGACCGGCGGTCGCCGGCCTGCTCGCGGCCTGGGTGGCGGCGAAACAGGGCTGGGGGGCCCTGCGGCGCGCCCCGGTCGGGTCACCGGCTAGATTGCCGCGATGACCGCCACGTCCGATCGCCGTGCCGCCGGCATCTTCTCATCCGCGGCCGCCCGGACAGTCCAGTCCTATCTCGACCACCTCGCCGTGGAACGCGGGTCATCGGCCAACACCGTCAGCTCGTACCGCCGGGACCTCAGCCGGTATCTGACCTACCTCGACACCCGGTCGCTGAGCGCGCTGGCCGAGGTGGACGCGACCGTGGTCAGCGGGTTCGCGGCGGCACTGCGTGAGGGCGATCCCGACCATCCGCCGCTCTCCGCGGCTTCCTCGGCACGTGCCGTTGTCGCGGTACGTGGGTTGCACAAGTTCGCCTACGCCGACGGTCAGGTCGCTGCGGATGTCGCTCGCGAAGTCAAGCCGCCGGCGCCACCGCGACGGCTGCCGAAGGCAATTACGGTCGAGGAGGTCGAGCGCCTGCTGGGAGCGGCGAGCTTCGACAGGTCCCCGTTGTCGGCTCGCGACCGCGCACTGCTCGAGATTCTGTATGGCACCGGCGCCCGGATCTCGGAGGCGGTCGGACTCGACGTCGACGACCTCGATCTGACTGCCAAGGCGGTTCTGTTACGTGGCAAGGGTGGCAAACAGCGGCTCGTCCCGCTCGGATCCTATGCGGTCGAGGCCATGTCGGATTACCTCGTGCGGGTACGTCCCGGCCTGGTTCGCCGAGGGCGGGGCACGCCTAAGGTATTCCTGAACGCACGTGGTGGAGCGTTGTCGCGGCAGAGCGCGTGGACCGTGTTAAGAAGCACCGCCGACCGAGCGGGGCTGGCCTGCAACATCTCGCCGCACACGCTGCGGCACTCCTTCGCCACGCATCTCATGGAGGGCGGGGCGGACGTCCGAGTGGTCCAGGAGTTGCTCGGGCACGCCTCGGTGACCACGACGCAGATCTACACGCTGGTCACCGTCGACCAGCTCCGGGAGGTGTACGCGGTGGCGCACCCACGGGCGCAACGGCGCCCCCGATAGCCGGTTGGCGGCCACGCCGGTGCCATCGGAGGTGCGCTGCCGACATAGTGGTGCGGTAACCTCCGATCGGGTCAGACCAGGTTCTCCGGAGGAGCACGATCTCTCTATGACGACGTCCAGCACGCCCGAGGCCGGCCCGTCGACCGGGGAGTCGGCAAGCGCTCCCGGCCGGGAATCGGCCGACCCCGCGCGCGCCCGGAAGCGCCGTGCGCTCGTTCAGCCCGAGCCGCTGGACCATCATGGTCCGGCCCGGGTCATCGCGCTCTGCAATCAGAAGGGCGGCGTGGGCAAGACCACGTCGACCATCAACCTCGGCGCGGCGCTCACCGAGTTCGGCAGACGCGTCCTGCTCGTCGATTTCGACCCGCAAGGTGCGCTCAGCGTGGGCCTCGGAGTGCAGCCCCATCAGCTTGAACAGACCACCTATAACCTCGTGATGGAGCGAACCGTCACCATCGATGAGGTGTTGCTCAAGACTGGTGTGCCCGGCATGGATCTGCTGCCGTCCAATATCGACTTGTCGGCCGCGGAAGTACAACTGGTCAACGAGGTCGCCCGCGAACAGACCCTGGCTCGGGCGCTGGCTCCGGTTCGCAACGACTACGACTTCGTCCTTATCGACTGTCAGCCGTCGCTGGGCCTGCTCACGGTCAACGCGCTGACGGCGGCAGACGGGGTGATCATCCCGCTCGAATGTGAGTTCTTTTCCCTGCGCGGGGTCGCGTTACTCATCGACACGATCGACAAGGTGCAGCAGCGGTTGAACCCCGGCCTGCGGCTGGAGGGCATCCTCGCCACCATGTATGACGGCCGCACCCTGCACGGTCGCGAGGTCTACGGCCGGGTACTCGAGGCCTTCGGCGACAAGGTCTTCGACACCGTCATCACCCGAACGGTTCGCTTTCCCGAGACCACCGTTGCAGGCGAACCGATCACGACCTGGGCGCCCACGTCCAATGGCGCCATCGCCTACCGCGAGCTGGCGATGGAGGTTCTGTCCCGTCCGTGAGACACCCCTCGCCGCGACCTCCGGTAGAGCTCAACACCGGGGCGGTGTCCGCTGCCGACATCTCCTCCGAGGATCTAGGCGAGGACTGGGACCTGCCCGCCGATCCCGGGCCGCTGGTCAGCGATGGAAAGTTCCTGGTTCGGCTGGACAATTTCGAGGGCCCGTTCGATTTGCTGCTCACCCTGATCGGCCGCCGGCAGCTCGACGTCACCGAGGTGGCGCTATCGCAGGTGACCGACGATTTCATCGGCTTCCTGACGGCCGCCGGAGAGAGCTTCGACCTCGGACAGGCAACGGAGTTCCTCGTGATCGCGGCCACCCTGCTCGATCTGAAGGCGGCCCGGCTGCTTCCGTCGGCGACGGTCGATGACGAGGACGATCTCGCCCTGCTCGAGGCGAGGGATCTTCTGTTCGCCCGGCTGCTTCAGTATCGGGCGTACAAGCTGGCCGCCAACCATCTGGCTGAGCTGGCACGAACGGCCGGACGGAGATTCGGGCGCACCGCCGAACTCGAGCCCCGATTCGCAGCCCTCCGTCCCGAGCTGTGGATCGGCGTCGACCCGCACCAGTTCGCCGCGCTGGCGGCGAACGCGCTGAGGCCGAAACCGGTGCCGGTCGTCGGTGTCGACCATATCCACGCGCCGAGGGTCAGTGTGCGCGAACATATGGAGGTCATGCGCCGACAGCTGGGCCGAATGGGAGCCGCGACCTTCCGGTCCCTCGTCGCGGAGTGCACCTCCACTCTCGAGGTAGTCGCTCGATTTCTGGGACTGCTCGAGCTGTACCGCGACGGCGACGTCACCTTCGACCAGGTTGAGGCGCTTGCGGAGTTGCGGGTTCGCTGGGTCGGCGGCAATCGGAATGCGGAGGGGCTGCAGCGTGAACGTGATCGACAGTGACCAGACGATGGAACCGAGCCGACCAGGGCCGACCGCCGACCAGGCCCGTCCGGACGGGACGGCGTTGAACCTTGCCGATCCGGTCGCCCTGCGCGGCGCGATCGAGGCGCTGCTGTTCGTGGCCGATGCTCCGCTCGAGCTGATCCAGCTGGCAGCCGCGGTGCGGCGCCCCGCCGGGGAAGTCGCGGCGGTGCTCGCGGGCATCACCGCCGACCTGGACGCGCGGAGGGCCGGATGGCAGTTGCGCCCCGCGGCTGCCGGATTCCGGCTCTACACCAGGGACGAGTATGCGGGGACAGTCGAGGCCTTCCTGCTCGACGGTCAGCGAGGCAAGCTCAGCCAGGCCGCGTTGGAGACGCTGGCCGTGATCGCCTACCGCCAGCCGGTGACCCGGGCTCGGATCTCGGCCATCCGAGGGGTGAACGTCGACGGCGTCGCCCGCACCCTGCTGGCTCGCGGCCTGATCACCGAAGTGGGCGTCGATCCCGAGACCGGTGGGGCTTTGTACCGCACGACCGAGGCGTTTCTCGAGAAGATGGGGCTGGGCTCCGTGGAGGAACTTCCGTCGCTGGCCCCATTGCTTCCGGAACTGGACACCCTTGATCCCGATGACTGACCACCGCGGGTGCGTCGCACGGCCGAGTGTCGAAGTTGCTCCGGCGTGACGGTTCGGCCGGATGAGCGTGGTGGAACATGATCTCGGCGGGCCAGGCCGACGAGGTTCGGCTACAGAAGGTACTGGCTGGCGCCGGTATCGGCTCCCGGCGCCACTGCGAGCAGCTCATCGCAGCTGGTCGGGTGACGGTGGACGGCGACAAGGTGGCCGAACTGGGCACCAGGGTGAACCCCGCGACCGCCGTGGTCAGGGTGGACGGGCGTCGGGTCAACGTTCGGCGGGACCTGGTGTACCTGGCCCTGAACAAGCCGCGTGGTGTGGTGACCGCGATGTCGGACCGGCAGGGCCGCTCGAACGTCGGGGACTTGGTGGCGCACTTGCCGCAACGGCTGTTTCATGTCGGCCGGCTCGACGCCGATACCGAAGGCCTACTCATCCTGACCAACGACGGGGATCTCGCCCACCGCCTGGCCCATCCCTCGCACGGCGTGGTCAAGACCTACCTGGCGGAGGTCGCCGGGCCGGTCGGCGCCAAATTGCGTGGCCGCGTTCTCGCGGGCGTCGAACTCGACGACGGGCCGGTCAGCGTCGATGATTTCCGGGTCCTCGATTCCTCGGCGGGACGCGTGCTGGTCGAAGTGTCGCTGCATGAGGGTCGAAACCACATCGTGCGTCGGCTGCTCGACGAGGTTGGCCATCCGGTCGTCAGGCTGGTCCGGGTCGCCGTCGGTCCGGTCCGACTCGCCGATCTGCGCCCCGGTGCCGTGCGGCCCCTCAGCGGCGACGAACTGGCCGAGTTGTATCGACAGCTCGGTCTGTAGACATCCGGTGCCGGCAGCTGCGTCTGCGGAGATCCCGGTACCGACCGTTCGGCCCGCGAGCCGCCAGCGGTACCGGAAGGTTCGGCCTCTAGAGTCGTGGCTGATCCGGACCACAGAATGACCGGGATCACTGAGTCGGTGCGCCGATGCGGGGGGAGTAGCCGAACGTGGCGGTGAGGGCGATCCGCGGAGCGATCCAGGTCGAGGCCAATGATCGCGACGCTGTGCTCGACGGCGCGAGCGAGTTGGTCGTCGAGGTGATGCGCCGCAACGGAGTCGGCGCCGAAGACCTGATTTCGATTCTGTTCACGGCGACCCCAGATCTCACGGCGGAGTTCCCGGCCTACGCCGCCCGGCAACTCGGGCTGACCGACGTACCGCTGATGTGCGCGTGCGAAATCGCTGTTCCCGGCGCCATGCGGCGGATCCTGCGGCTGCTCGCCCATGTCGAGACCCGCCGGGCACGTGCCGACATCCGGCACGTCTATCTTCGTGGCGCCGCCGCGCTGCGCACGGATCTGCCTCAGTGACCGTTACCCGGTGCACCCGGTGCGTGCCGGGGTCGTGTTGACCGCCGGTTGCCCGCGACCACGTATCGTTCAGGGTGCGCCCGCGATCCGCGGCACCGCCGGAAGCCGAGTAAGCCAGTGGCCGCGACCAGAGATGGACAGCAGACGTGGGTACCGAATCGAGGAAGGTCCCGGCTCATGGGCTCCGTGAGCTGGCGGACTTTCCAGGCGTCGTCGCACTCGACGGACCCTCGGGAACGGGCAAGTCCACGGTGGCCAGGCGGCTTGCCGAGCGCTTGGGAGCGCGGTATCTCGATACCGGTGCCATGTATCGGGCGGCCACCGTAGCCGTATTGCAAGCCGGGGTGGATCCGGACGATCCGGACGAGGTGCTTCGGGTGGTGTCAGGAATGGACCTCCAGGTGAGCACCGACCCCGGAGCTCAGCACACCGTGCTCGACGGCCGCGGCGTCGACGTCGAGATCCGCCTGCCAACCACGACCCGTGCGGTGAGCGCCGTGTCGGCCATTCCGCGGGTCCGCGAGGTGTTGGTCGAGCAGCAGCGGCTGCTCATCGGCAACCGTCCGACCGTGGCGGAGGGGCGCGATGTCGGCTCGGTGGTCTGGCCGCACGCCGACCTCAAGGTGTATCTGACCGCCCGCGAAGAGGTTCGCGCCCAGCGGAGGGCCGCCGAGACAGATTCGGCGAACCTCGCCGACATCGCCCGGGATCTACGCCGCCGAGATGCCTTCGATTCATCGCGGGTAACCAGTCCGCTGCGGCGCGCGGATGGCGCCCGGGTGGTCGACACATCGGAGTTGAGCATCGACGAGGTGGTCGAGGTTCTCTGCCGGCTCGCCTGGGACGCGGTCAGCGCGGTCGACCGTGGCTAGCGAGGGGTACGAACCCGCCGTGGCCGGCGAGGGACACGAAACCGCCGTGGCCGGCGAGGGACACGAAACCGCCGTGGCCGGCGAGGGATATGAATCCGTCTTGGCCGGCGAGCTTCCGGCCAGCACACCGGTGGTCGCCGTGGTCGGCCGGCCCAATGTGGGCAAGTCGACCCTGGTGAATCGGATCCTGGGTCGTCGTGAGGCGGTGGTGCAGGACGTCCCCGGCGTCACCCGTGACCGGGTTGCCTACGACGCCTACTGGGCGGGCCGGCAGTTCACCCTGGTCGACACCGGAGGCTGGGAGCCCGATGCGACCGGCCTGCGGGCCCGGGTGTCACGGCAGGCCGAACAGGCTGTGGTCACCGCGGACCTGGTGCTGTTCGTCGTCGATTCCCGCACCGGCGCCACCGAGACCGATCTCGTGGTTGCCCGCACGTTGCGCAGGGCTAACCGGCCGGTGGTGCTTGCGGTGACCAAGGTCGATGACGAACGTGGCGAGTCCGACGCCGCCGAACTGTGGTCGCTCGGCCTGGGGGAGCCGCACCCGGTCAGCGGCTTGCACGGTCGCGGCTCGGGGGATCTGCTGGACGCGTTGCTGGCGCGGCTGCCGGCGGCACCGCCTGAACGCGAAGTCCGCGACGGCCCCCGCCGGGTGGCTTTGGTCGGCCGGCCGAACGTGGGCAAGTCCAGCCTGCTCAACCGCCTGACCGGGGAGGAACGCTCGGTCGTCGATCCGGTTGCGGGTACGACCGTGGATCCCGTCGATAGCCTGGTCGACCTGGGTGGTGAGCTGTGGCGCTTCGTCGATACCGCCGGACTGCGACGCAAGGTCAACACCGCTTCGGGCATGGAGTACTACGCCAGCCTGCGGACCGCCGGCGCGATCGAGGCGGCTGAGGTCGCGGTGGTGCTTCTGGACGCGTCCGAGGCATTGTCCGAGCAGGACCAGCGGGTGATCTCCACGGTGATCGAGTCCGGCCGTGCCCTGGTGCTGGTGTTCAACAAGTGGGACCTGTTGGACGAGGATCGCCGTGCTCTTCTCGAGCGCGAGATCGACTGGGATTTGCAACGGGTGCGATGGGCCCCGCGGGTCAACGTCTCGGCGAAGACCGGCCGCTCGGTCGACCGGCTGCCCGCCGTCCTGCGGATCGCCTTGGGCTCCTGGGACCGGCGCATCCCGACCGGCAGGCTGAACAGCTGGCTGACCGAGGTCGTCCAGGCGACGCCCCCGCCCGGCCGTGGCGGCAAGCACGCCAGGGTGCTGTTCGCCACCCAGGCGGACACCCGTCCGCCACGGTTCGTGTTGTTCACGACCGGATTTCTCGAGGCGGGCTATCGTCGATTCATCGAACGCAGGCTGCGCGAGGACTTCGACTTCGCGGGCACCCCGATCGAGATCTCGGTGCGGGTCCGGCAGCGCCCAGAAGGGCTGGCACGCTGAACGTCGGAGCTGAGGTCGTGGCACGGCGGTTGAGCCGCCGTTGGCGGGCCGCTGGGCGGCGGTGCGCTAAAGTTGCCTGCGGTTCGGGTGCTCCCGACCGGGACGTAGCGCAGCTTGGTAGCGCACCTGACTGGGGGTCAGGGGGTCGTGGGTTCGAATCCCGCCGTCCCGACCGATTGCCCGCCCGGCGCTGCGGCCAGGGTCCGCCCGGCCCGGCCGCAGCCGCTGACCGGGAAGGCTGAGGAGTTGAGGGTGCACCCGTCGATCTCCGGCGTCGGCCCTGCCGGTCAGGCCGACGCGATCGTGACCGTCCCGAACCTGCTGAGTGCCGCCCGGCTGGCCGGTGTTCCGGTGTTCTTGTGGCTGCTTCTCGGCCCACACGCCGATGGCTGGGCGCTGCTCGTCCTGGCGGTCAGTGGATTCACCGACTGGGCCGACGGAGTGCTCGCCCGCAGGCTGAACCAGATGTCCAGCCTGGGCGCGGTGCTGGACCCGCTGGTCGATCGGCTCTACATCCTGGCGACGCTGGCGGGCCTCGTGCTGCGGCACATCATCCCGCCCTGGCTGGCCGCGGTCATCGTGTGCCGCGACCTGATCCTGCTCGCCACCTTGCCCGCGTTGCGCCGGCGCGGACTGAATGCTCTTCCAGTGCACTATCTGGGCAAGGCGGCGACCTTCAACCTGCTCTACGCGATCCCGCTGCTGCTGCTCGGCTCACACGCCGGCACCCTGAGCGAGATCGCCAAACCGATCGCCTGGGCCTTTACCATCTGGGGCACCGCCCTTTACCTGTGGGCCGGTGGGCTTTATCTGCTCCAAGTTCGTCAGATCACCCGTCAGCTGGTGATGGCTCGGCCGACCGCCGAAAGCAATCACACGCTGCCACGGTCGATTCGCGCTCCACGAGTCCAGACCCCACCAAGACAACCCGCGGGCTCGCTGACCATGGGGAGCCATCCGCTAATCTCGACGGCGATGCTCGACGAGCTGCTGACCAACACCCTCGATCCGGGCTACCGAGCGGCCGCTGCCGGCGGCCCGCGAAGGCACTGGTGG
>Ga0307504_10000188_pt1 | contig 12785 bp, 8 predicted proteins | sample 19_S_MG_FD_194516 | JGI IMG/M metagenome (GOLD analysis project Ga0307504, IMG submission 194516) | Soil microbial communities from Populus trichocarpa stands in riparian zone in the Pacific Northwest, United States - 19_S | ecosystem: Environmental > Terrestrial > Soil > Riparian zone > Trees... | reverse complement strand
CTCGCCGCGCCACCCCTCGCGAAGGTGGCCACGGCCAGCAACCGGTCGGTGGACGCAGCCGGGACCGCCGACAGGCTCGCAACCCCGCGGCGCGGTTCGACCGGGTCGCGGGCCGGCGAGGTGCCCGGGCGGGCCTGGCGCACCCCGACAGTGGCGACTGCCGTACCGAAGGTGCCGCAGATCACGGCCACGAGGACCACGGACACCAGTCGTCGAGCTCGACCCATCACACACCTACCTACCTACCTGGCCACCCGGGCCCCGGTCACGAACCTGCGCGGAGGGTACCTGACGCCCTTCTCAGCGCATAGGGGGATCATCGGCCCCGAAGGGCAGCATCTGGGCGAATCCCCCGCCCGTGCCCCTCGCCTGGCCCGCTTCGGCCCGTTCGACCGGTTCGATGAGCGACGGGCCGTCGTTGCGGACGTTGTTGACAGCCGTGCCCACCGCCACCAGCTCCAGCGGCCCGCCGTCGTAGGGCCCCAGCAGGCTCGTGAGCTCGCCGACGTCGGTGACCGACGGGTCGAGCCAGGTGTCCCAGGTCGCCGGCGGCAGGATCACCGGCATGCGGTGGTGCACCGCGGCGATGGCGTCGTTCGACACGGTGGTGAGCACCGTGCAGGTGCGGAGGCGCCCGGCCGCCGGTCCGGTCCGGTCGGCCCACACGTCCCACAGCCCGGCCAGCGCGAGGGGCGAGCGGTCACGGGCCCGGATGAGGTAGGGCTGCTTCGCCCGCCCGTCGGCCGGCGCCTGCCACTCGTAGAACCCGTCGGCCGGCACGATGCAGCGGCGCTCCTGCAGCATGCGCCGGAAGCCGGGACGCTCGGCCACCGTCTCCGAGCGCAGGTTCACCATGCGCCGGCCGCCCGCCGCCGAGCCGGCCCAACTCGGCACCAACCCCCACGACGAGGTGCCCAACCGACGGATGCCCCTGCTCGTGGCGACCACCAGGACCTCGTCGGTGGGCGCCACGTTGTAGCGCGGCTCCCGCTCCTCGGCGGTGACCTCGGCGGCGAGAAATCGCTCGGCCAGCTCGGAAACAGGGGTGGACGACAAGAAGCGGCCGCACATCTGTGAGCAGGCTACCGGCGGCCCCGGCGAAGCGGGCATGGACCCGGGCAGCCAGGAGCGTTAACCTGCCGGACACCTGAGCGGCATCCCCCCACGGCTGGAGCAGGCCAATCGAACGCACACTCTCTCCCGATCCTGTCGCGGCGACGGTGAACCAGAAGGCAGTCCGCCGCCTCGGCTTCCGGGAGTTCATCCGGCTGCAGCGGATGACCTACGTCCTGGTCCGCCACCTCTTGCCGGGGCTGCTGCGCAAGAAGAACCGCACGGCCGAGAAGCTGGCCCCTCGCCTGTACAAGGTGGTCACCTCCCTCGGGCCGCCGCTGGTCAAGCTGAGCCAGGTCGTCTCCTCGAGCCCCGGCCTCTTCCCGGCTCCCATCTCCCACCAGCTGCGCGACCTCCTCGACGCCGCCCCTCCGGAGAAGTGGGACGACATGCGCAAGGTCCTGGAGAAGGGCCTGGGCGGGCCCGTCGAGCAGTTCTTCTCCAAGGTCGACCCCGAGCCGCTGGCCGCCGCCTCGATCGCACAGGTGCACGCCGCCACGCTCCCCGACGGCACCGACGTGGTCGTCAAGATCCGCCGGCCCGGCGTGGACAAGCAGTTCCTGCGCGACCTGCGGATGCTGCGCATCACCGCCCGCATGGCCCAGCGGTTCTCCAGGTCGGCCCGCGTCATCAACCCGGTGGCAATCGTCGACGACGTGGTCACCACCCTCGGCCGGGAGCTCGACTTCGGCCTCGAAGCCCAGTCCATGGAGCGCTTCGAGGCCAACCTGCGCTCCTTCGGCGACAACGACGCCATCCGCGTGCCGTCCGTGTACCACCAGTACTGCGGGCACGGCGTGCTCACCATGGAACGCATCGACGGCATCAAGGTCGACGACCTCCCCGGCCTGGTCGAGACCGGGTTCGACCTGTTCAACCTCCTGCGGGGCGGCGTGCGTGCGTGGATCGAGGCGGCCTGCGAGCACGGCTTCTTCCACGGCGACGTCCACGCCGGCAACCTCATGGTCGACCGCGACGGCAGGGTGGTCTTCCTCGACTTCGGGATCATGGGCGAGCTCGACGACGTCACGCGCGACCTCGTCCGCCGGGGCGTGGTGGCCCTGCTCCACCGCCAGGACTTCGGCGAGGTCACCCGCTGCCTGGCCGAGCTGGGCGCCCACCTCGGCCACCGCACCGACGAGGACCGGGCGGCGGCCGCCATCTCCCGCCTGGTCACGCCCTGGCTGTCCAAGCCCATCGCCGAGATCGACTACCTGGAGATCTTCAGCCAGGCCGTCCGCATGGCGGCCCCCAAGGGTGTGCAGCTGCCCCGCTCCCTGGTCCTGCTGGGCAAGCAGGTCCTGTACTTCGAGCGCTACGCCGTCCTGGTGGCACCCGACTACGACATCCTCGCCGACACCTGGCTCATCGAGTTCATGATCGACGGGTACGACCCGGCGGCCACTGGCGCCGCAGACCGCCCCGCGGAGGCATCCGGGCCCTCCTCGCCGCCCCTCGACGGCGACGAGGTCTCGCTGGGTGAGGCGCTCGACATGGAGGGTGGCGCCGATCCGGCCACCGGCGACACCGCCCCCCGCAGCTCGGTGGCCGTCGCCGCCAACGGCACCCGGCGGCGCCGGAAGCGGCCCGTCGGGGGCTGACCGGCAAGCCGGCAGCCGCCGGACGACCCGGCGACCTCCGGGGCGGTCCAGGTCACAGGGCCCGAGGCTCGTCCATGAACGGCGCCGGCATCAACAGTTCCTCGCCGGCCGATGGGTCGGCGGCGGGCTGCACGACGCCCGGGCGGCGCGTCGACGCCGCCCGGCGGACCGCCGCCCGCAGAAGACCTCGCATGCCCGGGGGCGCCTGAGGCTTGGCGAAGTAGAACCCCTGTGCGCTGTCGCAGCGCATGGCGGTGAGGTCGGCCAGCTGCTCGGCCGTCTCCACGCCCTCGGCCACCACCTCGAGCCCCAGGGCATGGGCCAGGTCGATCATGCCGGCGATGACCGCCCGGTCGCGGGGGTCGGGGCCCAGCCGTCCCACGAACGACTGGTCGATCTTCAAGATCTCGACCGGCAGCAGATGGAGATAGCTGAGGGCCGAGTAGCCGGTGCCGAAGTCGTCGATGGCTATCCGCACCCCGAGGCCGTGGATCCGACGGATCGCCTCCGTCGCCCCGCCGCTGTCGTCCACCAGGGCGCTCTCGGTGACCTCCACGCACAGCTGGCGGGCGTCGAGGCCCGAGGCGAGAAGGGCACCGTGCACGTGGTCGAGGATGCCCGGCGCCCGAAGCTGGTGGGGGGACAGGTTCACCGAGATCATGAACGAGTCGTCCACCAGGCCCTCGCCCATCCACTCGGCCACCTGACGGCACGACTCCTCGAGGACGAAGCGTCCGAGGGGGACGATCAGGCCGGTCTCCTCGGCCAGGGCGATGAACTCGGACGGTTGCACGAGGCCACGACCCGGGCGCTCCCAGCGCACGAGGGCCTCGGCGCCCACCAGCTCCATCCCGTGCATCCTCACGTTGGGCTGGTAGTGCACCCGGAGCTCGCCCCGCTCGATGGCCCGGCGCAGGTCGTTCTCGACCTCGAGGCGGGCCACGGCCCGCTCCCGCATCGGGTTGTCGAACACCACGCAGCACGAGCGGCCGCGGGACTTGGCCTCGTACATGGCGGCGTCGGCGTCGCGGACGAGGGCGGTGGGGTCCTCGTCGGCATTGGTCGTGACCGACACCCCGATACTGGCGGTGACGTAGAGGTCCTCGCCCCGGACGACGAACGGTTCGGCCAGGCTGGCCGCCAGGCGCTCGGCCACCTCCTCCGCCTGTGCCTCGTGGCGAACGTCCTCGCACACCACCACGAACTCGTCGCCGCCGAACCGGGTGGCCGTGTCGCCCACCCGGAGCCCGTGCTCGATCCGCTGCGCCACGGCGACCAGCAGCTCGTCACCCGCCTGATGGCCCATGGAGTCGTTGACGACCTTGAAGCGGTCGATGTCGCAGAACAGCACCGCCACGCCGCCCTGGCGCCGATGCAGGCGCTTGAGGGCGTGGGCCAGGCGATCCACCATGAGCGACCGGTTGGGCAGGCCGGTCAGCGGGTCGCGCAGGGCCTGGGCGCGCAGCTCCTCGATGAGCAGGGTGTTGTGCAGCGCCGAGCCCACGTGATTGGCGAAGGTCGTCAGCACCTGCATCTCCCGTTCGTCGAGGTGCACCACGCCACGGAAGCCGATCCGGAGCGTTCCCAGGCACCCCCGCTGGCTGAGCAGCGGCGCGATCGCGCAGGCTTCGAGCCCGTGCTCCTCCAGGTCCTCTCCCAGCCGGGTCGGCGCCGTTGCGGCCAGGACGTGAAACGTCTCGCACTCGCTCAGCGCCCGCGGCCAGAAGGCTCCGGCGAGCACGGAGGGATGGCCGTCGAGTTCCTCGATGCGGTCGTGGCCGCTCCACCGGTAGACCGATGCGCGCGTCGCCGCTGCGCCGTCCGCCACCACCACCAGCTCGACGAACTCCGCCTGGAACAGCGCAGGCGCACGGTCGAGCACCACCCTGGCCACCTCCCGGGCATCGTCGAGCAGTAGCTCGCGGGACGTCGACTGCAACACCTCCCAGGTGTCACGTTCGTTCATGGCCCGCAGGTAGCTGCGGTAGGCCAGGTACAGCATGACCACCAGGGCGGGGAACACCACCAGGGTGCCCCGCGAGCGGGAGAGGGCGACCAGCAGCACACCGACGGCCGTGTTGCCCGCCCATACCATCGCGTTGAGCAGGAGTCCCTTCCGGTACACGTCCGAGAGGCGGAGGCCCTGGGAGAAGGCCACCGCGGCGGACACCGTCACCCCGTTCCACACGAACATGGTGAAAGCGGCCAGCACCAGGCCGGCCCAGAGCCGCGGCGAGGTCGCCGGCGTGCCGGGCGCGGCCACCCACTCGAGCGCAATCCGGGCGAACACCACCTCCGTGGCGATCGACAACGCGTTGAACGCCACCTTGATCCCCGACCGCCGGGCGACGACGTGGGGAACGGCCACCGCCAGTGGGCCGACGATCCGGAGCCACGGGCCGGGCACGAGCACCAGGCCGAGGACCATCGCCGTCTCCGACCACGTGAAGGAGTGGTGATTGTGACCGAAGCGGATCCGGAGCACGCAGATGTCGCCCAGGACGAAGAGGCCGCCCGCCAGAGCCAGCGGCCACAGCGACGGGATGCCACGCGTCACGGCGACCGGCACCGCCGATGCGATGGACGCCACACCGGCGCCTATCACCAGCCCCATGAGGAGCCGGAAGCGCAGGGGCGATGGCCGGCCGCCGAGTTCCTCGACCGGCTCACCCCCCGTCGACGAGCCGGCTCTGGGCGCCGCTGCGCCGGATGGTCTGCCGCTCATGTCAGATCCACCGGACTCCGGCGATACGCACGACCGCCTGGTCCTCCGCCCGCTCGCCCGCTACCCGCTGGCCGGCCTTGGGTCTCGCGCCCCAGAAGGCGGTGAGGAAGCCCTCGTCGCCGTACCCGTAGCTGGTGAAGGCGTCCTCGTAGGCGGCCGTGGTCCACGCCGAGCCGGTCCAGGCCGAGCCGGTCCAGGCCGAGCCGGTCCACGCCGAGCCGGTCCACGCCGAGCCGGTCCAGGCCGAGCCGGTCCACGCCGAGCCGGTCCACGCCGAGCCGCTCCACTCGCCTCCCGTCCAGCGGGAGCCGTCCCACACAGCGGTGGTCCAGGCCGACCCTGTCCACGCCGAGCCGGTCCAGGCCGAGCCGGTCCAGGCTGAGCCGGTCCACGCCGACCCGGTCCACGCCGACCCGGTCCATTGCCGGGGGTCCCAGGCCTCACAGCGGACGTCGATCTCACCCCGGATGACGTCGGTGGTTCCGTCGGCGCCACAGTCCGTCTGCACGTTCGCTCCGCCGCGGGAGGCCTCGATCGAACCGAGGCCCGTCGCCGTCGGCACCTGCCACGACACCGGGCCAGGGCTGGTGGCCGCCAGGGACCGGGCCGCGCTGTAGCGCACGCGACCACTGCCCTGGGTGTTGGCGGGATAGTTGGGCAGCGGCGAGCCCGACCGGGTGAGCACCGATTTCACCTGGTCCGGGGAAAGCTCGGGGTGATCGCCGAGCAGAAGGGCGACGACGCCTGACATCACCGCCGTCGCCTCGGACGTACCGCTGCCCCGGATGTAGCTGGGGCTGACGAGCGCCTTGGGGTAGTTCGCCTCCACACTCGACCCGAAAGAGCGGGTGGCGGTGATGAGGCGCCCGGGGGCCAGGATGTCAGGCTTGGTCAGGCCGGTGGCCGTCGGTCCGTGCGATGACCACGACGGCACCGAGTCGTCGGCCGGGTCGGCGTTCTGCTTGTCGTCGACCGCGCCCACGGTCAACACCAGCGGGTCGTCACCGGGCTTGGTGACGGTGCCCGCCTGCGGACCGGAGTTGCCCACCGCGACCACCACGACGATGCCCCGCTGCCACAACCGCTGCACGGCGTAGTTCAGCGGGTCGAGCGACGGGTCCTGCCGCGACGGCGTCCCCCACGAGAGGTTCATCACCCGGATGTTGAACTGGTCCTTGTAGGCCGAGACCCAGTGCATCCCCTGGAGCATCGTGGACACGTCCACGACGCCGTTGCGTCCGGCGACCTTCACCGAGACCAACGTGGCCTTCGGCGCCACACCGGTGAACGCACCACCGGTGCGCGTCGCCGAGTCGGCCCCGCTCCCGCCGACGATGCCGGCCATCACGGTGCCGTGGCCGTAGGTGTCGACCGAGGTGCCCTCACCTGACAGGTCGGGCCCGAGGACCACGCGACCGTCGAAGTCGCGCATCGACGACACGCCGGTGTCCAGCACCGCGACGCCGACGCCGCTCCCGAGATTTCCTGTCGCCCACGCATCGGTGGCCTCTGTCGTCCGGGCGAAGTTCGACGCGGTGGTGGTCTCGTCGTACGTGTAGTCCTCGAGGTGGATGCGACGGTTGCTGCTCACCGAGCGCACGGCGGGCGAAGCCGCCAGGGTGGCCACCTGGGGCCCGGTGAGCGAGGTCTGGTAGCCGTTCACGAGGGGGAGGTCGGCGACGACGGTGGCCCCGACCGCGGCAAGGGCACGCCGGGCCTCGGCCACCCGGCCGGCGACGGCCTGCACGATGACCGATGTGGGGCGTGGGCCGGACAGGTCGATGCCCGGCTCCACCTTGGCGACCGCGCCGGTGGGTACCGCCGTGGACGCAGGCGCGGAGGGCGCCGTACGGGGAGCTTGCAGGGCGAGGGCCAGCACGGCCGTCGCGACGGCGACCGCCAGCAGCGCCCGGATCGACCCCGGGCGCAGGCGCGGCGGGCGGAGGTGGACGTCCGTGCCCCGGGCGGTCCCTGTGGGAACCGGAGCCAGGGTGGAGTACCCAGTCGTCATGGCTGCAACCTCTCGCTCGTCATCTCGGACGGACGTCGGGTTCGCCACTGACTCCCCGCCGGGCCAGGCGACCAGATAAAGCCCGATGGATCACAGTCTCGTCCGGCGCCGTCAAAGTGACGCCGCCCGCTACTTCGGAGGGTCGCGTCGAAATCCTGAGGACTATTTTCGGCGAGCCATGTTGTCCATGGTCACCCTGGGCGGTTCACCCCGATCGTCCCGGCTCGACATGACCGGTGCCCCGAAGTGGGCCGGGGACACCCTTCTCGGACGCCGCGTTCCGCACCTTTGGCCGCACAGCGCCCGCCGGTGGGGACGGGCGCCGGGCGCTCAGCGGGTTGGACGCCTCGAGATGGTGAGCAGGCTGCCACCACAGGTGCACAATGTCTCCTCGCACCGGTGCTGCCCCTCCGTGGCCGCCAGCCGGTCGAGAACGCCCCGCAGCGTGCCGCCCAGCGATTTCAGCTCCTTGATCCTTGACTCCGTCTCGGCCAGCTTGGCGGCGACGAGAGCGGCCAGGCGGGGATGGTTCTCGCCACAGCAGCCTTCGGCCACGTGGATGAACTCGTTGGCTTCGGCCAGGCTGAGGCCGAGCACCTTGGCCCGGTTCACCAGCTCGATCCGCCGAAGGCTCTCGGCGTCGTACAGCCGGTACCCGGCGTCGGTGCGCGCCACCGGCTTCACCAGCCCGATCGTCTCGTAATAGCGCAGGGCCTTCCTCGTCAGCCCCGTCCTCCGGCCGACCTCCGCCACACTCAGCAGTTGTTCCTCGGCCATACCTCCAGCTTACGACCGGGTCTCCCTCCGGTCGGCGGCAGCCTGGCGGTGGACCGACACGGCGTAGTGGCCGCCCTCCCGCCACGGCCGGCGGTCCCAGGTGGCCCACCGTCCCACCAGTTCCAGGCCGGCGCCTGCGCAGTGGGTGTCGTACCCGGCCAGGGACAGGTGACCGTCAAGCTGGAAGCCGGCGACGAGGAGCCCTCCCGGTGCGAGGACCCCGGCCAGATTGGCCACGACGGCGCCCTCACTTCCCGGCTCCAGGAAGATCATCACGTTTCCGGCGGCCACCACGATGTCGAACCACCGGCCGGGCGCCGGGCCAACTGCGCCCGCCAGGTCCGGGGCGGCGAGGTCGGCCACGTGCCAGGGAAGATCCGGCGCCTTGGCGCGGGCGCCGGCCAGCATTCCCTCGTCGAGGTCGACGCCGACGACCTCGTACCCCCGCCGGGCCAGCTCGACCGCCACCCGCCCGGTGCCGCAGCCGGCGTCGAGCACCGCCGCGCCGGGAGGCGCAAGGGAGGCCACGAACGACGCCTCGCCGTGGACGTCGACCCCTACCCGTTCCGCGTCGACGAACTTACGGTCGTAGTCGTCGGCTCCCGGCCGGTCGGATCCGAGCCAGCGGCTCACCGGGTCGTCACGCGGGGAATCGGCGCCCGGTCGCCGGCGGTCGGCTCAACCGGGGGCACCGTCGCCGTCCGGGCGCAGGCCGCCCCGGGCCGGAGGTCGGGCGCGCCCGGACGCGTCGGCCCGGATGACATGCACCACGGCGTTGATGAGGGCAAGGTGGCTGAACGCCTGGGGGAAGTTGCCGAGATGGCGGCCTGAGCGCGGGTCGATCTGTTCCGCGTACAGGCCGAGCGGGCTGGCGTCGCTGAGGAGCTTCTCGCACAGTTGGCGGGCCCGGCCGGTCTCGCCCACCTCGGTGAGCGCCGACACCAGCCAGAACGAGCAGATGGCGAAGGCTCCCTCCTCACCGCCCACGCCGTCATCGGTCTCCTCGACGCGGTACCGCTGCACCAGACCGTCCACCGTCAGCTCGTCGGCGACGGCCAGGACGGTTGCCCGGATGCGCTCGTCGTCGGCGGGGAGGAACCGTACGAGGGGAAGGAGCAGGAGCGACGCGTCGAGGGCGGCCGTCTCGTAGTGCTGGGTGAAGATGCCGCGCCCGCTCACGCCGTTGCGGCACACGTCGTCGCGGATCTCGGCCGCCACCTCGGCCCACTTCTCCTGGCGCTCCCGGTCGTCGCGCAACGCGGCCAGGCGGGAGCCGCGATCGGCCGCCACCCAGCACATCACCTTCGACGACGTGAAATGGCGGGGCGGGCCCCGCACCTCCCAGATACCGCGGTCCGGCTCGCGCCAATGGGCGACGGCCTCCTCCACCCGGCGCAACAGGATGGGCCAGACCCGCTCCGGCAGGTGGTCGCGCGATCGGGTATGGAGGTAGACCGAGTCGAGCATGGCGCCCCAGATGTCGTGCTGGTCCTGGCGGTAGGCGTCGTTGCCGATGCGCACCGGCCTGGCCCCCTCGTAGCCGTTCAGGTGCCCGAGGACGTGCTCGTCGAGGGAGTGCTCACCGCCCACGCCGTACATGACCTGGAGGTGCTCGCTCTGGCCCACGGCATCCGCCACGAAGGAGAAGAAGTCGTTCGCTTCGGCGTCGAAGCCGAGCGTGTAGAGGCCCCAGAGCATGAAGGTGGAGTCACGCACCCAGCTGTAGCGGTAGTCCCAGTTCCGCACCCCGCCGGGCGTCTCGGGCAGCGATGTGGTGGGGGCCGCCAGCATGGCGCCGGTGGGCGCGTAGGTGAGCGCCTTCAAGGTGAGGGCGCTGCGCTGGAGGTACGCCCGCCACGGGTGATCGGGGAAGTCGCCGTGGTTGAGCCATTGCCGCCAGAACTCCGACGTCGCCTCCATGCGGTCGAAGGACTCCTCGTAGGTGGCGGGCGGGCTCCGGTCACCCCACGACAGGGCCACGAACACGTTGTCGCCCTCGTGAAGCGTGGTGCGAGCGGACGCCCTCCGTCCCTCGAAGCCGAGGCGCAGGTCGGTGACCAGGCGCAGTTCGAGGTCCGCTCCCAGCCCCGGGACACCCGGGCCGGCCGGGCCGGGTGTCCCAGGGCCGGGACCGACGGGCCCGGCCGGTTCTGGGCGAGCCACCGCCTCGCCGAACCCGTCACCCTCGTACTCCCATCGGGCGCCCCGCAGCCCGTAGTCGAACACCGGCTCGCAGTCGACGGTCATCTCCACGGAGCCGTTGACGCATTTCACCGTTCGCAGCAGCACCCCCTCCGCCTCGTGGTCGGTCGGGGGGCGGCGCTGGGACCGAAGGCGCTCACGGCCGTGGTACCAGGGCCCCACCAGGAGGGCGTCGCGCACGATGAGCCAGCCGGTGCGCGTCTGCCAGGTCGTCTCCAACACCATGGTCCCCGGCAGGTAGCGCCGGCCCGCCGGCACCGAGACGTCGACCGGCGCCAGGCGGAACCCACCGGCCGCCCGGTCCAGCATGGCCCCGAACACACTCGGCCCGTCCGGCCTGGGCAGGCACATCCACTCGACGTTGCCGCTCGACGCCACCAGGGCGGTGAACTCGCAGTCGGACAGGAAGGCGTAATCGGCGATGGGGGGAAAGGCGCTGGCCCCGCCGACGGAACCGTCGGCGACGAAGGCACCGAGGAACCGGTGGTCCGCGTCCGTCATGACAACCAAGTCTCTCACCCGGCCGCCGGGTCCCTGCTCCGACCCGGCGTGGCTCGCACGAGTAGCACGCGGGCGGGGACTAGCGTGACCTGGCGTGCGCCGCCTGGGCCGGAACCTGGCACCGTCCCTCCTGGCGTGCGCGCTGCTCACCTCCTGCGGCGACGGAGGGCCGGCCTTCGGTGCCCCCCGTGGCGCCACCCGCCAAGGGCGCGACATCTTCCGCCTGTGGCAAGGGTCGATCTGGGCCGCCATGGCGATCGGCTCCCTGGTCTGGGGCCTGATCATCTACTGCGTCGTGCGCTTCCGGCGGCGCAGCGACGAGCTTCCCGAGCAGGTCCACGCCAACATCCCCCTCGAGATCGCCTACACCGTCACCCCCCTGCTGATCGTCGCCGCGCTGTTCACCATCAACATGCGGACGCTCGCCCGCGTCGACCACCTGAGTGCCCACCCGTCGCTCACCGTGCGGGTAACAGGGTTCCAGTGGCAGTGGCGCTTCACCTACGAGGAGGCCGGGGTCGAGGTGGTGGGCACCGGCGACCACGACCCGGTGATGGTGCTGCCCACCGGCGCCACCGTGCGGCTCCGCCTCCAGTCGAACGACGTGCAGCACTCCTTCTACGTCCCCGCCTTCTTGTTCAAGCGGGACACGGTGCCGGGCCTCACCAACGAGGTCGACCTCGAGGTGGTGAGGGAGGGCCGCTACGACGGCCGCTGCGCGGAGTTCTGCGGCCTCTTCCACGACCGCATGGGTTTCGTCGTGCACGCGGTGAGCAGGCACGAGTTCGACCGGTGGCTCGCCCGTCAACGCACCCAGGCCGGCGGCGCCCGGGCCGGGGCGTTCAACCCGTGACCGGGCTGGGGATGGTGCGGCAATGAGGATCCTGGACCGTCCCCGCGCCGCCACTGCGCCCCCGCCGGAGCACGGCGAGCCGACCGGGTTGCTGAAATGGCTCACGACCACCGACCACAAGGCGATCGGCCTCAGCTACATGTGGACGGCCTTCGCCTTCTTCCTGCTCGCGGGCCTGATGGCCATGCTGATGCGCGCCGAGCTGGCCAAGCCGGGGCTCCAGGTCGTGAACCGGGGCGAGTACAACCAGTTGTTCACCATGCACGGCACGATGATGATGTTCCTCTTCGCCACCCCCTTCGCGTTCGGGCTGGCGAACTACCTGGTGCCCCTCCAGGTTGGCGCGCCCGACATGGCCTTCCCCCGCCTGAACGCACTCTCGTACTGGCTGTTCCTCGGCGGCGGGGTCACCCTCACCGCCAGCTTCCTCACCGCCGGTGGGGCGGCCGACATCGGCTGGACAGGCTTCGCTCCGCTCTCCAACGCCGTGCACGCCCCCGGCGCAGGTGTGGACCTTTGGATTGCCGGCCTCCTGCTCACCGGCTTGTCGGGTATCGCCACGGCCGTGAACGTCATCACGACCGTCTTCTGCCTCCGGGCCCCTGGCATGACCATGTTCCGCCTGCCCATCTTCACCTGGAACCTCTTGGTCACGTCCATGCTGGTGTTGCTGGCCTTCCCGTTGCTCACCAGCGCGCTGGCCATGCTCTTCGCCGACCGCCACATGGGCACCCACATCTTCCAGGTGGAGGGCGGCGGATCACCCATCTTGTGGCAGCACCTCTTCTGGTTCTTCGGCCATCCGGAGGTGTACATCATCGTGTTGCCCTTCTTCGGGGTGGTCACCGAGATCATCCCGGTGTTCTCCCGCAAGCCGGTGTTCGGCTACAAGGGCATCGTCCTCGCCACGCTGTCCATCGCCGGCCTCTCGGTGGGCGTGTGGGCCCACCACATGTTCGCCACCGGGGCCGTGCTCCTGCCGGTCTTCAGCGGCTTCTCCTT
>Ga0307504_10000187_pt1 | contig 12800 bp, 13 predicted proteins | sample 19_S_MG_FD_194516 | JGI IMG/M metagenome (GOLD analysis project Ga0307504, IMG submission 194516) | Soil microbial communities from Populus trichocarpa stands in riparian zone in the Pacific Northwest, United States - 19_S | ecosystem: Environmental > Terrestrial > Soil > Riparian zone > Trees... | reverse complement strand
CCCACCAGTCGAAGCGCGGCGAGGCGCCGGCTCGGTCTGGAGGGCGATGCGGTCGTGCTGCTCTTCGTCGGCCGGCTTCAGCCATTGAAGGCGCCGGACGTGCTGATCCGCGCAGCCGCCAGGATCGCCGCCAATGACCCGGTCCTGGCCGGGCGGCTACGGGTTCTCGTGGTGGGTGCCCCGAGCGGTTCCGGACTGGCCAACCCGGATGGCCTGTCGAAACTTGCGGCCGAGCTCGGTATCGCCGACCGGGTGCGGTTCGAACCACCGGTTTCCAGGCAGCGGCTGGTCGACTTCTACAACGCGGCCGATCTGACCGCCGTCCCGAGCTACAACGAGTCCTTCGGCCTCGTCGCCCTGGAATCCCAGGCCTGTGGTACTCCGGTGGTCGCGGCCGCGGTCGGCGGCCTGTCCACCGCCGTGGTCGATGGTCGCACCGGTGTCTTGATCGACGGTCATCGCACCGATGAGTGGGCGACGGCGGTGTCCGCTCTGCTGGACACGCCTGGCCGGTTGACCGATCTCGGCCGAGCGTCCCGGACGCACGCGGAGCGATTCTCCTGGCGACACACCGCCGATGGGCTGCTGGTCGCCTATCGCGACTCGATGGCCGACTTCAACGAACTGGCGGCGACCGGATCGGAACGGGGATGACCGGTGCCGGGATACCCGACGACGAGGCGGCGATCCGGCTCGGGCAGCCACCAGACGATGAGGCGGCCATCCAGCTCAGGCAGCTGACCAACGGTGAGCTGGCCACGAAAATCCGACAGGCGTTGGATCAGGCCGAAGTGCGATACGAGGAACCTTCCCCGGGTCGCTTCGTGGCCCATCTGCCGGGGCAGAAGCGCCTCAAGACCGCGTGCTGGTTGACCCTGGGAGCACAGGGGTTATCGATCGAAGCGTTCATCATTCGCAAACCGGACGAAAAGCGCGAGCAGGTTTACAGCTGGCTGCTGTCCCGCAACGCACGCATGTTTGGTGTGTACTGGTCCATCGACGACGCCGGTGACATCTACCTGACCGGCCGTTGGCCGCTAGCCGCGGTCACGCCCACCGAAATCGACCGGTTGCTCGGTGTAGTGCTCGACTATGCGGATTCCTCCTTCAATACGCTGCTAGAAATGGGCTTCGGGTCCGCCATCCGTCGCGAGTGGGCCTGGCGGGAGAGCCGCGGTGAATCGTTGGCGAACCTCAAGGCGTTCGAGGGATTTGTTAAGCGACGGTGATGTCCGGCCGACTTGACATCGGCCGCGTCTCGGCGTTCGCTGAGAGCTACGGGAGAGGTTGTCCCAGACACCGGCGGTTCCGCGTGCCGACTATTTCGAGAGGCCGTTATGACCACCGTCGGCGCTGGCGTCGTGACTACTGTTTCGCACAATGCCGGGAGCGCGTTTGCCGCGCTCCGTCGGCAGATCACCGAGGCCGGTCTGCTGGGCCGCCGGCCCGGTTACTACTGTGCCAAGATCGCTGCGACCGTCCTGGCGTATTTAGGGGGCTGGGCGGCCTTTGTATGGTTCGGCGATTCGTGGGTCCAGCTCGTCACCGCAGTCGCCCTCGGGATCTTGTACACCCAGGTCGCGTTTCTCGGCCACGATGGCGGCCACCGGCAGGTCTTTCGAAGCCGCCGAGGGAATGATCTGCTCGGCTTGATACTCGGAGATCTGCTGGTTGGCTTGAGCTTCGGCTGGTGGCGGGACAAACACAACCGCCATCATGCGCACCCGAATACCGAGGGTCGCGACCCAGATATCGCCATCAACGCACTGGCGTTCACGCCGGCACAGGCGCAGGGCAGGACCAGTTGGCTGACCCGCGTGCTCACCAGGCGTCAGGCCTGGCTGTTCTTTCCGATGCTGACACTCGAGGGCTTCCACCTGCACAGTGCGAGCATCCGCCACGTGCTCACCGGACGGCACCGCGAGGGTTGGCGGGAAGCTGTCCTGTTGCTGTCTCATCTGATCGCGTACTTCGGGTTGCTGCTGCTGATCCTGTCGCCGGCGAAGGCGCTGGTTTTCATGGTTGTGCAGCAATGCGCCTTCGGCGCATATTTGGGCTGCTCGTTCGCACCGAACCACAAGGGGATGCCGATTCTGGACGCCGATGCCGAATCCGACTTCCTCAGTCGACAGGTCATCACATCACGCAACGTTCGGGGTGGCTGGTTCACCGACTGGGCGCTGGGCGGTCTCAACTACCAGATCGAGCACCACCTGTTCCCGAGCATGCCGCGGCCCAATTTGCGCCGGGCCCAGCCGATCGTGCGGGCCTATTGCCAGCAGCTTCAGTTGCCGTACGCCGAAACCAGCCTGATCGACTCGTACCTGATCGTGCTCCGGCATCTCAACGCGGTCGCCAGACCCGCGCTCGTCCTGCCGGACTGACGAACGACCCGTTGCCTTCGGCGCGGGCGCTGGACCCGTTGCCTTCGGCGCGGGCGGTGGACCCGTTGCCTTCGACTCGAACTGCCTACCCATTGCCTTCGCTCCGGGCACGTTTGTTGACCCGGGGGGATCCGGCGGCGCGGCCGTACTGGCAGGATGTCGGCTATGACTGCGACTTTGGTGCTGCTCCGCCACGGCGAAAGCGACTGGAACCAGAAGAACCTGTTCACCGGCTGGGTCGACGTCGATCTGACCACGAATGGCGAGGCCGAGGGGCGCCGAGGCGGTGAGCTGCTTCGGGAGCATGACCTGCTCCCGAAGGTCGTGCACACTTCGGTGCTGCGCCGGGCCATCCGCACCGCCGACATTGCCTTGAATGCCGCTGAGCGTCACTGGATACCAGTTCGCCGGTCCTGGCGGCTGAACGAACGGCACTATGGCGCGTTGCAGGGCAAGGACAAGGCGGCGGTGCGGGCCGAATTCGGCGACGATCAATTCATGCTCTGGCGCCGCTCTTACGACGTGCCGCCACCGCCCCTGCCTGAGGACGACGAGTTCAGCCAGGTCGGCGACCCGCGTTATCAGGATCTGCTTTCCATCCTTCCGCGTACCGAGTGCCTGGCCGACGTGGTGCAGCGCATGATGCCGTACTTCTACGACTCGATCGTGCCGGATCTGCGCAACGGGATCGTGCTGGTCGCCGCCCACGGCAACTCGTTGCGGGCGTTGATCAAGCATCTGGATGGCCTCAGTGACGAGGCGGTGGTCAACCTTAATGTGCCTACCGGCATTCCGCTGCGCTATGAACTCGACGACGATGCGATGATGCCGGTCAGGCCAGCGGATTATCTCGACCCAGAAGCGGCCAAGGCAGCCATCGAGGCGGTAGCCAACCAGGGCAAGAAGTAGTCGCCGCACCGACGAGTCGGAATCGGCGGCGGTTGGGGACCAGGGTCGACGGGCTCCCGGAAACGGTCCCGGTCGCACACGGGCCGGCTCCGGGGGTCAGCCCTGCGTCCCCCTGCGTCCCTCACCGTGAACAAGGGCCCTGGAATCGAGGCTAGAACGAGCTTCGCCGCGGGTGTGCGGCCGACCCGCTCGGCATCTCACCGGTCGCGATGAACACGATCCGTCGAGCTACGCCGACGGCGTGGTCGGCGTAGCGCTCGTAATATCGGCCGAGCAGGGCCATATCGATCGCTGACTCGGTGCCGTGGTACCAGTTCTCTGACAGCAGCACCGTGAACAACTTGCGGTGCAGCGCGTCCATGGAGTCGTCCTCGGCCTCGATGGCAGCGGCCAGCTCGACGTCGCGCCCCTTGATGACTTCGGCGACCTTGTCGACCAGCGATAGGGCGACCTCGCCCATCTGCGAGATCACATCGCGCAGCTCGGCCGGTACCGCGATGTCCGGATAACGCATCCGTGCGACCTTGGCCACGTGCAATGCGAGATCACCCATCCGCTCCAGATCCGCGACCAGGTGCAGGGTGGTGACCAGCACCCGAAGGTCTGTGGCGACTGGCTGTTGCAACGACATCAGTTGAAACGCGCGGACCTCGAGGTCGGCACGCAACGCATCGATGGCGGTATCGTCGCTGACCACTCGTTCCGCGCCGTTGAGGTCGCCGGCGAGCAGCGCATTGGTGGCCCGCTCCATCGCGGTGCCCGCCAGATGGGTCATCGCCACCAGTGAGTTGCCGATTTCGTCGAGTTCATCGTGATACAGGTCGCGCATGCCCACCAGCGTAGAGCCCGGCATCGGCGGCCGCCGTACGTGAGATGAACGGTCGGCGGACACCCGATGAACGGCCGATGACGGGCGCTGGACCGCGGCCAACGGCGAAGGGTATAGGTCAAAATCACCGTACGATTCGGACGTGACCATCCTTTGGGCCGTGGCGGCGTTCGTCACCGGAGCGCTATGCGCCATATGGCCGGTCATGATCATCGCTCGCCGCGGGACGGCGCCGTCCGCGGTCGAGGACGGCGGACGCAGCGGATCGACGCGCAGCTTGGCCCTTGCCCCCCGCGTGCTCGGAGCGATCGACGTCGGCGTGGTGGTGGTCGACCGAGACGAGACGGCGATCTTCGCCAATCCGGTGGCGCGCCGTATGCGGGTGCTCGACCATGATCGATTGGCGGTGCCGTCGCTGACCGAACTCGTGCGCGCGGTCACCGACTCGGGCCGGTCGGGCAACGTGACGGTCGACCTTCCGTCGTCGCGGGGCGGCCCTGAGCTGCGCACATTCCTGGTTCGTGCTATGCCCCTGGACGAGGACGACCGGGTCGCGACCGTCGTCCTGCGGTTCTCGGACGTGACCGAGTCCCTGCGCCTCGAACGGGTACGGCGCGACTTCGTCGCCAACGTCTCGCATGAACTCAAGACCCCGGTCGGTGCGCTGACCCTGCTCGCCGAGGCCATGCAGGACGCCGCCGACGATCCCGAGGCGGTGCAGCGGTTCGCGAGCCGGATGCAGCGTGAGGGTGTGCGCCTCGGCCGCTTGGTGCAGGAACTGATCGAGCTCAGTCGTCTCCAAGGCGCCGAGCCGTTGCCCGGCGATCGGCTGGTGAGCGTCGACACCATCGTGGCGGAGGCGGTCGACCGCAGCCGATTGCTCGCCGACCAGGCGGGCATCACCGTTGTGGACCGCGTCGCGCCGGGCCTGTTCGTCCGCGGTAACGAAACGCAGCTCGCCACCGCCTTGGCCAACCTGGTCGACAATGCGATCGCGTACAGCCCACAGCGCACCCGGGTCGGTGTGACGGCACGTACATGGGCCCAGACCGAAGGCTCGGAGTGGGTCGAGATCGCGGTGACCGACCAGGGCATCGGGATCGCCGAGGCCGACCACGACCGGGTGTTCGAGCGCTTCTACCGGGTGGATCAAGCCCGATCCCGCACGACCGGGGGTACCGGGCTCGGATTGGCAATCGTCAAGCACATCGCCACCAACCACGGCGGTGGCGTTTCGGTCTGGAGCGTGCCGGGTTCCGGTTCGACCTTCACCCTGCGGCTACCGTTGGCCGAACGGGAAGCGCCTGGCAGCGCGCCGGCCGTCCGAACTTCGAACCGGCACGAGCCGGCCGGAGGGTCGACGGACCAGCTGGCCGGCGGGGGATCGAGGGACCAACTGGCCGGCGGCGGGTCATCGGACAACGGGCCAAACTTCCCAATGCCGTCAATCGAAAGGACGCACCCGTGACGCGGGTACTTGTTGTCGAGGACGAGGAGTCGATATCCGACCCGTTGTCCTATATGCTCCGCCGCGAAGGTTTCGATGTTTCGGTTGCCGCTACCGGGCCGGACGCGCTCGGTTCCTTCGAACGGGTCGGGGCTGACATCGTTCTGCTGGACTTGATGCTTCCGGGCCTATCGGGCACCGAGGTATGCCGCGCGCTTAGAGCCAAGTCCAAAGTGCCGATCATCATTCTCACCGCTCGCGACTCCGAGGTGGACAAGGTGGTCGGCTTGGAGCTGGGCGCCGACGACTATGTGACCAAACCCTTCTCGCATCGGGAACTGCTGGCCCGGATCCGGGCGGTGATGCGCCGCGGCGGCGAAGCCGAGGATTTGACGACTGCGACCCTCGCGGCCGGTCCGGTCCGGATGGATGTCGAGCGGCACACGGTGGTTGTCGACGGGTCAGCTCTCTCGCTGCCACTGAAGGAGTTCGACCTGCTCGAATTACTGCTGCGCAACGCCGGGCGGGTGCTCACCCGTGGCCAACTCATAGATCGGGTGTGGGGGGCTGACTACGTCGGTGACACCAAGACCCTCGACGTTCACGTGAAACGGCTGCGGTCAAAGATCGAGCCCGATCCGGCCAACCCGAAGTACCTGCTGACCGTCCGCGGCTTGGGCTACAAGTTCGCGGACTGAGGCGAGTCAACCGCCAGTCGACCCGCGCCGATGTCGGTTGGCGCGAGGTGCGCCCAAGCATGAGGTGCGTGCGGCTAGCATGAGGTGTGTGCGGCTAGCATGAGGTGCGTGCGGCTACGGTCGCTGGGTGCTCGGCGACCAGACCCTGAGCCAGTCGGCGGTCGCATAGCATCTTGAGCTCGTCATAGGCCGGTTGCCCGATCAGCGCGATCAGTTCATGTCGGTAGGACAGGTACAGCGGTTGCGCGCCGATGTGCGCTTCGGGCGAGGACGTGCAGTACCAATACAGGTCATGGCCGCCCTCGCCCCAGCCGCGGCGGTCGAACTCCGTCACCGTCGACACCAGGATCTTGGTCTCGTCCGGCCGGGTGACCCACTGCTGTTCCCGCCGCAGCGGGAGCTGCCAGCAGACCTCCGGCTTCGTCTCGAGCGGATGACGTCCGGTCCGCAGCGCCAGCGCGTGTAGTGCGCATCCCTGCCCGCCGGCGAAGCCGGGCCGGTTGAGAAAGACGCAGGCACCGTCGATCCGCCTGGTGCGCGACCGGTTCTCGTCGTCTCCGACCGAATCCTTCTCGGTGATCCCCCGGCTTTTGCCCGACTTGTAATGCTGCCAAATCTCCGGGGTGAGCTCCTTGGCAGCCCGCCTGATCCGCTTGAGGTCATCGGCGTCGGAAAAGAAAGCACCATGACTACAGCACCCATCGTTACCGCGGCCCTCGACCACGCCGTGGCAGCCGCGCCCGAAGATGCACGTCCATCGGGAACAAAGCCACGTCAGGTCCGCGCGAATGTGATGTTCCGGGTCGGCCGGATCGGCGAAGTCAACCCATTCCCGCGGAAAGTCCAGCGAGGTCTCGCCATCGCGCGGCGATGCTTGAACCAACGGGAGATCACGGGACACGACTGAGCAGTGTAATAGCGTTCAGCCATGCGCCTCGGTGTTCTGGATGTCGGTTCCAATACGGTTCACCTGCTTGTCGTCGATGCGTACCGCGGGGGGCAGCCAACCTCGCAATTATCCCGAAAGAGTGTCTTGCGGTTGTTCGAGCACATCGACGAGAGCGGCAACCTCGACATCGAAGGCGGGAACGCCCTAGTCGGTGCGGCGTTGGGGGCTCGGCGCCAGGCGGCCGAATTGAGATGTGACGAGTTGCTGGCCTTCGCCACCTCCGCGGTCCGCGACGCCAACAACTCCACCGACGTGCTCGCCAGGGTCAGGCAGGAGGCGGGCGTCGAACTCAAGGTCCTGACCGGAGAGGATGAGGCCGCCCTGACCTTCCTGGCCGTCCGGCGATGGTTCGGTTGGAGTGCCGGACGGTTGCTCTGCATCGACATCGGCGGCGGTTCCCTGGAATTCGGCACTGGCAGCCACGAGGTCCCCGAGGTGGCCATGTCCGTGCCGGTTGGCGCCGGCCGGATGACGCGGGATTGGCTCGACGGGGATCCTCCGACGAAGCAGTCGGTCGAGAAATTGCGCGCTTACGTCGCTGACCGGCTCGCCAGCCCCGCTCGCGACCTGATCGCCGATGGTCACCCGGACCGGGTGGTCGCGACCAGCAAGACGTTTCGGACCCTCGCGAGACTGGCCGGCGCCGCGCCGTCCAGCGCCGGCCCCCGGACCCGTCGAACCCTCCAGATCAACGGGCTGCGTCAGGTCATCGGCTTCATCTCGCGGATGGCCTCATCCGACTTGGCCGAACTCGACGGGGTTTCCGCCGCCCGGGCACGCCAGACACTGGCCGGTGCGATCGTGGCGGAGCAGGTGATGCTCTGCCTCGGAGTGAGCGAATTTCAGCTGTGTCCATGGGCCTTGCGCGAGGGCCTCATCCTGCGTCGCCTGGACCACATCGGCTCCCGGCAACCTCCGAACAACTCCGATCCTGGCCACTAAGGGCCATTCAGCTGGTTAGCCTTGCGGACGTGGCGAACGACTGCGGAGGCAGCCTGGATGGGCTCCCGAACGGACGGCGGCGATCACGGGCCAAGGTCGGCCTGTCGACGGCGTCGGTCTATCCGGAATCGGCCGCGGCCGCCTTCGAGATCGCGGCGAAACTGGGTTATGACGGTGTCGAGGTCATGGTGTGGACCGATCCGATCAGTCAGGACGCGGAAGCCATCGCAAAACTCAGCGACTACCACGGCGTCGGCGTGCTGGCCGTCCACTCGCCGTGCCTGGTCGTCACTCAACGAGTGTGGAGCACCGATCCCTGGACCAAGCTCGAAAGGGCGCTGACCGCTGCCGAGCGACTCGGTGCCGGCACCGTGGTGATTCACCCGCCGTTTCGCTGGCAGCGTGACTATGTGCGCGACTTCAGCGCGGGCATGCAGCGGATGGCGGAGCGGACGGACGTCCGGTTCGCGGTCGAGAACATGTTTCCGCTGCGGGTACGCGGACGGGAGATATCGCCGTACCTGCCGACCTGGGATGTGGCCAGCGTTCCGGCGGCGCAGCCGCCAGGTCCGGCGACGGATGGCTATTGGGTCGAGGCCGCGGGTCTGCCTGAGGCCGAGCTTCCCGAACCTGGGGCAATGCTCGCGTACCGGAATTTCACCCTGGACCTGTCCCACACATCCGTGTCGAGATCCGACGCCGAGTCCATGCTGGCCAGCATGGGGGACGCGATGACTCACCTGCATATGTCCGATGGCACGGGATTGGCGAAGGACGAACATCTCGTGCCAGGACGTGGCGACCAGCCTTGTGCCGCGGTTCTTGAGATCCTGGGTGCCCGGGAGTTCGACGGCAACGTGATCGTCGAGGTGAACACCCGCAAGGCGGTGGATCGAGGCGAGCGGGAGGCGGACCTGGCCCAGGCTCTGGCGTTCTGCCGCACGCATCTGGCCGCTGGTGCCCGCACGTGATCGAACTCGCCTATGTCCGGCCTCGCCCACCGGTGCTGGCAGTTGGCCACTCGCCGATGTCCGGCCTCGCCCACCGGTTGTGGTGATCACCTGGTCGGAGACGAATCCGTGGCCGGGAGAACAAGATCGCGCCGCCGAGATGGAATGCCGAGATGGAATGATGCCGGCATGACCAGCAACCTGAACGGTTTGGCGATCATTGGCGGCGGCAAGATCGGCGAAGCCCTACTTTCCGGGTTGCTTCGCCGCGCCGATCCGAGCCTCACGGTCGACCGGATCGTGGTCGTCGAGCATGTCCCGGACCGGGTCAAGTACCTCACCGAGCACTATGGCGTCCAGGTCGTCGGAGTGGCCGAGGCCGCGAAGAACGCCGAGGCCATCCTCATCGCGGTGAAGCCCCAGGACATCGACGCTCTGCTGCATGATCTCGCAGATCATGTCACGCACGATCACCTGGTTGTCTCGGTCGCTGCCGGTATCACCACGGCGCGTATCGAACGCGGACTGCCGGCCGGGCCGGCCGTCGTGCGGTGCATGCCCAATACCCCGGCGCTGGTCGACGAGGCGATGACCGTGATCTGCGCCGGCGCTCATGCCGACGATGCACACCTGCAGCTGGCGCAGGATCTGCTGTCAGCCGTGGGCAAGGTCGTCCGGGTCCCGGAAAGCCAGCTGGACGCGGTCACCGCGCTGTCCGGCAGCGGCCCCGCTTACTTTTTCTATCTGGTGGAGGCCATGATCGACGCCGGTATCCTGCTCGGCCTGCCCCGGGCGCTCGCCGCCCAGCTGATTGTGCAGACCGCCGTCGGCTCGGCGGTGATGCTTCGAGATTCTGGTGAGCACCCGGTTCAGTTGCGCGAGGCGGTGACCAGTCCGGGCGGTACGACGATTTCGGCGATCCGGGAACTGGAGAACCACGCGGTCCGAGCCGCCCTGATCGCGGCCATCGAGGCAGCCCGCGATCGGTCGGTGGAACTGGGGCGCATCGCCGAAAGCGGCTAACGGCCAACCCCACGCGGAGTGGCTTAAGTTTTGTGAAAAGCATGTATCGCATGAGCCCCATCTGTACCGCTATTCTCAACCGGAGCACGTGCGTGTCAGGTTGCCGGAGGGGAAGCCGGCTCACTGTCATGTGCCGAGAGCGCGGTGAACGCATGAACAAGCCCTCTGAGGGTCTGCGCGAGGTACGCTTCCTGACCGTTGCCGAGGTCGCGGGGGTGATGCGTGTCTCGAAGATGACGGTGTACCGGATGGTGCACGCGGGTGAGCTGCCCGCGTTGCGTGTGGGTCGCTCCTTCCGCGTTCCGGAGAAGGCCGTTCGGGACTACCTGAACGGTGCCTTCTTCGAGGCCGGCTAGCTCGACGGGGTAGGGTAGACGCCACTGACGTATATCTGGAGTCCCGCGGTGTCTGGGACTCCCGCCGTGCGTACCAATCCTGCTAGCGAGGTTGTCAATGGGTTCGGTCATCAAGAAGCGGCGCAAGCGGATGGCAAAGAAGAAGCACCGCAAGCTGCTCAAGAAGACGCGAGTCCAGCGCCGCAACAAGAAGTAGCTCGATCCCACCGGTTTGCCCCACGGTGCCCGGGTGACCGATTCCGCTGAAGCGAGTGGTGTGCTGTTCACCTCGTTGAAACCGCAGAATGTCGCCGAGTGTGATTGGCTGTACCCGCGACGTTGTTGAGCAGGGCTGACGCGACGTGGTGACGGCCGCACGATCTGGGGGGTTGGCGATGGCGCGCGTTGTTTTGGTGACCGGGGTCAGCCGATATCTCGGCAGCCGTCTGTGCGGCAGACTCGCCGCTGATCCAGCGATCGAACGGATTATCGGAGTCGACACCGTCCCTCCGTCCCGAGCCGACCTGGATCTGCTCGGACGTACCGAGTTCGTCCGAGCGGACATCCGCAATCCGCTCATCGGCAAGGTGATCAGCCAAGCCAACGTGGACACCGTTGTCCATGCCTCGGTGACCGCGACCCCGCACGGGGCGGGTGGCCGGGCGCCGATGAAGGAACTGAACGTCATAGGCACGATGCAATTACTGGCGGCATGCCAGAAGTCGATGTCGGTACGCCGCCTGGTCGTCAAGTCGACCACCGCCGTTTACGGCACATCACCGCGGGATCCAGCCATCTTCGCCGAGGACATGTCCGCGAAATCCCTGCCGGTGTCCGGCTACGCCAAGGATGCCGTCGAGGTCGAGGGGTATGTGCGCGGATTCATCCGACGGCGACCCGACATCGTCGTCACGCTGCTCAGGTTCGCCAACTTCGTCGGCCCGTTCATCGACACGCCATTGACCCGGTACTTCCAGTTACCAGTGGTGCCGACGGCATTTGGATTCGATCCGAGGCTCCAACTTGTTCACGAATCCGATGCGATCGAGATCCTCCGGCTAGCCAGCACGACGCACCGTCCTGGCACCTTCAACGTGGCGGGTGACGGAATTCTGTTGCTCAGTCAAGCGATCCGTCGGGCGGGCCGCCTCGCGCTTCCAGTGCCCGGTCCGGCGGTCTCCATTGTCGGCCGCCTGGTTCGCCGCAGCGGCATGGTGGACTTCTCCCCGGAGCAAATGCAATTTCTCAACTTCGGCCGGGTGGTGTGCAATTCCAGGCTGAAACAGGACTTCGGCTACACCCCCGCGTACACGACCTCTGAGGCATTCGACTCGTTCCTGACCGGACGTCCGGTGGAGCCGGTGCTCAACCCCAAGACGGTGCGTGCCGTTGAGTCCGCGGTGGCGGGGCTGTTACACCTTCAGGCTGAATCCGCGACGACGGCACGGGCGGTGGCACGCCATGCCTGAGGCCCGGATTATCCCATTACACGACGGCAGTCGGCCTCAGCGGTCTCGCCCGGACGGCATCGACCGGACGAACTTCGCGGTGCGCGCCGATCGCCGGGCGACCGAACCGGTGGTCGACTCGCCGGTGCAGTCGCAGGCAGACCGCGTGGTCGATAAGGCTGTCCGTCGACCGGCGGACGGTTGGGAGCGCAAGGCCGCCGCCGGACTGGCCTTCTTGCGGCGCCGGATCACCGGTGATTACGACATCGACGAGTTCGGCTTCGACGCCGATCTCACCGAATCGACTGTTCTGCCGGCCGCCCGGCAGTTGTATCGGAACTGGTTCCGTACCGAGGTAATCGGCATCCACAACATCCCGACCGAATCCGGTGCGCTCATCGTTGCCAACCACGCCGGCGGCTTGTGGGCCCTGGACGGGGTCATGACCGCGACGGCGGTGCACGATGAGACGCCCGATCACCGCTTCCTACGGATGCTCGGGGCCGATTTGGTGTTCACCACGCCGGTGCTCGGGGCGCTTGCCCGCAAGACCGGAGGCACGCTGGCCTGCAACCCCGACGCCGAGCGACTGCTCGCAGTTGGGGAACTGGTGGGCGTGTGGCCGGAAGGCTTCAAGGGAATCGGCAAGCCGTTCTCCGAGCGGTACAAGCTGCAACGCTTCGGTCGGGGTGGCTTCGTCTCGGCGGCGCTTCGCACCGGGGCGCCGATCATCCCGACGGCGATCGTCGGGTCCGAAGAGATCCATCCCATGCTCGGTAACGCCAAGATCGTGGCGCGGGTGCTCGGGTTGCCGTACTTTCCCCTGACGCCGACCTTTCCCTGGTTGGGACCGCTAGGCGCGATCCCGCTGCCGAGCAAGTGGTAC
>Ga0307504_10000186_pt1 | contig 12812 bp, 8 predicted proteins | sample 19_S_MG_FD_194516 | JGI IMG/M metagenome (GOLD analysis project Ga0307504, IMG submission 194516) | Soil microbial communities from Populus trichocarpa stands in riparian zone in the Pacific Northwest, United States - 19_S | ecosystem: Environmental > Terrestrial > Soil > Riparian zone > Trees... | reverse complement strand
CCGAGGAGCTGGCCGCGCCAGGCGCTGAGCTGCGTCTGGTGGTTGCTGCGACGATGATCCGGTTGTGCCGGTGGGCCGGCCGGCAGGACGACTTTCCGCTGCCCGACTTCGAGCACGGCACCGACGGGTGGGCGTCCTCGATCGATCACCACGCGGAGTGTTCTCGCTCCCTCCTGAGATCCAGCGATCTCGCACCTGCCGTGCTCGCGATGCGGCGAGCGGTGCGGGAGGAGAGCGAGCTCAACAGTGTCTTCGACGACATGCACGTCTACTGGCCGACCGCCGTGCGAATCTCGCTGCTGGCCGGTGACGAGGAGGCGCTCACGGACCTGTGGGACCTCGCAGCCGGCATCGAGTCACTGCCGGAGTCGGCGTCCCTGCGGGGACATCGTCTGGTGTTCGGGGCACTGAGGGCGATGCGCTCGGGGGCAGCGGAGGCCGCCGCCGTCGAGCAGGACCTGCGGGCCGGCATCCAGGTCCTCTCCAAGAGTGGCGTCGCGGTGTGGCGGGCCTGGGCCGAGGAGGACCTGGGGCGCTTCCTGCTCGACCAGGGCCGCACCGAGGAGGGGCAGATGCTGCTGAAGTCGGCTCGCGACACCTTCGTCCGGATGGGTGCGGCGGCCTGGGTCGCTCGGGTCGACGAGGTCGTCGGGGTCCCGGTCCGATGACCTGTACGACGTGCGGACAGGACCTGCCTGAGCGCGCGGCCTTCTGCTTCTCCTGCGGGGCGAAGGTCGCGCCGGACGGGTGTGCCTCGTGCGGTGAGCCGCTCGTGCCGGGGGCCGCCTTCTGCCTGGCCTGCGGGACCGCGGTGGGGGAAGACGCGGGTCCGGCGCAGCGGGTCGAGGCGCAGCGACGGCTCACCTCCGTGCTGTTCGCCGACCTGGTGAGCTACACGTCCATCTCCGAGGCGCGCGACACCGAGGACGTGCGCGAGCTGCTGTCGGCGTACTTCGACACCTGCCAGACCGTCATCCGGCGGTACGGCGGCACGGTGGAGAAGTTCATCGGCGACGCCGTGATGGCGGTGTGGGGGGTGCCGACGGCGCACGAGGACGACGCGGAGCGCGCCGTACGCGCCGGGCTCGACCTGGTCGAGCAGATCTCGGTGCTGGGCGACCGCCTGGGAATACCCCAGCTGGCCCTGCGCGTCGGGATCGTGACCGGGGAGGTGACGGCCAACCTCGGGGCGACCGACCAGGGGATGGTGGCCGGGGATCCGGTCAACACCGCTGCGCGGATCCAGGCAGCTGCGGGACCCGGCGAGGTCTGGGTGGACGGCCAGACCCGATCCCTCTCCGTCGCCGGCGTGAGCTACTTCGACGTCGGGGAGCACGTGCTGAAGGGGAAGGCCGAGCCGGTCCGGCTGCACCGGGCCGGGGCCGTGGTCGCCGCCGTCGGTGGGGCCCAGCGCATGGACGGCCTGGAGGCGCCCCTGGTGGGTCGCGCTCGGGAGATGCGGATGCTCAAGGAGCTCTTCCACGGCACCGAGGAGGCCGGCCGTCCCCACCTGGTGGTCCTCGACGGCGAGGCGGGCGTGGGCAAGACCCGACTGGGGTGGGAGTTCTTCAAGTACATCGACGGCCTGTCCCACACGGTCCGCTGGCACCGTGGCCGGTGCCTCTCCTACGGCGAGGGCGTCGCCTTCTGGGCGCTGGCAGAGGCCGTCCGCGGCCGGGTCGGGTTGGTGGAGGACGAGACCGGCGGGGTCGTCCTGCAGGGGCTCGACAACCTGCTCGAGAGCCAGGTGCCTGACGAGAGCGAGCGGAGCTGGCTGCGATCCCGCGTCGCCTCCCTCCTGGGCGAGGAGTCGCGCGACTTCCCCCGCGAGGACCTGTTCGCGGCCTGGGTCCGGTTCTTCGAACGGGTCGGTGGGGGAGCACCGGTCGTGCTCCTGATCGAGGACGCGCAGTTCGCCGACGAGGGTCTGGTGGACTTCGTCGAATTCCTCCTCGCGAACGGCAGGTTCGCCTGCTTCGTCGTCCTGCTGGCGCGGCCGGAGCTCCTGGCGGAGCGCTCCGACCTCGGCGGCCGTCGGGCCACGGCACTACGCATCGACCCGTTGGCCGACGGCGCGATGGGCAGTCTGGTCGACGGCCTGGTCGACGGGCTGCCGGACGACGTGCGAGCGGGCCTGGTCTCGCGTGCCGAAGGCATTCCGCTCTACGCCGTGGAGACGGTGCGGTCGCTGATCGACCGCGACGCGGTGATCCCCGTCGACGGACGCTACGTCGTGGCTGACGGGCGCTCGGTCGACCTCGCGACGATGGGGGCACCCGCCTCCCTGCACGCCCTGGTCGCCTCCCGGCTCGACGCACTGGAGGTGGACGAGCGTCGGGTCCTGTCCGACGCCAGTGTCCTGGGTGAGTCGTTCTCCCGGGAGGGCATCGGGATCCTGACCACCGGTGTGGCGGACCTCGACGGCGTGCTGGAGTCACTTGCGCGCAAGGAGCTGATCGCCACGGAGCTGGACCGGTTCTCCGCCGAGCGTGGCCAGTTCCACTTCGTCCAGTCGGTCGTGCGTCAGGTCGCCTACGGCACGCTGTCCCGACACGATCGCAAAGCTGCCCACCTCCTGGTCGCCTCGCACCTGGAGAAGGAGGCCGAGCGGGCCGACGACCTGGCCCAGGTCATCGCTCAACACCTGCTGGACGCGGCCGACGCCGGAGGCACGGACGAGGAGGTCGCCGCGCTCCGGGCGCGGGCCGGCGACCTCCTGATCCGGGCCGGCGAACGCGCCTCGGCGCTCGGCGGCTACGTGGACGCGACCCGCTGCTTCGAGGAGGCGTTCAGGTGTCTGGTCACTCCGTCCGAGCAGTCCCGGGCCGCCCGGCTGCTGGCGAAGGCCCACCTGGCGCGGGCCCGCTGGCAGGACGGTCTCGATGCCGCGGTGCGAGCCGTCGAGCTCGCCGACGAGGCCGGCGACCCGATCGCAGCCGCCGAGGCGGCGTACGTGCAATGCCTGCTGCTGAGCCCGTTGGACCGGCTCGACGCCGCCGCCGGACTCTGCCGCGCCCGGTTGCAGACCGTGGAGGGGCTGCCCGGGTCGGAGCGGGTCACCGGGCTGCTGTCGGTGGACCTCGCCGGGTCGTTGCTGTTCACCGGCCGCGACGCGGAGATCGCCGAGCCGCTGCAACGGGCGCTGAAGCTGTCCAGCATGGTGGACGACCCCGAGCTCTACCACCGCGCGACCAACCTGCTCGCACTCGACCAGGCACGGCACGGATCGCTGCGCGTTGCCGACGCCCTCTACGGGCACATGGCCGAGGTCGCTCGTGAGGGCGAGAACTGGCTCGGCGTTTCGACCGCCAAGGGCAACATGGCGGTGCTGCGCAGCCGCATCGACCTGCGCGAGGCTCGCCGACTCACCGAGGAGAGCCGACTGGTCCTCCTGGACCACGGCTACCTGGACGAGGGCGTCTCGCGCGCGAACATCACGAACTACCGGTGGCTCCTGGGGGAGTGGGACGAGGTGGCCACGACGGTCGGGGAGACCCTGAACCTCCTGAGCGAGGCCGACCTGCGACTGTCCGGGTGGACGGGGGAAGCCGTCGCGGGGCTGATGACGTGGGCCGGGCGACCGGTCCAGCCTCCGGACACCTCGGGCATGGAGACCGGTGCCGAGCAGTACTTCCGGATGGCGGCGACGTACGCCCAGATGGGTCGGGCGCTGCGGTCCGGGTCCCTCCACGACGCCGTACGACACGCCCGCGAGGTGGTGCGTCTCGAGCTGGAGCTCTCCGGCGTCTCCGACGATCTCCACGTCTTCTGGCCGGCGGCCATCCGCGTGGCCCTTGCCGCCGGGGACGAGGGGGCGTTCGACGAGCTGGCCGAGGTGGTGGCGGTCGTCGAGCGTGAGGAGCACGAGGGCTCGCTGCTCGGACATGCCCACACGGTCCGGGCCCTGCGTGCTCTTCGTGACGACCCTCAGTCTCCCGCGATCGAGGAGCACCTGAGGGCCGGCATCGCGCTCCTGGACCGCACCGGCAACGTCGTGTGGGGTACTCATGCCCGTGAGGACCTCGGGCGCCTGCTGTTGTCGCAGGGTCGCGTGGAGGAGGGGCGGCACGAGCTCGAGGCCGCGCGCTCGATCTACGAAGGGATGGGCGCGCAGGCCTGGGTCCTGCGCGTGGACGAGACGGCAGGGGTCCGAATCAGATGACCTGCTCCCAGTGCGGTCGCGCGCTCCCGGCTGGCTCGGCCTTCTGTCTGGGCTGCGGCGCCTCCCAGTCCCTCGCCTGTGCCGTGTGTGCCCAGCCGTTGCCGGCGGACTCGGCGTTCTGCAACCGGTGTGGGACGGCGGTAGGCACAGAGGAGACGGCTCTTGAGAGCACCGCCGAACGGCGCCTCACCTCGATCCTCTTCGCCGACATCGTCGGGCACACGACGTACTCCGAGGGGCACGACTCCGAGGAGGTGCGCGAGCTGCTGTCTTCGTACTTCGAGGTGTGCAGCACCGTCGTCCGCCGGTACGGCGGCGTGGTCGAGAAGTTCATCGGCGATGCGGTGATGGCGGTGTGGGGCGTCCCGACCGCGCACGAGGATGACGCCGAGCGCGCCGTCCGGGCCGGGCTCGAGCTCGTGGCCGAGATCTCGGCACTGGGTGAGCGGTCGAGTGTTCCGAGCCTGCGTCTGCGCGTCGGCATCGTCAGCGGCGAGGTCGCCACCACCATCGGCGCCGTCGACCAGGGGATGGTCGCCGGAGACCCCGTCAACACGGCCGCCCGCATCCAGTCCCTGGCCACCGCCGGCGAGGTGTGGGTCGACGAGTCGACCCGGGCTCTGACCGTCTCAGCGGTGAGCTTCGAGGACCGCGGCGAGCACCTGGTGAAGGGCAAGACCGAGCCCGTGCGGGTCCACCGCGCGGTCGCAGTCGTGGCGGCCTTGGGGGGCGAGCAGCGGGTGGACGGGCTGGAGGCGCCGCTCATCGGTCGGGACCGCGACCTCCGCCTCCTCAAGGAGCTGTTCCATTCCGCCGAGGAGTCGCACCGTCCGCACCTGGTGATCGTCGACGGGGAGGGCGGTATCGGGAAGTCCCGACTGGCCTGGGAGCTGGAGAAGTACGTCGACGGCCTTTCCCGGACCGTCCGCTGGTCCCGCGGCCGGTGCCTGTCCTACGGCGACGGGGTGGCCTTCTGGGCGTTGGCCGAAGCGGTGCGGGGCCGGATCGGCCTCGGCAGCGAGGAGTCGTCGGGTGCCGCAATGCCCGATCTCGACCGGGTGCTGGAGGCTCACGTCCCCGACGAGTCCGAGCGCTCCTGGCTTCGTCCGCGGGTCGCGTCCCTGCTGGGGGAGGAGGCACGGGACTTCACCCGCGAGGACCTGTTCGCGGCCTGGGCCCGGTTCTTCGAGCGGATCGCGGGCTCGGATCCGATGGTGCTGGTCATCGACGACGCGCAGCACATGGACGACGGCCTGGCCGAGTTCCTGGAGTTCCTGCTGACGCGTGCCTCCTTCGGCTGCTGCGTCATCGCGCTGGCGAGGCCCGAGCTGTTGGAGCGGCGCCCTCACCTCGGGGCCCGGCGGGCCACCCCCTTGCGCCTCGAGCCGTTGCGGGACGACGACATGGGCCGGCTGGTCGAGGGTCTGGTCGACGGACTGCCCGACGAGCTGCGCCGGGGCCTGGTCGAGCGGGCCGGGGGCATCCCCCTCTACGCCGTCGAGACCGTGCGCGCACTGATCGACCGTGACCTCGTCGTGCCCAGCGGTGGCCGCTACGTCGTCGCGGCCGGCGCCGACCTGGACCTCACGACCCTCGGCCCCCCGGCCACCCTGCACGCGCTGGTGGCGGCTCGTCTGGACGCACTGTCTCCCGAGGAGCGCCGAGTCCTGACCGATGCCAGCGTGCTGGGGGAGACCTTCACCCACGACGAGGTGGGGATCTTCGCGCACGAGGTCGCCGACCTCGTGGGCGTGCTGGAGTCGCTGGTGCGCAAGGAGCTGGTCAAGGTCGACACCGACCGCTTCTCCGCCGAACGAGGCAGCTACCGATTCGTCCAGACCGTCGTGCGCCAGGTCGCGTACGGCACCCTGTCGCGCCGCGACCGGTGCGCCCGGCATCTCGCCGTGGCGGAGCGGCTCGAGCGGGACGCGGACCGGGCCGACGAGCTCGCCCAGATCATTGCCCAGCACCTGTTGGACGCCGCTGCCGCGACCAGCGACCCGACCGAGGCCGACAGTCTGCGCGGCCGCGCCGGCGACCTGTTGCGGCGGGCCGGGGAACGTGCCGTCGCCCTCGGCGCCTTCGCCGACGCCTCCCGGGCCTTCGCCGCTTCGCTCGAGCTGGCGGGGGACCCGCTGGAGCAGGCTCAGGTCCTGCGGATGCGGGGCCAGGCGCTGGCCCGGCTCAACGACCACGAGGCGGCCGCCGAGGACCTCCAACGCTCCATCGAGCTCTTCGAGGCCGCCGGAGACCGGCTGGGGGCCGCCGAGACGTTCCACTCCCTGGCTCGTGCGCTCGGGTCGCTCGAACGAGGGGAGGAGGCACAGCAGGGGGCGACCGAATGGCTGGCGGCGCTCGAGGAGCTCGACCACCCCGACCGCGCCGCGGTCCTCCGTGTGCGCGCCATGCTGCTGGTGGGCCTCAGCTTCGGCCACAGCTTCTCCGGCGATCACGAGAAGGCGCTGCCGGGGCTGCACGAGGCTCTTCGCATCACCGACCGGGTCGACGACCCCGAGACCTTTCTCCTGGCCAGCGGCCTCCTGGCCGTGCACCAGTTCCGGGTCGGGTCCCGCCGGGTGGCCGCCACGTTGCTCCGCGGACTGGTCGAGGACGCCCGGGAGGCCGAGAGCTGGCACTCCCTGAGCCTGGCGCTGACCAACCTGGCCGCGATCGAGGCCGTGGCCGACCTGGATGAAGCGATCCGGCTCACCGATGAGTCGATCCATGCTGCCCTCGACCACGGTGTGTCACCCGATGACGTGTTGTGGTCCAACCTCGCCAACTACGCGTTCGCCGCCGGCCGTTGGGAGCGCATCGACGAAGTGCTGGAGGCCGTCACTGCCTCACCGGTCCCGCTCCGACTGGCCCGCTTCGTCCTGGCGGGGGTGCTGGCACAGCTGCGCTGGTGCGGGGCTTCGGAGCGGGCGCTGGAGCTGCCGCAGGTGGACTATGCCGGCATCTTCCCCGGGGTCCAGGAGGTGGCCGAGGGGTCGGTGGCGCTGGCCGCCGGTGACCCGGAGACCGCCAGCGAGCTCCTCTGGCGGGCCACTCGGTCCGAGCTCGCGACCTTCGGTCTGTCCGACGACCTCTCGCAATTCTGGCCCCTGGCGACCTGGGCCTCGGTGGAGGCCGGTCAGCTCCCGGAGGACCTCCCAGACATGGTGCGGCGGTTCCTGGACGAGTCCGGGCCGCAGACCGCCCTGGCCGGTCAGGCACACGTCGCCGAGGCGCTCCTGGCCAGCAAGGATTCGGCCCCGGACCCCGAGCGCGTCGACACCGGATTCCGACTCGGCGTCGACATTCTCGAGCGTTGCGGATTCCGGCTCTGGGCCGCTCGGGGGCGGGAGGCGCTCGGTGCCTGGTTGCTCAGCCAGGGCCGTGCGGAGGACGGACGCCTCGAGCTCGCGGCCGCGCGGTCCTTCTACGAGGGACTCGGGGCCGCGGCCTGGGTCACGCGGGTCGACGGCCTCGTGGCCGGGCAACGCACCGCGGCTGGGTGAGAGATCAGCGACCGCGGAGGTTGCCGCGCATCCCCTTCATGCTGGTGGGCACAGGGCCCTTCGGCAGCGGGATGTTGGAGCGCGAGGCGTCGAGTGCCTTGAGTCGCGACATCACGTCGGTGAGCTCGGCGGGCTTGACCTTCTTGCCGAGCTTCGTGACGTGCTTGACCAGCTTGGGCAGCGGCACCTGGCCGTCGTCGTTGCCGACGATCACCTGGTGGACGGGGATCTCCGGGGCGACCCGCTCGAGCTTGCGCTGCTCGGAGGTCATGAGCTGACGGAGGCGGTGCGGGTTGCCCTCGCCGACCAGGACGAGCCCCGGCGGCCCGACGACGCGGTGCACCATGTCCTGCTGCTTGTTGAAGGCGACCATCTGGTCGGTGCGCCAGCCGCGACGCAGCATCGAGAGGGCGCGGGCGCCGGCTCCCGGCGTCCCCTCCATCTGGGAGTACGCCGACTTCTGCGCCCGCCGGCTGAAGACGATGACCAGGGCGAGCATGCCGAGCATGAAGGCGCCGATGATCCCGAGGACCAGGGCGAGCACGCCCGAGCCAGGCATCAGGTAGAAGAAGACGCCGAAGCCGACAGCCGCGCCGACCAGGAACGCCAGAGCGAGGACCAACCCCAGCCGGGGGTCGGTCTTCTTCGCCATCCGGTACGTCGCCACGAACTGCTGGCGTCGGGACATCTCCGAGGGGTCTTGAGTGGTCACTGCGTGCTCTCTGTCCGTGCGTGCAAGGCGATCAGGAGGCGGGGGTCCGAGCCTCGATGGCCTGACGGTACAGCCGTCCGGCGCGGTACGACGAACGCACGAGCGGACCGGACATCACGCCGGCGAACCCGATCTCCTCGGCCTCCGAGGCCAGCTCGACGAACTCCTCCGGCCTCACCCAGCGCTCGACCGGGTGGTGACGCAGGCTCGGACGGAGGTACTGCGTGATGGTGATCAGCTCACATCCCGCGGCGTGCAGGTCGACCAGCGCCTGGCTGACCTCCTCACGGGTCTCGCCCATGCCCAGGATGAGGTTGGACTTCGTCACCAGGCCGAACGCGCGAGCCTGCGTGATCACGTCGAGGGAGCGCTCGTAGCGGAACGCGGGACGGATCCGCTTGAAGATCCGCGGGACGGTCTCGACGTTGTGCGCCAGCACCTCGGGGCGGCTCTCGAAGACCTCCTGGAGCAGCTCCGGCTTGCCGTTGAAGTCGGGGATGAGGTTCTCGACCCCGGTGTCGGGGTTGAGCTCGTGGATGGCCCGCACCGTCTCGGCGTACAGCCAGGCTCCGCCGTCCGGCAGGTCGTCACGCGCGACGCCGGTGATCGTGGCGTACTTCAGCTGCATCTTCTGGACCGACTCCGCGACCCGGCGCGGCTCGTCGCGGTCCAGCGGCTGCGGCTTGCCCGTGTCGATCTGGCAGAAGTCGCAGCGCCGCGTGCACTGGTCGCCGCCGATGAGGAACGTGGCCTCGCGGTCCTCCCAGCACTCGAAGATGTTGGGACAGCCGGCCTCCTGGCACACCGTGTGCAGGCCCTCGCCCTTCACCAGGCTCTGCAGCTCGGTGTACGCCGGACCCATCTTGGCGCGCGTCTTGATCCACTCGGGCTTCCGCTCGATGGGGGTCTCGGCGTTCCGCACCTCGAGGCGGAGGAGCTTGCGGCCATCAGACGACGGGCTGGCAGAGGGGGCTTGCGTCACGCCCGTCACTTTACGCGGGTGACCGAGACCACTCGAATCGGCTCGGGACCCCTCCGACGCCCGATCAGGGCACGTCGCGACGGCGGAACGACCACGAGGAGAGCACGAGCGCGCCGACCAGGAGGACGAGCAGGTAGAGACCGCCGTCCCATTTGCTCAGGTGCTCCTGCGAGTTGTTGGTGTAGTAGTCGATCCCGTCGAGCACCCACGCGCCGATGTTGTTGCTGGGCAGCCAGCGCTGGGCGTTCTCCAGCGGCAGCGACGCGATGAGCAGGGTGGTGGCCACGACGGTGCCGAACAGCACGCCCAGGGTCGCCACGGTGCTGCGGAACAGCATCGTCATCGCGTAGCCGCCGACGCCGGCGAGGGCAGCCAGCAGCCCGCCGCGCACGACGGATCCACGGATGTCGGCCCAGGTGGCGGCCGACGTCGTGAGGTCGCGGTGTGCGGCGACCTGACCGAGCACGGCCCACCAGACTGAGAGCACGACCCCGGACACGACCAGCCCGACGAGGAGCACTGCGGCCGCCTTCGCGGCGTACACACGCAGGCGTCGGGGCTCGAACAACAGCTGGTTCGACATCGAGCCGCTCGCCCAGTCGGCCCCGACGAACGTCGCCCCGATGAGCATCGCGAGACCCGCGAGGACGACGATGACGCCGACCCCCGACTGCTCCTTCACCCGCTGCAGGCTCAGGTCCTCGCGGTAGAGGCCCGCGTAGTCCCGCAGCATCTGGGGCTCGCAGGCCGCGGCCGGATCGCTGCCCTCGGGGACGTCGATGCCGAACCGTTCGGGGTGCTTGGCGCACTGCCGGACGTTGCGCTCGAAGAACTTGTCCTGGCCGACCTCGGCCTTCACCCGCGAGGTCGCCCGGTCGATCTCCTGCTGCGTGTAGGGACGGGTGTTGTGGATCTCGCCCCAGGCCACGAAGGCGGGGATGAGGATGCTCAGCGCCACCAGAGCCAGGACGGCGCGGCGCCAGCGCAGGCGGGTGAGCTCGACCAGCAGCAGCCTCATCGTGCCTTCTCCTCGCCCAGAGTCGGGCCCGGAGTCGGGCCCAGAGTCGGGCCCGGAGTCGGGCCCAGCGTCTCGCCGGCGGTCAGCTCCAGGAAGACCGTCTCCAGGTCGGGCCGGACTGCCGTGATCTCGGAGAGCCAGAGACCGGCCTCGCCGAGGGCGCGAGTGATGACGGCCGGGTCGGCCTCGGTCTCCACCCGCAAGGAAGTCCCGTCGCGGGAGACCGTGAAGCCCTTGGCCTCGAGGGCCGCCGTGGCGGCTGCCTGGTCGTCGACCGTCACCCGGTGCACGTGGCCGGACCCGAGCAGGTCGTCGACCTTGCCGCTGGCCAGCATCCGGCCGTTGCCGATGATGGTCGCGCTGGTGCAGACCTGCTGCACCTCGGCCAGGATGTGGGAGGACAGCAGGACCGTCACGCCGGCCTCACCAAGGCCACGGATGGTGTCGCGGATCTCCCGGATGCCCGCCGGGTCGAGGCCGTTGGTCGGCTCGTCCAGGATCAGCAGCTCGGGGTCCTTCAGCAGCGTGGCCGCGATCGCGAGCCGCTGCTTCATGCCGAGGGAGTAGGACTTGTAGCGGTCGTGGTCGCGGCCGGTGAGCCCGACCGTCTCGACCGCCTGGTCGATGCGGGTCTGCGGGATCGAGCGGGAGCGGGCGAGCAGCTGGAGGTTCTGGCGGCCGGAGAAGTTCGGGGCGAACTTCGGTGACTCGACGACGGCACCGACCCGATCCATCACCGAGGGCAGGGCCTTCGGCACGGACTGCCCGAAGAGTGCCATCGAGCCCTTGGTCGGCCGGGCCAGCCCGAGCAGCATCCGGATGGTGGTGGTCTTCCCGGAGCCGTTGGGCCCCAGGAACCCGTGCACCCCTCCGGCGGGGACCGCCAGGTCCAGCCCTTGCACGGCGACCCGATGACCGCCCCGTCTCGTGCGGAACTCCTTGCGCAGCCCCGAGGTCTCGATGACCAGCTCCCCCGACATGGGCAGAACCTTGCCCTAAGGGGTGACCAATTCGATGCGCGGCGCGCGGCCGGGCTCGGGCTTCGGGTCGTAGTCGGGGGTGGGCGTGTAGGGCTGCCACGCGAGGTACTTCGTCAGTGCCCGCTCGACCGAGGGGATCACCTCGGAGACGGTGACGTCACGGCCGAGCTCCTGGCTCAGGCTGGTCACGCCGGCGTCGGCGATCCCGCACGGGACGAACCGGTCGTACCAGGCGAGGTCGACGTCGCAGTTGAGGGCGAAGCCGTGCATCGTGACCCCGCGCGAGACGCGGATGCCGAGCGCGGCGATCTTCCGCTCGGGGCCTCGGTGGTCCTCGCGGAGCCAGACGCCGCTGCGGCCCGGCACCCGGGCGGTGACCACGCCGAGGTCGGCGCAGACCTCGATCAGCGCCTCCTCCACGCGGCGTACGTAGTCGACGACCTTGACGTGGTCGGGGAGGGTGACGATCGGGTACCCGACCAGCTGGCCCGGCCCGTGGAACGTGATCTTGCCGCCACGGTCGACGTCGATGACGGGTGCACCGCCGGGGTCGAGCGGTCGCTCGCCGGGGTCGGTGCGCTTGCCTGCGGTGAAGACGGGCGGGTGCTCGAGCAGCAGCACGGTGTCGCCGGTCTCCCCAGCGACCACTCGTTCGTGCACCTTCCGCTGGAGCTCCCAGGCCGCCAGGTAGTCGACGGCGTCCGCGCCGAGACCGGCGATCTGGAAGTCCGGGTGAGCCACGGCGTCAGCGTACGCCTGTGGATGACGCGCGCGGACCGCCGGCGGGATGGGTAGGACTGGAACATGCGCCGCCGTCTCCTGCTCGTGCTCGCCGGACTCCTGGCGCTCACGCTGACCGTGGTCGCGGTGGCGACGGCTGCCACCCTCGTACGACGGGAGCCGGCTCGGCCCGGCACCACGAGCGTCGCTGCCCAGCCGGTGGGGTCCCGCGCACTGCGGGTGCTGCACCGGTGGGACCGCCGCCGGGCACGGGCCTGGAGCCTCGGCTCGGTCGACCGGCTGGGCGCGTTGTACGACCGACGCTCCGAGCCGGGCGCCGCGGACCGCGCGATGCTCGCGGCCTACCGGTCGCGCGGACTGCGAGTCATCAGCATGCGCCAGCAGACCCTGTCCGTGGAGGAGCTGCGGGCCACCGGTCGATGGCTCACCGTGCGCGTCACCGACCGCCTCGTTTACGCCGTCGCCGTCGGCAACGGGGCGCGGCGGAGGTTGCCGCAGGACTCCTTCGAGACCCAGACCCTCACCTTCCGCCGAACCTCCCGGGGCTGGATCCGGGTCGGCTGACCTCAGGCGAGCGCGGTGGCCAGCACGTCCCGGACGTCGTGGTCGGCGAAGTCGTGGCCCGCGTCGAGGAGCACCTGGGGTGCGGCCCGCACCGATCCGAGGAGCTCGGGGGCCAGCGGACCCGCGGCCTTCTTCAACACCGCCTTCGGGGCC
>Ga0307504_10000185_pt1 | contig 12841 bp, 12 predicted proteins | sample 19_S_MG_FD_194516 | JGI IMG/M metagenome (GOLD analysis project Ga0307504, IMG submission 194516) | Soil microbial communities from Populus trichocarpa stands in riparian zone in the Pacific Northwest, United States - 19_S | ecosystem: Environmental > Terrestrial > Soil > Riparian zone > Trees... | reverse complement strand
CCCGTGCTGGTGACGGGTTTCGGGAGGGTGATGTCGTCGGGGATCCACAAGATACCCGCCGACGCGAGCCTCGATTTGACGGTGGCGGTGACCATCGCCGTAAGAGCCGCCAGCTCCCGCAGGACGGGCAGGAGGGACCGGGTCATCGAATCCGGTTCCCACCTTATTTTTGGGTGGGGCCGCCACACCCGCATCAGCAGCTCGGTGTCGGTGTCCACCTCACGCGGCTGCCCGTTCAACTGCCGGACCATGATCCGCCCGGCCGCGCCCGTCACGTCGGTGGACGGGAGGATTTCCCACACCGCCCCGTCCACGTCCGGTGTGGGGGTGGCGAGCGCCCACGAGTCCCCCGCGACGGTGAGGTGCCTGCCGAGCCTGTCGAGGGCTTGGGATTGGCCGGTGGGTCCGCCGAGGAATTGGGCCATGATCTGCACGACTTCGGGGTCTTCCGTCGGTTGGGTTTGCGGTTCCCCCGTGGCCGGGTCGACGTCCACGCCGATCAGCCTGGCGCGGGAAAGGTTGTAAGAAATGATGTTCACGGCTGAGCGGTATTCCGGGCAGGAGTCGTAGTGGGTCCAAGCTTCCTGCTGCCACTCCGTAGCGCCTAGGCGGATACCGGTGAACCCGCCGGAGGCTTTGACGTTGACGGCGGCGGCGACGAGGGCGGCGGGTTTCTCGGCGGCGGTGAGTTCCTTCTCGCGGAGGATTCTGCGTTCACGCCGGTTCACGCCCCGAGTGTCTCGGTGGGCGTCCGGGGTTAGGGGATGGTCCGGTCGGTGATGAGGCCGAGCGTGGTGAGCGCGGCCCTCAGTTGCGCCTCTGCTGGGGTTTCGGTGGCGCGGGAGTAGGTCAACGTTGGTTGTAGCGCGGGTTTCTGCCCGTAGAACCCGACCCTCCCGGCGACCGTGACGGAGCCGGTGAGGGTCATCTGCTGCCACGAGTCGTATTGGCCCCGGATGGTGGCGCCGTTGATTTGGATGCCGTCCGCTCCGCCTATCCACAGCGGCAGGCGGGTACCGGCCACGACATTCTTCCCGACCCGCAGGAGCTGCCCGGCGGGCGCCCCGGTAGCACCGGTCTTGCCGGAGATGCCTTGCACGACGACCATGCTGCCGACGTTGCCCTGAATGTCGACCACCGGCCCGCCCGGACCCAGGCGTTGCACTACCCCCCGCACATTGCACTGCCCGTACAGGGTATCGAGGAAGATGGTGGACGCGCCGTTGCGGACCTCGTGCTTCACGTGCTCGACCGTGACCGTGGACCCCTGATAGTCCCCCGCCGCGCACCTGATCAGCGCCCGCATAGTAGACCCGGCGCGGGTGTCGCCCTTCACATGCCGGACGATGACCGTGTTGTCCAAGTCGGCGATGTCGAGGCCGTAGGTGCCGTTGGACATGAGCCACACATCATCAACGAGGACACAATCACTGGGGTATTTGGTGGTGTCGTCGCGTTTGATGCGGATGCCCGCGCCGGGGAAGTCCCGCACGTCACACCGGCATATCTGGGCGCCGTTGAGGACGTTCTCGAACAGCACCCCGTCACCCGATGTCGCCCCTTGCCGGATGTCTTGGATGCGGAGCCCTGATAGGAGGATCTTCTGCTGCGCGGTGGCGTGGAAACATGGTGCGCCGTCCGGGCCGTCGAACAGCACCATCGTCGGCAGCCGGTCCACCGCATTGTTGACGCTGCCCGAATTCAGCAGGCCCGTGGATTGGATGACCGTGTTCGACCCGAGCGTGAGCGTGTCTTTAATCAAGTACCGGCCGGGTGACCACCACAACCCGCCCGCTGACAGCCCACCCGACCCGGACACGGCGTCCAAAGCGGCCTGCACAGCGGCCGTGTCATCCGTCCCCGTCCTCGACACCGGGTCCCAGTCACCCACCGCCCCGAACTCTTTCACGTCCACGCCGAGGGGGGTCATGTGGTGGCGTCCAGACGGCCGATCTGCAACCTGATCAGCGCATCAACCTGCCGGGTGAGCGCCGCGACCTGCGCCACCGCCTGCGCCGTCGTCGGCGCCCCGATGGCGAGGTAGGTGGTGTTCGCGGTGAGCGCGTTCCCGGCGGCGGTGAGGATCGCGTCACGGTTCGCGCCTTCCGTCCCCGCCTTCCACTCGACACTCCGGGTCACCCAGACGGTGGGGTTGTCCCACGCCGGCTCCCCCGTCACAACTTCGGTGTAGTCACCCCGGTCTATCCGGTTCGTCGTCGCCATCAGGACAACGCCAGCCACGTCGACTGCACCGACGAGATGTTCATCGACGCGGGTGTGAACGTCGCGGGTAGGGCGGTCAGGCCGCCCGCCGTGGACCTTCCCGCGTAGGCGTTCGCGCCCGTCAGGCCGAAGTTGAGCGCTACGGGCTGCGCCGTGATCCGCAAGAAGCTCGCGCCGGTCGCCGCGCCCATCAGAATCTCACCCCACACATAATTCGTGTCCCCACCCGTCAACGTCGGGGTAGAAGTCAACGAGGCGGTGACGAGGCCACCGGATTGGATGGCGGCGGAAATGTCAGCCGTTTGTGCTAGGAGGGTCTGCCCGTCGCTTGAGTGGATGCCCATGTAGGCGTTGGAGACGGCGGTGCCGGACGTGGTGAGGTCGCACGACATTTTCGTTGGACTGATCGTCTCCAGGATGGGGATGCGGATGTAGAAGACGAATCCGACGGAGATGCCGGAGTTCGAGCTGGCGAGTGGTGGGGGTCCGTTCCATGCGAGGAATCCCATGGCTTGGGGTGGGATGAGGGTGAGGGCGGCGGCTTCGGTGAACCGGTCGAGGCGCTGTTTCAGGTCCGTGTATTGGCGTTGCGGGCCGGTGCCGAGGATGGTGTTTATCGCGGCCTGCGCGGTCGTGGCGGCGCCGGAAGCGTCGAACGCGGTGGTCGCTGAGGTCGCTGCCGACCCTAGTCCGAGGTTGGTCCTCGCGGTGGCGGCGGACGCCAAATCTGACAGGTTGTTCGCGGTGCGGGCGTAACGGGTATCGACCTGCGCGAGCGGCAGGTCATTGGACAGGGTGATCCATTTGCCGGTCGCGGTTTGGTACCGGACGGTGACCGCGTGCCCTTGCACGGTCAGGGCGTTGGTGGTGCCGCCGACCGCGTACGTGTCGCTCCCGCCGCATGTGACGGTGACCGTGTTGACGCTAGCGTCGAGTTTCTTGACGGCGATGAGGGTGGCGTCGGCGGGCGCGGCGGGGAGGGTGACGGTGAAGGCGCCGCTGGTGGCGTCGGTGAGGACGAGGTCCTGCGGCGCGGCGGTGTACGCGCCGGTTTTCGTTGCGGTGGGGGTGAGGGTGAGGACGGCTGCCGACGCGGCTGTAGCGAACGCGGTGGATGCTTGGGTCGCTGCTGTCCCGAGGCCGAGGTTGGTCCTGGCTGTGGACGCGCTCGCGACGTCGGACAGGTTCGACGCTGGTAGCAGCCCGACGGTGGCGCCCGCCGCGATACCGCTCAGCTTCGTCCGCTCGGTGGCGAGGAACGCCTTGACCGTGGCCCCGTCGGTCAACGTGTCCGCTGATTGCGTGCCCGTGTGGTTCGCCCGCTGCACCGCGAACGCCTGAGCCGTACCAGCGGCCCCGGCAGCGTCGAACGCCGTAGCGGCTTGGGTGGCGGCGGTGCCGAGGCCGAGGTTCGTCCTGGACGCCGCCGGGTCGGTCACGTCGGACAGGTTCGACGCGGGCAGCAGACCCACCGTCGCACCCGCCGATATCCCGGCGAGTTTCGTCCGCTCAGTCGCGAGGAAAGCCTTAACGGTTGTCCCGTCCGTGAGGGTGTCGGCTGATTGGGTGCCGGTGTGGGTGGCGCGGTCCCTCAGTTGCGCGTCGGTCGCGTTCGCGGTCGCCCCCGCCGCGATACCCGCTAGTTTCGTGGTGTTCGCCGCCACCGTCGCGTTGCCCGTGACGGCTGCGGCGAGGTCGCTGATGGTCGCCGCTGCCTGCGTGCCCGAATGGTTGGCTCGCTGGACGGCGAACGCTTGGGCGGTGCTGGCGGCCCCCGCCGTGTCGAACGCCGAACTCGCGGAGGTGGCTGCCGTACCGAGGCCCAGGTTCGACCTGGCCGTTACAGCCGACGCGAGATCCGACAGGTTCGCGGCCTTCTGCGCCGCCCCCACAATCCTGGAGTCGTCCCCAGCGGCGACAGTGCCCGGCCCCGTGCCGATCGGCGGGCCCGCACCCGCAGCCTCCGACACCACAATGGCCGGGTTCCCGGTGGCGGGCTGGACAACGATAGGCGCGGACACGAGACTCCCTCAGAGGATGACGGTTCGGATGGGCTGCCACCCCGTAGCGGTGGCCAGGAATTCGGTCGCGGGCAGGACCTGCACGATCATGGTGTCCTCCGCTGATGACACCGCTAGGTCGTCGGTTACGGTGAGCCCGAACACCAAGTAGTCACCGGCCATCGACGCCGGAGCTTGGAACGTTCGGGTCGCCCCCGAGCCGGTGAGGGTCACGGCGGCGCCGCTGATTTGCCGCCACGCCCACGCCGTCACAGTCCCGTCCGGGTCCGTCGACGCCGACCCGTCCAACGTGACCGTCGCCCACGGCTCCACACTCGCCTGGTCCGCCCCGGCGTTCGCTACGGGCGGCTGGTCGTTCACCGGAATCCCCAACAAAGTGGGGCTGAAAGTGGACCACGCAAGGCGGCCGAGGATGACGTCCATCGTGACGCCGGTCGCGGTGATCTTCCCGAACCGGTAGTGGTCGATCGCGCCCGTGGTCCCCAAGTCGGCGGCGAACCCCGAGTCATAGGTTTCCGTTGGGCTGGTGCCCGCAGGGACGTCGCCGACGTACAGCGCGGCCTGCACCCGTGACGCCCCGGCCGTGGCCCTGGCGGAGGCTTGCAGGTCGAGGGTGTACCAGCCGCCCGTCGCCAGGGTGGTGGTGAAGTCGTGGAGGGTGCCGGATGAGACGTTCGTGAGCCTCAGTTTCCCGGTGCCCAAGATTTGGGCTTTGCACATGACCGAGCTCGTGCTGCGGGCGGTCACGAAATCGCACGTCGCGCTAGGCAGCGTATTGAACCAGAACGACACCCTGGCCGCCCCGTCCGCCACCGTCCCGTACGACGGGGTGATCAACTGGGCTACGTCCGTAGCCGAAGGTGCCTGCACCGCATACGACAGGGGACTGACGCCGACCGTGTGACTGTTGGTGAACGTCACCGCGCCAGAACCGACCTTGTTCACCTGCCCGAAGGGGGTGCCGGATGTGCCGCCCGAGTTCGCGACCGTCACCGCGACACCGTTCGTACCGCCCGCCGCGTTGTTCGAGTAGGTGGTCAAGCGCCTACCCCCCGCCTCACGCCGTCACCTCGAACGGCAACGGCATGGCCGACAGCCGCAGAGCGGCCTTCTCGCACTGCGACTCCCGCTTCTCCACCAGCACCGCTTTACGGCCCAGGACGCGGGCAGCTACACCCGTCGAACAGGACCCGGCGAACGGGTCGAATATAGTCCCGCCCAGTGGGCAGGCGTAGGAGATCAGCGGCTCCAACAAGCCGGTCGGCTTCTCCGTCTCGTTGATCGCCACGGCCCTATGTGTACGGGCCTCAAGAATGGACGGTTGCCATCGCGCGCCGTCATCCTCCCATGCAGACGCACCGAGATCGCCTCTGATATTTCGCGACACAGATCCACGGGTAGTAGTTGCGACCCGTTTCCCAATGTGCGGAATCTTCGGCGTCTCATGCTGCACATCGCTCCACGGACCCTGGTACCAGTGCAAGACATACTCATGCATCCGAGCAAACCGATCCGTCGCTACAGTAGTGGGGCGCTGCTTCATCCACACCACATCCTGGCTGAATTTCCAATCGGAGAACTCGCGCCCACGGGTGAGGAACATGCGCATCGACCCGAAACACCACATCGACCGGGCGACACCCGCCAACTCGCCCGGCCAACCGTCAGGCCACACATCCCATTCGAGGGACGTCTCTCCATACGGCGGATCGGCGATGATCAGATCGACCGGGGGCAGCAGGCCGAGCACGTCACGGTACTCACCGTGGTACAACGTCACCCAGTCGTCCTCGTAGTACGGTGTCACCCTGCCACTCGCCGCCGCCGTCACTAGTGGTACCTCGTCGCGACCGTCGTGAAGCTCACCGTGTTACCGGCCGCGTCCAGGATGGTCGGCAAAGTGGTCTGCTGGTTCGCCGCACCCGCGTACGTGTCTTGCACCATCACCGCCAGCTTCCCGTCAAGGTGACTATCGCCGGGGTGCGCCGGGTTCTGGATGGTGTTCGGCGAGTCCGGCCACGCCGTTAGTTGCGGGTTGGCGTACGCGAAATGCATCCCGTTCGGGGCCAAGCCCGTGTCGATGATGGCGACGGGGTTGATGTGCGTGACCCTTTGCGTCCGTTCGTGGTTGAACGCGCGGGTGTTCCGCGTCGACTGCACATCAACCGTCGTCACGTCCGACGTTTGGTACATCGTGAATTGGCCGATCGTCGCGTCATGCAGGTAGCAGTTGCGGACGTGGACCCGGCCGGGAGTGCCCCGGAACGAGTTGAACCCGATCGGGGACGAGCCGACCCTCGTGGTGCCGTCAACCATGTACCCGGACACTTCACAGTTGCGGATCGTGACGTCCAAGCAGCTATAGACGTTGATGCCGAACGTCTCCCCCGGCTGGCTGCCCGCGTCACCCCGAATACCGTTGATCAGGAGGTTGTCCAACGTGGCGGGGTGCCCGTCCGGCCACAAACCCACCATGAGCCCGTTGTAGCAATGGGGTTTTCCCGTGTTCGGGTCCGTCTGCTGGTCCGTGCCCTGTAGCTGAAAGTTGGTGAACTGCTGGTCGGACCCGCCTGTGGCCCTTATCAGGTAGAGGGGGTTCGTCGAGGCCGTCGACTGGACCGGTACCGAGGACGCTTTCGTGCTGGTGCCGGCCCGCATGCGCAGGACCGTGCCGTTGCCTGACCCGGCGATGCCGCCCGACGTGGCGGGAACCAAAATGCCCCACTGCCCCGACTGGGAGAAGTCGTCGAACTCGAATATCCCGGCCGGGAGGGTGAGGACGTTCGGCGCGGCCGTGGTGAGCGCCGACTGCAACGTGACACCGGACCCGTACACCCACTTGCCGGACACGAGGCTCCCGCCCGTGTCGACGGATTCGAGGGTCGCGTAGCCGGTGCCGGACGGGCGGACCGTCCCCACATCCGGCCGCCTGTACCGGCGCCACACGTTCGTGGGGCGGGCGAACCAGACGCCGGTGCTCACGGCGTCGGCTGCCACACGTCGAGGCCAGCTATGGCGTACGCCCCGCCGATGGTGGGCTGGGTGGGGCCGCGCCACTTCACAGGCCGGAGCGTGTCCGCCGTCCCGGTGGTGCGGACGGGGACGGTGCCGGTGTAGATGATGAGGCATTCGGTGCCCCGGAACGTTTGCAACGCCAAATTGGCTTGCCCTGTGGCGGCTGTCACGCCCGCTTCGAGGTTGTTCAGGTTCGCCGCGTTCAGCTTCGAGGACGTCGCCGGTGAGTTGGCCCACGTGGTCGCCACGTAGGTGATGTCAGCCACGGTTGCCTCCCTAGGCGGTGGGGTAGAGGGCGTCGGACGGGTACAGGGCGTCGGACGGGTACGCCGCCGCTCCGGGCGTGAAACTCACCGAGGCGGTAGGGCCGGTACCGACCGAGGTGACAGCGGCGACGGTCGCCGAATACGCGACACCGTTGGTTAGGCCCGTGACCGTGGCTATGGTGCCCGACCTTGTGACCGTCCCGCCCGTCGGGGTGACCGTGTAGGAGGTGATGGGCGCCCCTCCGGTCGCGGGGGCGGTCCAGTTCAGGGTCGCTTGGCCGTCGCCGACGAACGCTGTGAGGGCCGTGGGCGCGCCGGGCAAGCCGAGGGGGGTGAATAGTGCCGACACTGTTCCGACGCCCGGCCCTGCGCTGTTGACGGCCCTGACGGTGGCGGTGTAGGCCACGCCGTTCGTGAGGCCCGTGAACGTGACCGTGAGGCCAGCGGTGGTGAGGACCGTCCCCGTGTTGAGGGTGACGGTGTATGAGGTGATGGGGGTGCCGCCCGGCGACGACGGCGCCGACCATCCGACGGTCGCTTGCCCGTCCCCCGCTGAGGCTGTGACCCCTGTGGGTGGGCCGGGGGTCGGTAGGGTCGGTGGCAGGACCGTGACCGGGGAGAGGACCCTCACCAGAACCCGCTCGGCGCCGCGCCGCCACCACCAGTAGGGGTGGCCCACGTGACCGTCCCATCCGACGCGAGCGTCAACACCTGCCCCGCACTGCCGGCCACCGTCGGCATGCCGATGAAGGAGTAGGGCGCGAATCCGTAGACGGTCGCGAACCCGTTAGACGACAGGAACGGGATGGTGATTTGGCTGCTGGGTGTCGCCGGTACAGCGGGTGCTGTCGCGCCTACCGCCCCGCCGGGGTACACCCACAACACGCCCGCCACCGTCAGAAGGTGGCTGCCGACGCCGTCCTGCGTGAACCGGATCAGCGGCTCGCACAGCTTCCCAGACGCGGGCGGGTTCGTGAATGTCGCGGTCACGTCACCCGTCAGGGTGCCCGTGAACACCGTCCCGAGACTGAGGTCGAGGTTCACGGCGCCGGTGATGTTGCCGAGCGCGACAACCCGAGCGTCCGGCGCGGAAGTGATCCGCACGTCATTCCCCGCCGCTACCGTGCCGGCTGTGGTGCCTACGGTGACGCCGGACCCGCCTGTGGGGGCCTGCCACGTCGCAGCCGTACCCGACACCGCCGTAGGCACTTGCCCGGTCGCGGGGGTGCCGCTGATCGTGACCGTGCCGATGGTGCCGGTGCCGCCCGCGACGGTGACGTTCCCCGACCCGTCCGGCTTGAGCCCGTTGACGGTCTTGACGTAGGTGACGGTCTGCACGTACGGCGCGTCAACCGTCGGCCCGAGGTAGAGGTGCGCCTCACCGTTCGCTATGAGCGCGTCGGTGGCGGGGGATTGGTCGATGGTGATCACGTCGTATTTCCGGCCGAGGCCGGTGATGGCTTTGTCCATCTGCAACGTGATCACGGCCACGACCCGAGTGTCCTAACCGCCGTCCGGGCGGGCGCGGTCGAGTAGCGCCTCGAACGCCGCCAACTTCTCATCCTCCATATCGACCATCCCGAACGACAGGGGGCTCGTCCCGTCACCGTGCAGGTACAGGCCGCCCCGGACGCCTTTCGCCAACGCGAAACCCCTGGGGTGGAACAGCACCCTGTTCACGGCCCACAAAACCCCGTCCCTACGCAAATGCACCGGCAGGGGGGTCACTGCTCGGCCTGCTCATGCTCGGCGTTCACCAGCCCGGACAGTTGCTCCGCCATCCCCGTCACATACGACGCGGTGAGGGCCAACAAAGGGATCTGCGTCCACCACGACCGGGGCCACAGCCACACCACCGGCACCACTGCTGCGGCGGTCCAAAGACTCAGGCACCATGGGCAGCCGACGAGGTACGCGACCTTTTCGGGTGCGTGCCGGTGCACCCACAACCGGAACGGCTGCGTCAAATAGTCCGTAGTCACCAAATGCGTCAACCGGGCGACGGCGAGCACAGTCAGAACCACTAGCAGCGTTTCGGACCGGACCGGCACACCCGCATCATCCCCAACCCCGTCCGGGGTTAGGCGCCGAACATCGCGGCCTGGATCGGGCGGCGCAGACGCACCCGGATCATCTCAACCGATTTCGGGTCACGTTCGATCAGCACCGCCCGGAACCCTTCCATCACCGCCGCCTCACCGGTCGTGCCCGTCCCCGCGAACGGGTCGAGGATGAGCCCGCCGGGTGGGGTGAAGAGGCGGGCGAGCCAGGCGCAGAGGTCGCGGGGTTTCACGGTGGGGTGTGCGGTGCCGTCGGGGAGTTTGGGGCGTTCCGCTGTGGGGGCTTTCGGTTCGTATTTGAATACGGGGAAGAACCGGGACGCGCCGCCGCTGTCCGTGTAGCCTGCCGTCGTCTCGGCGTCTGCCCGGTCGCTGCCCCACGACATTGGGTTCGGGTTGGTCCCGCCCCAGGTTAGGCCGTGACTGGGACCCGTGCCGCTTTGCCGGTCTAGTTCGGCAGCGGCCGACTCATCCAACACCACATTAGGAGGCCAACGACCCGCAGGGTGGGACTCGAAAACGGCAGGCGTAGGAACCCACCCGTCATCATTCATGACACCGAGCGCGGTAGTCCGCGTTGTGCGGACACGCTCACCCGCGACCCTGCATCCGTCTATGTTCAGCGCACCCGTACCCCACGTGACCACGTTCGACGCCACCGTGCCCCGGATTGGTTTACGGGCCACCACGATCGGCTCCCAGCTCGGGCGTAACGCCGTACCGAACCCAGCCCATTCGTTGCTGCCCGCCGTGCCGACCCCCGCGCCTGGGTGCCATTCGTCTCCGGGCGTGCCACCCGGAGGCTGTGGCGGATTCTTGACGAGTGCGTTCACCCATTCCGGTGGGGTGTTCATTTCCGGTAGCGCAGCGGCCCACGCGGCAGCGGTCGGAACCATCGCACGCCGTCCTATGCGCGGGGAGGCAGCGGTTGCCGTATTTAAAATCTGTACCGTCCCGGTGAGGAAACGGTCAGACGTGAACAGTCGGCGCGCATCTGCTGCGGTGAGCCCCGAATGGTCACGCATCCACGCGCAAAACCTCGACTCGTCTGAGCTGAGTTCCGTACTACGCCCGTCCCTTAGTTTGTCAACCGCCGTAGCAACATTCAGCGACTTTGGGAATCCGCTGCCGTACGTCCATGCCAGCAGTGATGAGCCGTACCCGATACTGTCCCGAACCTCGAACCCCGCGTCCTCCACCCCGCACGCCAACCTGTGAAACGTCCGGGTACCCCCGAACGCCGCGAGGAAACCGCCCGGCTTCAACACCCGCAGACACTCGCGAGCCCACGACTCGCACCACGCCTGGAACGCGCGCGGCGACTCGTGGCTATCCCAATTTTTACCCATGAACGCATACGAATATGGTGGGTCGGTCACAACCGAATCCACCGAACAGTCAGGCATGCCCCGCAGCACGTCCAGGCATTCACCCTCATACACGGTCACCGACTCGTCCCTGTACGCGGGGGTAAACTCGTTCACTACCGGCTCCTTCACAGTCGGTCACGCCCCCGGACGGTGCCAGCCGTCGCGGGGGTTTTCACACCCCCATTGTACTTCACTGGCCTGTCAGTACAGGTCGGCGAGCATCAGCTTCGTCTGCGTCGACGCCGACCCGAACGGAACCGACGTAGGTAGCGCAGTCAGGGCGGAGCCGTACTGCACGCTCCTGCCGGTGGTGTTGATCAGGTTCCAGTTCGGCAGGCCAGTGACGCCGGAGAACGTCGGCATAGTTGTTGCCGCTCCGACGAGGAACCCGGCCCAGAAGAAGTTCGGCGCCACATTCAGCGACGCCAAATAGACTTTGCCGCCCGAGGCGTAGGTGCCGGTGACGTTCACGGGGACCGTGAAATGCGTCGCGTCTGTGACGGTCACGGCCCACGTGCCGTTAGCCTGCGTAGCCCCGACGATGCCGGTGATGGTGACTTGGTTGCCGGTGGTCAGGCCGTGCGCGACGCTCGTCGTCACGACACCGGGGTTCGCGGTGCTGACCCCGCTGATAGTCGCGAGGGTGAGGTCGTTCAGTTTCTGGCCCGTCGACTGCCACGCGCTCGACAAGTCCAGGCTGCCGCCCAGCAGCGCACCGCCCGCGTCGAACGCCCCACAGAACGTGTTGGACAGGCCCACCCCTGCCGTCGCGACGTTACAACCGCAGGAAGCCACCAGACGACTCTCGCCGACCCACACTTTCGCGAGGTACAGCACCCCCGCCGTCAAACTGACAGTCCCGGTGGCCAGGGCGGGGTCGAACGTGCAGAACCGGACGTTCACGTCATCCGCGCGCGGCCTCTGCATCCACGCCTTCCCCGCCTGCCCAACGTACGAGGCGTCAGCGAACGCGTAGCGGGTCACCCCCGCCCCAGCCGTCGGCTTCGCGGGCGCGACGGTCGAGTTGAGGACCGTGTCCACCGTCGCCGTGAACGCCGGCGCCGTCAGCGCACGAGTCCCGAGGGTGAACGCGGAGTCCGTCGCGAGGGTGCTGACCCCGCCCCGGTACAGGTTCACGTCCACCGGGGTCGCGCCGCCGGGCCCCCACTGCACCTTGCCGTCCGCGTCGACACCGAAACGGTCGTTCGCGTCACCCGCGATAGCTACCGAGATCGCGCGCTTCACCCCCGTCAGGGGAACTTCGAGGCGCAGGATGCCGGTCGCGGCCGTCCCCAGCGCCGACACGACACCTTTCAACGCCGGGGCGGACCCGTCCGAGTTGCCTACGAGGGCCGTCCAGCCGTTGACTTTCGTCACGATCTGGTTCAGCCAGTGCCAGATGGCGTTGTGCTCACGCGGATGATCCCGCGTCGCAGGGTCGGGGGAGAATATGTGCGTTTCGGGGCCGGGCAGGTCGTACCCCGTCCACGGCGGCGCCTGCCCCCCGATAGGCACCGGAGGCTGAGCGGCCGTATACGAGCCTTGCAGGAACCCCGTCGTTGTACTGACGAACGCGTTCCACGCGCCGGTGGTCGTGTCATGCAACCAATTCCGGGAGCCGTTCGTGTCGAACCAGCACGCCCCACCCAGACGCGGGATCGCCGTGAGGTCTATCGCGAACAGGTCCGTGTACCACTGAGCCTTCGAGTGGCCCGTAGCTGTATGCGTGGTGTCCTTCGGGTCGTTCAAGTCGACGCACCCGAACTCCCCGATCCACACCGGCGCCGTCGGATGCAACGCCGTCACCCTCGTATAGGTGTCGGCCTGGGTGGAGTTGGTGTGGCCTTGCAGGGTTTGCAGCGGCGTCATGTACGAGCCGTTGAGGG
>Ga0307504_10000184_pt1 | contig 12844 bp, 12 predicted proteins | sample 19_S_MG_FD_194516 | JGI IMG/M metagenome (GOLD analysis project Ga0307504, IMG submission 194516) | Soil microbial communities from Populus trichocarpa stands in riparian zone in the Pacific Northwest, United States - 19_S | ecosystem: Environmental > Terrestrial > Soil > Riparian zone > Trees... | reverse complement strand
AGAGAGTAGATGGTAGCCGTGTCAGGTATGACCTCAACCGCGCGACGGGCGTCGAACAGCAAGGCGATGTCCGGATTCGCGCGGCTGGGGCTCGCGGCCCGCGGGTTCACCTACCTCGTGATCGGTTGGCTCGCGATCCAGATCGCGCTCGGGCATCGCCACCACGCGGCTGATCAGCGCGGCGCCTTGGCTGAAGTCGCGCACCAGTCCTATGGGGTCTTTCTGCTCTGGATATTGGCCGTCGGGTTTGCCGCCTACGCGATCTGGCGATTGTCGGAGGCGGCCTTCGGGACCGCCGCGGAAGGAAGAGAGGCGGGCCCGCGGCTAAAGTCCCTCGTGCGCGGCGTGATCTACGCGTCATTGTGCGTGACGACGTTCTCCTTCATATCGGGCCGCCGCGCCGGTCAGAGTCAGCGGCAGCAGCAGGTCACGCTTACCGCCCGGCTCATGAAGCATGACGCCGGCCGGTGGCTGGTCGGACTGGTCGGCTTGATCGTCATCGTGGTTGGTCTCGGCATGGTGATCGAAGGTGCCCGCCGGAAGTTCGAGAAGGACCTGCGGATGGGCGAGCTGCGCGGCAACACGCGCAGCCTGGTCGTGCGCCTTGGCATGGTGGGCACCATTGCCCGCGGCATCGTGTTCACCGTCGCTGGCGGTCTCGTCCTCGATGCGGCTGTCAGCTACAAACCGAGCAAGTCGACCGGCTTGGACGGCGCCCTGAGAACGCTGGCGGATCGACCCTATGGTCCATGGTTGTTGGGGATCCTCGCGGTCGGTCTCGTCGCGTTCGGCGTATACGGCTTCGCCGCCGCCCGGTGGGCCAAGACCTGACACAGGCGCCGTTTACCGCAATGACGCGAGCAGATCGTCGAGCGGTCTTCGGTCTGCCGGGCGTCCTGCTTCGACGAACCATTCGCGGCCGAAGGCCATCCGGAACACCGGTCCCGGCAAGCGCAGGAACCAGGCCATGCTCCGGTCTCCGGTACCGCCGGATGCCTGACTGGCGTGCGCCCGCATGGCCGCTCGTTTCTGCCGCCAGAACGGCCGGACGTTGACCCGATGAGTGATCAATTCGCCTGCGGTGTATGAACGATCGAACCGCCGTGGGGCGAAGCCGGACGGGGTGGCCTTGAAGAGGTCGAGGATCCGAAGGGCCCTCCGCAACGCATCCCGATCGACCGTGGCTTCGACCAGGACCGGTGTGCCGGCCAGTTCGGCCGCCCGCCGGCCGACCCGGTTGACCTGCACATGATCAGGATGTCCGTAACCGCCCGCCGGATCATAGCTGGTGAGCAGGTCGGCACCCTCGGCGATGAGTACGTCGGCCAACCGGTTGGCGGGCTGGTCGACCGGAACCGACGCGAAGGCTCGTGGTGCACCTGTCGGCTGATCGATCATGCCGGAGTCGGCGTAGCCCAATTGTATGACCCGGGCGCAGCCCAGAATGTCGGCCGAGGTGGCGAGTTCGGCCATCCGGATATCACCGAGCCGGCCGTCTGAGCGCAGTGCAGGGGCGGCCAGGCCCGCCTCACCGGCCGTGGCGACCACCAAGACCACGCGGTTTCCCTCAGCCGCGAGCCGCGCCAGGGTGCCGCCGGTCAGCAATGTCTCGTCATCTGGATGGGCGTGAAAGGACACGATCGTCCGGCTCACTGCGGCTGCCGCTGATGGCCTACCACAAGCCGCGCCTGATCATAAAGCTGTTCACATCGCCCGAGGATGCTGGGCCACGAGGTCGGCAACCGGCCATTCGCAACTCGCCCGGATAGTCTGTCGAGTTCGTCAGGTGAACGCACCAGCCGGGTGATGCAGGAGACCATGTCCTCATCGCTGACCGCGAGCAGTCCAGAATCACCATGAGCGATGAAGTCGCGGATGCCCGAGTTCGCGTGCGCGACCACCGGCAGTCCGGAACAATGAGCCTCGAGCGCGGCGATTCCGAAAGACTCGAGAACCGCCGGAGCGACATAGAAGTCGGAGTCCGCGAAGATGGTCCGGATTCTCGCGTGGTCCGCCGCGCCTGTCAGGGTCGTCCAGTCACCCATCCGATGCCGATCGAGGTATCGCTGCAAGGCCGCTCGTTGCGGGCCATCCCCGACGATGACGGCCTCCATCCGGATCGACGCGGGGACCTGCCCGCGAGCCGCGCGCAGCATGCCGAGCAGTTGCCGGGGACGCTTGCGTGCGGCTAGCCGCATGACGCTGGCCACGACGATCCGGTCGGGCCGGCGGGCCCGGCGCGGGACCCGCCAGGCATCGGCGTCCACACCGTTGGGCAGGACCGAGATCGGCGTCGACGCCGGGAGCATCCGTCGCAGTGGCTCGACCGCCGCGGTGCTCACGGCCGACCACACCAGCGGCCAGTCTCGCCATTCCAGGATGGCGTCAGCCGCCGCGAATATCGGCGAGGCGTAGGCCCATAGAGAATGCGCGGTGATGACGGTCGGAATTCCGGCGCGGCTGGCCGCGCCCGCGGCCAGGAAGGCCATCGGTGACATTGTCGAGGCGTGGATGTGTACGACATCGAACGCGCCGGACAACACCTGGTCACGTTGTGACCAGGAACTGCCGTACAGGACGGAAGTAGGCGCTCCTCGGGCGCCCCTGGGTCTGTGCACTCGAACCGCCGAATCGGCGTCGTTGCCAGTTCCACGTACCGAGGTGATGACTTCGACATCGTGCCCGGCGGCGAGTTGGCGTATCGCGAGGTCATGGACCTGTCGCTCGATACCGCCCAACCGGGGCAGGTAGCAGTCGGTAACATGGACGATTCTCACGGCTTGGCGTGTCGTCGTTCAGTGCATACGCCATACCCATATCGTGGCAACTTGTACTTGACCCTTCGATCGGTTCCGCGGTGCGGACGAGGTGGCGGCAGTGGTCAATCCTAAGGGTTGGGTCGCGATCTTGTGGGCCAACGGCGCGAAGTGCGTGGTGGGAGTCGTCATGGCTCGACCATTCCGGTATCTTACCCGCGGTGTCTGGCGCACCGCGGGCCGATAGGACCGTATTGTGGCAAACACCGCTGGCGTCGTGCTCCTCAGCCTCTGCTCGGCGCTGGCCTTCGCCACATCGTCCTCGCTCAAGCACGTCAGCGCTGGTCAAGTTCCGAACGCGCAGCGGATGGATACCAGCGCGCTGCTTCGGTTCATCCGTGCGACGTTGTCGCATCCGCTGTGGCTCGGCGCGATCGGGGCCGATGTGGTCGGCCTGACGCTGCAATTACTGGCCCTGCACCTGGGTGCGTTATCACTCGTCCAACCGCTGCTCATCAGTGGGCTGTTATTCGCGCTGTTGTTGCGCCGGCATCCGGGCCCTCGCAGGTATCGTGTTCCTCGCGATCACGCGCCCCCTCGCCACCAGCGAGGACTTCGGGGCCACTTCAGTCACGGACATGGACGTGAGCTCGGCTGGGCCGTGACGCTGACCGTCGCTCTGGCCGCATTCGTTCTTCTCGTCCACACGAAGAACCAGATCCGGCACCCGGTTGACCGGGCGCCCGCCACGGCGGCCGCCGTGATCGGCCTAGTTCTCGCGGGGACCTGCGTAATGCTCGGCCGGCGACAGCGGTCGGCGGGCCGGTCCGCCGCGACCATCGGCATTGCGGTGGGCGCCGTCTACGCGGGCACCGCGGCCTTGCTCAAGGCGGTCACCGACATCGCGGTGCGAGCGCCTCTTGCCCTGCTGACGAGCTGGCAACTGTACGCGGTCGTGGTGCTCGGCGCACTGGGGCTGCTGCTCAACCAACTGGCCTTCCAGGCGGGCCCGCTAACGGCGAGCCTCCCCGCTATCAGCACCGTCGATCCGCTCCTGAGCATCGTGGTTGGGGTGTGGATCTATGACGAGCGCATACGTACCGGTGCGGCGGCCGATATCAGCCTGGTGATCCTGCTGTTGGCGATGGGAATCGCAATCATCGGTCTGTCGAGATCGACAGCACTGGCCGAGGACAGCTCATTTCGTGCCGATCCCACCTGATGCCTCGGCAACCTCCTGGTCAACCCAGCGCGTACACCCGTTCGGCATTTCGGCGGCCGACCATCTCGATCACCCGGATGGCATCGGCTGGCGACCAGTCGCCGTCGTCAACCCACCGTCCGATGATTGTCTTCAGCGCCTGACGCCAGAGAACCGCGCCGAGATAGTGCAATTCCGGGGGGCCGCAGGCGTCTGAGGAATAGAGCTGCTTGGCGAACGGTGCGACCTCGAAGGACTCCGCCGCTATTTCGACGCTACGCACCCCGACGTGGTTCAGTGCCAGGCCGACGTCGAAGTACACATTGCCGAACGCCTGCGCCAAATAGCCGGCTTCACGGTGGTAGGGGTAGCTGTGCAGCAGCAACACCGGGATCCTGCTGACCTCCGGCAGCCGCAGGAACTCCGTTATCAGTATGGGGTTTGCCTTGTCGAGTTTCAGATCTCGGTCGCCGAAGCCGGTATGTATCTGGATAGGCAAGCCGAGATCTACCGCCGCGTGGACGCCGAAGCGCAGCAGTACGGGGTCCGTCACGCGGGGTCGCGCGGAGCCGATCGAGTCGATCCAGCGGGTTGCCGCCCGGCAGACCTCGGAGTCGGGTGGCCGGGTCCAATCGATGTCGAATCCGCTGCGATAAGCCAGAATCGTCTTGACCCCGACGGCGTCTTGGGCGAGCGTTGCCAGGCGCGACCGAAACAAGTCCGGGTACCGCCCTCCGGTGACTTTCTCGCTGGCCAGAACCTCGGCCAGCGACTCGAGGCGGACGATCTGATGAACACGAGCGCCGGAGAACGAGGCCATACCAGCGGGGTCGAGAAGCGTGTCAGCCCCGAGGCCGGTGTCGATAAGCCAATCCGAGACGCCGGCTGCCCTCAGGAACCGTGACGTCACCTCGTCAACGCCGAGAGCGCAGCGTCTGGCCCAATACTGATCAGCGGGACAGTGCCTGGCGAGGCCCAGAACGGGGGAGCACCAGCGCCTGATCGCGAAGCCGACCTGAGAGTCGAACTGGGTCATCCAGCCAGGGACGAGGTCTGGCGACCCCTCGTTGAGAAACACCTCGAATTCCGGACGATCAACTTCGCTTCGGAAAGCGCCGTGGACGTGATGATCGATCAACCGTACCGAATCGAGGTATTGACCCAACTCAGCGGCAACGAACTCACCAGCCGACATGGGGCCTGTCCTCCGCATCTGGCCCTGGCGCGTACCGGTCGGCCGGGCCCGGTTATCCGGCGGCGAACTGTATGTTCGGGACGCTACCCGCGGCTACCTGAAGAGGGAAGGGTCGTATGTGCCGTCTCATCGGATTCGCGTCGCCGGTTTCCACCACGCTCACCGAGCAGATCGGCGCCGAGCAGGTGAACCGATTCCGGGACATGTCAACCCTGCATCGCGACGGTTGGGGTAGCGCATGGCTCGAGGTCCCTTCCGATGAGCCCGAGCCGGCTTTCGGCGGCGTCGACGAGACGGCCGCCTCGGCGTCCGAGCCGTTGCTTGACTCCGATTCCGAGCAAGCGGCTATCAAGACGTACCGGACCACCGATCGTGCCCCCGAGGATCCGGTATTCACCCAAGTCGTCGACTCACACCGTTCGTTCGCGCGAGTTGTCCATCTGCGCTGGGCGACCGAGGGTCTCGCGATCCATCCGGAGAACACCCATCCTTTCGTGGCCGACGGAATAGCGCTCGCGCACAATGGATCCATATCGCCACTAGCCGAGCTGGAAGCCATGCTGTCGCCGGATATCCTTCGATCATTGCACGGTAGGACCGACAGCGAACGCTACCTCGCCGTCGTTCGGCAGGAGCTGGCAGACGAACCCGACCCGCTCCAAGCTGTTGCCCGGGCGGTGATCCGGCTGCGTCGGCACTTTCCGGCAGCGAGCCTGAATGCCCTTGTGTTATCGGAGACGACCCTCATGGCAGTGCATGCCAGCGCGGCGAGCCCAGCACCTGTCAAGGACATGCTGTCCACGGGAATGGATGAGGCCGACCTGCCACTCGGCCATCTCGAAGGTTACTTTCTGATGAGATGGCGCGACGGGCCGGCCAACTCTCTGATCTTTTCTTCGAGTGGTCTGCACATCGACGGATGGCACCCGTTACCACCGGAGTCGATCACGTCCGTCGACTTGGCGACGATGCGGACCACCGTCCGCGAGCTCACCGCCGGATAGCGGCGGGCGCCAATCGGGGATGCTCGGTGAAAAACCGGAGGATTTCGGCCGACGCGTCGGGACCGTGCGGGTCGCTGTATGAGCCGAGCGGACTGCCGCCATACCACGCGTGGCCGCCACCGTGGACCGTCCAGCGTTCGACGACTGAGCTACCCCGGACGTCACGGTAGACCGTACGGGTGTAAGGCCGACCCCGGAATCCCGTACTGGTCGTCGGTACTTCCAGGCTGTCATGGTCGGCCACCGCGATCCGGCTGTTGACAAGCTTGTCGGCGTTGACGGCAGCCACGATCGGGTCGCTGTCTCCGTGAAATACAATCAGGGGGACCGCACTCGTCGGCATGGGTGTGCCGCCGGTGCGCATGGCCGCGAACGCCGAACCGATATCTCGGGCGGCGCCGTACGCAATACCGGAGTGCACCGCGACGGCCGCGTAAAGGTCTGGGTAGGTCGCGGCCATGACCGCGGCCATGGCGCCGCCGGCGGACAGCCCAGCGACGTAGATGCGAGTCGTGTCAACCGCGAAGTCGGATGCGACCTTGCCGGTGATTCCGGCGATAATGGCGGGTTCCCCCGCGCCGGCCCGCTGATCACCCGGGGAGAACCAATTCCAGTAACGGCCGTGGTTGGCCGCACCGGATTGTTCGGGGTAAGCGACGAGAACATTGCGGCGCTCGGCAAGCGCGTTCATCTGCGTGCCGGTCGCGAAATCGGTGGCGTCCTGCTGTCCGCCATGCAACATGACCACCAGCGGCAGCGGTTCACCGGTGTAGCCGGTTGGGATGTAGAGATGATAGTTCCGGGTTCCTGACGATTCGGCATGCGTGAGGCGGCGGACTTCGCCAAGCGTCGACGAGGTGGCCGGCCGGGCGTCGATGTCAGGAGACGACGCCGCGGGTATGGTCAGTGTATTGCTGGCCAATCCCGACGTGAGCCCTTCTAGCAGGCCCGTTTCCCCGTCGCCCTCACCACTCTGAAGGAGTTCGAGGGCGTCGGCGAGTCGCCCCGAGCGGGTCAGTCGCGTCGCCTCGGCAAGCCGCTTCATGCGGGTCAGCCGACTCGCCTCCGTGAGTCGGCGTGGGTGGGTGAGCCGAGTCACCTCCGCCATCGTGTGGTCCATAGCCCGCATCCTCATGTCCTCTCCTGGTTCTTCCCGATGACCTCGCACGAAGCTGCGCGGTTTGGCTGTTGGGTTCGGCGGCGACGCATGATGTGACTCATCAAGGCCCACCACCGGTCATACGATTCGTGGACCGAGGGCGGCCTTGACGGCGGGTGGCGCCCGGAATGCCCCTAAGACCTCAACCGAGGCAATGGTGGCGAGTGCGAGCTCCGCGGATACATCGTCGGCGATGCTGGCCAGACCGAGTACCCGCAGTTCGACCGTCTGTCCCGACTCGCGAATCTTTTCCAGGTCGCGACGACTGACGTGCTGGGTGCCGAGCAGCAGGCGACGTCGGGTGATCGTGCGGTCCACGGCGCCCGCGCGAGACTCAATTTGGCGTCGGATTGCGGTACGTATGAAATCGGTACGGTTGGCATAGAAACCCTCATCGATGAGCAGATCGATTTGCCCGAGATCGACCAGACCCACGTTGATGGTGATCTTCTCGCTCTTCTCGATCTCTGCCATAAATTCTCACCTCGACTTCACAAATGCAAGCCAACCATCTGGGTACCATCTTAGCACCATCCCATGAGATGGTGAAGCTCCAGAGGGGACAGGACGGTCTGTATCGGCCACCGTTCGTCAGCGTATCCCCAGCCCCCAGCCCGCGTGGCAAATTCCCCATTCCGCTGACTCCGCGCGCGTCCTGACCCGCTGTCGACAACGTCGACCACAGCGGTGTAATTTGAGCTGGCTGAAACAACAGCACATCCGGGGATGGGTTCTGCTGTCCGCTGTTCGAACCCAAAGAATGTCAGCTCCTAGCCGCATGACCCATCGCGTTCGTTGCGAACAGAGGTCAGCAACGTCGAGGCCCGGAAGGAAACGCCCACCATGAGTGCCCCCATCGCCACCACCGCTCCGGCCCGGCGGGTGAACCATTTCAACGCGACGCCGGCCGACGAACTTTCCTGGCGTCCCCTGCAACTGTCCACCCGGTTCGCGGTGACGATGGCATTGATCGCCACCGTTTTCTATATGGTTTTTCTGCTCAATCCAGCCTATCGGGGCAATCCATGGTTGTGGATTCTGGTGGTTCTGGCAGAGGGGCTCGTCGTCTTTCAGGCCCTCGCAACCTGGTGGACGATCTTGGCCCATCATTCACTTCCCGATCCGCCCGAGGTCTACACGTGGCGTCGCAAGCTCGCCAGCGGCGAACTCACCCCTACCGTGGACGTGTTCATCACCGTGTACGGCGAGCCTCTCGAGATCGTCCTGGGCACGCTAAGAGCGGCGCGCGATATGCAGGTAGCCCATAACACCTGGATACTTGACGATGGGGACAGCGACGAACTTCGGGACGCCGCTGCGCTGGAGGGCGTTGGGTATAAGCGCCGCAAAGTTCATGACCATGCTAAAGCGGGCAACGTCAATGCGGGATTCTTCTCTACCACCGGCGAATTCATGGTCATCCTGGACGCCGACCACGTGCCCAGCCCGGACTTCCTGCTGCGTGCGCTGCCGCACATGCATGATCCACTTGTCGCGTTCGTGCAGACACCGCAAGCCTTTCCGTTCGCTCGGGGTCTGGTGGCGGTCGGAACCAGCGAGGCTCAGCGAATCTTCTACGAACTGGTCATGCCCGGCCGCAACCACTTCCACGCCGTCTTTTGCGTGGGCACCAACGTCATTTTCAGACGTGCGGCGCTGGAGCAGATCGGCGGGATGCACACCGCCAGTAATTCCGAAGACATCTGGACATCCCTCGAACTGCACAGACGAGGCTGGCGGTCGGTGTTCGTGGCGGAAACCCTGGCGAGGGGTCTGGCCCCGGATAACCTCTTGTCCTATTTCAAACAGCAGTTCCGCTGGTCCTACGGCGGGTTCGAGGTGCTGTTCCGTGGCGGACTATTTCGGCGGAAAGGCCTCACGCTCGACCAGCGCGCTCAATATGCGCTGACAGGCACCAACTACGTCCTGTCGCTCGCCTCGCTCACTTTCATGTTTATTCCGTCGCTGTACCTGCTTTTCCGGATCAGCCCCATACGCGCGACCATGTCGAGCTGGCTGATCCACTACGCGCCGTTCTATGTGCTCATCGTCCTGGTTACCATCATCCAGACGGGAGGTTTCAAACTTTCCTCGACGATCGTCAGCATCGGCGCGGCGCCGGTACACCTGCGCGCGCTGGTGATGGCGTTGATCGGCCGCAAAGCCAAGTGGTCGGTGACCAACGCTGGTCCCGGTGGGTTGCCCGGGGTCGGTTTGGTGCTGCCCCACGTGGCGTTGTTATTGCTCAATCTAGTTGCCATCACCGTCGGCGTGAGCACTCTGACACACCGCAATAAAGACATCCCCGGCATCGTGTTCTCGTTGGTGTGGGCGACGCTCTATGTGTTACTGCTCGCCCGCGTTATCGCGGAAGCGGTCAGCGAGCCCCGCACGGTGAAGGCACGACTCGAGCGGCGCAAGGCGGGAGCTCTTCTCGCCCGAGCGCTACCCTGGCCCGACCGGGTCAGCGACGTGGACGAGACGATCGATCTGACCGTCGAACGTGGCGCGGCGCCGGTCGCGTCAGGCCAGGCAGCCAAGTCCTGAGAGGAATTGTCATGACACAGCAGACTGGCACAGCCGCTGATGCGCCCGCCAGCGCGCCGACCGACGCCACCAAGGGGAGTAAACCCGCGGGATTGAGCTTTGCGAAATGGCGTAATCGCGGCATCGTACTGGTGATGATCGCGGTCGCGGTATTTGTCGCCGTGAGAATTGTCCGCGCGCAAGCTGTCAGGGACGCCAAGCTTGATCTGGGCGCCGTCATGCTGACGTCTCAACCGATTCCCGTAGAGACCTCACTTCCCGGACTAGTCACCTCCGTTGACGTTCGCGCGGGTCAGCGGGTGACCGCTGGCCAGGAACTCGGAAAGATCGAGGTCACGACGACAGACTCGCAGGGCAAGGCCGTGGTTAGTGAGCGGACCCTCAACTCGCCGCGAAGCGGCATCGTGGTCGACGACCCGCTGACCCTCGGCAGCACACTCCAGCCAGGCCTGGCGTTCGTCGAACTATATGACCCGAACAAGTTGACGCTGGTCACCGATGTCCCATTGTCCTATCTTCCGCAGATCGCTGCTGGAATGACCGCACGGTTGAAAGCCAACGGGTTATCGAAGCCGATCGACGCGGTGCTGCAACGGGCGGTACCTCGAATCGGATCGGGGCAGAACGACGTGCAGAAGGACCACCTCGAGTTGGTGTTCGTGCCCGTGGACGTGAGTACGGTCGCAAGGCTCATCCCGGGGCTGACGTTCACCGGCACCATCGACACCCGAACCGGCAAATCCGGTACGGAGCGGGTGGTCTACGTCGGCTGACGTCGTCGCAGCGGCTATTTTCGCAGAGAGGTTTCCCATGCAACTGGCGGCTAAACCACGTCGCTCGCTGATCTGGCGGATCGTGATCGCCGTCGCAGTCGTGGCAATCCTGATCGTTGGCTTCGCGATTTACAAAGGGCTTACCGGCGGAGCGTGGAAAACCGTGTGGGCCGAGGATTTCACGGGAGCGGCCGACGCACCGCCATCCGCGTCGAACTGGTTGCTGAGTACCGGCACGAGCTATCCCGGCGGTGCACCGCAATGGGGAACCGGCGAGGTGGAGACCTATACCGCCGACCCTGCCAACGCCAGTCTCGATGGCCACGGTCACCTCAAGATCACGGCCACCCGGGACGACTCGGGAAGCTGGCATTCGGCCCGGCTGGAGACGAACCGTACCGACTTTCAGGCCGATGCCGGGGGCAAACTAAGGGTGGAGGCACGGATCCAGGTGCCATCCGGTGGTGCGGGCTATTGGCCCGCCTTTTGGATGCTCGGTAAGGACTTCAGGGGTATTTACACCAACTGGCCCGGCATCGGCGAAATCGACGTCATGGAGATCAGTGGTGGCGCACCCGCCGTCGTGCACGGGACGTTGCACTGCGGTGTGACGCCGGGCGGCCCGTGTCAGGAGAATAACGGGATCGGCGGAAAATACACGTGGCCTGACGGACCGCTGTCGGCCGGCTTTCATACCTACGCCGTCGAATGGGACCGATCAAAGCCGGTCGAGGAGATCCGGTGGCTGGTAGATGGTCACGGCTACTTCACCGTTCATGCCACGGACGTCGATGCCGCGACGTGGGCAAAGGCAACCCAGCACGGGTTCTTCGTGCTGCTCAACCTCGCCATCGGGGGCAGCTTTCCGGGCCCGACGGACGCCTCGACCCAGTCCGGCGGCTCCATGATCGTCGACTACGTCAAGGTGTCGCGCGGTTGAGGTTCCGCTCGCCCCTCATCCGATCCCAACCGTTCGCTCTCGGTCGGGACAGGGTGCGCGACACGGTTGTAGGTGATCTTCGAGTTCCCCGTGATCGTGGGCTCTGTTTTCTAGTCTGGTTGCATTTAATGCGGCCAGATTGGAGAATGAGGGACGATGAGCGCCGTGAACCCGTCGCTGCCGGAGCTGGAGGCCCAGCGCTCGGAGCTGTACGCGAGGCTGGCCGGGATGGGCGACTTCCGCCGCGGCTCGGTGAGTGAGAACTACCGCCGCTGCGGCAAACCGAACTGTGCCTGCGCCCGGCCGGGGCATGCCGGGCACGGCCCCAGGATGCTGTGGACCCGCCGCGGAACGGACGGCAAGACCGTCGGCCGGCAACTGGCCGCCGCCGAGGTGGACAAGGTACGCCGGGAACTGGACACCTACCACGCGTTCACCGGGCTCAGCGAGGAGATCGTGGCGGTGAACGAGGCGATCTGCGAGGCCAGACCGGTCACGCCGGTGACCGTGACCGGCGCCGCGACACCCGACGCCGGCACGGACGGCGAAAAAAGGGGCTCTTCCCCGCGATCCAGGACACGTTCGCGACCGAAATAGCCCGCCTCGCCGAGCTCGCCGCGACCGCGCTGACCGGCGATCAGGGCCTGGCCGTGGTGGAGACCGCGATCCGCGCCGCGATGACGGCCCTCGGCGCTGACCTGCTGGAGCAGCTGCTGGCCGCCGACACCGGCCACCGCGGCCCGCGTGCCGACTGCGGCGCCGGACATCAGGCGACGTTCGTCTCCTACCGGGCCAAGACTATCGACACGGTCCTCGGCCCGGTCACGCTGCGCCGCGCCTACTACCACTGCGCCGATTGCCGGCGCGGCGTCGTCCCGCGCGACGAGCAGCTCGGGGTGGCCCGGACGTCGCTGTCACCCGGCCTGGCCGCGATGACCGCCCGCGCCGGGGCAGCCGCGCCGTTCGCCCAGGCCGCGTCCCTGCTCGCCGACCTGGCGGGGATCACGCTGAGCACCAAACGGGTGGAACGCTCGGCCGAAGCCGCCGGCGCCGCGGCGACCGCCGGGCAAGACGCGCAGGCGCAGGCGCAGGCGGTCCTCACCGGCCGGGTCGTCCCGCTGCCGCCACCCGGCCCGCTGCCGGACATGCTCTACCTCGCCGTCGACGGCACCGGCCTGCCGATGCGGGCCACCGAAACCACCGGCCGGCCCGCCAAGAACCCGGACGGGCGGGCCCGCACCCGCGAGGCGAAACTCGCTGCCCTGTTCA
>Ga0307504_10000183_pt1 | contig 12875 bp, 14 predicted proteins | sample 19_S_MG_FD_194516 | JGI IMG/M metagenome (GOLD analysis project Ga0307504, IMG submission 194516) | Soil microbial communities from Populus trichocarpa stands in riparian zone in the Pacific Northwest, United States - 19_S | ecosystem: Environmental > Terrestrial > Soil > Riparian zone > Trees... | reverse complement strand
ATCGGCGACGGCAGGATGATCGAGGCCGCCCGCCCCGGCACCCTGGTGAGGATCAGTGAGGTCACCACTCCGCCCGACTACATCCGGCGGATCATCCCCGGCGATGCCGCCGGAGCGGTCGACGGCCCCTCCCTCGGCAGGATCCAGGCCGGCACGCCGTTCGCCGACCTGTTCACCCAGGCGGGTCTCCGCAACGGTGTCGACCCGGCCCTGCTGGCGGCCGTCGCCCGACAGGAGTCGGGTTACGACCCCCGCGCGGTCAGCCCGGCCGGCGCCCAAGGTCTGATGCAGCTGATGCCGGCCACGGCCAAGGGCCTCGGCGTCTCGGACCCGTTCGAGCCCGCCCAGGCCATCGACGGGGCGGCCCGCATGCTGCACGACCTGATCGGCCGGTTCGGCCACGTCGACCTCGCGCTCGCGGCGTACAACGCCGGCCCGGGCGCTGTCACCCGGTACGGCGGCATCCCGCCCTACCCGGAGACCCAGCACTACGTCGACTCCGTCCTCGGCATGTGGAGGGCCGCGGCATGACCGTCACACCGTCCGTCTCGACCCCGGTGACACCCGGCGTCCCGAGCGCCGTCACGGGTCCGGATGCTGCCGAGGTCTCGGCCGAGAGCTCGGGCCTGTTCGCCCAGCTGATGGCGGCGTTGGTCCCGCAGGCCAGCCCTGCGGCGCCCGCTCCCGAGGAGCAGCCGAGCGAGGACCCGACTGATGACACCCAGGTCGCCTCGACGCCTCCGGGACTCGTGGCCCCGCCCACCGACCCGTCGCCCTTGCGCGCCCCAGGTCTGCCGACCCTCCCCGTCGCGGGCCGCAAGCCGGCGCCCGCGGTCGCGGCGACCACGACCGACACCACCGTGGGGGATCCTCAGCCGGCCGCACCCGCCCAGACCGCGGCTCCGGCGGTCGGGTCCGCGGCGACGAACCCGGCGCTCGGGAGCTCCCGTCAGGACTCCGCACACCGCGCGCCGACCGGGCCGGCCGGCGCGTCTGGACCGACGGCCGTGTCGCAACCAGAGCCCACCCCGGCCATCCACGGCCAGAAGCCGAGCGCCGTAGCCGTGAGCCCGGAGACGGCCCCGGTCCCCGGCCCGCCGGCTCCCGCCGCGCCTACCGCGGCACCCTCGGGCGCCGCCATGACGACCCAGGCCACCCAGACCACCCAGGCCACCCAGACCAGCCAACCGGCGCCGGCAGGCGCGGCCGCGCCGATCCCGGTGAGCCGACAGGTGATCCCGGAGCTGACCCGGATGAGCACCCTCGGAGAGGGCGTCCACCGACTCACGATGACCCTGCGGCCCGAGGCACTCGGCGAGGTCCGGGTGACGATGACGGTCCGCGACGGGAGCCTGCACGTCCGGCTCGCGGCCGGATCGGAGGCCCAGCACGCCCTCGTGCCGGACCTGACCCAGCTGCAGCAGGTCCTGAAGCTGGGGAGCGGCAGCGACGTACGCGTGGTCCTGCGGGACCTCGCCGGAACCCCGGCCGGGAGCCCGGCCGCACAGGACCAGCCGGCGAACCAGGCCGGCGGTCAGGCCGGGCAGCAGGGGGCGGCCCACCACACCGGTCACGGCGGCGACGCCGGCACCACGGCCGGGTCCGGCCACCAGAACCGTCGCGAGGCAGGGACGCCGCGCGACATCAATGCCACGGATGGCGCCGTCGACGGGACCTCGGGGTCTCGTTCCCAAGCGGTCAGGCACGTCCGTCCCACGGGCGTCGACCTGACCATGTGAGGAGGAGGCATGTCCGTCCAGGCCACCGAGCCGACCACCGGCGGTCCACAGTTCCCGTGGATGCCGCAGAGCAGCACCCCGACGGGTGCCGCACCCGACAAGGAGATGTTCCTGAAGCTGCTCGTCACGCAGCTGCGGTACCAGGACCCCTTGAATCCCACCGACTCCAGCCAGTTCCTCGCGCAGTCGGCGCAGTTCACCAGCCTGGAGAAGATGCAGGACGTCGCGGACCGCACCGGTGCGCTCCTGGGGGCCCAGATGGCCTTCGGAGCCAGCGGCCTGGTCGGACGGACCGTCACCTACCAGGTGGCCGACGGGACGACGTCGACCGGCAGCGTCAGCGGCGTCAGCTTCGGCCCCGAAGGGCCCGTCCTCGACGTGAACGGCGAGCAGGTGCCGATCGGCTCGGTCATCTCCGTCACCGATGGCAGCACACCAGCCGGGTCCGACCCCACGTCGACCACCCCGTAGTCCCCACCCACACTCTTCGAGAGGAATTCTCATGCTTCGCTCACTCTTCGCAGGCATCAGCGGCCTGCGCGCCAACCAGACCATGCTCGACGTGGCCGGCAACAACATCGCCAACGCCAACACCATCGGGTTCAAGTCCAGCACCGTCGTCTTCCAGGACACGTTGAGCCAGGTCATGACCGGCGCCGGGGCCCCCGGTGCCAACGGCGGAGGCACCAACCCGATCCAGGTCGGCCTGGGCGTCCAGGTCGCCGCGACCGCGGGCAACTTCAACCAGGGCTCGGCCGAGGTGACGGGTCGATCGACCGACCTGATGCTCCAGGGCGACGGATTCTTCGTGCTCGGCTCGGACAGTGGGAACGTCTACACCCGCGCCGGTGACTTCGCATTCGACGCGAACGGCGACCTGGTGGCCCCGAGCGGCAAGAAGGTCCAAGGCTGGGCCCCCGGCGACGCCCCGGACCCGACCAAGCTGGGACCGGTCAACATCAACGCCCTCAACGCCTCGCTCCCGCCGGGCGTGGAGATGACGTCGTACTCGATCGGCGCCGACGGCGTCCTCCGCGGCAACTTCTCCGACGACCAGCAGCGCGACATCGCGTCGCTCGCGATCGCGGACTTCGTCAACCCGGCCGGCTTGGAGAAGGTGGGCGAGACCGCGTTCCGTGCCTCCGCCAACTCCGGCCGCGCCGAGCTCGACGTCGCCGGCGCCGGTCGCCGGGGCACCCTCGTCGGCGGTTCGCTGGAGATGTCGAACGTGGACCTCGCCGCGGAATTCACCAACCTGATCCTCGCCCAGCGTGGCTTCCAGGCCAGCTCGCGAGTCATCACGACCTCCGACCAGGTCCTCGAGGACCTGGTCAACATCAAGCGCTGACCCGCCCTCTCCTGGCGCCCCGTGCCCCGACGACGTCGGTGGCCCGGGGCGTCCGGTGATTTCTCTCCGTTCCCTCAAGTGGAGGGCTCGAGGACCGATGGACAGGGCGAGGGACCAAGGACGGTCCTCGGCAAGACGCACAGGGATGGTGCCGGAATGATCGTGTTGACCCGACTCTCGGGAACGGCGTTCGTGTTGAACGCCGACCTGATCGAGCGCCTCGACAGCACACCCGACACCGTGGTGACCCTCGTCGACGGCAAGAAGTACGTCGTCGCGGAACCGATGGCCGACGTCGTCGCCATGGTCCGCGACTACCGCGCGGAGATCATCGCGCAGAGCACGTTGATGGCCGACGGGAACGGCGCGCCGTCCGAGCGCGTGCCGCACCTGGTGCCTGTGAGCGAGCCGCCCGCAGCCGCCGAGTCTGGGAAGGACGCCTGATGGATCCGGCAACCCTGATCGGGATCCTGCTGGGATTCCTCATCATCGTCGTCTCCAACATCATGGAGGGCGGCAACCCGATGAGCCTGCTGCTCATCGCGCCCATGCTGCTGGTGCTCGGCACCACGCTGATGGTGACCGTCGCCGGCGGCACCATGGTCGACGCCAAGAACGCGCTGAAGTCGATCAAGTTCGCGTTCACCGCGAAGGTCCGCCCCGCCAGCGCCGTCGTCCCGACCGTGGTCGGCCTGGCCGAGAAGGCCCGGCGCGAAGGCCTGCTGGCCCTGGAGGACGCGGTCAAGGAGATCGACGACCCGTTCCTGGTCAAGGGCGTCCAGATGGCCGTCGACGGGACCGACCCCGACGAGGTCCGCGAGATCCTCGAGGCCGAGCTGTACGCGAAGCGCGCGGAGGACAAGTACTCCGCGAAGTTCTTCGGCGACGCGGGTGCGTACGCCCCCACCATCGGCATCATCGGCACGGTCATGGGCCTCGTGCACGTGCTGGAGAACCTCGCCGCCCCCGAGGAGCTCGGTCACCTGATCGCGGGCGCCTTCATCGCCACGCTGTGGGGCGTCATGTCGGCGAACGTGATCTGGCTGCCGATCAGCAGCCGCCTCAAGCGCCTCAACGAGCTCGAGAACGCCCGCATGGAGCTGATCATCGAGGGCGTCGCGGCGATCCAGGCGGGGTCCAACCCGCGGATGATCGCGCAGAAGCTCACCTCGCTCCTGCCCGCCCACGAGCAGCAGTCCGACGCCGAGGCGGCCTGACATGTCCAGGGGTCGCCGTCGCGAGCTCCACGAGGAGCACGAGAACCACGAGCGGTGGCTCGTCACGTACGCCGACATGGTCACGCTGCTGATGGTGCTGTTCATCGTGATGTTCGCGATGAGCGTGGTCGACGAGAAGAAGTTCAACGCCCTCAAGTCGGGTCTGGCCGCGGGCTTCGGCCAGTCGACGTCCGTGCTGTCCGGGTCGGAGTCGATCCTCGAGCAGCCGGGCGTCTCCTCGGTCGAGCCGCTCACGCAGGACACCTCCCTGGTCGACGCCGTCCGGGTTGCGTCCGACGCCCCGATGACCGTCTCTGGCGAGGGCCAGGCGAACCAGCAGTCCACTCGGGAGGCCGAGCGCCTCGTCCGGCTGCTGCACAAGCTCCAGCGATCCTTGGCAGCAGCCGGGCTCAAGGGCGACATCCAGCCGGGGTACGACGACCGCGGCCTGGTCCTGAGCCTGACCTCCCGGCACATCGTCTTCCAGCCGAACCTCGCGGAGCTGAGCTCGCGCGGCGCGCGGGTGCTCGACGTGATCGCCCCGGTGCTCAAGAGCGCCGGCAACGCGCTGCGGATCGACGGACACACCAACCAGGTGCCGGTGAAGCCCAAGTACTTCGCCAGCGACTGGGACCTGTCCGCCGCCCGTGCGGTCACGGTCCTGCGTCATCTCAGTGAGGTCGGCGGCATCCCGGGGTCGCGCCTGTGCGCCGAGGCGTTCGGGCACGAGAAGCCCCTGATCGACCCGGACAAGCCCGGGTCGCAACGCGTGAACAAGCGGGTCGACATCGTCGTGGTGGCCGACCTCTCCCCCGCGGCGCGGCAGGTCCTGGCCGCCGCGTTCCCCCACCAGGACGACCACCAGAGCAAGAAGGTCCAGCCATGAGCGTGATGACGGAGCAGCAGCCGGCCCCCGTCGAGGTCGAGGAGGAGAAGGGCGGCGGCAAGAAGAAGACGCTGATCATCCTCGTGCTGGTGCTCGTCCTGGCCGCGGCGGGCTGGTTCCTGTTCCTCCGCCCCTCGGGACCCTCGGCCCCCAAGCCCGGCGAGGTGGTGGCGTTGGACCCGATCCAGGTCAACCTGGCCGACGGGCACTACCTCCGGCTCGGACTGGCGCTGCAGCTCACCGACGGCACCGCGAAGGTCGACGGGAGCAAGGCGCTGGACCTGTCCATCGACCTGTTCACGGGGAAGCCGGCCGACCGCCTCGCCCAGCCCGCGTACCGGGAGCAGCTCAAGAAGCAGCTCGAGACGAAGCTGGAGAAGAGCTACGAGGGCGAGGTGATGGGGGTCTACTTCACCGACTTCGTCACCCAGTGATCTCCCGGTGACCTGAGCCCGCGAGGGCCTTTTCCTCAGATCGGTCCGCCCGCGGCCGATTCCCCGCTCGTGAGCATCTCGACGAGCACCCCCGCGCCAGCGTCCACCGCTGCCCGGGAACGCCGTCGCGCCCGCGCGTCGGAGCCGACCGCCTACGACTTCCGCAAGCCGATCCAGCTCTCGCGCGAGCACGCACGCGTCCTGCAGCTGGGCCTGTCGGGCTTCGCGCGACAGGCGACCACCGTGTTCACGTCCTCGCTCCGGACCGTGTCCTCGGTCCAGCTGCTGTCGGTGTCGCAGGAGGTCTACTCGGAGTACGTCGACTCGCTGCACGCGCCGACGTACCTGATCAAGTTCGCTGCCGAGCCCATGCCGGGACTCGGCGTCATGGAGATCCCCCTGCCGGCGATCATGTCGTGCATCGACCACATGCTCGGCGGACCGGGCTCCCAGCGCCAGCCGGTGCGGGCGCTGACCGAGATCGAGTCCGGCGTCGTCAGCGGGCTCGTCGAGCGCCTCCTCGGCGAGATGGCCTACAGCATGGCCGCCATCGTGGAGACCTCTCCGTCCCTGGTCGGCATCGAGTACAGCCCCCAGTTCACCCAGGTCGCCGGCGCCGGTGACGTCATGGTCGTCGCGACCTTCGACCTGCGGATCGGCGAGCGGTCGGAGCGGATGACCATCTGCCTGCCGTTCAGCGGCCTCAAGCCGTTCCTGGCCCGGGCCGCCGCACCCGCGCCCGTCTCCGAGCGCGAACGGGCCCAGCGCGCCCAGGCGGCACACCTGATGCAGCAGCGGCTCTCCGACGTCCCGGTGCCCGTCTCCGTGCGGTTCCGCCCCAGCCGTCAGGACCCGGACACCCTCACCAGCCTGGCCGTCGGCGACGTCCTCGTCCTCGACCACCCGGCCGCCGCGCCGCTCGACGTCATCGTCGACGACGCGACCTTCGCGCACGCGACCGCCGGCACCCGGGGTGCCCGGCTCGCGGCTCTCATCGTCGGCACCCCCAAGGAGAAGGCATGACCTCCAGCAACCCATCCGCCACCGCGCAGCTCCTCGAGCTCGCGTCCGGCGCCGCTGTCGCCGCAGCCGCGGTGCTGCCGGCGGCCGAGCCGCTGGTGGCCGGCGTCGCGACCCCGGGAGACCCGGCAGCCCTGGCGGCGTACGCCGGTGCCGCGGTGGTCGACCTGCAGGTCCCCGGTTCCCCGGTCCTCGCCGTGGCGGTCGGGTCCGACCTGGTCGGGGCCTTGGCGGAGAGCCCGATCGGTCCGCTCTCGGTCGCCGACGCGGTCCAGCCGGCGCTGGACGCCGCCGCCGGGTCCCTCGGCAGCGGCAGCGGACCGGCCCGGGAGATCGACCTGGCCCTCCTGGCGGCCGAGCTCGGACCGTTCGTGCTCGTCCCGCTCGGGTCGGCGGCCGCTCTCCTGGTCCCCGATGCGGCCCTGATCGTCCAGGACGGGAACGAGCCAGCGGTGGAGAGCCCCTTCGTCGTCCTGCCCCCCGCCTCGGGAGCCCCCACCGAGGCTGCTCCGTTGCCCGCGGCACCCGTGGTCCAGCGTCGCGGCCTCGAGCTGCTGCACGGCGTCGACATGGAGGTGACCGTCGAGCTGGGCCGGACCCGGATGACGGTGCGCGACCTGCTCTCCCTGGCGCCCGGTGCTGTGCTCGAGCTGGACCGTGCCGCCGGAAGCCCCGCCGACCTGCTGGTCAACGGTCGGCTGATCGCGCGCGGCGAGGTCGTCGTCGTGGACGAGAACTTCGGCCTGCGGGTCACCGAGATCGTCGAAGAGTCGGTGGCGAGCTGACGTGCTTGAGCTGACCGTCCGACTGGTCGCCTCCTTGGCGGTCGTGGTCGGGCTCCTCCTGGTGCTGGCGCGCGTCGCCGGCCGGCGCTTCGCCGGTCGTGCCGGTGCACCGATCCAGGTCCTGCACCGCCAGCCGCTGAGCCGGTCGAGCTCGGTGGCGATGATCTCCGTGGGCTCGCGGGTCCTGCTCGTCGGCACCACCGACCACCAGGTCTCGCTCCTCACCGAGGTCGACCCCGACGACCTCGACCTGCCGGAGCCGGTCGTGACCGACGAGGTCTCCCTCGCCGGGTACGACGACGTGCCCACTCGCTCGTTCGCCGGAACGGTCGCACGCCACCGCGCCCTGCCCACCGCGGCCCCCACCGGCGCCCTGGCGGGGTCCCTGCTCTCGGCAGGAACCTGGAAGGCGGCGTTCTCCGCCGCCAGCGGCAAGCGCGCGTGAACCCCGTCGTCAGCCGGCTCGCTCGCGCGGCCGGTCTCCTGTTCACGGCCGCCTTCCTGTGGTTGGCCCTGCCGGCCGGTCCGGCGGCGGCGACCCCCGTCGGCAGCGCCGGGTCATCCGAGGCCTCGACGTCCTGGACCTCACCGGAGACCGCCACCAGCGCCCTCCCCCACGGCCGGGTGCAGAAGCCGGTGGGTCCCCGCGGCCCGCACGGCCCCTCCGGGATGCGTTCGGGACAGGACGTCAGCGTCAACCTCCGCGGGCTGACCAAGAAGCCGAGCACCTCGGTCACCGTCATCCTGGCGATGACCCTGCTCTCGCTCCTGCCCGCCATCCTGCTCACCTGCACGAGCTTCACCAAGGTGCTCGTGGTCCTCGGGCTGACCCGCAACGCGCTCGGTCTGCAGCAGATCCCGCCCAACCAGGTGCTCGCCGGGCTCGCACTCTTCCTGAGCCTGTTCATCATGTCGCCGGTCCTCGGGGCGATGAACGACACAGGACTCCAGCCCTACCTCGACGGCGACAAGTCCGCCTCGGTCGCCTTCGCGGACGGCATCGAGCCGCTGCGCCACTTCATGGTCAAGCACACCGGTGACGACGAGCTCCGGCTGCTCTCCGACGTCTCGGGGCGGAACCTGCCGACCGAGCCGAAAGAGGTCGCGATGACCACGCTGATCCCCGCCTTCGTCCTGACCGAGCTCAAGCAGGCGTTCATCATCGGGTTCATCATCTTCATCCCGTTCCTGGTCATCGACATCGTCGTCAGCGGTGCCCTGATGGCGCTCGGCATGATGATGATGCCGCCGGTGATGGTGTCCCTGCCGTTCAAGCTGTTGCTGTTCGTCCTGGTCGACGGGTGGGGGCTGGTCATCACCTCCGTCGTCTCCAGCTACCACTAGCCGAACCACTGGCCACCGGAGACCCCCATGACCTGTTTTGAACTGGCCACTCGGCGCACCTCGCTCCGGGCCTCGCTGCGCTCGTGTCCTCACGAGGTGGCCTCATGACCGACACCACCGTCATCAACATCGCCCTGCAGACCCTGATGGTCGCGCTGAAGCTGTCCGCACCGATCCTCGTGACCTCGCTGGTCATCGGGTTCGCGGTGTCGCTGTTCCAGTCGATGACCCAGATCCAGGAGTTCACGCTCAGCTTCGTGCCCAAGCTGGTCGGCGTCGGCATCGCCCTGCTGCTCTCCGGCAACTGGATGCTGCACACCCTCATCGACTTCACCCGCGACCTCTTCGCGCTGGTGCCGAGCCTGTTGAGCTGAGCCTCCATGACCCTGTCCGTCGCCGGCGCGCCCCTGATCGCCTACCTGTTGGCGTCGGTCCGGATCATTGCGTGGCTGGCCCTCGTGCCGCCGTTCTCCAGCAAGTCGGTGCCGGCGATGGCCAAGGTGGTCCTGTCCCTGGGGCTCGCGTTCGCGACGACGCCCTCGATCGCCGCCGGCTCGCTGCCGACCAGTACGCCGGGGCTCGTCGGCACCGCGGCCGTCCAGGCACTCGTCGGGGCAGCCATGGGCTTCGTGACCTACCTGCTCTTCTCGACCATCGGTGCGGTCGGTGGCCTCGTGGACCTCTTCGGTGGGTTCGCGGTGGCGCAGGCGTTCGACCCGCTGGCCATGAACACCAACACCGTCTTCGGCCGGTTCCACCAGATGCTCGCGGTGATGCTGCTCTTCGCCACCAACGGTCACCTCCTGGTCATCGGTGGCCTGCTCAAGACCTTCGACGTCCTGCCGGTGGGTGCCACGCCCTCCCTGGTGGGAGGGGAGGACATCCTGCTCAAGGCGTTCAACGTCTTCTTCGTCACCGCGGTCCAGATCGCCCTGCCGCTGATCGCCGTGCTCTTCGTCGCCGACCTGGCCCTGGCGCTGCTCACCAAGGTGGCCCCGCAGCTCAACGCGATCAACGTGATGTTCCCGGCCAAGATCGGGCTCACCCTCATCGTCCTCGGACTCTCCCTCCCCGTCCTCCCCCAGGCGATGGACCGCATGGTCGAGCTCTCGAACGAGGCGATGTCGGCACTGGTGGGTGCCTGATGTCGGAGGAGAAGACAGAGAAGCCGACACCCAAGCGCCGCAAGGAGGCGCGGAAGGAAGGGCAGGTCGCGCGTACCCAGGAGCTGGGCGGCTGGCTCTCGCTCCTCGTGATCGGCATGGCACTGCCCGCCCTGGTCAAGCACGAGCTCGGCGCGCTCCAGGACCTGATGCTGTCCTGCTTCCGACTGCCGCCCGACGTGGGCACCGCCGACATGTTCCGCCTGCTGGGCGAGGCGGGGCAGCACGTGTTGCTCACCCTCGTCGTCTTCGGATGCGCGCCGATGGTCCTCGGCGTGGCCGCCGCACTCGCCCAGGGAGGCTTCTACCTGGCGACGAAGAGCATGAAGCCGAGCCTGAAGAAGCTCAGCCTCCTCCAGGGCGCCAAGCGGCTGTTCGGGCCCAAGGCGCTGTGGGAGGGCGCCAAGATGCTGCTCAAGAGCGCACTGGTCGCGGGTCTCGCGGTCGGCGCCATCAAGGCGATGATGCCGCTGCTCGGCGGCATGGTCCCGACCAGCCTCGTGATCAGCCAGGTGGCCGACCAGGTCTTCTCCCTCATCCGGAACATCGCCATCACCGGCTTCGCCCTCGCCCTGGCGGACTACGCGATCATCCGCCGCCGGATCGGCAAGCAGACGCGGATGAGCCACAGCGAGGTCAAGCAGGAGCACAAGCAGTCCGAGGGCGACCCCCTGCTCAAGGGGGCGATCCGCTCGCGGCAGCTGGCCGCGGCCCGCAACCGGATGATGGCCGACGTCCCCACGGCCGACGTCGTGCTGGTCAACCCGACGCACGTCGCCGTCGCTCTGCGGTACGAGGCCGAGCGCGGTGCTCCGCGGGTGGTGGCCCGAGGCGCCGGCGAGGTGGCACGCCGGATCCGCGAGCGGGCCGGCGAGCACGACGTACCCCTCGTGCGTGACGTCCCCCTGGCGCGTGCCCTCTACGCCAACACGGTCGTCGGCCAGGAGATCCCACCCGAGCTGTACGCCGCGGTGGCCCAGGTGCTCGCCTTCGTGATCAGTCGTCGTACCCGCGGCCAGCGCGGCGGCGAGCACAGCACGCCGCGCACGGCCGGGGAGCTGGACCGCCAGGGCTAGCGCAATCGAGGCCCGCATCTCGGGCCCGAGGACTCCTCAGGAACCTCCCCCAGGGGCCGATGGGATCCGCGAGGACAGTCGCCAGGACGGCGACCCGACACACGAGCCACGGACGGCACCGGTCAGTCGACATCGAGAGGTGCTGGGTGGAATCCAAGGCGATCACGCGGTTGGGCGTCCCCGTCGGCATCGTGCTGATCGTGGTCATGCTCGTCGTGCCGCTGCCGGCGATCGTGCTCGACCTGCTCATCGCGCTGAACATCACCGGTGCGCTCCTGGTCCTGCTGACGACGATGACGGTCCACCGACCGCTCGACTTCGCGGCGTTCCCGGCGGTCATCCTGGTGATGACCCTGTTCCGGCTGGCGCTCAACGTCAGCGCGACCCGCCTGGTGCTCCTGGACGGGTACGCCGGCAAGGTGATCGACACCTTCGGGCACTTCGTGGTCGGCGGCTCGCTGATCGTCGGGTTGATCGTCTTCGCGATCCTCCTGGTCATCCAGTTCGTCGTCATCACCAACGGTGCCGGCCGCGTCGCCGAGGTGGGAGCCCGCTTCACGCTCGACGCGATGCCCGGCAAGCAGATGGCGATCGACGCCGACCTCAACTCGGGCCTGATCGACGAGGACGAGGCCCGTCGCCGGCGCCACGAGGTGCACGCCGAGGCGGACTTCTACGGCGCGATGGACGGTGCCTCGAAGTTCGTCAAGGGTGACGCGATCGCGGCCATCGTGATCACGCTGGTCAACCTGATCGGCGGCTTCGCGGTCGGAGTCGCGCAGAAGGGCATGTCCTTCACCGACGCGATCAACAACTACAGCCTGCTGAGCATCGGCGACGGCCTGGTCTCGCAGATCCCGGCCCTCCTGCTCTCGGTCGGCACCGGTCTCATCGTGACCAGGTCCACGGGTGAGTCGGACATGGGCACCGACATCCTGCGCCAGATCGGCGCCAACCGGATGCCGCTGCGGGTCGCCGGCTTCGCCGCGCTGACCCTCTGCCTGATCCCCGGTCTCCCCAAGATCCCGTTCGTGGCCGCCGGCGGCCTGCTGCTGGTCCTCTCCTCCCGGATCCCCCAGGAGGGCTCGGAGGCCGAGGCGCAGACCGACGAGCTCGCGGCCCTCCCCTCGCCGGACTCCCCCGAGCAGCTGGCGGCGGAGATCCAGGTCGACCCGCTCGGCCTCGAGCTCTCCGGCGACATGATCGACCTCGTCGACCCGACGCACGGCGGCGACCTGCTCGACCGCGTCAAGGCGCTTCGTCGCAAGGTGGCCGGCGACCTCGGCATCGTCGTCCCCCCGGTGCGGACCCGCGACAACCTGGAGCTGCCCGCACGGACGTACGCCATCAGGCTCTTCGGGATCGAGGTGGCCCGCGGCGAGGCGCCCCCGGGCACCGTCCTGGCGATCGGCGAGTTCCTGGGCTCCTTGCCCGGGGAACCCACCCAGGAGCCGGTGTTCGGGCTCGGGGCCAAGTGGATCCCCGCCGAGCTGCGCCACCAGGCCGAGCTCAGCGGAGCCACCGTCGTGGACCGGGCCTCGGTCATCACCACCCACCTGGCGGAGGTCGTCGCCACCCACGCGGCCCGGCTGCTCGGACGGGAGGACGTCAAGCTGCTCACCGACATGCTCAAGCGCACCCACCCCGTGGTGGTCGAGGAGCTCACCCCCTCCCAGCTCAGCCTGGGCGAGGTGCAGCGGGTGCTCCAGCACCTGCTCGACGAGAAGGTGGCGGTGCGCGACCTCGTCCGGATCTACGAGGCGCTCTCGCTCCGGGCGGCCACCAGCAAGGACGTGGACGCCCTCGTCGACGCGGCCCGCGCCGCTCTCGGCCCCGCGATCGTGGCCCCCTACGCCCGCGGCG
>Ga0307504_10000182_pt1 | contig 12892 bp, 22 predicted proteins | sample 19_S_MG_FD_194516 | JGI IMG/M metagenome (GOLD analysis project Ga0307504, IMG submission 194516) | Soil microbial communities from Populus trichocarpa stands in riparian zone in the Pacific Northwest, United States - 19_S | ecosystem: Environmental > Terrestrial > Soil > Riparian zone > Trees... | reverse complement strand
TCATGCAATTCATGCGTACGCCATTCATAATCTTCGTCATTTAACCATGGAATGTCATGGGGATAAGACTTTTGCCATTCCGCAATCATTTCGCCATTCATTAGCTTTGGTATAGTTAATCTAGTGCGAATTATTGTTTCATGAGGTTGCTCGTATGCATTCGCGTTATTAATGCACGCGTTACACTCGTTTGAGCTGGCATGCTGGCGTTTACCCTTATCAACGTTAATCGTATGATCCGGGTTATACTCCCACTTGCAATGCAATTTTCGCATTTTCTTTGTTCCGCCACGGTTCAATGCTTGCGCATATCCCACGAATCGAGTTGTGGACCCTTTCAATTCCGGCCACCATGGATATGCCCATGGCGTAACGTATCTGTGCGGTAAACCTGAATTCGCGGTAAGATCTATTTTTAGCGATGTTGGGGTATCTGGTCTTGTTAATATGTTCATCCATATTTTCACGGCCAATTCGTATTCAGAGCTAATTTCTGGCGATGGCTTAATCGGCTCAAGTCGTTTCAGAAATTCAGCTAACGCGCGCGGAGACATAGAATCATTATCCAGACCCCGATATTTCATAACCCACTTATCATTAGTGTCTAGACGCGCGTAAACGCCGGATTGCACATACAAAATTTCCTGAAAAGGTTTTACTTCCCATTCGCCAAGAACGGTACTATTCTCGATACCTAATTCCGCGGGATTCATTGTTGTGTAAATACCGTCGGTTTCTACGGCAATTAGCTTATCGAATGGTATCCGACGCATGACATCGAACAATTGAGCCCGTGTATAAGAGGTTACCCAACCGGCCCATTCTAATTGATGCCACGTTGGCGCTTTATGTTGACGTTGCCATCCCGCGCGTTGAGCCATCTTGCCATACAACGAATTCAATAAGAGCTTCAGTGCAAGTTGACTACCTTCATTAGCTTGCTTCATCGCGAGTCGTTGTTCGTAAACATCTGCGACGAATGCGAACGGACGCGTATTCCAGCCTACATATTCCCACGATTCGAGAATTTCAACATCCCAAATGAATCGTTCATCTTGTGTCAATAAATGCTTGACTTCTGGCGACCAATACCAGCCTTCGGTGTATGGGGTAAACGTGATATCGCCATCCTCGTATCTGTGGAATAAAGGCGCCGGTTCGTAATAGTCTTTGCCGTCCATCCGTAGATAATACATTCCGAATTCCGCTATGTTCCCGTCAAAACCCTCTTTGTGTATCCATTGTCCTTCGGTCAGGCTCGGTAGTTGCGCTATCGCCGATGGATACGCTGAATTAATGTCGAGGCTGTATCCGTTCACGTAACGGCCTATTCCGAATCGCTCAAAACGTCCGCCCATATATGCGTAACGAGCCGCGTTATAAACCTCTTTACCGCAGTCCGCTTTATGGGATTTAATCTTTTGATGTTTGAACGTGTAGTTTGCGAGAGCACCCGGGCCGTGCCAACTATTTATGCGCAAGTCAACCGAATACAAGTGTTCACGTAACTTATTCGCCAGAGCTTCCATGAGTTCGATTTCATGTTCCCAATAGCGTTTAATGTATTCGATCTTGCTATATGTGAAATTCTTACGTTCGATTTTACCTTTCTCAACGATATGCAGGTTCGCCATTAGCGGATGGTTTGGTAAATACGTGTCGAGTGCGTATAGGAAGCTGGATTGAAAAAAGCCGAACATATCCATGATACGAACCGTAAAACGGTCTAACTGTTTATTACTCGGCAATATCCGATTGTATGTTGGCCCGTACTCGGTTATTTGAAACCATTTACCGGGAATATGTTCGATCCGGTAACGGTCATAGTAGATTGAATTATTTTTGGCGAGTAATTTGAGTAATCGTGGCTCTAGATCTCGCAGAATCATATTAACGTCATAATCGAATGCGAAACTTGTATGCCATACCGAACCGGGGGCATATTGTTTTGCCGATTTTACGATGAACTCTAAGAGCTCGTTTGTGAATAATGCGGGCCGCGTGATGACATCTCCGGCCGAATTCCCGAGTAGCACGTAATCTTGTCTATCGTTGATTACCGGGTTACGAGCCCCTTCACCATCCCAGCAGATGAACCGGCGTTGCTCTAATGAAATTCGCACATCTTTCTTATGCGCCGGTACGTCATTCATTCGTTTGGGCAATATTGCTTGCTCTGCTGTCATGTTCGTAAACGTTGAATAATCGCGATATGTCATTGTGTGTTTCCATCCCCTAGAACATCACAATTGGTTAGCGTCGATTCCGTTTATACCATGTTCTATATCGCTTCCAATTGAATTTCTCGACGAAATCGACCCCTTCCTGTAATGAGCGGCGAAAGAGTTGCTCCAAAGTTGATTGTCTGATATACGGCGCGATACTTATCTCCCATAAACCAACATGATACATCATTTGAAATTCGTTACTGCGCAATAATCTGGGTTCGTTACCATAGACTTTGACAAATAAGCTCTTTTCAACCGGAGTCCAGAAGTTGGGCGGAAACCATTCGGCTTTACCGCCGCGAGCCATTTAACGAAGTACTTTGATTATCGCAACTTTTTTCGAGTCGAATACTGGCCGCGCGATGAGTTTCATATTTAAATATGCTAGTGAATGTTTCTCCACATTCGCATTCATAATAACCCGGGTATGGCGGAATGGCCTTTTCGGCCGCGACAAGTTTATGCGAATGATGCGAGTGTAGAGCCTTACCGGGTGTACGGCCTGGCCGTGCGTTCTGTGTTGACATCGGTAAACAGTATCCTTTCTTATTCGGAAATAAGAGAATACGCCACTCCCGCGCGATTCCAGGATGGATTACGCGGAAATGGTACGCGAGAATGCGAGGAAGTGGCGTATTCCTAACACTGTTTACGCGTGTATGATGTAGTTGTTATTCATTTGGAACGAGTTCGTTTAAAGCGACGCGTCAATATAATACGTGTGCGCTTTATCGCGCGTGACCGCGCCGTCCGGCATTACAGCCTCGTATGTGTACTCTGAGACGCGTAATCCTCTTTGAATGAATAACCCTCCTGTCGCACCGAATTGTTCTGTGTAGTCTTTGAGTTGTCTATAGATACCAGTGCTCCCGTCATTAATGATGAATTTATCATTCTTCATTGTCACGACTCGCACTGATGCGAACTCGCCATGATCGCCATCGCTGAATGTCCAGCTAGCAAACATGAGAGGCACTTTTACGAGCCGTTTCTTTTCGTCGGATTCCAGTAGCTCAAAACCGTCTCCGATGACATCGGATGCTTTCGCGATATTCCCGTAAACGCTCTGGACGAGTGCCATAGCCTCGTCAAACGATTTAACATCGCGCCATTGCGCCGGGGATATGATGAGTTGTAATTCCGCGTTCGTTGTCTCTTGTGTTGTTTCTTGCGTTTCTTCTCGCGCCATAACGAGCTCGGACCTTTCCAGAAAGGGGGCAAGGTGGTACCATAGCCCCGTAAGGGTGTATTGTGGTAATTCTGTCCGTTGCTCCGAGATTTAGCCATCCCCTAGCTCGGAGTAACGGGCAGAATGCCCTGCAATTAGCCTACACCTAGCGGGTTAGCGGGACTAGAGCGGAAAGGGTACAATCGAGATACAATTCACTCTCACGACGTGGGAATAGCGTCTCAGCTAGTGGGATGGCCAGCTGAGAAGCGGTTCACAAATGAATAAGCACGCGGTATCGGCAACAGGGGATGGGACTCGGATTATGCGCGGGTAGACGCGCGGGAGGGAATCCATCCCGTAATGACATCTCCATTACCAGAAGCGCCACCGAACACGCCACCGAACACGCCGCCCAGTGCGCCACCGAACACGCCACCGAACACGCCACCCAGCGCGCCGCCCAGTGCGCCGCCCAGCGCGTCATCGAGCTCTACTCCTACATTCGATCCAACCTCGCTCATCGCGGAGCTAGGACAGCGTATAGACGCGTTACCGGAGCGCATAACGAACGCGATACGTGAGGGCACGCAACCCGCGACGCCACCGAAAACGACTCCACCGACAAACGAACCGCCGAAAGATGAGCGACCTAGACGTAAAACGTTCGCGCAATGGTGGTTTGGCAGCTAATGACTACCGGCACCGGCGAAGACGAATTCGACTTTTCTACAGTCGTTTCCGAACCGGCCGCAATGCCGACCTCGCCTAAAACAACAACAACAGGAATACCGAACCATAAAGCATCATCCACCGCGCGCCGTCGCATACTCGGTAAAGACAAGCCAAAACCGCAATCACCACGCAAAACCGAAGCTGCCCCGCGGACGCCTAACCGTAAAGGACAATTCGTTGAACCATTGACAACGCTATACGGTTACGTAGCACTCGGTCTAATGCCAGTCGATCCCACATGCGCTAATGCCATTCTCCAAGCGGCCGGACAATGCGCGGAAGCATTAGATCAATGGGCTTACCGCAATGAGGCCATACGCAAAGTGTTGTGGTCTATAACGCAATCGTCTGATCTTGCGATGGTTGTTACCGCGCACTTCCCGATACTCCTAGCTATTTCTGTTCATCACGTTCCAGCCGTTCGCGACGCCATGAACTCGCAGGGTAAACAATTCGCCGACCTCATAGCGGCAAGCCCTCCCGACACGCCCGTTACGTCGAACGGTAAAGGCAAAGAGTCGTGATCATGGACGTGCCAATATTCGACACAGAATATCACCGCGCGTCTCGGCAGAATGAGACTCGCCAGCTTGCGGTACTGTCCACAAACGCGCCGCGAATACCATGGGATACGTTCGCGGGTAAAACGTTAGACTGGCAGCATGACGAACACTTTGGCTTAATAGGTCCAACGGGTCTAGGCAAGACAACAATGTTGTTAAACATTCTCCCGTTACATTCATACGTGGTTGTGTTCGCGACGAAACCGCGCGACCGAATCATGCGCACGCTCATAGATCAATATGATTATTACAAAATTGAGCACTGGCGCTCGATAGACCCCGTACGCTACCCGCGTCGCGTATTATGGCCGGACGCATCGAAACTCGACTCAAACACGTTACAGAAGCGCGTATTCGAGGACGCGTTAGAACGTATTTACCTAGAAGGTTACTGGACTGTCGCCATAGATGAACTATGGTATATGTCTAATCTACTCGGGATGGACGCGCATTTTAAGACATACCTGTTACAATCACGATCGCTCGGGATATCACTAGTTCTCTCAACGCAACGGCCCGCGTGGATACCGCGTGAAGTATATACATCATGCACCCATTTAATGTTTTGGCGAACGAACGACGAAACGGATCTTAAAACACTGTCCGGTCTAGGATGGCGGAGCGCCCGGATCATACAATCGGCCGTCGCCAACCTAGAAACATATCAATGTTTATACGTGAATACACGTACGGGTTTCATGTGCCGCACTCGATGTCCGAAAGTCGAGATAAGCAATCTCAGTAAAAAGGAGAGGATAATATCATGATCACACCGAGCGCTCTTAACTTCCTTATCATCGGTTTCACCATGATCGTATTCACGTTCCTATGGCGCATGCTAGCGGCACGTTACAGTGAATCGTCATTCGGTCAAGCTATGGCCGTAACCCTCTAACAGATAGGACGTAACCGCATGCCTCCTACAGCTGTCACACTGCCAGCTACGCATTCGCCGCAAGTGAATCGCGGACAGAATGCCGCACCGGTAGCTACCGTGCCATTCATCCGAGCGTCATCGGAACACAGGGAACCGGCCGGAATCGACGTATCCCGCGCACTCACAACATCCGATCAGGACCTGGGAGTGTTCGACATTCCCGCGTATGGATACGTGCGTTCTATCGTGCTATTCGTCACTGCGACAGGTGGTACGGGAACATCGGTCACTACAGCAGAAGACGGCCCATTCAATGCGCTGAAAAACATCGCGCTTACCGAACCGAATGGCGCGGTCATTGCGGCATTCACGAGCGGATACGATTGTTTTCTCGCGAATAAATGGGGTGGTTATCGAGCATCGCGCGGCGCGGACCCGCGCGCTTCAGTGGTATTCGTCGCACCGGGAGCAAGTACCGGCAATTTCGCTTTCCTTCTGCGCATACCTATCGAACTCAACGCGCGCGACGGTCTAGGATCATTACCTAATCAGAATGCGGCCGCGACATTCAAGCTACGTCTCACGCAAGCGGCGGCCGCGACGATTTATGGGGGTACGGTGCCGAGTTCGCTCCCGACATTACGAGTTCGCGCATTCCTGGAATGTTGGGATCAACCCGAAGCGCAATCAGCGGGGCAAGCGAATCAAGTCACGCCGCCAGCGATGAACACAACGCAATTCTGGTCGGCACAGATATACAACGTGAACGCCGGAGCGCAAACGATACGGTTTACGCGAGTAGGCAACTATCTCCGCAATCTCATTCTCCAATTTCGACGCGCGGGTACGTCACGCGCCAACGGCGATTCGGATTTCCCTGATCCATCGACACTGTATCTTGACACCCGCCCGCTCGATATCATCGAACGGAACAATTGGCGTCATCAGATGTACGAACGTACTGGTTTCGGCGGCACAGCGGGCACGAATACTCCCGCCGCTGATACGGCAGGCGCACTCGACAATGGCGTCTTCGTGTATGACTTCATGCATGAGTTTGATTGTTCACTCGGCCGCGAAAACAGGGATTTATGGTTACCTACGCTGGGTAGTACGCGGCTCGAATTGCAAGGATCATTCGCAAACGCCGGTACACTCACCGTGTTAACGAATGATGTCGCCATCGCGGGAAGCGTATTTATCTAATGACTTCCCAATATGATACGTCCTACACTCATCCGGTAGGGAACGGCAAATTTCAATCGCTGGACACGCAACATGCGGCCGGGATTATCGTCCTCGGTTCGCTCGCGTTGCTTATCCTGATACGTCGCGGCTTTCGCGGTATTGGGCCGGTAAGACTCTAGGCTATACGGAAAGGATGAAAGGCCATGCCTTTTGGACTCGACACAAAATCGCTCGCCATCGGCATAGTGCTCGCTTGGTTCGTGATTCCGTTCATCATGGCGCGTCTCGGCGGCGCACGTAAGCAAACAGTCGCGTAAATCAACTTTCGGGAGACACTTAATCATGGCGAAAGAGCTCGCTTTCGAGGATCATACGGCGATCATTACGGACGCGGACGGCGACGAACGAACACACGTCATCTCGGCTGCTATTGTCACGAAAGAAACGGCGATGGTTACCCGCTTGAATGAGCGGAACGAAGTGGTTACCTCTCCGCGTGAGGTATCAACAATCAGCGGCGCGCGGCAATTACATGAGAATGATGTCGTCGTACGGACATCGAATCCCAACGTGTTCGACGTGCACTCAAGCGACACATTCAAAGAAACCGGGTATGAACGGAAAAACAAAGGAGATGACGCGCGTTCTAACACGACTGACGCAAGCGTTTTGAGTGCGAAAGGGAAATGAGTCATGGGCGACAAAGTTTTCAACGTTATCGGCGCTGTTGTTACCGTTGCACTCGTGACCACCATCGTATCCCGTCCTACATCTGCGCAAGTTATCAAGTCCATGGGTGACGCGTTCGCGGGTAGCATCCGCGCGGCATTAGGCAAATAACGGTGAGCGTCGGTAGTGTACTCGCGCGATTCAATCCGTGGGCTATCACACGAGAAACGCCCGAGATAGCGCCACAAAACTATCCGCGCGCTGACGTGGCGTCTTATACCGCAACCACGATTTCAGCCGCTTACGCACCGTATGACGGTTGGGCGCCAGCATTGCAGCGTATACCCGGTGGCACGCCAGACCCCGCGCGCATCGGCAGACAGCCGCTCTACCAAAGACGACCGGATGCGAGCAATCCGGCACCATACTGGACAATGGAAGACGCGGACACGCGAGCACGTGAATCAATCACGCGGAATACCGCAACCGGCTGGACCGAATATAAAGGCATCGGTACCGAGACACGTTACGCGCCGAATCCTCGGACAATACCTCCTGCTGAAACGCGTCGAACGCAACTCATTTCGCCGAATGACTATTCGTTCTGGCGACCGTTCGACACAGACACTCCGAAAATATCCGCACGCGCGTTAAGCGGCCTGCATTTTTCGATGGCCGATCACCGGCGTAATTACGAGATTTACGGGATGCAACCGCAACGTAAACCCGGTGGCACGACACGTAACACGTACCGCTTACCACCGTCGCCATGGGACGCGAACATTGTTGACATGCCCGTTGCCGCTCCCATGCCGTACGCTGTCACGCGCGTCAATGATGTTACTCCAAGTATGTCGCGTAGCTGGCGGTTATGATGTCCGGGCCTAACCTGAGTGCGATGGTCGGACCATTGCCATTAGGCGCATGGCTCGCCGTAGTTGGCGGCGGAATGGGAATCATGGTCTACACCCGTAAACAATCGAACGCTGTCACTACGGTTACACCGTCGATAGACACTTCTGGCATTGCGGGAGTTGGTACGGGCGGGAACGGACAATGGACGAATTTAACCTCTCCAACGAATACAAACGTCGCATCTGTTATAACCACGAATGAACAATGGTCGACGGCCGCGATTAATTGGCTCATAGGTCAAGGCTATAATCCCGCCATCGCTGATAGCGCCATTCGTAAATACGTCGTCGGCGATCAACTCGGGATGCAAGAGCTCGCGATGGTAACCGCTGCGTTAGCGCACTTAGGCTCGATGCCGCAAGCGTTACAGCCATCACCTTTCCCGCTGCCTGTCCCGCCATTACCGCGACGACCTATCGACTTACCGATTCCAGTAGCGCGACCGATGACGGTAAAGAGGCCACCATCCCCAAAACCCGTACCAGCCGCAAACAAAATACGCTATTATACTATCGTCTCGGGAGACACCTTATCGGGAATAGCGCAACGGTTCTATGGGAATAGCGCGCGTTATGTGGACGTATTCAACGCTAACCGCGCGGGTACGATACGCGCGGATAAAACACCGGGAATGCTCATTAATGCCAACCTTATCCGTCCGGGACAGACACTCATCATTCCCAATTAAGGAAGCTACTGTGGACGATAAAGGTAGGATAGATCCTGAAACAATGGAAGATAGAGAATTACTTATCGAACTAGTTTTCTCGATACGGGAATTCGGAGACTTCCTGCAAAACCTGGGAGACGCAATAGGTAAATCGCCGCTCGGCTCAATGATGCCCGGACTGAAACTCTAACCAAAACGATGACGCAATTAACCGATGCGGAAATAGCGGGATATGGACGCGGCGCGCAATTCGCCGGTAATGATCTCGTCATTTTCGTTGCGGTTGCTCTCGCGGAATCTGGCGGGCGAACGAACGCGATAAATGCGAATAATAAAGACGGTAGCGTAGATCGCGGCTTGATGCAAATAAACAGTGTTCATGCTGCGCTACTCGCGACGGGCGACGTTTTCGATCCGGCTGATAACGCGCGAATGGCGCACGTCGTATGGGCATCCTCGGGATGGCGCGCATGGTCCACATACAATAATGGTGCGTATTTACCCTTCATGGGGCGCGGCTTGGCGGTTATCAATAATCCCGCGATAATGCCGGTGATATCGGCAACGCCGGTAACTCCAAGCGCGGCGAATGGCGGCGCGAATATCGGTTCGCTCATCTCGTCAAGCTCAACATGGACACGTATAGTAAGCTTCCTGGTAGGACTAGCACTTATCATTCTTGTATTACGGCGAATGGCCCGATAAGATGGATACAACTAGTAGCGCTGCATTAACGGGTGTCATTGTCACTACGGGAACATGGGCGGAGGGCAAGAAATTATCCTCAAAGATCATTGTTGGTTCCATATTCCTTGCAATAGGCTACGGCGTCTTAAACGCGATGAACTCGCGGTTAGCGGAACAATTCGCGTTGCTCGTGCTGGTTGGCGTTACATTACGCTACTTTATGTCTATCTCGACAAAACTAGGATTGACAAAATGACTCTAACCAACGTGATTATTTTCGGTGTTGGCGCCATCCTCATTTACGCGTCAATCAAGAATAAATCACCGATTGATGTTGTGAAGGGCACTCTTAACGTGTCTGCTACGGCTACACCTCCCGTAGCTGGCACAGTGCAAGACAACATTACACCTATGACGTCCATCCCCGTATACCCCTCCAATTAGCCCCGATGGCCAGCGTAATCACTAACCGAGCACAATTAGCGGTAGATTACGCGCGTCAACAAATAGGTAAACCGTATGTTTGGGGCGCGGTCGGGCCGGGTGCGTATGACTGCTCTGGACTCGTAATGGCGGCATACGCGCAAGTAGGCATAACGCTACCGCGAACCACATTTCTGCAAATAGCATCCGGCACCGAAGTTAAACGAGCTGATCTAGCTATCGGTGATCTGATATTCCCCGATCCCGGACACGTACAAATATACTCCGGCGATGGCAAAATTGTTGAGGCTGCGGAATCGGGAATACCGATACGGGAAGTCACCATTTGGGGATTTTGGCGTGCTCGCCGAATCATTCCCGCGAATAGCGTTTACCATCGTGGTATTAACGGACCATGGAAAGCGGGTGAACTTAAACCGCCATTACCGAACGCAACGCATAACGCACTTATTCAATGGGAGATAGTACATACCCCCGCGTGGAAGAATGACCCGAACCGTTTAACACAACGAACTCATTTGCAACAAACATCAGACGCAGACCTTATCAGCGCGTACAATGACTTGACGCAAGGTCAAAACGTGCAAGCTGGCGATCCCGGGCAAGTAACAACGGGCAGCGCTGGACTCAATGACACATTAAATCAAGTAGGCAACACATTAAGCGGATTGACCAAAGCTTTAACATTTCTCGCCGATCCCGGTAATTGGCGAAGACTCGCGCTGTTCATCGCGGGAATGGCACTCATCATCATGGCGCTTACCGGATTACAGAACGTGAAAACACTCGGGAAAACAGGCGCATCCGTTGTCAAAGGATTACTGTAATGACCTCTGAGGCTATGTTCGGTCCAGCCATGCTAGCAGTAACGCAAGGAATGACAGCGTTCACAGTTTTCCTGCCGAAATTTTCGGACGTACGCGCCGCGCATCCCGCTAACAACCCTGATATCGCCGCTGACGTTCGTATGGGTGAAATCGCGGCTACCACCCTCACGCTCGGTATAGGTGCCATGGCGTCATCTCTGACAGGATCGCAGATACCAGCGGTAACCGCGCTATTGACGTGCGCGGTACTCATCACGCTATACGAGTCTACGTTACGCGCCAATAAGCCTCTAGAGCCAAAGATGGGATGAATCCTTCATGCCTAATCCTTTCTTGAGTACGCGTCGTAATCAGTCGCACGAGGATATGACTAATCAACATCCGCAACCCGTCGAACCGGCCATCGAGCATATAGACGCGCGGGACGGCATGAATCCTTATCGCGGCCTGGACGTGCATGGAGTCCGTTCACCATTTCACGCGGACATCTCGCCGGATCAAATAAGCCTGCCGATCATTGACTATGAATCGGAGGCAAAAGAAATATTGCCGATACCCGTTCATGTGGTGAATCTCGGGCCGCGCGAATTTCAACGATGGCGAGTAGCACGGCAATACGCTACCGGCGCGCCAGCGCGAATAGTATCTCAAAACATGGCGCGTACTCGTTTGCATATACGTAACATCGGCTCACAACCTATATGGTTGGGAACGGATAGTTCTGTGTCTGCTGTGAATGGGTATCCGTTGGCGGTACCGCCAACATTCGGGTGCGAAATAGATCTCACCATTCAAGCAGAAGTGTGGGCCGTGAGCGATGATGGCTCACAACAACCAATAGCGCTCTATTCTGAATACGCGCAACCACTAACATGAGTGTCCGCGCACCCGATAACGTGTCGTTAGAGGGATTGGGTCTAGTAGCTCAAGATTTTGACATCCTCAACACGGGAGAGATGATACCTCCGCGTTTGTATCACGCGAGCGAAGCATGTACGTTGGCGACTGGAACCGTAGGACTAACATTCTTTACCGCATCGCGGTCGGAAACAATCAACACTCTAACCGCATATTCCGGATCAAGTGCTGCCGGAGCAAACGCCACCTTAAGCAAAATAGGTATATACTCTATCGCCGCGAATGGTGACGGTACACTCATAGTGTCCACCGCAAATGATCCAACAATGTTTCTCGCAACTTACAGCGCATATGCACGTAGTCTTACATCGTCGTGGAATAAGGTTTATCAACAAAGATACGCGACGGCGTTATTAGTGGTTGGCGCATCACCTATGCCCAATTTTCTCGGACAAGCGCTCGTGCCAACCGGCGGCCAAGCGTCAACAGAATTACTCTCGCCTATTTTCTGCGCTCGAATACTCGCACAAGTTGACTTGCCAGCATCCTTTATAGGCTCTGCTCTAGCACCTTTCGCTGTCCGTCCCGCCATTCTAATGACACCCTAAGAGGCATGCTAATGGTTACGCGCACGCTCGATTTCGATAATGGCACCATACGGCAATTTACGGTGCGGAGCGACGCCGGTAAAATCATCGGTCGCGACATCGAAAATATTCTCACAACGAGCGACATTAACCGCGCCACACTGAGCGACCGTATGCAAACGGCTCTCACCGCTAACGCGGCATATCTAGCCCTTGCGAATCCGACAATCGTTCAAACGTCGATACAAGTCCAACGATTAACCAAAGAAATAACCGGATTGATACGGCTCATGTTCGATATGGTCGCAGACATCGCTGACACGCAATAAGGCAATGTCTATCATTCCATTAAACGTAGTTCAACAAACATCGTTTGTTATGTACGGCGCAGGTTGTGTAGCGCGAATACAACTCGCTCCAACAGTATACGGAACGTCATGGACAATAAACCGTGTCGCCGTATCCACTAACGCGCC
>Ga0307504_10000181_pt1 | contig 12917 bp, 11 predicted proteins | sample 19_S_MG_FD_194516 | JGI IMG/M metagenome (GOLD analysis project Ga0307504, IMG submission 194516) | Soil microbial communities from Populus trichocarpa stands in riparian zone in the Pacific Northwest, United States - 19_S | ecosystem: Environmental > Terrestrial > Soil > Riparian zone > Trees... | reverse complement strand
GGTGTGCTCGGTGCCTGCGAGTCCACCCGCCCGAGCTCCTTGATCAGATCGAGGACCAGTACGTCGGCGTCGGCGCCGTAGGCCGTTCCCCGGGTCGAGGCACCGTTGTTCGACACCGGCGTTATCACCGCTCCGGTGCTCTTCGACGTGGCGTTGGATGCACTGATGGTCGCGGTATTGGACAGCGATGACCCGTTGCCGGCCGTCACCAGAACCTGCACCGTCCGGGAGCCCGACTGGTTGGGTGCCAAGGTGCCAACGCTCCACGTGACGGTGCCTCCGCTCTCAGTACCGCCTCCGTCGGCGCTGATGAACGTCGTCCCGGCCGGCACCGTGTCCGTGACGACCACGCCGTTCGCTGCTCCCTCACCGGTGTTCGCGAAGCTGATCGTGTAGGTCAGCACGCCGCCCGGTACGACCGGCGTGGGGCAGGCGGTCTTGGTGATCGTGAGGTTCGGCTGGGGCGCGTTCACGCACAGCGTCGCCGAGAAACTGCCCTGGCTGTCGGTCACGGTGTTGACCACCGGGAACTGGCCGGGCTGGCAGCCGCCTCCCCCGGACGGACCCGAGAAGGTGCCGATCACGGTGCCCTGGTAGGTCAGCGTCCTCGACCCCTGGGCCGGGACGGTGATGTTGGTCCAGGTGATGGTGTCGCCGTTGTTGGTACCGGCCGGGTTGATGGTGGCGTTGTTGACCTGGATGTGGGCCTGGTCGTAGTTGTCGACGATCGACGCGAACGTCTTGTCGGCGTTGCCGGTGTTGGTGTAGGTGATGGTGTAGGTGACGACCTGGCCGGGGTTGGCCGGGTTGGGGCTGGCCGTCTTGGTCCGCGTCACGTTGGGCGCCGCGGTGACGGTCGTGGTCGTGGTGTCCGAGAGCTTGCTGGGCTCCTCCTGGGTGTCAACGGCGCCTTGGTTCGTGATGTACGTCGTCCCGGCTGGGAATGTGGCATCGAGGGTGACCCGGAAAGTGATCACTTGTTGGGTGTTGGCCGGGACGCTTGCAAAGGTCCACTGCAGGGTCGACCCGTTGACGGTGCACGCTGGGGTGCACGGATTCACGGCTACCAGCGTCTGGCGGGGCTGGAGGGTGTCGGTCACCACAACGTTGGTTGCGGCCGCCGGGCCGGCATTGTTGTAGACGAGCTGGTACTCGAGCGTGTCACCCGGGCTGGCGTTGGCGGTGTTGGCAAAGGTCCCGCCGGGGTAGTTGCGAACGGCCTTGTCGAGGCTGGAGTTCGGGCACGAACCGAGGTTCACGGGCTGCGTCTCGGTACGGTCCTTGAGGTCCGAGTTGATCGACGTCGAGGCGCGCGACTTCATGAAGCTCGTGGCGAACTCCCCACAGGCGATAGGCCGGCCCAGCGCGGCCGAGATGTTCAACGCTGCCTCACCGAAGGTCCGGCCGGCGTCCAGCTGGCCCTGGAAGAGGCCGGCCGTCGTCAGCTCTTCCAGGACGCCCGACGAGGCGTTGCCCACCCACCGGTACAGGTGTACGTCGGCGGAGGTGCTGGTCTGTCCCTGCTGGTCGAAGGCGATGATGAGGTCCCCGTTGGTGCGGGCCGGCAGAATGTTCTGGCACGGGGGAGACGGGTGGAGACCGCTGCCCTTGTTGAGCTCGAAGTCAAGGTCGGCCGTCCCGTTGTTTCCGATGCGGTCGAAGTTCATGTAGACGAACTGGTCGGTGCCGATGGTGCGGAAGGCGATGGCGCCGTCGACGATGTCGTCCTTGTCGGGTGTCGACACGTTGTCGCACGCCCAGTTGACGGGGCTGTTGTTGGCCGAGTGGCCGGCGAACCCGTCCTCCTTGCCCGTACCGGAGCCGTCAGTGAACGGCGTGACGGTGACGGGGGGCGACCCGGTCGTGGCGTCGTTCCAATCGACCGGCTCCCCCGGGGCAGAGTCGGCCTTGTTGCCGTCGATCTCGAAGCTGCCAACGCTGCTGTCCGCCCAAGACGCCTGCGGCGCCAGGACGACTGCCACCGAGCCGCCGATCAGTCCGGCAACTGCAGCCAGAACCTGAATCCGTCGTCCCCGCATATCTCGCCTCCGCGTTCGAGTGAACGGGAGAAGGAGCGCGCGCCGACAACTCAAACAGCGATTCCGAACTCCCCGCGGAGCACGACATCGCCCTCTAAGCCCCCCGAACTACGCTGATCCCCCCACATTGCTTTGCGAGCCGCGGCCTCTGGGTCGCCGCGCGTATAGGTCAAATGATCCACGCCGAAGACTGACTAGTCAATACCCCGTCCCGTCGAAAATCGCAGTTTCGCCGCCGTCCTGTGGCGCTCGTCACACGTTTTCACACGAGTCACCCGCCGACGACGACGCCATTGCGCACAATCCGGACAGCGAGGTCGGTACCGATCCGATACACCAGCTCCACCGGTCGGGTGGCGTCCCATACGACCAGGTCGGCGCGGGCACCGGGGGCGAGCACCCCTACCGGCGGCCCAGCCCATGCATCTCCCGGTCGGCCACCGCCTCGGAACCGACTGCACGGCCAGGGAGCCGAAGTCGGTCGAGACGCCGTAACCCGGCTCGGCTGCCGCAGCCAGCGACTCCACCAGCCGGCGGGCAGCGGCCATGCCAAGGCGCGCTCGCGGGTCGAGCCGCACGGCACGCCGGCGGCGGGCCCCGTCGACCACGTCGTCCCGCCTGAGGTGGCCGCGCCCACCACGACGGCTTCGGGCGCCGTCATCGGACGTGTGTCCTGCGGCTTGCCAGTCTGCTAGTTCGACTTGCCCGTCAGCGGGGCCGGCGGGAGCACCTCGCCGGTGAAACCGGTCAGATCGAACGTTGTCGTCTCGTCCGCCATCGGTCGGCATCCTTTCGTCCCCGAGACGGCCGATGGCAACGGGGCCACCTGCCGCACCACCAGTGACCGGCGACGACACGGAGCGGTGGATCCCGGCCTTAAGACCCAGCCCGTCTCGGTCGAGGAACACAGCATGTCCTCGTCGAGCACCGTGGATGCCGTCATGCGACCGGCCGATGACATCGAGATCGAGATCCCGCCCATGGAACTGCTCGCCGACGCAGGCTCGGGCGAGGGCGACGACGCGTCCACCGGGCCCGAATCGACAGCGGTCTCACCTTGGTGGCTTCTCTCGACCGCCACGCCACGGACCGTGAGGCCGGCGACGAAACCGACCGACGCGGCCGTCGCTCCCGATGCGGAGCAGCCTCCGGGCGCCGAGCGCCGTCCGGAGGGCCCCTCGGTGCTGCTTGCCCTGGCCGGGCTGGCGTCGCTGAACGAGAGCATCCGGCCCCGCATCGATCTCCCGTCCCGCTCAGAGGATCCCGATTACGCGACCGTTCTCCCCGAGGTGCCCGCCGCATTCGTGACCACTGTCACTCCCGCCGCCGACATGCCCCTCGTTCCTCCTACGCCGCCACCGATCACCGTCCGACCGGGTGACACCGGAGTCCGGGCGTGGACACGCAGCGATGACGACATCCTTCCCGCTCCGAGGAAGGGCACGTGGAGGCGCTTGCGACGGTGAAGGGCCCGCCCGCCCGTCCGGAGGGAGCGCTACCCTAGGGCCCCGAACACCAGAGGGGGCGAGATGGGGCGGATCTCGGGGAAACGGCCGGGCCGGCGGATTGCGGCGAGGCTGGCGGGGAACCGGCTTGCCGAGAACCGGCCGGCCGAGAACCGCTGGTGGCGGCGATGGACCATCCCCCTTGCGGTCCTGGCCGCGCTTGTACCGATGGCGGCGTCGGAGGCAGCCACACCGACCACGCTGCTGGGCGCCTACTACGGCAACCAGGGATGGGCCATGGGCGACGTCCGGGCGCTGGAGGCGTGGCAAGGCCGCCGCCACGCCGTGGTCGAAATGTTCACCGATTGGAACGGTGGGAGAAAGACCCTCGACAACCTGTTCGGCCAGCAGTTGCCCAACGTGTGGGCGAACGGGAACGTGCCGCTTGTGACGTGGGAGCCGTTCACGCCCGGGTCCACGCCCGCCGACGTGGAGGTCCGTATCGCCCGCGGTGACTACGACGGGTACGTGCGTACGTGGGCCCAGCGGTTGTCGGGCTTCCTTGCCGGCGCCGACGGCCGCCATGGGACCACCGACGACCGACGGGCCTACCTGCGCCTGGCCCACGAGCCGAATGGCGACTGGTACCCGTGGGGGGCGGCGATGGGCGCCAATAGACCGGCCGACTACGTGACCATGTGGCAACGCGTCCACGGCCTGGTGACCGCCGCCGGCCTTGGTCCGTCCGTCCTGCAATGGGTATGGGCGGCGAATGCCGAGGACGTGGGTGGCTTCCGTGCCGAGGACTTCTACCCCGGTGACAGCTATGTCGACTGGGTGGCGGTCGACGGGTACAACTGGGGCGCCAGCCAGTCGTGGTCGTCGTGGCGCTCACCGTCCGACGTGCTCGGCCCCATGACCGCCCGGCTGCGGGTGCTGACGCCCAACAAGCCGCTGGCCGTCACTGAGGTGGCGTCCACCTCGTCGACCGTCGCAGGCGCCGACGTGACCGCCAAGGGAGCGTGGATCTCCGACTTGTTCTCGTGGTTGCCGGGCCACGACGTCGGGATGGTGGTGTGGTTCGACACCGACAAGGAGACCGATTGGGCGGTGTTCGGCGGCTCAGGTGGCGACGAGACCTATCGCTCGGGGCGGACGACGTACCGGGCGTATTCCTCCTACCGCAGGGCGGTTACCGGGACAGCCATGATCGGCAGCGACCCGGCCAACCCCCGGCTCCTCACCGACGCCCAGTTCGCCGGCAGCTGAGCGGCCGGAGCCGGTCAGACCGCCAACGCAGAGACCCCCCACATACACAGCGAACGACGGCTGACCGGCGCCGGCCCTGTGGCCGGTCACGACGCCAACCCGGGGCCGCCCGAGGATGGGCGGCTCAGGGGCGCCAGCCGGCGAAGCCGGTGTACCGGGCGACCTGTCGTCCGAGCGCCTCGACCTCCTGCCGTGCGTACAGCGAACGGTGAATCCACCGGAACAGTCACCAAACCGAGGCTCCCTGGTGTCGCCCGCCAGCGCGACGCCAGCTTCCATGTTCACTTTGCGCCCTCCACGGTCGGAAAGTGAACACAGAAGGGCTTGGGCGACCCTCAGTGGCAAAACGCCCCTGACCAGCACTTCGCTGGTCGGGAAGGCGGGATTCGAACCCGCGACCTCAGCGTCCCGAACGCTGCGCGCTAACCAAGCTGCGCTACTTCCCGTGGAGCCGAGCGTAGCCCGGCCCATTCCCGGCCATGGTGGCCGAAACGTCAGCCGGCCGGTCGGTACGACTCGTCGTGGTAGGTGCCGCCCTCGAGCAGGGCGTTCACCGCCTTTCGGAGGCGGATGGGGTCGAGCGGCTTGACCACCCACCCTTCGGCGCCGGCGCGCCGTGCCAGGAACACGTCGGGGCGGCGATCGAGCAGCATGAGGACGGGAACGTGGTCGATGCGGTCGGCGCTCTCCTCGCCCCGCAGGCCCATGCAGGTCGCCATGCCGCCCATGTTGCCGATCTGGAGGTCCACGATGACCAGCTCGGGCTCGTACTCGTGCACCGCCGGCAGCACGGAGACGCCGGTCGTGACCTCGTGCACGTCGATGTCGGGGCGGCCCGAGAGCACGGCCCGGACCTCGTCCCGCACCCACGACTCATCGCTGGCGACTACAACATCGAGCATCCGGGAAGGGTAATCCCCACAGGCCGGGGGTAGCATCTCTGCACCGCCGGACCGTGGGCCGGGATCGCCGACACCGGCGGCACCTCAGGAGGACGACGTTGCTCGATATCAAGACCGAGCAGGCTGACGGCTACACGATCTGCCGCCCCGTCGGTGAGTTGGACGCCTTCACGGTGAGCCAGTTCCGCCAAGCCCTAGCCGAGCTGGCCAGCAACCCTCGGCTCCTCATCGACATGTCCGGCGTCCCTTTCGTGGACTCGGCCGGCCTTGGCGCCCTCATCGGGGGCATCCGCCGGGCCCGTGAGCTGGGCGGCGAAGTGGCGGTGGCCTGCAACCGGCCCACCCTCACCCGCCTGCTGCGCACCACCGGCTTCGACCGCATCGTCACCGTGGCCGAGACGGTGGAGGAGGCGGCTGCCGCCCTCCAGCAGCCCACCCAGGCGGGCTGACCACCCGGGGTGGCTCAGGCCGCCCCTTCCTCCCCCGGAGTGGCGAACAGGTGCTCGCCCACCCGGCGCAGGCCGTCCACGTCGTGCACGTCGCCCTCGAGGAACGGCACCCGCACCACCGGCGCCGGCGCGACCCGCCGGGCCAGGTCGGCGAAATGCGCCTCCTCCCGCTCCGACACCTGGCGGAACTCGGCCAGGTTGACATAGAGCGGCGCCAGCGGGGTGCCGACCAGCGACGCTGCCCGCGCCCGCAGGGCGGCAGCCCCCTCCGACACGGAAGATCCCGCGCCGAAACGGGGATGGAGGCGGTTCACCACCAAGGCGTCGACCCCGATGCCCGACTCCGACAGCTTCCCGGCGAAGAAGCCGGCTTCGGCCACCGCATCGCGCCGGGGCGACGCCACCAGCACGAACGCGCAGTCGTCCCCCGCCAACAGCTCCTGGACCCGCTGGGCCCGTTCCCGGAAACCCTCCTCCATGCCCTCGAAGGCCTGGAAGAAGGAGATGGCGTCGCCGACCACCTCCGAGCCGACAACCCGGCTCACCGTACGCAGGAAGGCCTGGGTGGCGACGCTCATGGCCTTCAGGTAGGCGCGTGTCGGCGTCACAAGCAACCGGAAAACCCGGTTGTCGAGGAAGCGGGTGAGGCGGCGGGGCGCGTCGAGGAAGTCGAGGGCGTTGCGGGTGGGAGGGGTGTCGACCACGATCAGCTCGAAACGGCCTTCGTCGTAGAGCTCGTGCAACTTCTCCATCGCCATGTACTCCTGGGTGCCCGACAGGGCGCCGGCGATGTTGCGGTACAGGCGGTTGCGCAGGATGCCGTCCGCCTGCTCGGGCGTGGCCGCGTACCGGGCTACCAGATCGTCGAACGTGGTCTTGGTGTCGAGCATCAATGCCCACAGCTCGCCCGGCCAGTCCCCGTCCACCCGTGTGGCGCTGTTGGTGAGCTCGTCGAGGCCGAGGGCGTCGGCCAGTCGCTTGGCCGGGTCGATGGTGAGCACGCCCGCCTCCCCCGCCGGGCGCCCTCCATGGCCAGGGCGGCGGCCGTCGTCGTCTTCCCCACGCCCCCCGAGCCGCAGCACACGACGACCGTGCGCCCCGTGAGGTCGCCGACGGCCGTCACGAGGGTAGGCCCCGCACACCGTCGGCCAGGGCGTCGGCCAACACGTCGACCTCGAGCGGCCCCATCTCCGTGGTGAAAAGGAAGGGCAGCGGCAGCTGAGGCAGGGGCAGGGCCTTGCCCAGGCGCTCCACCTGCTCGGCCTGCAGTGCGGTGCGAGCCTGCCGGAACCGCACGGCGGCGCCGAGCACCTCGGCTTCGCCCGCCCGAAGGTACGCCCCGGACTCGGTCGCTGCCACCAGGGGGTCCACGTCGAGCCCTTCGGCCGGCGGGTACAGGCCGTTCACCACCACCGGCGCCAGGCTCACGCCCACCCGGTCCTCGAGGGTGTAGGCGGACTCCACCGCCTCGTTCACAGGCGTCTCCTCCGGAAGGGTCACCAGGAGGACCTGGCAGCGGGTGGGATCGGTCAGCAGTTCCGCCACGTCCTCGGCCTGGGCGCGGATGGGGCCCGCCCGTACGGCGTCGAGCAGGCCGCAGGCGCTCGAGAGGAAGGTCACGGCGTGGCCGGTGGCCGGCGCGTCCACGATCACCAGGTCGGCGGTCCGCGCCCGCTCCAGCTGCTTCACCTTCCCGAGTACGAGGATGTCCTTGATGCCGGGGGCGGCGGTGGCCACCACGTCGACGGCGCCGGTCGACAGGAGCCGCCGCGAGATCCGGCCCATGCCGTGCCCCTCCAGGTACTCGAGCAGGGCGTCGTCGGGCGTCAAGGTGCGGGCCCGTACCTCGCCCATGCCCGGGCCGGCCGGCGACAGGATCACCTCGTCGTAGCTGAGTGGCCCGTCGTGGCCGAAGGCAGCAGGCAGGCCGCTGGTGCCCTCCACGTCGACCACCAGGGTGCTGAGACCGGCCTTGGCGGCCATGCGTGCCAGGGCGGCGCTGACCGTCGTTTTGCCGGCGCCACCCTTCCCGGCGACGATGAAGACGCGGGTCTGGCCGCAGAACCCGACAGGATCCATTCGAATGCGCAGACTACTTACCCCCCTCCTCGCCTCTATCGCCACAATCCTGGCGCTCTTCGCCGCCGCCCCCCGGGCCGGCGCAGCCCCGACGCGCCCGCCCCACGTGGACGTCATCGAGGTGATCGGCCTGGTCGACGCCGTGCAGGTGGACTTCGTGGGCGACGCCCTCCGGGACGCCCGGAAGGGCGGGGCCGAAGCCCTGATCATCCAGGTGAACAGCCGAGGAGGGATCGTCGACCGCGGCGATCTCGAGGTGCTGCTGTCCCGGATCGCCCACTCGGCCGTGCCGGTGGCCGTGTGGGTGGGCCCGAGCGGCGGGCGGGCCATCGGTCCCGCCTACGAGCTACTGCGTGCGGCGGGGGCGGCCGGCACGGCCGCCCACGCGCGTATCGGCCCGACGGGGCAGGCCGTCGCCGCCGGTGCAGCGCTGGAACGTGGCCTGGTCGACCTGAATTCCCCGACGCTGGGCGACTTCGTGGTGGACCTCGACGGCCGCAAGGTGGGCGGGACCACCCTGGAGACCGCCACGGTCGTGCGCACGCCCGGCGAGGACCCCCGGCGCAAACCGACGGTGGAGGTCCGCTTCGCCAAACTCGGCCTGGTGGCCCGTCTGCTGCACTCGGCCGCCAGCCCGTCCGTGGCATACCTGCTCTTCGCCGCCGGACTGGGCCTGATCATCCTCGAGCTGTACACGGCCGGTATCGGTATGGCCGCCGCCACAGGCGCCGCGTGCATCGTCTTGTCCTCGTACGGCCTCGTGGCCCTCCCCACCAGGCCCTACGCCGTCGGTCTGATCCTTGTGGCCTTCGTGGGGTACGCCATCGACGTACAGGCGGGCGCCCCCCGGGTGTGGACGGCCGTCGCCACGGTGGCGCTCGGCGTCGGCAGTGTGCGGCTGTACGAAGGCGGGCTGTCGCCGTCGCCCGTCGTCCTCGTGACCGTGGTGGCCGGGACCGCCCTCCTCATGGTCGCCGGCCTGCCGGCCATGCTCCGCTCCCGGTTCTCCACGCCCACCATCGGGCGGGAGTCGATGGTGGGCGAGGTCGGCGCGGCGGTGGACGCCGTCGATCCGGACGGCACCGTCGAGGTGCGCGGCGCCACATGGCGGGCCCGCACCAATCGGGCCACCCCGATCGGGGCGGGCGAGGGCGTGCGGGTGGTGGGCATCGACGGCCTCCTCCTCGAGGTGGAGCCCCGTGAGGGCGGCGCGAAGGACTACCGCAAACACTGAACGGCCAGAACCCGCAGGTCAGCGACCGCGAATTGGCAAAGTTTCCCTTGTTTTCGACGCCCGGATGGCGGTACTGTCGCGTGTCCGAAAGGGGGAGCTTCGTGAGCGTCACCACAAGCGTGCAGGTCGACGAGCTCTGGCAGGTGAGGGCAGCGTGTCGGGGCCCGCAGGCGGCGATCTTCTTCCCGCCCTCCCATTTCGAGCGCAAGGATGAGAAGGAATCCCGGGAGAACCGGGCGAAGCAGATCTGCTCGTCCTGCCCCGTCCGCAAATCATGCCTGGAATACGCGCTTGGCATCAAAGAGCCCCACGGAATCTGGGGCGGCCTCAACGAGGCGGAACGCAAGCGGGTCCTGGCTCGGCAGGGCTAGCGCTCGGCCGGCGGCGAACCCCGGCTCGACGCGGCTAGACGGGCGGGAGGCGGGGGCCAGCGATGCGGAGGTCCCCGCGGCGCCGGGTGATGCCGGCGGCGTCGAGGTGGGCGAGCAGCGGGAGCATGAACTTGCGGGTGGTGCCGAGTGCGTCACGGACCTGGGCGACGGTGACCCCGTCAGGATTCTCCGCCAGCAGGGCGGCGACCAGGCGGGCGGCCTCGTGGAGGGCGCGCGGGGAGAACCACACGCCGTCCTGCTGCACCACCAGACCCCGCCTGGCCAGCTCGCGCAGCTCGGCCTTGTCGACCCCGTCGGCGGTGGGCGGGGCGAAGGGGCTGGCGTCGAGGGCGGCCACGTACGGGTGGTCGAGCAGCGGGTCGACCCCGGCGCCGGCCACGGTGGCCCGCCCGGCGTCCACCACGACACCCTCGAGGCGGTCGAGCAGGGCCCGGTCGCGCTCGTCCAGGCTGGCCACGTCGAGCCCGAGCGGCCCGGCCGCCTCGATGGCATCCCGCACCCGGCCCCCGGCCGCCGCCAGCGCAGCCGGGTCCACCACCCACCGTCCCACCGTGGCTTCCCGGCGCTCACCGGTGAGGCGCTCCAGCAGGTCGGCCTCCACCCAGCCGCGCTCGGCCACCACCCGCTCCACCGAGCGGGACGGGCGGGCCTTGTAGGCGGGGCGCACCGGCGCCACGTCGAGGACCTCTCCCCCACCCACCGTCTCTCCCCGGCCACTCTCACGCAGCACCAGCCGGTCCCCGGGCAGAAGTGGCAGGGCAAGGGGCAGATGGAGGCGCACGAAGCCGGTGGACCCGGGTACCAGCCTGTCGCCCCCCAGCACCCGCAGGCGCACCGCGTGCTCGCCGGAGCCGATGTAGGCCTGGAAGGCGCCCCGTCGGGACACGTCGTGGTCGAGGGCGTCGAGGACGGTGAGGGCGCAGTCGATCACGCGGGTGGGTTCCCACTGGTCGGCCCGTACCAGGGCGTGGCCCCGCTCCACCTGGTCGTGATGCACGCCGGCCAGGTTGACGGCCAGCCGGCGGCCGGGTCCGGCCTGCGACAGGGAGGACTTGTGGCTCTGCAGCCCCCGCACCCGAACCTTGCGCCCTCCCGGCACCAGGAGCACGTCGTCGTCCATCCCGAGCGACCCGCCAGCAAGCGTGCCGGTCACCACCGTGCCCGATCCCTTGGCCGCGAACGAGCGGTCGACCCAGAGCCGGGCCCGTCCCCGGTCGGGAGCGGTGGGCGTGGCCGCCAGCAGCCGGTCGAGGGCGGCCTGCAACTCGTCGACGCCGGTGCCGGCCAGGGCGTCGACCTCGACGACCTCTGCCGTCTCCAGGAAGCTTCCCTTCACGTGGTCGGCCAGCTCCAGCTGGGCCAGCTCCCGCCACTCGTCGTCCACCAGACCGACCTTGGTCAGGGCCACCACGCCCCGGTCGATGCCGAGCAGTTCCAGGATGCGCAGATGCTCCTCCGACTGCGGCTTCCAGCCTTCGGTGGCGGCCACCACGAACAGGCAGGCGTCAACCGCACCCACGCCGGCCAGCATGTTCTTGATGAAGCGCACGTGACCGGGCACGTCGACGAAGGCCAGCTCGCGGCCGCTCGGCAGCTTCGTCCAGGCGAAGCCGAGGTCGATGGTGAGGCCGCGGGTCTTCTCCTCGGCAAACCGGTCCGGGTCCATGCCGGTGAGGGTCAGGACCAGGGTGGACTTGCCGTGGTCGACGTGACCGGCGGTGGCGACGACGTGCACGCGGCTACGGGAGGGAGGCGAGGGCCTTGGCCAGCACGGCGTCGTCGGCCGGGTCGACGCTGCGCAGGTCGAGGATCGTGCGCCCCTCGTGCACGCGGGCGATGACCGGCGGATCGCCCGCCCGGAGGGCGGCGGTACGGTCGCCGTGGAGGCCGATGCCGACCGAGGCGATGACCAGGCCGGGCACCGAGCCGCCGCCGGGCACCGACTCGCACTCCACCACCTCCGCACCGGCACCAACCGCCCCGACGAGTGCAGAGGCGCGGGCCCGCAGGGCCGGAACCGGTAGCGACGCCATGCGCCAGAACGGGATGGCATCTCCCTCCCGGCGGAGGTAGGCGAGCGCCGTCTGCTGGAGGGCGCCGAGCACGAGGCCACCCGGTCGGAGCGCCCTGGCCAGCGGGTGGCGGGCGCACCGCTCGACCAGGTCGGCCCGGCCCGCGATCACGCCCGCCTGCGGGCCGCCCAGCAACTTGTCACCCGAGAAGGTGACGAGAGCGGCCCCCTCGATCAGCGTCTGGCGCACGGCCGGCTCGCCGCCCACCCACGCCGGCGGGCCCGCCTCCAGCCAGGGGGTCGCGGCGTCGAGAAGGCCCGAACCCACGTCGGCCACCACGGGTACGCCCAACTCGGCCAGCTCCCGCACGCCAACCGACTCGGTGAAGCCCACGATCCGGTAATTGGACTGGTGCACCTTGAGGATCAGGGCCGGGTCCTCCGCGGCGACGGCGGCGGCGTAGTCCGAGCGGCGGGTCCGGTTGGTGGTACCGACCTCCACCAGGCGCGCGCCCGACTGGGCCATGACCTCCGGCACGCGGAAGCCGCCGCCGATCTCCACCAACTCACCTCTGCTCACCACCACCGCCCGCTCGATGGCCAGCGTGGCCAGCACGAGAAGGACGGCGGCCGCGCAGTTGTTCACCACCAGGGCGTCCTCTGCGCCCGCCGCCCGGGCCAGCAGGGCGCCGGCGTGATGGCGGCGCGATCCCCTCCGCCCGGTGTCCAGGTCGAATTCCAGGTTGGCGTAGCGAGCATCGGTCGACACCGCCACCGGCGCCCGTCCGAGGTTGGTGTGCAAGAGCACACCGGCGGCGTTGACAACCGGCTGGAGCAGCGACCGGGCTACCGCCTCGGCCCGCTCCCGGGCCGAGGCGGGGTCGCCGGCGGCGATGGCCTGGCGGGCGGCGTCGACCAGCAGCGGGTGGGGCAGACCCACGTCGGCGAGGTCCCTGGCCAGCGAATCGACGGACGGTGGTCGCACATCGCCACACTACGAGGGCGCCCGCGTTCTGGAAGACATGGCGGGCCGTTTTCCACCCGATGCGTCCTCCAGATCATCCCTGGTGGCCGCTCCGACCGTTCCGCGGCACCGT
>Ga0307504_10000180_pt1 | contig 12951 bp, 6 predicted proteins | sample 19_S_MG_FD_194516 | JGI IMG/M metagenome (GOLD analysis project Ga0307504, IMG submission 194516) | Soil microbial communities from Populus trichocarpa stands in riparian zone in the Pacific Northwest, United States - 19_S | ecosystem: Environmental > Terrestrial > Soil > Riparian zone > Trees... | reverse complement strand
GCCCACCCCGATGGCCACCATGGCCAGGCCACCGGCGTTGGGCGTGTGGGAGTCGGTACCGATCATCATCCCGCCCGGGAAGGCGTACTGCTCCAGCACGACCTGGTGGATGATCCCTGAGCCCGGTCGCCAGAAGCCGATGCCGTACTTGGCCGACACGGTGCGCAGGAAGTCGTAGACCTCGGCGTTGACCTCGACGGCGGCCAGCAGGTCGGTGGGCCCGTCCACCCGGGCCTGGATCAGGTGGTCGCAGTGCACGGTGGTGGGCACGTGGACCGAGGGCAGCCCGGCCGTCATGAACTGGAGGAGGGCCATCTGGGCGGTGGCGTCCTGCATGGCCACTCTGTCGGGGCACAGCTCGGCCTCGGTACGGCTGCGCACGGGCGCCGGCGCGCCGGCGTCGAGGCGGTGGTTGAACAAGATCTTCTCGACGAGCGTGAGCGGCCGGCCCGCTGCCGCGCGGGCGGCTTCGACCCGGCCGGGCAACCGCCCGTACACCTCGTCCACCAGCGCGAGCGGAGTGCCCGGCCCCACCTGTGGCCCGCTCATCGGTGACTCCCGGCTTTCGAGTAAATAGGGTGCGGATTTCGGACCCTATTTACTCGGGACCGGCCGTGGCTGACGAGAGCGGGGCTCATGCGCTGGACCCCACGCGGCCCTCGCCCTGCGCCTCCATGCGGGGGACCCTGCCGACGGGGCCGACGTGCCACATCTGCTCCACCGTGGTGTGCCAGTCCTCCAGCAGCGCCTTGGCCCGGGGGGAGCCGGTGAGCTCGAAGTGGCGCTCCACCAGCCAGCGCAGCTCCTCGACCTGCTCGGTGTCGGGGCGGATGGCGGACACGAGCGCGGCGTTCAAGCGGGCCGTGAGGCGGGCACCCGGGTCCCAGATGTAGGCCTCGCCGCCGGTCATGCCGGCGCCGACGTTGTAGCCCACCGGGCCGAGGATCACGATGGTGCCGCCGGTCATGTACTCGCAGGCATGGTCGCCCACGCCCTCCACCACCGCGTTGGCGCCCGAGTTGCGCACGCCGAAGCGCTCGCCGGCCGAACCGGCGATGAACACGTCGCCGCCGGTGGCGCCGTAGAGGCAGGTGTTGCCGGCCAGGACGGGCTCGCCCTTGTCGTTGGCCGGGGGGCGGATGACGATGCGCCCGCCGCCCATGGCCTTGCCCACGTAGTCATTGGCCTCGCCCACCAGGTCGATCTCGATGCCGTGGGTGAGGAAGGCGCCCAGGCTCTGGCCGGCCGACCCGTCCAGGTGGACGACGGCCGTGCCGCTCGGCGGCCGCCCGCCCCACTCCAGGGCGATGGCCCCGCCCAGGGCGGCGCCCACCGTGCGGTCGCGATTGGTGATCTTGTAGCTGAGGTCGATCTCGTCGGCGTCCCAGACGGCCCGGAAGGCGTCCTCCTCGAGCTTGTCGCCCAGGACCGAGCGGGGGCGCTGGAGGGGGACGCCGGCCACGAAGCGCCGGGGCGCCGACCGGTCGGGCGGAGCGGTGATCATGGGCGTGAGGTCGACGGTGTCGGCCCGCTCATCACCCGACTTCCGCTGGCGCAGGCACTCCACCCGGCCGATGGCGTCGTCGAGGGTGCGGAAGCCCAGGGTGGCCAGCCCCCTGCGCACCTCGTCGGCCACGAACATGAAGTAGGCGGCGACGCCCTCGGGGGTGCCGGCGAACTTGGCCCGCAGGTTGGGCCGCTGGGTGGCGATGCCGGTGGAACAGGTGTCGCGGTGGCAGGCCCGCAGCATGATGCAGCCCTCGGCGATCATCGCGGCGGTGCCGAAGGAGAACTCGTCGGCGCCGAGCAGGGCGGCCATGAGCACGTCCCGGCCTGTCATGAACCCGCCGTCGACCCGCAGGCGCGCCCGGTCGCGCAGGCCGTTGTCGATGAGGGCGGCCTGGGTGTCCGCCAGGCCCAGCTCCCACGGCATGCCGGCGTGCTTGATCGACGACAGGGGCGAGGCACCCGTGCCGCCGTTGGCGCCCGAGATGTGGACGACGTCGGCCAGGGCCTTCACGACGCCTGCGGCGATGGTGCCGACGCCGTCACCGGCCACCAGCTTCACCGACACGTCGGCGTGGCGGTTCACCTGTTTCAGGTCGAAGATGAGCTGGGCCAGGTCCTCGATGGAGTAGATGTCGTGGTGGGGCGGGGGCGAGATGAGGGTGACGCCCGGTTGGGTGTGGCGCAGGTTGGCGATCTCCTCGCTCACCTTGTGGCCCGGCAGCTGGCCGCCCTCGCCAGGCTTGGAGCCCTGGGCGATCTTGATCTGCAGCTCGTCGGCGTAGGCGCAGTACTCGGGTGTGACGCCGAAGCGGCCCGAGGCAATCTGTTTGATCTTGGAGTTCTTGTCGCCCCTGGCCTGGCCCCGGGTACGGAAGCGGAACTGGGCCTCGCCGCCCTCGCCGCAGTTGGAGCGCCCGCCGATGAGGTTCATGGCTTCGGCCAGGGTCTCGTGGGCCTCGGCCGACAGGGAGCCGTGCGACATGGCCCCGGTCGAGAACCGCGTGGCGATGCTGGTGGCCGGCTCGACCTCCTCGAGTGGCACCGGGTTGGTGGACGGCACGAACTCGAGCAGGTCACGAAGCTCGGTGACCGGCCGCTCGTGCACGAGGGCGCTGAACTGGTCGTAGAGATCGTCCCGCTCCGCCCTGAGGGCCTTTTGGAGCAGGTGGGCGGCGTTCATGTTGTTGAGGGCGGTGACCACGTCGGCGTTGTGCACGTGGTACTCGCCGCCCTTCTTGAGGCTGCGGTAGTAACCGGGGTTGGGCAGGCGGCCCGAGCCGCCGTCGGGCGGCCACGGCGTGGCCGCGTGCAGGTCCACCACGTCGGCCCCGAGGGCGTCCCAGCCGATGCCCCCGCAGGTGGACGGCGTTCCCGTGAAGCACACGTCGACCACGTCGGGCCCGAGACCCACCGTCTCGAAGATCTGGGCACCCCGGTAGGAGTCCACCGTGCAGATGCCCATCTTGGACATGATCTTGAGCACGCCGTCCTCGGACGCGGCATGGAAGCGCTCCTGGGCCTCGGCGCTGAGCAGGTCGGACTCCTCCGACGTGTCGGCCTCGGCCGCCACCGTGAGGAGGGCGAGGCGGGGGCAGATGGCGTCGGCCCCGTACCCGAGCAGGGTGGCCAGGAAATGGACGTCGCGGGCGTCGTCGGCCACCAACACCAGGCTCGCCTTCGACCGCAGCCCGGAGGCGATGAGGCGCTGGTGGAGGGCGCCGGTGACGAGAAGGCTGGGCAGCGGCGCACGGGTGGCAGACACCGCTCCGTTGTCCACGATGAGCAGGGCGGTGCCCGCCCTCACCAGGTCCTCGGCCTGGCGGCAGATGTCGTCCACGCCCTGGCGCAGGCCGGCCGGGCCGGCCGCCACCGGGAAGGTGGCGTCGAGGTGGGCGGCGGCGAAGTCGGTCTGGGCGGGACCGGCCAGCTTGTCGACGGCCGACGGGTACAGGAAGAACGAGTCGAGCTCGATGAGCCGGGCGGCGTCGGCCTGCTCGCTGAGCAGCGGCCGCCGGGGGCCGAGCAGTGTGCGCAGGCTCATCACCAGGCGCTCGCGAAGGTGGTCGATGGGCGGGTTGGTGACCTGGGCGAAGCGCTGGCGCAGGTAGTGGTGGATGGGCCGGGGGCGCCCGGCCAGGTGGGGGAGGGGCGAGTCGTCGCCCATCGAGAAGGTGGGCTCCTTGGCCTCGGTGGCCATTGGCTTGAGCACCATGCGCAGTTCTTCGGTGGAGTAGCCGTGAGCCAGGTGGCGCAGGGTGAGCTCGGCCGCCTCGGGCGGCTCGGCCACCGGGTGCCCGGCGCTCATCTTGCGCAGGCCGTCGGCCGCCCAGCGGGCGTAGGGGGCGCCGGCGGCGAGGCGCTCCTTGCACTCCAGGTCGAGCAGCACACCCCGGCTGGGGTCGACGAACAGCATCTGGCCCGGGCCCAGGCGGCCTCGGCGTACGCCCTCGTGGCCGGACAGGTCCACCGCACCCGCCTCGGAGCAACAAACGACCAGGCCGTCGTCGCAGATGGCGTAACGCAGGGGGCGCAGGCCGTTGCGGTCGAGGGCGGCGCCCACACCGAGCCCGTCGGTGAAGATCAGGCCGGCGGGACCGTCCCACGGCTCCACCAGGCTGGCGTGGTAGCGGTAGAAGCCGCGCACCTCGGGGTCGAGGTCGCGTGCCCCCTCCCAGGCCTCGGGCACCAGCATGGCGACCGCGTGGCGGATGTCCCGGCCGCCCCGCACCAGCAACTCGACGGCCGAGTCGAGCTGGCCCGAGTCGGAGTCGTCGTCGCTCAGAACGGGGTGGAACAGCTCCTCGCTGCCCAGGCCGGCCGCCTCGGTGCCGAGCACGCTGCGGGCCCGCATGCGGTTGACGTTGCCGGCGATGGCGTTGATCTCGCCGTTGTGGCACAGGCTGCGGAAGGGCTGGGCCCGCTCCCACGTGGGCAGCGTGTTGGTGGAGAACCGCTGGTGGAACACGGCGAAGGGAGCTTCGAAGGCCGGGTCGGCCAGGTCGATGTAGAAGCGGCCGAGCAGGTCGGCCGCCACCAGCCCCTTGTACGACACCGTGCGGAACGAGCAGCTGGCCACGTAGGTGCCGGTGGTGGTGGCCTCGATACGCCGGCGCATGCGGAACGCGGCCGCCTCCTGGTGGCGGGCCCCGTTGCCGTTCCCGCTCGTTGCGTCGGGCGTGGTGCCGCCCCGGTACGAGAGGACGGCCTGGACGAAGGTGGGCTGGCTGTCCCGTGCCACCGGGCCCAGCTGGTCGTTGTCGGTGGGCGGTGTCCGCCAGTCCACCACGTCGATGGCCTCGGCGTCGGCCGCCGCCTCCACCGCCCCTTTGGGGTCGTCACCCCGCACGAACAGCACGGCCACGCCGTTGCCCTCGCCGAAGATGGCCGGCGGGATCGGCACGAGGAGGCCCGACCCGTCGGACGTGCGCAGGTCGGCTGCCACCGCCCCCCGGTGGATCACGCAGGCCAGGCCGGACAGGGCGGCCTCGACGATGGCCCGGGAGGACCGTCCGTGCATGTCTGCCGTGAAGCCGATGCCGCAGGCATCGCGTTCGGAGCGCATGGGCTACCTCGATGTTCCAGGGAGCCGCTGGTTGTGGCGGCTCAGGGGTGGATCGGCCGGGCCTTCTCCATTGAAGGTGAGTTGGGGGAGAAGGCGCCGTCGCCGGCACCGCCCCGGATCCTGCTGAACTCGCAGTGTACCGTCAGACGCCCCCTGCTTCCCAGCGATCGGGCGGCCCAGCGGCGGCCCGCCGGGTGGCACGGCATGGAAGCAACCGGGGTTGTCAGTCGCCCGCTGTGCTGCCCGGGGGCCAGGGCTTGGAGCGGCCGGGACGGCGGCGGTTCTCGCCCAATGCCCACGCCCGGCGCCAGCCGGTCGCCTCGGGGCCGGTGAGGACGGGCGTATGGCCGGCGGCGGCCCGGCGGCGTGACTCCCAGAAGCCGTCGCTTCGCTCGTCGGCGAGGACGGCGATGGCCGACTCGATGCGGCTCGCCAGGGCCGCCGCACTCTCGCCCTCGGCCGCCCGCAGGGGCCGCCCGAAGGTGACCTCGGTGTGGGCCGGGCGCACGCCCTTGCCGCCCTTCTTGAGGATGCGGCGGGTGCCGTGCAGGTGCACGGGCACCACCGGCGCCCCGGTGCGTACGGCCAGGTAGGCGGCGCCCGCCCGGTGGCTCTGGCCCCACCCGTCGGGGCTTCGGCCGCCCTCGGGGAAGATCACCAGGCTCCACCCGTCCTCGATGAGCGACACCGCGAGCTTGGTGGACTGGGGGCTCACCTTGGTGCGCTCGATCGGGATGGCGTTGATGGTGAGCGCCCACAGCCCCCCCTTCCACCGCTTGTCGAAGAAGTAGTCGGCGCCGGCGGCCACCGCGGTTCGGTGGCGGAAACGTCCGGGGAGCGAGGTCAGCACCAGCGGTGTGTCCACGTGGCTGGAGTGGTTGGCGGCGAAGATGGCCGGGGCCGGCAGGGCCTCGATCCGGTCGAGCCCATCCACGTCCGGCGCCGCCAGCCCCTTGATCAGCGGCCGCGTCACCCCGTCGAGCCACAGGGCCCGGGCCAGCCGGGCCGGGTACTTGCGGGCCCACGCCGTGTCGTAGTTCACGCCCGTGTCGCGCACCACCGGCGGCCGGGGCACGCCGGTGGGCCACGTCGGCGCCCCCATGGGGAACCGGGCCCGCGGCAGGGGCATCCTCACGGACGACACCTGACGGCTTTCGAGTAAATAAGGTGTCGATTCCGCACCCTATTTACTCGAAAGCAGGCAGTCCGGATCATTTGACGTCCGCGATCAGTAGCGGCGGGGCGTGGAGGTGGGTGAGGGACGGGGAGGGGCCGACGACGTCGCCCGCCATCTCGAGGGCGTCCGAGAGGGTGGACGCCGGCTTGAAGCCGAGGCGGCGGACCGACTTGGGGTCGCCGCCCACGATGATCACACCGCCCAGGTGCTGCAGTGCATGCGCGCACCAGTACCACATGTAGAAGGGATGGACGCCGTGGTAGGCGTGGCTCGTCCGGTACAGGTGGATGTACCAGGGGTCGGTGGCGAACGACTCCTCGAACTTGGACTCGATCTCCAGGAGGTCGGTGGTCTGGGCCAGCACCTGGTCGAAGAAGTCGATGTAGCTGGGGTGGTGGACCGGGTGGAACGCCCTGGGGGTGGGGTGGTGCATTATCACCACGCCGCCCTCCCGCACGAGGGGCTTTCCCCGGTACAGGTTGAAGAAGTAGCCGAGGCCGAGGCAGGCCACCAGGATCGGGTTCATCACCGAGTTCACGTTGTAGGGGCAGATGTAGGGCAGCCCCATGGTGAGGATGTCGGTCTGGCCCTGGACCTCCACCAGCTGCTGGCGGTGGACGTTGGCGGTGGTGACCTCGTGCACCGCCTCCACCTCGCCCGCCTGCACGCTGGTCATCTGGTGGGGCGACTTGATGCCCTGGAAGATGGCCGTGCGCAGCCGTGCCGGTGTGCGGTCGAGCGACCTGCTCACCGCCATGTAGGAGGCGCGATCGCGAGCCGTCCACTCCCACTCCCGCTTCATCAAGAAGCCGAACTGGTCGGGGAACGTGTCGGTGTTCATGGTGGTCTCGATCTGGAAGATCTTGATCCCCTGGGCGGCGATGTGGCGGCCCATGCGCCAATTGCTGGTGTGCAGCTCGGAGTGCTTGTGGTCCATCAGCGAGCGGCTGTGCTGGAGGGTGCGCACGTTGTGGTGGTGCTTGAGCGAGCGGTACGACGCCAGGCCGGTGGCCACGCTCTTGTGGCCGCCGTCCATGGCCACCAGGTTGATGTTGACGTAGACGATGAGGTCGCTTGTTGCGGCCCGCTTGGAGATCTCCACGTCCTCGCCGTGGTCGGTCGTACCGAGGTGGAGCATGGAGTCGGGATCTTCGGCGTCGAGCTGGGTGAGCCGCCCCGACGGGGCGAACGAGTCGTACACCCGGTCGCCCAGGGCGTGGCGCAGCTCGGCCTCGGTCATGCGCCGGTGCAGGGCCAGCGCGGCGATGAGCACCACGTCGTCCACGCCCGCCTCGGCCGCCATGTCGAGCACCGCCTCGATCACCCGCTGGCGGATGTCGGGCCGGCGCATGGGGGGCAGCGGCAGCGACACGTCGTCGAAGCAGATGGTGAGCTTCATTCCGCCGCGCAGCAGGGATGGCAGCGGTTGGCTGTCGCCCAGCGGGTTCAGCAGGGCGTGCTGGATGGCGGCGTCGGGGTCGCCCAGCGGGGCCAGCGGCTCGGGTGGGTAGACCACCCGGCTGCCGGTCGGCAGGCGCTCCATTCGAAACTGCTCGCCGTGCCAGAAAAGCGTGGGTGGGGTGGAGCGGTCGACGTCGAGCACGAAGCCGGGTCGGGGCATCTAGGAGGTCCTTCGGGTCTTGGTCGACCGGAGGTCGAAAGCGATCTTGACGGCGCCCCGGCGGCCGGCGGCGCCAGCGTGGTCGATGGCCTCCCGCCAGCGCTCGAGTGGGTAGAGGGCGGACACGAGGCGCTCGAGGCGCGCCTCGGCCACGAGGTCGAAGGCCGTGGCGAAGGTGGTGTGGCGGTACGCGTAGGAGCCGACCAGGCGGACCTCGCGCTGCCACAGCGGGGTGAGGTCGACCCGGACACTGCCCGGCATGCCCACCAGCACGATCGTGCCCTTGGCGCCGACGATGGCCAGCGCCTGCTCCAGCGAGGCGGCCGAGCCCACGCAGTCGACGACGACGTCGGCGCCCCCGGACAGGCGCCCGCCGACGGCCAGCGATCGGGTCTGGCGGCGCACCGCACGGGCCATCTCGCCGGGCGCCACCACCACGTCGGCGCCCAGGTCGGCGGCCAGCCGGCGCTGCACGTCGTGCTTGGCGCCGGCGATGATGGTCCCGGGCAGCGCCAGGCGGCGCAGCGCGGCGATGGTGCACAGGCCCAGGGTGCCGGCCCCGAGGACGGCTACCACCGACCCCTCGGAGATGGTGCCGGTTTCGATCGAGGACGACACGGCGTGGGTAGCGCAGGCGGTGGGCTCCACCATCACGGCCGCCTCGTCACTCAGTCCCTCGGGCACCGGGTGCAACTGGCTCTCGTGGGCCACCAGCCCGTGCGACCAGCCGCCACCGGTGTCGGTGCAGTACCCGGTCTGCAGGCCGGGCTCGAGGCACCCGAAGGAAATGCGCTCGCAGTTGCCGTTGTCGCCCCGGGCGCAGGCGTCACAGGGCGGGTCGATACCCCGGGCCGCGCAGGCCAGCACCGGCTCCAGTACGACCCGGGTGCCGTCGTCGAGGTCGCCCACCACCTCGTGGCCGGGCACGAACGGGAAACTCACGATCGGCTCGAACCACCGGCTGCTGGTGGCGTCGATCGTGGCCAGGTCGGACCCGCAGATGCCGGCCAGTCGTGGCCGCAACCGGTGCCACCCGGGGCCGGGGAGCGCGGGCTCGTCGACGTCGGCCAGCCGCAGCGGCCCCACCCGGTTGGCCGCCCCACCGAGGGCCCCCACCACCCGGGCCGCCGCGAACTTCGGCACCGACCGCTCGTACAGGAGCGCCTTCACGCGCCGACCGACCCGTCTTTCGAGTAAATAGGGTGTCGATTCGACACCCTATTTACTCCGGACCGAGGGTTGCGGCTGCCTCGGGGGACGTGGAGGAGCGGGCCGATCGGCAGGAGGGGGCGGGGGGCGCCGGGGGCCTTGGCCCACTGCTCGACATGCCAGCCCCGCTTGCGGGCGATGGTGGCCAGCTTGGCCTCCGGGTTGACGGCCACGGGGTGGCCCACCGCTTCCAGCATGGGGAGGTCGGAGGCCGAGTCGGCGTAGGCCACCGACTCGGTCAGCGACAGGCCCTCGGCCTCGGCGTACCTGGCCATCACCAGGGCCCGGGCCTCGCCGGTGGGTGGGCCCTCGAGGAGCTCGCCGGTGAGGCGGCCGTCGTCGCCGGTGCCCAGCTTGGCGCATACGACGTGGTCGAACAGGGGGCGCAGGGGCTCGATGGCGAAGTCGAGGGCGCCGGTGATGAGCAGTGTGCGGTGGCCCAGCCTCCTGTGCTCTCGCACCCGGCGGATACCGGCCGGGAAGGCCTTGCGCAGGATCAGGTCGGAGAACATCTCCCAGGCGTCGTCGCCCACCTGGGCCCGGGGCGCACCCTCGTAGCGGCGGTAGAAATGGCGCAGGAAGTCACCCCGGTCACGCCGGTCGAGCGCCAGCAGGGTCGGCGCCTCACGAAGCGTCCGGAGGACGAAGCGCACCCGCTCGTCGGCCGGGAGGTGGCGGGTGGCCAGCCACGAGTAGCTCTCGACCACGTTGGAGGCGATGAGGGTGTTCTCCAGGTCGAACGCGGCGATGTGGCGGTCGGGCGACAGCACGGCCCGTCGGCCCCTGTCTTCCCTGGACGCGCTCTTTCGCTTCCCGGGCGTGGTGCGCACCCGGGCCTGGGCCACGATCGACGGCAGGTGCACCTCCTGCACGAAGTAGGCCCAGTCGATGACGACGGGGTCGAAGCCGAAGGTGGCCTTGTCGGCGTCGTCGAGCGACTCGAACAAGTCGAGAAGCCGGTTGACCTGGAACACCGCCTCGGTCTCGGCGTAGGCGCCGTAGAGCTCCACGTAGCCGAGGGCCCGCTCGGCCAGCGTGCGCTTCTCCTCCAGGCGCGACGACAACTCGGCCTGCCTGCCGCGGATGGGGAGGGTGGTGATGGCCTTCTCGGCGGCCGACAGGACCTTGGTGGCGCGCTGGAGCTGGCGCTGCACCCGCCCCCGGCCGGGGAACGACCACTCGGGCACGACGATGGGCTGGCCGTCGGCGTCGTAGAGCGGGTTCTCCTCGAACCAGGTCTGCACCAGCTTCACCAGGCGCCGGTAGCGCAGCGGGTTGCGCTGGCCCGAGGCGACCTGCACCACGTCCGGGCCGCCGGCCAGTGGCCCGCGGGCGGCCACAGCGATGATGGCGGCCACCACCATGTCGACAGGGATGACGTCGACCACGCCCTCGGGGATGCCGGGGAACTGCTTGAGCAGCCCCCGCCCGTAGCTGATGATCACCGGCTCGGCCATGCGGAAGCCCCGGATCCAGCCGGGCCTGGGTTCGGCCAGGGCCGACTCGATGATCGACGGCCGCACGATCGACACCGCCACGTCGTCCCGGTTGGCCAGCAGGGCCCGCTCGCCGAGGGCCTTGGTGTAGGCGTACGCGTCGGGCCAGCCGAGCGAGTGGGCGCGGGACTTGCCCGCTTGGATCATGTGCTCGCGGACCGACTCGGTGCGCAGTTTCTCCAGCTTGTCGGCCAGCAGGGGAGCGCCGGCCGCGCCAAGCTCGGCTCGAGCCTTCTTGGCGAACTCGGTGAGGCGCTCGGGTCGGCGGCTCTCGGCGTCGGCGTCGGCGCGGGCCTTGCGGGCGGCAGCCACCTCCGCCTTCCAGTCCACGTCGATGGCGAAGGGGGTGTCGGGGAGGAGCGCCTCGGGCGACTCACCCCTGCGGGTGCCGGCCACGTAGGCGGTGGAGACCGCCACCAGGTGGGGGTTGCCGGGGGCGCCACGGAGGATCTCGGCGACCCGGCTGCCGCCCAGGAGGTTGACCTCCACGGCGGCGTCGAGCGGCGAGTCGAAGCTCACCGACGCGGCCGAGTGGACGACGGTGTCGCACGACTGGAGGGTGGCCCGGTCGGCGTCGTTCAGGCCGAGGCCGTCGACCGACACGTCGCCTGCCACGACCTTGAGGCGGCGTTCGATCTCGGTGTCGAAGGTCTTGCCCAACTCCGCGCGCAGGCGGTCGAAGCAGTCGTTGCGCACGATCTCGCGCCGCACCCTCTCGGCCGCCGACGTCCGCTTGCCGGCCCGCACCACCACCACGACTTCGCAGCCGGGGACGGCCCGCAGCAGGCGCTCGACCAGGGCGGTGCCCAAGAAGCCGGTGGCCCCGGTGACACCGATGCGCTTGCCCTCCAGGTCGGCGGTGATCATGGTGGCCCTGTCTACCAGTTGGTAGACGAGCTTGCCCAGCCGGCTCTACCATCCGGCAGATGGCGACCACCACGACCTCGAGCACGGGCGAGCGGGTGCTGCTCGCCGCCGTCGAGTCGTTCGGCACCAGGGGCTACGAGGCCACGTCGCTCGACGCCCTGGCCAAAGGCCTGGGGCTGCGCAAGCAGACCATCCTCTACTGGTACCCGTCCAAGGACGCGCTGCTGGAAGCGGTGATCGACCGCACGGCGGCCGATCTGGGGGCGACCCTCGAGCGGGCCCTGTCGGGTGCCGGCCAGGGCTGGGTGCGGGTGGAGGCCATCGTGAAGTCGGTGTTCCGGGTGTCGGTGCGCCGGCCCGAGCTGCTGGGGGTGGTGCGGGAGGCCAGTCGCCTCGGCCCCCCCGCCGCCACCCGCCTGCTGGCCGCCATCGAGCCCCTCATGGCCCGGGCCACCGGGTTCCTGCGCGGCGAGATGGAGGCCGGCCACATGCGGGCCCAGGACCCCCGCATGGTGTTGTTGGCGGCGTACTCGGCGGTGCTGGGGATGGCCACCGAAGTCGAGGTGCTCCGCGCCCTGGGTTTCCAGCCCACCGCCCGCGACCTCGTCCGCCGCCGCGACCAGCTTCTCCAGTTCCTCCGCTCCGCCCTCGGCGTCGTTCCGCAATCGGAAGCGGAGCTTCCTCGGCGACGGTGACAAAGCTGCGGCCCGGAGCCGAAGGCTCCTAGCCGACGATGAGCCAGGTTCCGAGGAAGGCGACGACTGTGGTGTTGAGCCGGCTGGTGAGGCCGGCCAGGTCGATGAGGTCGTTGCGCCACAGGCCCGCCTGCACCGACTCGAGGGTCACCCCGCCCTGCTGGCGGGCGACGTCGATGGCCAGCTCGGCGGCGGCGTAGGACACGAGGGCCCGGTACGACAGCGACGACGTGGTCGCCCGGAAGCGGGCGGCGCCCGGGGCGGCCGAGGTTGGCCATGGCAGGCCCAGCACGGTGCGGGCGCCCAGGGCCTCGGGCATGGCCTGGAGTCCGGCGTAGGCGGCGGAGGGGGCCAGCACGATGCCGAAGGCCGGGTGCCACGCACTGCGGAAGGCGGCGCGCATGCACTTGGCTGCCAGGTCAGGGCTCCCGGCCACCGCCATGGCCACGGCGCCGGACCGGGCCAGCGACGTGACCTCGGGCCCGCAGGTTCCGGACTCCTGGGCGGTGACCGTCGTGGTGGGGGTCTTGGTGGCCAGACCGGCGCCGAGCGTGGCGTCGGGGCCCGAGCCCACGATCACGCCCACCGGCCCGGTGATGCCCTGGTGGCGGAGCAGCACGCCGAGTTGGACGCCGGCCGCCCGGGCCGGCGACTCAGCAGGGATCACGTTGTCTCCGGCGATGGAGGGGTCGGCGGGAAGCAGCCACGGTGTGCCCTCGGGAGCGTCGGCGCCGAAGCCGCCCACGAACACCGTCACCCGCTTGGCCAGAGCGGCCACGGCAGCGGCGTCTTCGGCGGCCGCTACTTCCAGCTGG
>Ga0307504_10000179_pt1 | contig 13011 bp, 10 predicted proteins | sample 19_S_MG_FD_194516 | JGI IMG/M metagenome (GOLD analysis project Ga0307504, IMG submission 194516) | Soil microbial communities from Populus trichocarpa stands in riparian zone in the Pacific Northwest, United States - 19_S | ecosystem: Environmental > Terrestrial > Soil > Riparian zone > Trees... | reverse complement strand
ACCGCCGTGCGGCCGCTGACGCTGTCGCCGGACGAGCGGTTCGTGTACTTCCAGGTCTCGTTCTTCCACGGCTTCATCAAGATGAACCTCCACACCGGCAAGGTGAAGAAGTTCGTACGGCTGCCCACGCTGACGACCGAGCCGCGGCAGAACTACGTCCTCGACTCCGCGCACCACGGCATCGCGATGAACCCGGAGGGCACCAAGATCTGTGTCGCGGGGACCATGGACGACTACGCGACGGTGGTCGACGCGAAGACCTACCAGCACGGTCGGCTGATCAAGCGGGACGGCGGCAAGCCCTACTGGGTGACCCAGAGCCGCGACGGCCGGTACTGCTACATCTCCTGGAGCGGCATCGACAAGGTCTCCCGGATCTCCTACCGGACCGAGCGGGTCGTCAGCACCACCAAGGTCGGCGACCACCCGCAGCGGGTCCGCAACGCCTTCGTCGCCTCCGACCTCGTCGCCGGGCTGCCGAACTACCAGCCGGCCGCCGACGTCCAGGCCTTCCCGCCGGTGCCGTGAGTCGTCGACCCGTGGACCCTGGACTCGGTGAGGTCTAGGGTGAATCGCGAGCTGCTCGGGCACTCCCGACCCAAGGAGCAGACATGCTGAACGACAGCGCGGTCACCGCCAACATCCCCGCTTCCGACCTCGGTCGTGCCAAGGCCTTCTACGCCGACAAGCTCGGCCTGGAGCCGACGCAGGAGGGGCCCGCCGGTGTGGTCTACAAGACCTCCGGCGGCACCACGTTCTTCGTCTACGAGACCGACTACGCCGGCCAGGCGGGGCACACGATCGCCCAGTTCCACGTGGGAGACGTCGCGCACGAGGTCGAGGAGCTCAAGGGTCGTGGGGTGAGCTTCGAGCACTACGACCTGCCCGGCACCTCCTGGGACGGCGACGTCGCCTCGATGGAGGGGATGGGAAGTGCCGCGTGGTTCACCGACAGCGAGGGCAACATCCTCTGCATCGACGACCTCGCCCTCAGCTGACGCCTGTCGCCTGGCCTCACGTCGGGGAGCGCCCGGCGGCGTGCGCACCGGCCCGGCGGCCGAAGAACGAGCCCTCACCGAGCTGGGTGCCCGAGCAGTAGCCCTTGCCGTCCTGAGCGATGTTCGACGCGCAGGCCCCGGCGGCGTACAGGCCGTCGATCACCGACCCGTCGGGTCGCTGCGCCTGGCCGTCGACGGTGACCCGGATGCCGCCGAGGGTGAAGCCGGCGTACACCGCCTTGCCGAGCGTGAGGTCGTAAGCCCCCCAGGGGCCGGTGTCCTGTGCTGCCAGCCAGTCCGGGTGCTTGCCGAAGTCGGGGTCCTCCCCGCGGGCCGCGTGCTCGTTGTAGCGACCGAGGGTCCTCTCGAGCGAGCCGGTCGGCAGCGACAGACCCTCCTCCATCTCCGCGATCGTCTCCCAGCCGTCGATGAACGGAGCGAGCGGCATCGACGGATGCTCGATGTGCGCGCTGTCGACGATGAGGTACGCCGCCCGGTCCGGCTGGTCCATGACGAACCCGCTGGTCCGCGCGTGGTAGCTGTCCTCGGCGACGAACCGCTCGCCGAGGCGGTTGACGACCACGCCGGTCACCAGCACCGACGGCGGGTAGAACGGCGCGGTGATGAACGCCTGGTCCATGTGCTTGAGCTCGGCCCCGACGGAGGCGCCGAGCCGGATGCCCAGCCCGTCGTCGTACGTCGACCCGAGCGTGAACAGCTTCGAACCCAGGACCGGCGTGTGCTCGGCGACCATGTCGGGGTTCATGACGAAGCCGCCGGCGGCGAGGACGACCGCTCGCGCGGCGACGGCTCCCGTCTCGGCGAACGACCTCCAGGCCACCCCGACCACGCGGTCCTCGACGACCAGCAGGTTGGTCGCGCCGGTCTCGTAGCGGACCTCGACCCCGGCCTCCTCGAGGCGCTCGCGGAGCAGGTCCATGACCAGCTTCGTCCCCTCGGTGTCGCCGGGCACCGGCACCTTGTGGCCGCGCGGGGCCGGGACGGCCTGGTCGCGGAACGGGAAGACCTTCTCGTTGCCGGTGTACATCAGGCCCTGCGTGCCCGGCTGGATGACCGCCTTCTCCGGGTAGAAGGAGCGCTCGAACTCGAAGCCGAGCGACTCCAGCCAGTCCAGGTGCGCGGCCGAGCCCTCGCAGTAGGCACGGATCTTGTCCGGTTCGGGGTCGAGCGAGGTGGCCAGCAGGTACTTCTCCATCTCCTCGGCGGAGTCCGGCTGCCCGGTCGCCCGCTGCACCGCCGTCCCGCCGCCGAGGTAGAAATGACCGCCGCTCATCGACGACGTCCCCCCGTGGACCGCCGCCCGCTCGAGCACCAGCACGCGGGCGCCGGCCCGAGCCGCCTCGAGCGCCGCGCAGCCGCCCGCGATCCCGAAGCCGACGACCACGACGTCGTACGACTCGTCGGGGGTCGCTCCCGTGAGCGCCTCGGGGAGGGTGGTGCCACTCATGGGCCAAGACTAGAACACGTTTCAGTTCCCGCACCGCCGTGGACCAGTCGATAGGCTGAGCACCCCGCCCCCACGACGAGAGGCGAGCGTGACCTTCGACGTCCACCAGCTCGACACGTTCTTGCTGGTCGGCAGCGCCGTCACCCTCCTCGCGATCTTCGCGGTGCGGCTCTCCTCGCGCTCGGGTCTTCCGACGCTCCTCGTCTACCTGTTGATCGGCGTCCTCCTGGGCGAGAGCGGCGCCGGCATCGGCTTCGACAACGCCGAGCTCGCGCACTCGCTCGGCTTCCTCGCCCTCGTCCTGATCCTCGCCGAGGGCGGTCTGACCACCTCCTGGGCCGAGGTGCGCCCGGCCATGCGACTCGGCGCGTCGCTGGCCACGATCGGGGTCGCCGTCTCGATCCTTACGGTCGCGGTCGCCTGTCACTTCCTGCTCAGCCTGCCCTGGGAGATCGCGGTCCTCCTCGGTGCGGTCACCTCGCCCACCGACGCCGCGGCCGTCTTCTCCGTCCTTCGGGTCGTGCCGCTGCCTCGTCGGCTGACGGGGCCGTTGGAGGCTGAGTCCGGCCTCAACGATGCCCCGACCGTCGTGGTCGTCACCCTGATCTCGACCGGGGCCAGCGCCCACCACGGGCTCCTCGGCGCCGCCGGCATCGTCGCCTACGAGCTCGCCGGTGGTGTCGTCGTCGGCCTGCTCGTGGGCTTCGGAGGCGCGTGGGCGATGCGGCGCGCCGCCCTGCCGAGCAGCGGCCTCTACCCGGTCGCCGTCCTCTGCCTGACGATGGTCGGGTACGGCGGCGCAGCGAGCCTGCACGCCTCCGGCTTCGCCGCCGTGTACGTCGCCGCGCTGGTCCTCGGCAACTCCGAGCTGCCGCACCGCGTCGCGACCCGGTCGTTCGCAGAGGGGGTCGCGTGGCTGGCGCAGATCGGTCTGTTCGTCATGCTCGGACTGCTGCTCTCGCCGGGCCGCATCACCCTCCACACCGTGGGGCTGGCGATCGCGGCCGGGCTGGTCCTCACCGTCGTCGCCCGTCCCCTCTCGGTGCTGATCAGCTCCGTCGTCTCCCCACTGCCCGTGCGCGACCTGGCGTTCCTGTCCTGGGCCGGGTTGCGCGGCGCGGTGCCGATCGTCCTCACCACCATCCCGCTCGCCGAGGGGGTCAAGGGCTCGGGCCGCCTCTTCGACCTGGTCTTCGTCATGGTGGTGATCTACACGCTGCTCACCGGCCCGACGCTGCCCCTGGTCGCCCGTTGGCTCAAGGTCGTGCGCCGCTCGGAGCCGCGTGGCCTGGACGTCGAGGCCGCGCCCCTCGACCGCGTCGCCGCGGACCTGCTCCAGGTCGCGATCAGCCCGGTGTCGAGGATGCACGGCGTGGAGGTGGGGGAGCTGCGGCTCCCGGTCGGCGCCTCGCTCAGCCTCATCATCCGCGAGGGAACGATCATCGTCCCCGAGCGGCGTACGGTGCTCCGGCACGGGGACGACCTGCTCGTCGTGACGCCCCGGAAGGTGCGGGAGCAGACCGAGCAGCGGCTGCGCGCGGTCTCGGCCGGCGGGCGCCTGGCGAAGTGGTTGGGGCCGGGCGAGGCCCCGAGCGACTACTGAATCGGCGGGGCGCAGATCGTCGCGGACGCGGTGGCCTTGAGCCCCTTCTTGCCCTTGCTCAGCCGGTGGAACCCGTCGCCGACGACGACCACCAGGCCGGGGTACTTCCCGCCACGGTCGTCGACCTTGGTGCCGGGACCGAACCAGCTCTTCAGCAGCTGGGTGTCCGGCCCGTCGGGGTGCTGGGACCAGATCTGGGCAGTGGCGACCTTGGTCCCCTTGGGTGCGTTGGTGGTCACGCCGCTGGAGAAGCCGGCGGCCTGGAGCTGCTTGAGGACCGACCCGGCGAGGCCGTTGCGCTCGCCCGCGTTGAGCACGTTCACCAGCACGTCCTGGGGGAAGACCTTGTCTCCCTTCGCGACCGTGCGCTCCACGCACGGCGGGGGTTCGACCTTGCCCGGGAACGGCTTGGTCACCTGCGACCACCCCCACATCGCGCTGAGCAGGACCAGCCCGGCCAGCGCGAGCAGGGTCACGAGCGTGCGGGTGCGGGCGACCATCAGCCCTCCATCGTGTGGACGCGGGCGTGCAGGACCAGACGCTGCTGGAGGGCGGCGCGCAGCGCGCGGTGCAGACCGTCCTCGAGGTAGTAGTCGCCCTTCCACTCGACCACGTGGGCGAACAGGTCGCCGTAGAAGGTCGAGTCCTCGTCCAGGAGCGTGGCCAGCTGGAGCGTGTCCTTGGTGGTCACGAGCGAGTCGAGTCGAAGCTGGCGCGGGGGTACGGCGGCCCAGTCGCGCGCCCGGAGCCCGTGGTCCGGATAGGGCCGACCGTCGCCCACCCGCTTGAAGATCACGCCGCGACTCTATACATCGTGCGCGGATACGCTGCGTGGTCATGAGCGAGAGTCCCGCACCCGAGCAGCCCGCCGGCACCCCCGAGGACCCGATCGCCGCGGCGGTCGCCCCCGGGTACCAGTTCGAGGGAAAGGCCCTCGAGCTCGGCGGCCTGATGCTGGATGCCGAACGGCTGTCCGACGTCCACATCCGGATCCCGCTGGGCATGCTGAACCGCCACGGCCTGGTCGCCGGTGCCACCGGTACCGGCAAGACCAAGACCCTCCAGCTGCTGGCCGAGCAGCTCAGCGCCAACGGCGTCCCCGTCTTCGCGGCCGACATCAAGGGCGACCTCTCGGGGCTGTCCGTCCCGGGTGCGCCCGGCGACAAGATCACCGCGCGCGCCGCGTCGGTGGGCCAGACCTGGCAGGCGACCGGGTTCCCGGTGGAGTTCTACGCGCTCGGCGGCCAGGGCACCGGCATCCCGCTGCGGGTGACGATGACGTCCTTCGGGCCGACCCTGCTGAGCAAGGTGCTGGGGCTCAACGACACCCAGGAGTCGAGCCTGGGCCTGATCTTCCACTACGCCGACAAGGCCGGTCTGCCGCTGCTCGACCTGGCCGACCTGCGCGCCGTGGTCGGGTTCCTCACCAGCGACGAGGGCAAGGCGGACCTCAAGTCGCTCGGCGGGCTCTCCAGCGCCACTGCCGGCGTCATCCTCCGCGAGCTGATCGGGTTCGAGGACCAGGGCGCCGACGCGTTCTTCGGTGAGCCGGAGTTCGAGTCCTCCGACTTCCTGCAGACCACGGCCGACGGCAAGGGTCTGATCAGCCTGGTCGAGCTGCCCAACCTGGCGGACCGGCCGGCCATCTTCTCGACGTTCCTCATGTGGCTGCTCGCCGACCTCTTCCACGACCTTCCCGAGGTCGGCGACGTCGACCAGCCCAAGCTGGTGTTCTTCTTCGACGAGGCCCACCTGCTCTTCCACGACGCCTCGGCCGCCTTCCTCGACCAGATCGCCCAGACGGTGCGGCTGATCCGGTCCAAGGGCGTCGGCGTCTTCTTCGTGACCCAGTCGCCGACCGACGTGCCCGCGGACGTGCTCGCACAGCTCGGCTCGCGCGTCCAGCACCAGCTCCGAGCGGCCACGCCCAACGACGCGAAGGCGCTCAAGCAGACGGTCAACACCTACCCGACCTCGGCGTACGACGACCTCGCGCAGGTGATCCTCAGCCTGGGCATCGGTGAGGCGATCGTGACCGTGATGAACGAGCGCGGCGCCCCGACCCCGGTGGCGTGGACCCGGCTCCGGGCACCGGAGTCCCTCATGGCCGCCGCGGACCCCGCTGCCATGCAGGCCACGGTCGACGCCAGCCCGCGGAAGGCCAAGTACGCCCAGGCCATCAACCGCGAGTCGGCCCGCGAGAAGCTCGCCGCCAAGCTCGAGGCCGGCGCGCAGAAGGCCGAGGACGAGCCGAAGGCCAAGGCGCCGGCCAAGAAGTCGGCACCCCGCGAGAAGAAGAAGGAGGAGAGCATGGTGACCCAGGTCGTCCGGTCCTCCGCCTTCAAGGACTTCATGCGCACCGCGGCCCGCGAGGTCGCCCGCGGCATGTTCAACACCGCACGGAGATGACCACCGACCGGGGCGACCTCGAGGCGCTGAAGTACCGCTACCTCCGCGCGCTCGACACGAAGCAGTGGGACGAGTTCGAGTCCTGCTTCGTGCCGGACGCGACCGGCGACTACGACGGCCTGGAGTTCGCCGACCGCGCCGAGCTGGTCACCTACATGCGCGAGAACCTCGGGGACGAGATGGTCACGATGCACCACGTCCACCACCCGGAGATCACCGTCGACGGCGACTCGGCGCGGATGCGCTGGTACCTCCACGACAAGGTGATCGTGGCCTCGCTCGGCTTCCTGCTCGAGGGCGCAGCCTTCTACGACGACCGGTGCGTCCGGACGCCGCAGGGATGGCGGTTCAGCCACACCGGCTACCGGCGCACGTACGAGACGACCATGGACCTCGCCGACGTCCCGTCCTTCCGCGTCAAGACCAAGGGGCCGGACCTCCCCGCCCAGGACCCCAAACCCTCAGAGTGACGGCTCGAGCCAGGCCATCTGCACGGTCTCGACGCCGCGCTCGCGCGAGACGTAGCGCCCCCGGCCCGGCGGCGCCTGCTGCGGCTTGAGGTTGCCGAGCAGCGGGCCCTCGTCCGGGTTGCCCGACAGCATGAGTCCCGGCATCGCCAGGTCGCGCATGCTCTGCAGCACCGTCTCGTACATCGCCCGCGACGCGCCGCCCGACCGGCGCGCGACCGTGAGGTGCAGTCCGGTGTCCCGGGCCTGCGCCATCAGCGGCTGGAGCGCGCTGACCGGGTTGCTCTGCGGCGTCGCTACCAGGTCGTAGTCGTCGACCAGCACGAACACCTCGGCGCCGCTCCACCACGAGCGGGTGCGGAGCTGCTCCGGCGTGACGTCCGGGCCCGGGATGCGCTGCTCCAGGTACGCCGCGAGGTCGCGCAGGACGGGCGTCGCCTGGGCGGCGCTGGTCAGGTAGTTGAGCAGGTACTCCTCCGGGACCTCGCCCAGCAGGGACCGGCGGTAGTCGACGACGACGAGCTGCGCCTCCTTCGGGGAGTGGGTCCGCATGATCTCGTGGATCTGCGAGCGCAGAACTGAGCTCTTGCCGGACTGACCGTCGCCGAGGATCAGCAGGTGCGGCTCCTGGGCGGGATCGATGCCGACCGGGGCGAGCTCCTTCTCGTTGACGCCGAGGAGCAGGAGCTCCTTCGGCATCCCGGCCCGCTCGGCCTGCGCCTGCACCTCGGTGAGGGTGATCCGGTCCGGCAGCAGCCGCAGCTTGGGGCCGGTCGGGCCCTGCCACGCCTCCGCGACCCGCGCGACCAGCTGGTCGACGCCGTCACCGACGGTCACCGGGTCGGCGTGGCCGTCGACCCGGGGAAGTGCCCCGAGGAAGTGCAGCTTGCCGGCGACCAGGCCTCGACCCGACCGCCCCTGGGGCACGAGGGCCGCGAGCTTGCGGTCGACCTCGGAGTCCATCGGGTCACCGAGCTTGAGCTCCAGCCGGGTGCCGAACACGTCGCGCATCGCGGCGCGGAAGTCGGCCCAGCGACCGGCGGCCGAGACCAGGTGCAGACCGAACGTGAGGCCGCGGGCCGCGAGCTGCTGGATCTCCAGCTCGATGTCGTCGAACTCGGCCCGGAGCGTCGACCAGCCGTCGACGACCAGGAACACGTCGCCGTACCCGTCGTCGGCCCGTCCGGCACCGCGCCGTGACCGATAGGTCTCGATCGAGTCGATGCCCTGCTCGCGGAAGTACGCCTCGCGGCGCTCGACGATGCCGGAGACCTCGGCGAGGATCCGGCGCACCACGTCGGGCTCGGCGCGCGTGCCGACACCCGAGACGTGGGGCAGCCGGGCCAGCGGTGCGAACGTGCCGCCACCGAAGTCGAGCACGAAGAACTGCGACTCCTGCGGCGTCGTGATCAGCGACATCGACGTGACGATCGTCCGCAGCAAGGTGCTCTTGCCGGAGCGCGGACCGCCCACGACGGCCACGTGCCCGGTGGCGCCGCTGAGGTTGACGGTGAGGACGTCGCGGCGCTGCTCGCGCGGCCGGTCGACGGTGCCGAGCGGGATGGTCAATCCACCCTGGCGCCGCCAGCTCGGGGAGACCAGGCCCAGCGCCGGGTCCACCTCCAGGTCGGGCATCAGCTCGTCGAGGGTGTCGGGCACGTCGAGCGGCGGCAGCCAGACCTGGTGCGCGGAGGGGCCGTGGCCGAGCATGTGCTCGACCGCGATGTCGAGCAGCGACTTCTGGTCCGCGTCGTCACCCCGCGCCGGCTCGGGCTCGGGGTGGTCCGGGGCGTTGTCCAGCTTCTGCACGTGCGAGATCGTGAACGGCAGGATGCCCTGCACGTGGCCGCCCTCGTCGCGGCGTACGCGGGACCGACCCGGCGGCGGCCCGGAGACGTACGCCGCCTTGAACCGCACGAGGGTGGTCGGGTCCGGCTTGAGGAAGCCGAGTCCGGGGACGGGGGGCAGCTCGTAGGCGTCCGGGACGCCGAGGACCGTGCGGGACTCGCCGGCGCTGAAGGTGCGGAGGCCGACCCGGTAGGACAGGTGTGACTCGAGCCCGCGCAGCCGGCCCTCCTCGAGCCGCTGCGAGGCGAGCAGCAGGTGCAGGCCGAGGGAGCGGCCGAGCCGGCCGATCGCGACGAAGAGGTCGATGAACTCCGGCTTGGCGGTGAGCATCTCGGAGAACTCGTCGACCACGATGAACAGCGACGGCATCGGCTCGAGGTCCTCACCGGCGGTCCGCGCGCGCTCGTAGTCGCGGATCGAGGCGAAGTTCCCCGCCTCGCGCAGCAGCTCCTGGCGGCGCACCATCTCGCCGGAGAGGGCGTCCTGCATACGGTCGACGAGGGTGAGCTCCTGGGCGAGGTTGGTGATGACCGCCGAGACGTGCGGCACGTCGGTGAGGCCGGCAAAGGTCGCCCCACCCTTGAAGTCGACGAGCACCATGTTGAGCTGCTCGGGCGAGTGGGTGAGGGTCAGGCCGAGCACCAGGGTGCGCAGGAACTCCGACTTGCCGGAGCCGGTCGCTCCGATCACCAGGCCGTGCGGGCCCATGCCCTGCTGGGCGGACTCCTTGATGTCCAGATGCACCAGCGCCCCGCCCTCGCCGAGGCCGATCGGGACGCGCAGCCGGTCGCGCGCAGGTCGTGGCCGCCACGCCGCCGTCGGGTCGAACTGGCGTACGTCGCCCAGCCCGAGCAGGTCCATGAAGTCGGCCGGCCCGGTGATCTCCGAGGACTCCCCGACGTCAGCCGTGACGACGTGCAGCGGCGTCAGCCGGCGGGCGAACGCCTCCGCCGTGGCGAGGTCGCACTGGTCGGCGAAGGCGCGGACGGCCTCCTCACGGGCCCGGATCGCGAACATCGGCCAGCGGCCGCTGGTGGTCGGGGTGTCGACGATCTCCAACCGGAGCCGGGTGGAGTCCGCCACCTCGTCCTCCCAGCGCTCCGGCAGGTCGAGGACGGTCAGACCGTGGAGGCCGTCCGGCGGCACGACGTGGTTGCCCAGGGGCAGCTCGGTGCCGTCGGTGACCAGGAGGATGTGGGGGGTCGCGGGTCGCTCGTCCGCACCGAAACGCGGACGGTCGTTGAGGTCGGCCGGGAGGAGCTGCCCCAGCTCCTCGAGGCTGGTGGCGACCATGCGCATCGGGCCGATCGCGTCGACCTGCTGGGCGCTCTGGGCGTGCGGCAGCCACTTCATCCAGTCCCAGTGCTGGAGGTTCCGCGGATTGGCGAGCACCGCGACGACGAGGTGCTCGGGTGCGTGGAACGCGGTGGCGGAGCAGATGATCGACCGGGCCAGGGACCGGGCCTGGTCCTCCTCGCCGCAGATCTCGACGCGGTCGAAGGCGCGCAGGTCGATGCTGGCCGGCAGGTTCGGCTGGAGCCGGTGCACCACGAGCAGCCGGTGCAGGGCTGAGGCCGCGGCCGGGTCGACCTGGTCGAGCGGCACGCTCTCGGGCGGGATCAGCTCGAGGGCCAGCGGCTGGGAGCACACGCCGTACCGGACGTGCAGGAACTGCTCGTCGCCGACGCCGTGCTCCCACACGCGGCTGCGTTCCTCGGCCAACGACGGGAGCGACGACGGCTCGGGGTGGTGCCACGTCAAGGCTCGCCGCTGCTGGTCGGCGGCGTTGCGGGCGACCTTGCGAACCGTGGCGAGGTAGCGGAGGTACTCGGTCCGGGACCCGGTGACCTGCTGGGCGCGCTGCTTACGCTGCCGGTCGATCTGGACCACGATGAAGCCGAGCGTGGCGAACAGGAACATCCCCGCGGCGATGTAGCTCTTGCCGGCGTTGGCCCCCGGCTGCCCGGCCATGGTGGCGACGAGCACGATCGAGCCGAGGCTGCCGAGCATCGGGATGGCGTTCATCATGACGCCGGCCGCGCCCTCGTTCTCCTCGATGGCCGGCGGTGGCTGCAGCACGAGCTCGCCGTGCGGCATCTCCGGTGCTTCGAGTCGCGTCCCCCGCAACGTCGTGCTCACGCGTCCCCCTGGTCGGTCCGGCGCCCGCTCACCCGACTGGTCGGCGCGCCCGCACGCAGCATAGGACCGATTAGGGTGCGCTCGTGGAGCCCGACAACCTGGCCGTGAGCGTCCACGGTCCGGCGGGGGTCGTGGACCTTCTCGTGCCCCCAGGGGCCCAGGCGGTCGACCTCGCACGCGAGTACGCCGAGCAGTCGGGCCTCGCCTCCATCCCGCTGATCTACTCCCTCGGCGGCGCGGCGATGCGTCCGGACATGGCGCTCGACGTTGCCGGGGTGACCTCCGGTGACATCCTCGTCGCCGCCACGGGTGTCCACCGCGAGTCGCACCGCTCCCGCGACGGCGCGGCGCCGCTGTTGTCGGTCAGCGAGCTGGGGGCCGGAGTCTGGTTCTCCGTCGCGGGCACCGTGGCCGTGCTCGCCGGGTGGTTCGCGGCGCACGCCGCCTCCGACGTCCGGCAGACGGTTGCGGGCGTGCTGTTCCTCGCGGCGTTCGTCGGGATCCTGCCCCTCGGCCACTACGCGTCCCGGCGGGTGCTCGTCGCTCCCGCGTTCGCGGCCGCCGGAGGGCTCGCCCTGACCTGGAGCCCGGTCCCCGAGCGGCTGCCGGTCGTCCTGGGCATCACCGCCCTGGCCGGGGCCGTCGCCGCCTCGGCCGGCCGGGCCCTGGCTCCCGGGCCGGACGAAGGGCTGCGGGTCTGGATGATCGCCGGCGCGGCGACCTTCCTCGTCGCCGGCGGCCTCACCCTCGCCGGTTTCGGGCCGTCCGTCGCGTACGGCGTGCTGGTCCTGCTCGCGGTGCTCTCGGCGCGGTTCGTGCCGATGCTCGCCATCGACGTCCCCGACGACTATCTCCTCGACCTGGAGCGGCTCGCGGTCAACGCCTGGTCCGCACGGGAGCAGCCGACCGGCAAGCGCGGCCGGACCCTCGTGCAGCCGCAGGTGGTCGCCGCGGTCGCGGCGCGTGGTGCCCGGGTGGTCACCGCGTCCTGCCTCGCGATCGCCGTCGTGGTGGCGGTCTGCGGGTGGCTGCTGCTGCGCGACACCGAGGAGACCATCGACCTGGTCGGCGCCAGGTGCGTCGCCTTCTTCGCCGGCGCCGCCGTCCTCCTCGCGGCCCGCAGCTACCGGCACGTGGCCGCGCGCGGGCTGCTGCGCGTCGGGGGCCTCGCCACCTGGGCCGTGCTGGCCCGGGACCTGCTGGTGACCTCCGACCACGACGTGCGCAGCCTCACGATCGCGCTGGTGAGCACTGGCCTCGGCGTCGTGCTCGTGGTCGCCGCGGTCGCCACCGGCCGCGGATGGCGCTCGGTCTGGTGGTCGCGCCGGGCCGAGGTTGCTGAGGGCTTCTGCGCGGCCGCGACCCTGGCCTCGCTGGTCGTCTCCTGCGGGCTCTTCCGCGTCCTGTGGGTAATGGGGAGCTGAGGTTTAGCGAGGGTCGGGGCGGGTAGGACGGTGAGTGACCGAGCGGGGAACTCTCCACTTGGAAATCGCTCAGGAAATCGTCACACGTCTCGAGCGGCGACCGCGCCGTCGGGGAGAGAAGGAGATGGCGCAGATGTCGAACGAGTTCGGACAAGCGCATGGCGCTCTGACCCGTGCCGCAGGCATGGTCATGGACGCGAAGCACGACTTCGACGGCCTCAGCAAGACGCTGGACGGCCAGATCGCGAACCTGCAGGGCAAGTGGGCCGGCGCCGGCGGCTCGGCGTTCTTCCAGCTGCACACCGCCTGGACCGAGAAGCAGAAGGTCATCGTGTCGGCCCTCAACGAGTTCCACGACTCGCTGGTGCGGACCGAGAAGGACAACACGTCGACCGACGACGCGCAGGGCCAGAACTTCAGCAACTTCCAGAACCGCATCGGCTGACCGGTTCGCCGGAGCACAAGGAGCAATGACATGAACCTCGACGGACTGCGCGTCAACCACGCCGGCCTCGACCAGGCCGCCGAAGACCTCTACAGCACGGTCAAGAAGATCGACGACCGGATGAACCGCCTCGAGAGCGAGCTCAAGCCGCTGCACAGCGACTGGACCGGGGAGGCCCAGCAGAGCTACTACACCGCCAAGGCGAAGTGG
>Ga0307504_10000178_pt1 | contig 13028 bp, 11 predicted proteins | sample 19_S_MG_FD_194516 | JGI IMG/M metagenome (GOLD analysis project Ga0307504, IMG submission 194516) | Soil microbial communities from Populus trichocarpa stands in riparian zone in the Pacific Northwest, United States - 19_S | ecosystem: Environmental > Terrestrial > Soil > Riparian zone > Trees... | reverse complement strand
TTGGGGCACCGCCTGTTGGGACACCGCCTGTTGGGACACCGCCTGTTGGGACACCGCCTGTTGGGGCACCGCCTGCCTGGACACCGCCTGCCTACAAGGAATGGATCAGTTCCACGATCCGGGTCAGAGCATCCGGATCGGTGTCCGGCAGGACGCCATGGCCGAGGTTGAAGATATGGCCGGGCGCGCGCCGACCCTCCTCGACGATGCGCCGGACCGCCGCTTCGACAACCGGCCAATCGGCGAGCAGCAGCGCGGGGTCGAGGTTGCCCTGGACGGCGGTCCGACCACCGATCCGCCGGGCGGCCACGTCCAGCGGCGTCCGCCAATCGACCCCGATCACCGACGCGCCGGCGCTTCGCATCAGGTCCAGAATTTCGGCGGTTCCGACGCCGAAGTGAATTCGCGGCAGATCAGGTCCCGCTGCCTGCCGAACGGCATCGAGGACCGTCCGGGAGTGCGGCAGCACAAACTCGGCGTAGTCGGCGGCGGACAGGCTCCCGGCCCACGAGTCGAACAACTGGACAGCCGAGGCACCGGCCCGAATCTGAACGAGCAGAAAAGCGGCCGAGATCTGAGCCAGCCGCGACAGCAGATCGTGCCACACCGCTGGTTCGGAATGCATGAGCGCCTTGGCGCGAGCATGATCCTTGGAGGGGCCGCCCTCGACCAGATAGCTTGCCAGGGTGTATGGCGCGCCGGCAAAGCCGATTAGCGGGGTCTCGCCGAGTTCGGCCACCAGTTGCCGGACCGCCACGCCGATGTCGGCGATGTCGGACTCATCGAGGGCCCGGATCGCTGCCACGCCGGCCCGGGTGCGGATCGGCTCAGCCACCACCGGGCCGGTGCCGGGCACGATTTCGAGGTCCAGGCCGATCGCCATCAGGGGAACCATGATGTCGGAGAAGAAGATGGCCGCGTCCACTCCGTGCCGCCGGACCGGTTGCAGGCTCAGCTCGGTGACCAGGTCTGGCGTCCGACAGGCCTCAAGCATCGAAGTGCTTGTCCGCAGCGCGCGGTACTCGGGCAGGGACCGGCCCGCCTGGCGCATGAACCACACCGGCGGGCGGTCGAGGGCCTCCCCGCGGGCGGCCCGAAGGAGTAGCGAGGCGGATTTGGGCGGTCCGTCCGGGGACTGGGTCGTTGGCATCATCGGGCTCCATGCTGTCACGTCCGGGCCGGAGCGGGCTGCGCCCCGAGAACCTTCGGCGCGCCTCACCCGCGGCGGCTGACACGCGTGCGAAGTTCGTTGGCGCATACTAGGTACTCGGAAGGGATTACCGATGTTGCCCGACACCGGCGTGACCCACGGCACCGCGGCACCACCCGCGGATCCCGATGATGATGCTGTGCCGGGAAGCGCTCCGGAGCCCTTTCGCACCGCGGTGACGACGCTGCTGGGAACCGCGGTTCGCTCGGAGGCCGTGGTCGAGCGAATCCGCTCCCCACAGCGGCTGGCTCGATGGTCGTTCGCGGTTGCGGTGGACGTCGCCGGGCCGGGCGGCGACAGCTCGACCGGCCGGCTCGTCGTGCTCTATGACCCGGACGGGGCCGAGGCCTGGGACGGCGAGATAAGGTTGGTCGCCTACGCGCAGGCGGAGCTTGCCCCCGACATCGCCGGCGATCCATTGCTGCCGGCGGTGGGGTGGAGTTGGCTCACCGAGGCCCTCATGCAGCGAGCCGCCCCGCACACCGCCGCGGGCGGCACCGTGACCCAGACCACGTCGACCCGCTTCGGCGATGTGCATGGCCCGTCGAGCACCACCCAGTTGGAACTACGCGGATCCTGGACGGCGATCGAGCCCGATCTGAAACCCCATCTGCTCGCTTTCGTTGACCTGCTATCGAACGCCGCCGGGCTGCCACCGGAGGGTGTGTCCATATTCGGTGAGCGCTGACCCTGAACCACGGACGCCGGCCGAGGCACCGCCCGTCCTGCTCAGGGCTCCACGGGACGGCACGCCAGAGCCGCTGACTTCAGTCGCCGACTTGCTCGAGGCGTCGGCCGGGCTGGTCGGGGGGACCGGACCGGTCGCCGTCGATGCCGAGCGAGCGTCCGGCTACCGCTATAGCCAGCGCGCCTACCTCGTTCAATTGCGACGCGCCGGCTACGGCACTGTGCTGATAGACCCGATCGCGCTGCCCGACCTGGGGTCGATCGATTCCGCCCTGGCAGATGCCGAATGGATCCTGCACGCGGCAAATCAGGATCTGCCATGCCTGGCGGAGCTGGGAATGCGACCTCGCCGACTGTTCGACACCGAGCTGGTCGGCCGGTTGTTGGGTTCGGAGCGGGTAGCGCTCGCGACGATGGTCCAGCAGCATCTGGGCATCCTGCTGGAGAAGGGCCATTCCTCGGCCGACTGGTCTACCCGGCCGCTACCGCCGGAGTGGCTCGACTATGCGGCCCTGGACGTAGAACTGCTCATCGAACTCCGTAACGTGCTGGTGGTCGAATTGCGCCGTGCCGGCAAGCTGGCCTGGGCCGAACAGGAGTGCCAGGCCATCCTGGATCTCGCCCCTGGCACGCCCCGCTCCGAGCCCTGGCGGCGCACCGCGGGAATCCATGGCATCCGCAACCGCCGTCAACTCGCGATGATCCGGTCCCTTTGGCAGGCACGCGACCAATTGGCCAGCGAACGCGACGTCGCCGTCGGGCGAGTGCTGCCGGACTCTGCCATGGTCGCGGCAGCCAAAGCCAACCCCAGGCGTCCGGCCGACCTGGCGACCCTGCCGGTGTTCAGCGGTTCACGGCAGCGGCGTCAGGCCGGCTACTGGTTTCGGGCTCTGGAGACCGCGCGGGAACTGGCTGACGACGCATTGCCGCCGGTCGCGCAGGTCAATACCGACCCGGAGGCGATGCCGGCAGCATCTCGATGGCGCGATCGGGACCCGGCCGCGGCGGGGCGCCTCGTCGCGTGCAGAGCCGTGGTCGCCGCTGCGGCACAGCATCATCACGTGCTCGCTCAGAATCTGCTCGCGGGCGAGGTGATCCGCCGACTCGCCTGGCGGCCGGTGGTTCCGCTGACCGAGGACGGAGTGCGGGCCAGCCTGGACGCCTTGGGAGCCCGACCTTGGCAGATCGACCTGCTCGCCGCGGACCTCACCCGAGCCCTGCGGACCTCCGACCCCGCCGTCGACTAACGCCGCCGCCGTGGTGGCGCGGCCTCAGGGGCCAAGCGCCAGGGACTGAATGCCGGAAATCCCGAGGTCGAGCAGGGACGCCTGCCCGCTACCCGGCCGGTAGCCGACCACGGCCGCCTCGCTGCCGACGCCGATCACCTCTCCGTTCCACCAGACCGGAGTCAGCGGCGCCGGGATCGGGAAGCCGTCCGGTTCGAATGCCTCTGTAGAAGCCGCTGTGGATGCCGTTGTGGATAAGGTCGTCGATGCTCCGGCCGACGGCGAGGTGGACGACGAACCGGGCGCCGCCGAACCGGAGGTAGACCCGCCGGACGAGCCGGAGGTAGACCCGCCGGACGAGCCGGAGGTAGACCGGCCGGACGGGCCGGTGGTAGACCGGCCGGACGGGCCGGTGGTAGACCTGCCGGACACGCCGGTTGAGCTCGACCCGGTGACGGCGGGGCTGGGCTTGACCGCCGGGGTCGCCAGAGCCAGTACCTCGATCTGATTGGCCGGGACCTCCGTGCCCACATCTGTGACCACCAGCCGGCGCCGGTTGCCGACCTGGGCATAGATCGCCACGGCGGATCCGTCCGGCGAGAACGAGGCGGGCCCGGTGACCACGAAACCGCGAGTCGGGTTGAAGTACCTGGTCCCGGCGACCGTAGAGGGCGTAGGTTGCGGCGATGGGTTCGCGGTGGTCGAGCCGCTGGCCGATGGGCCGACCGTCCGGGTCGAGTTCGCCGTGACGTATCGCAACGGCATGGCAGCGAACTGCCGACGCTCGACATCCCACACCAGAAGGTCGCGGGAACTGGCAGCCAGTGGATGCACCGGACCGAGCCGGCGCAGCGACCCGTCGGGGCGGATCAACACGGCGGCCGCCGACGTCGACTCCAGCGCCACGGCACCATCGAAGATCCGGTTCACCGGTTGCCATACGGTCAGCCCCACGGCGGTGTCGGCCGCCGCCCGCATTTCGGCGGGCAGTGCGCTGATGGGTCCAAGCGCATGCCCGGAGGCATCGTAGCGGCGGATTCCGAAGTCTCTCAGCGCCGGCGGGCCGCTTTCGGCCGGACTGGTGGCCGTCGATCGCGACGACGTTTCGGTTGCCGCCGGGCTCGGCCGGCTCACCAGGCCGGGCGAGGCGAGGGCTGACTCGATCAGCACCGCGGCTCGTCCGGCCACCGCCGGGAGCATCGCATCGGCGTAGCCGAGATCGGTTACCGCGAGCGACTTCGACACCGCATACGCGCGTTGCCGGCCGAGTGCTACCGCCAGCACGATGCTCAGCCCACGGCTGGTCAGCACTTGGGTCGGGATCTCGCCACGGGGCAGCGCAACATGCCGGACCGAAGATCGCTGTCGGTACTCCAGGGTGTCCTTGTAGATCACCAAGGTGGGCGGCAGGTCGGGTGGGGCCAGCGGAGCGCCGCTCACCACCACAGACCTACCGTTGTCCCTGGCCGACGGCTGAGGCTCCCCGTGGATGATCAACGTCACAGCGAGCGCGAACAATGCCGCCACCCCGAAGCCGGGGTGGGCGGTCCAATGCGGCAGTCGGAGGCGCCGTCCAGTCATCCGGCGGGGCGAGTCATCCGACGGAGCGAGCGGAGAAGGCGACCGAGCGGATTTGTGCCGTCGCGTCCGGCAGCGAGATCTCCACTCTCATCCCGCCGCTGGGCTGGGCGGTTGCCTTGATGCTGCCCTCGTGTGCGTCCACGATCGCCCGGACGATCGATAGGCCCAGGCCGGCACCCCGCTGACCGGTCCGGGCCCGGCCACCTCGCCGGAAGGCATCGAAGAGTCCTTCGACCTCCTCCGGTGGCACCGAGGCGCCACTGTTCATCACGATCAGGCGAGCGGTCGGAAAGCCGCGCGGACCGCCGGTTTCGGTGACGATCCTGACCCAGCCGCCCGGAACGTTGTAACGCACCGCATTCTCCACCAGGTTTCCGATCACCCGCTCGAGCAGCCTCGGGTCACCGATGGTTTCGACCGGCTCACCCTCGGCGGTGATGGTGATGGCGCGGGTCGCCGCCTCGGTCTCGGCGGCCGCCACGCCGTTGGGTATCAGTTCGTTGAGAATCACCCGTTCCGATACCTCGAGCCCCTGCCCCTCGCGACCTTGCAGCCGGGCGAGGGCCAGCAGCGCGTCAACCAACCGCTGGGCGCGGTTGGTCGCGTCCCGGACTACCTCCCCCATCCGCCGCAGCTCGTCGGCCGATGCCTGGACGTCGGACATCGTGACATCCAGCTCGGTTTGGATCACCGCAAGCGGTGTTCGGAGCTCGTGGCTGGCGTTGGCCACGAAACGGCGTTGGCTGCTGAATGCGGCGTCGAGCCGGATCAACATGTCGTCGAAGGTGTCGGCCAGCTCGCGGAGTTCGTCGTCCGGGCCGCCGAGGCCGATCCGTTCGCTGAGCGTCTTTGTCGACAGCCGGCGTGCGGTCGCGGTGATCCTGGCGACCGGTCGCAGCGCCTGACGCGCAAGCAGGTAGCCGCCGATGGAGCCGATCACCACGATCACACCGAAATACAGCAGACCGTTGTTGAGCAGGTAGCTGAGCGACTCGTGACGGACCTTCGCCTGCGCCTGGACCGGATCCCAGGAGTACTTCTTGCCGGTGGCGTTGTCGATGACCGTGACCGGCCCGGCGAGGGGTATCAGGTTGGTGCGCGCCAGGGCACGGTCCAGAAGTATGTATGAGGTGAGCAGCAGCGCAGCGCCGATGAGCAGAACCAGTGCGCCGTACAGCAGCGCCATCCTGATCCGAAGCGATGGCTGCACTAACCTCACGACTCGGTCGAACTCCCCCCGGCCTCTTCACTTTCGGTGACCAAGGTCGGGTCGACCCGGTAACCCGAGCCCACTACTGTCTCGATGATAGGCGGTTCGCCCAGCTTGCGCCGAAGTGTCATCATCGTCACCCGCACCGTCGTCGTGAATGGATCGGCATGTTCGTCCCACACCCGATCCAGTAGCTCCTCACTCGATACAACGACGCCGGCGGCCGACAGCAACGTCTCGAGGACGCCGAATTCCTTGCGGGTCAGATCGACGTTGCGACCCGAGCGAATGACGGTTCGTTTGGACGGATCGAGCACCAAATCGCCGGCTTGCAGCACCGGCGGCGCGGCCGGGGTGGCGCGCCGGCCAAGTGCACGCACCCGGGCGACCAGCTCGGCGAACGCGAACGGTTTAGCGAGGTAGTCATCGGCACCGAGGGCGAGGCCCTCGACTCGATCCTCGATGGCCGCGCTCGCGGTCAGCATGATCACCCGGGTCAGTACACCCTCCTCGGTCAACACCCGGCAGATTTCGTCGCCGCTCCTGCCCGGTAGGTCGCGGTCCAGCACGACCACGTCGTATCTGGTGGTGGTTGCCTTGGTATATCCCTCGTCGCCGTCGTAGGCCACATCGACCGCCATGCCCTCACGACGCAGCCCTCGAACTACCGCATCGGCAAGCTGGGTCTCGTCCTCGACCACAAGTACGCGCACGCTCTCTCCGCTCCGTGAAGTGACCCTCGGTGGTGATGGTGACCGAGGAAGATGGGCAACACAATGTCACGACCGCTCAAGCCGTGATGTTCCATGACATCAATCCCGCCCTTTATCGGCGTTGCCGCTCAACTCGGGCGTCCCGTTAGCCACCTCGCTCCGCGGCTCCTGGCGACCGAGTACCGCTGCGGCAAATTCTATGGTGCGCCGGGAGATCCCCCGAGGCGTGAGACCTATTCGTCCGCGCACGTCCGGAACCTTGCCGTGATCAAGGAATTGGACCGGGATGCCCAGTTCACGGGTGGCCACGTCAACGCCCGCCTCGCGCAACCGCTGGGAGATTCGGGAGCCGACACCGTTGACCACGACGCCGTCCTCGACGGTGACGACCACCTGAGCGCCGGCGGCCAGGGTCAGGACCGAATCCGGTACCGGGGTGACCCACCTGGGATCGATCACCCGAACCGAGTACCCGGCCTCGCGAATCCGGCTCGCGGCGTCGATCGCGTCGTGCGCCAGCGCGCCGATCGAGATCAACAGCACATCGATCTCGGCGCCGCTCGACTCGAACAGCACGTCCACTCCCCCGACCGTGCGTAACGCCGGGACATCCTCGCCAAGCGGCGTCTTCGGGTAGCGCAACACCGACGGCGCGTGCTGGATGCAGACGGCCTCGGCCAGGGCCGAGCGCAGGGTCGGTTCGTCGCGCGGCGCCGCGATGTGGATGCCTGGCACGATGCCCAGCATCGCCAGGTCCCACATGCCGTTGTGGCTCGGCCCGTCGTCGCCGGTGATCCCGGACCGGTCCAGCACCACCGTCACCCCCGCATGGTGCAGCGCCACGTCCATCAACAATTGGTCGAAGGCCCGATTCAGGAAGGTGGCGTAGAGCGCGATCACCGGATGCAGCCCGGCGGCCGCCATCCCGGCCGCCGAAGTCAGGGCATGCTGTTCGGCGATGCCCACGTCAAAGGTCCGGTCGGCGAACCGTTCGGCGAAGGGCCCGAGGCCGACCGGGTCCAGCATCGCGGCGGTGATCGCGACGATGTCCTCCCGCTGGGCCCCGAGTGCGACGATCTCGTCGGCGAAGACCCTGGTCCAACTGCGGCCGCCAAGGCTCAACTGCTCGCCGGTCTCAGGGTCGATGACGCCTACCGCGTGCATCTGGTCGGCGACGTGGTTCTCGGCGGGGGCGTAGCCATAGCCCTTGTGTGTCACGCAATGCACGAGCACCGGCCCGCCGTACTGCCGGGCAAGTGAAAAGGCATGCTGCAATGCGGCCAGATCGTGGCCGTCGACCGGTCCGAGATATTTCAGGCCGAGGTCCTCGAACATGCCCTGGGGCGACACAAGATCCTTGATACCTCGCTTGAGGCCATGCAGGGCGTTGTAGAGCGGCCCGCCGACGACCGGGGTTCGCGGCAAGGTGCCCTTCACGCGCCGTAGCACGCGTTCGTAGCCTGGCCTGAGCCGCAGCCCCGCTAAGTGATTGGCCAGGCCGCCGATGGTCGGTGAGTAGGAGCGCCCGTTGTCGTTGACCACGATGACCACCGGACGATCCGAGGCCGCGATGTTGTTCAGCGCCTCCCAGCACATGCCGCCGGTCAGGGCGCCGTCACCTACTACCGCGACCACCGGACGACGGTCGCCTCGCACGTCGAATGCCTTGGCGAAGCCGTCCGCATAGGACAAGGCGGTCGAGGCGTGGGAGTTCTCGATCCAGTCGTGTTCGCTCTCGGACCGGCTCGGGTAGCCGGAAAGCCCGTTGGTCTGCCGCAGGTTGGGGAAGTCGCCGCTGCGTCCGGTGACGATCTTGTGCACGTAACTCTGGTGCCCGGTGTCGAACAGGATCGGTTCAGAGGGTGAGTCGAATACCCGGTGCAGGGCCAGTGTGAGCTCGACCGCGCCGAGGTTAGGCCCGAGGTGACCGCCGGTCTTCGAAACGTTACGCACCAGGAAGTCGCGGATCTCGGTAGCAAGCAAAGCCAGTTCGGCGGAGTTGAGTTGACGAAGGTCGGCCGGACAGCGAACCCGACTCAGGACGGAACTCACAACTCCCCAGCCTAGCCGCATGGCCGAGGTGGGCCGTGCCCGGCGCACGGTCAGCCCAACTATCTGGCCGGGCGCAGGGTCGCGATGCATTCCACGTGATGGGTCATCGGAAAGGCGTCGATCGCGACGAGCTCGGCGAGCCGCCATCCGGCGTCGCAGGCTATCCGGACGTCCCGCGCGAGTGCCGCGGGATCGCAGGCGACATAGCTGACCGTTCGCGGGCGGGCCTGAAGGATCGCGGTCAGCACCTGTCGCCCGGCACCGGTGCGAGGCGGATCGAGCACCACCACATCGACACTCGACATGCTCGCAGCCGCGGCGGTCACCGAGGCCGCGGTGACCGAGGCCACTCGCACGCTCGCCCACGGATGAGCGCTCAGGTTAGCCCGTGCATCCGCCGCGGCGCGCCGGTCGGCTTCCACCGCGGTCAACGCCCCCAGTTGGGTCACCGCGTCGGCCAGCGGCACGCTGAACAGTCCGGCCCCGGCGTAGAGGTCGAGAACGCGGTCTCCGGAGCGCACGTCGGCTCCCGCGAGCACGGCCGAGACAAAGGTCTCGGCGGCGGCCGGGTGGGTCTGCCAGAAACCGCCGGCCCGCACCTCGAAATCGCGGCCGCTCACCCGGTAGGTCATCCGCTCGGGGCCGTCGAGGTGCTCGCTGGTCCGCCGGGTTCGGTTGGACCCGGTGCCGCGGCGGCCCGTTCCGCCTCGGACGGCGGGTGCCTGCCGTTGCCGATGGCCGACCAGAGCGACCCGGGCCTGGTCGTCGACCACGACCTCGACTTCCGCCAGACCTGGCCACTTGCGTCCTAGCGCATCGGCATCCCCCACACCGGGTGCTCCCAATGGGCACCGACCGACCTCGATCACCTCGTGCGAGCGGTGCGCCTTAAGGCCCAGACCGCCATCGGGCGCCACCGCGTAGCGAATCCGCCGTCTCCAACCGAGTCCGGTGGCATCCAAGGCCCGCACCTCGACCTCGACGTCCAGTCCGGCCAAGCGGTTGAGCTGTTCGCCGATCACCGCCGCCTTCAAACGTCGCTGGCCCGCGAGCGAGACGTGCTGAAAGTCGCAGCCACCACAACCGGCTGGGCGGGCGTGTCGGCAGGGCGCCTGGACCCGATCCGGCGCGGCCTGCCAAATCTCGACGGCATCGGCCCGGCAGAACGATCCGCCCCGGTCTTCGGTGATCAGTACGGTCACCCGCTCGCCGGGCAAGGCATGCCGGACGAATATGACCCGGCCATCATGCCGGGCCACGCAGTGGCCACCGTGGGCGATCGGGCCGACCAGCACCTCGAGCCGCCGCCCCAGCCAGTTCTCGCCCGCGGTCGGATGGCTGGCGGACTTGTTCATTTCGGTCAGGGCCGCGGCGCGGACCGGGCCCCCATCCCCCTTTCCATGACTTTCCGTTCCATGACTTACCGTGCACCCGGTATCGGGGGATCGTATCGGTCCGCGCGGTCGGCCCGAAAAATTCTGCGGACAGCGAATGCGATTTTCGTTAAGCTCCTTACGAAAGTCTCGGGGGAGGCAGTATGCGGTGTTCTTCCTGTGGCTCGGTCAATCCGGCCGATGCCGCTTTTTGCGGCTCGTGCGGCAAGGCGATCAGTGCCTGGAGCCGTGCCGCACGACCCGGCAAGGATGCCCCGAATCCTCCGCGCCATTCCGACGGCGCGTCGGACTCGACCCGTTACCTGTGCGCGGCGGTTCAGCTCGACAGTGCTCTCGCCGAGCGGGTCGTCCGCGACATTCTCGACGAGGAATACAAGGCACCGCCATGGTCGCCCGGCGTAGACCTCGTGCAAATCTTGCGCCATGCTCTGGCCGCGCGTGGCCGACAACTTGTGCGAGATCTCCTCCTGGCCGTCCTGCTGATCGTCTTTCTCTACCAGCTGTCCACGCTCAGCCTCGATGTACTGCCGCTCGTGCTGCTACTCGCATGGCTGGTGCTGGTGGTCGAGAAGCTGGTTACCACCTATGGGGTGGTGGCTCGCAAACTTGGCCCCGATCGGGCCGACTCGACGTTGCCCTCCCCGAGGGCGAACGCCCGGGCCGAACAGCGGATGGCCGAGATCGCGACGGTGGCCGACGGAAACGTCATTGTCTACGGTTCGTACAGGCCCTTTATCGGCAGCGGGTTTCCGCTGGATGCGTGGTCCTTCGCGCTCGACACCGACCGGCCCGCTGAAGGCCGTCAGGTAGAGAGCTTCACCGTTCAGGATATCCATGACCATGTTTTCGCCTATTTGAGCAGACTCGATCTGGCCCGAGTCAGCTTGGACGACCGAATCTTCGTGGACGGACGCGACCTTCGCGGTGACGGCCGCTTTCTCGCCACGGAACTGTCGCCGCCGGTCTCGCGGGTGGATCAGAATCTCGTGCGCGCCCTGTTGATGGCCCCGGAGGATCACGCGCGACCGTATCTGTGCCTGCGGGTCTCCGGGTGGCGTGGGCAACTTGTCCTCTCGACATTTCTCCGCTTCGTGGTCACCGGCAACAATCTGTTCGTGGAGCTGAGCCACTCCCTGCTCACGCCGGTCCTCGATGTTTATCAAGAGGTGGACCGGCTTCTGCCGCAGCCAACCCTGCGTCAGCTGAGCCGCATCGTGGGACGCTGCCTGCGACAGTTGCCCATGGCGCTTGTTCGGGCGCCGCTGGCCCTGGGACGCGCGGCGGTCAGTCCGCTCTCGCGCCAATTACGCCAGGCGCGTCAGCGTCGCGAGATCAGCAGCGCCCTGAGATTCAATTACGGAGCGACAAGCAGCCCCCGGGAATGGGCGGCCGATCCGCTGTACCAGCGCTATTTTCAGCAACTGGACAAGGATCTGTACGCGAAGGTGGTTGAAAAGCGGATACTTCAGGCCATCATCGAGTTCCTGGAAGAGAAGGGAATCGACACCAGCGAACTCATCGAGCGGCAAACGACGATATTGAATCAAGGCGTGTACGTCACCGGTGGCACGGTGAACGCGCAGAACATCGCGGCCGGCACCGGCGCCAAGGCCAAATCGGACACCAAGGCGCGCAGCGCCGCGTAAGGGGCTGACCTGTGATGAATGAGAATCGCGGCATCGTCATAACCGGAGGCACCGTCAACGCCGACGCGATGGCCGCCGGCGAGAAGTCCACGGCACAGAGCGTGACCCAGATCGGCACGACCCCATCGCTGGACAATGCGCGCTCCCAGATGGCCGATCTCGTCGAGGCGGTACGCGCACGGGCGGCCGCGCTCGAGGACGGTGACCAGAGCCTGACCGTCGCCAAGCTCGCGCAGCGGGAGCTCGCGAAGCAGCGGCCGGACAAGAGATCGTTCCTGGGCCTGCTGGAGTCCCTGGCTTCCGGAGTCGGGTCTGTCACGTCCCTCGCCACCGCTGTGACCGCCATCCAGCAAGCCGTCACCGCGGTCCTCTAGATCACCCCACCGATGGAGTTTTGCATCGCGTGCGGCACCCAGCGGCCCCCTGACCAACGTTTCTGCATGCGGTGCGGCGCCCCTTTCCCAGCCGCCGACGAGATGACCGCTGACACGTCGACGTTCGTCGTGTTGTCGCCGCCGGAGGCGCCGCAACGACCCGCTACCAGTCCTTCTGGCCGACGGCGAGCAGGCTGGGTTCCAGGCCTCGCGATCGGTGCCACGGCCATCCTCGCCGCAGCCGTCGTGGGCTTCCTGGTGACCCGTCATCACCCGCCCCCGCGGGCATCCCAGGCCGGGGCCACCGCGACCAGCTCGCCCACCGGCCTCGCCCCGACCCGCACCACCACCACCGCTCCGCCGTCAACCGAAGCGCCGACGCCGACCACACCCGCCCCCTATCAGGGCAACTCGGTGGTTTCGGTAGGGCCGGCGGCGGCCCAGCACCCACTCGCTCGCACCGTCGTGGCGCTGCTCACCCGATACTTCGACGACATCAACAATCGCGACTTCGGCGATTACATCCTGCTGTACGACCAACAGACCCGGGACAAGTTCGATGTGGCACACATCGCTGCCGGGTACCGGTCGAGCGAGGACTCCGAAGGACGGCTTGTCGGCCTTGGTACGGCCGCGGATGGGCGGACCCAGGCATCGGTGACGTTCACCAGCACCCAGAACGCCGACGACGGGCCGGATCACGAAACGTGCACCCACTGGATCCTCGCCTTCTTCCTGCAAGCCGAGGGCTCGAATTACGTCTTCGGGCCGCCCCCGACCGACTACCACGCGCAGCACGCGGTCTGCTGAGCTGTCCGAACGCCAAACTCGGGCCAACATGCCCACTGAAGCCTCGAACTGTGTAGCGTCCAGAACCGTGCACATTGTCGTCATGGGATGCGGTCGGGTGGGTTCGACCCTCGCTCATCACCTGC
>Ga0307504_10000177_pt1 | contig 13030 bp, 13 predicted proteins | sample 19_S_MG_FD_194516 | JGI IMG/M metagenome (GOLD analysis project Ga0307504, IMG submission 194516) | Soil microbial communities from Populus trichocarpa stands in riparian zone in the Pacific Northwest, United States - 19_S | ecosystem: Environmental > Terrestrial > Soil > Riparian zone > Trees... | reverse complement strand
CGGCACTGCCGAAGGCGAAGATGCCCCCGTCGGCGGCCACCAGCCAGTACCCCTTGCCGTCGGCGGCGGCGGCGATGCCGACCACCGGCGAGTTCAGGCGCATCCCACCGGTGCTGCCGTGGAACGCGGCGTTGCCGAAGCTGAACACGCCCCCGTCGGCGGCCACCAGCCAGTAGCCCCCGCCGTCCGGGGTGGAGGCCATGGCGATGACCGGCGCGTTGAGCCGGATGCTGCCGGTGCTGCCATGGAAGCGCGCGTTGCCGAAGTTGAAGATGCCGCCGTCGCCGCCGAGCAGCCAGTAGCCGTTGCGGTCGGGCGTGGGCGCGGCCCCCACCACCACCCAGTTGAGGGGAACGGTGTCGACGGCGCCGAACGAGCGGGCGCTCCCACTCGGGAGGACGGCGCCGAGGCCAGTGACGGTCGCATAGCCCCTACCGTCGGCGGCCGGCAGCAGGGCCACCACGTCGGCCCGCACAGGGTCGCCGCCCATCGTTCCGCCGTCGCCCACCCACTCCCAGTGCCACTGCTCGGGGCACGAGCTCCCGCCCGGTTCGGCCCATCCCGGATGGTTCCACCCCACGCCCGCCGCCCGGGCCTTGAGGAAGCGGTAGCCGGGCGACGAGAAGGTGATGCCGCGCGGCTCCGAGAAATCGACCGCCTTGCCCCACCCGTGCATCGACGTGCCCCGCGGCCGGCCGTCCGCGTAGGCGGCGGGCGTGGCCGCGCAGGCGCTGTTGCCGGCCGCTGTGGCGGTGGCCGACGCCGACACCTGGCCGCTCAACGGGCGGTAGCAGTCCCTGGCGCCCAAGGCGACCTTGGCGGCGGCCGCCATGCGGTAGAGCAGCGCCAGGCTGGGCCCCGCCTCACGGGCGACCCGGCACCCCGGCGCCACGGTGATGAGCCGGTCGGCGGGGACGTAGCCGTTCTCGACGCCGGCCAATGCGGTGGGTCGGTTGCCGGGCTGGACTGCTGGCACAGCCGCCTGCGCCGGCGGGGCCGGCGGGGCGGTGAGGACACCGGCGATCACCGCACACACGGCGAGGGCCCGGGGGGACGGCCGGGAGCGCATGGCCAGAGTCAACCACTCCCCGCGACCACCACCGGTAGCCGGCACGCCCGGACGGCGGTTCGGACGGCGCCTCAGGGCGCGCAGCAGCCCTGGTTGCCGCCGGGACGTGCCATGGGGCCGAGGACGTCGGTGTCGAGCAGGCCCACGACCGCGTCACGGGCCTGCGCCATGCCGGCGGGGTCGACGGCGTAGAGCGTGAACCCGTCGGCCCGTCGGCTGCCGACCAGCCCCGCCTCCACCAGCACCCGCAGGTGGTGGCTCACCAGCGGCTGCGGCATCCCCTCGCCATCAACCAGGTCGCGCACGCAGCGCTCCTTCTCCCGCAGGGCGGCGAGGATCCGGTAGCGCTTGGGGTCGGCCAGCGCTCGCAGCACCGTGAGCACATGGGTGTCCTCCCGTGTGGTGGGAACCGCCTCGATCCTGGGCATCGGTCGAGCGTCGCAGAGGGTCGCCCGCAGCGTCAAGGACGGCGAGCCGTCACCGTGCGATCGACGGCGAGCCGTCACCGTGCGATCGACGGCGAGCCGTCACTCCCACTCGATGGTGCCGGGGGGCTTGGACGTGATGTCGAAGGCCACCCGGTTGACGCCGGGGACCTCGTTGATGATGCGGCTCGACATGCGCTCGAGCACGTCGTAGGGGAGACGGGCCCAGTCGGCCGTCATGGCGTCGTCGGACGTGACGGCGCGGATCACGATCGGGTAGGCGTAGGTGCGCTCGTCGCCCATGACACCCACCGTGCGCACGGCGATGAGCACGGCGAAGCTCTGCCACACCTCCCGCTCGAGGCCGGCCCGGCGCATCTCCTGGAGGACGACGGTGTCGGCCGACCGCAGGATCTCGAGGCGCTCGGGCGTGATGGTGCCCACGATGCGCACGGCGAGGCCCGGACCGGGGAAGGGCTGGCGCCACACGATCTCCTCGGGCAGACCCAGCTCCTCGCCCACCGCCCGCACCTCGTCCTTGAACAGGTTGCGGAGCGGCTCGACCAGCTCGAAGTCCATGTCGTCCGGGAGGCCGCCCACGTTGTGGTGGCTCTTGATGCGGGCCGCGTCCTTGGTGCCCGACTCGATGATGTCGGGGTACAGCGTGCCCTGGACCAGGAACCGGGCGTCCTGCAGGTCGCGCGCCACCTCCTCGAAGACCCGGATGAAGGTCTCGCCGATGATCTTGCGCTTGCGCTCGGGGTCGATGACGTCGTCCAGGGCTTCCACGAAGCGGTCGGCCGCCTTCACGTGGATGAGGTCGACCTGGAACTGGCGGCGGAAGGTGTCCTCCACCTGCTCGGCCTCGCCTGCCCGCATGAGCCCGGTGTCGACGAACACGCAGGTGAGGTTGTCGCCCACCGCCTTGTGCACGATGGCGGCGGCCACCGCCGAGTCGACCCCCCCGGACAGTCCGCAGATGACCTTCTCGTCGCCCACCTGGGCACGGATGTCGGCCACCTGCTGCTCGATCACCGACGTCATGGTCCACGACGGGCGGCAGCCGGCCACGTCGTACAGGAAGTGCTTGAGGATCTCCTGGCCACGGGCGGTGTGGGCGACCTCGGGGTGGAACTGCACGCCGTAGAGGCGGCGCTCCGGGTGCTCCATGGCAGCGGTGGCGCCCGGCGTGGTGGCCACCACGCGGAACCCGTCGGGAGCAGTGGCGATGGAATCGAAGTGGCTCATCCAGACGTCCTGGTCGAGCGGCAGGTCGGCGAACAGCACCGAGCCGCCGCCCGTCACCGTCATGGCCGTGCGGCCGTACTCGCCCTGGCCGGTACGTGCCACCACGCCGCCCAGCTGCTGGGCCATGAGCTGGGCGCCGTAACAGATGCCGAGGACGGGTGTGCCGGCGTCGTAGAGGGCGGGATCGACGACCGGCGCACCCTCCGCGTGGACGGACTTCGGCCCACCGCTGAAGATGACGGCCGCCGGCTTCTTGGCCAGCATCTCGGCCGCCGGCATGGTGTGGGGCACGATCTCCGAGTACACATGCGCCTCACGCACCCGCCGAGCGATCAGCTGCGCGTACTGCGCCCCGAAATCGACGACGAGGACGGTGTCGAAAGCGGGGGTCACGGAGCCGACGGCCGACCACGCCGCCGAAGGCGGCCTGCTCGGATGCCGGCGACCGCCGGCGACGGGAGGAACGGGCGGAGGCCGGCCGGCTCCGCCGGTCGGCTGGAGCACCCCCAACTCGCCGAGCAACCTCCGGTCGCGAGTGCGAAACTCACTGGCCCATGCCGACCTGCTGGGAGCGCTGGAGGCTCTTGCCCTCCGTCTGCAGCGACGGGGCCACCATGACCTCGGCCTTCTGGAACTCCTTCACCGTCTGGTACCCGCAGGTGGCCATCGACGTTCGGAGGGCGCCGAAGAGGTTGAGGCGGCCGTCGTTCTCGTGGGCGGGGCCGACGAGGATCTCCTTGAGGCTCCCCCGAGCCTTGGTGGCGACCCGTGCCCCCCGGGGAAGGGTGGGGTGGAAGGTCGCCATGCCCCAGTGGAAGCCGCGTCCGGGCGCCTCGTGGGCGGCGGCGAGGGGCGAGCCCATCATCACGGCGTCGGCGCCCATGGCGATGGCCTTGGCGATGTCGCCGCCCCGGCTGATGCCGCCGTCGGCGATGACGTGGACGTACACGCCGGTCTCGTCGAGGTGGCGCATGCGGGCTCCGGCGGCATCGGCGATGGCGGTGGCCTGGGGGACGCCGATGCCGAGCACGCCCCGGGTGGTGCAGGCGTTGCCGGGCCCCACACCCACCAGGACGCCGACGGCGCCGGTGCGCATGAGGTGGTGGGCGGCGTTGTAGGAGGCGCAGCCGCCGACGATGACGGGGACGTCGAGCTGGCGGATGAACTGCTTGAGGTTGAGCGGCTCCACCGTCTTGGAGACGTGCTCGGCCGAGACCACCGTGCCCTGGATGACCAGGAGATCGAGCTCGGCCGCCACCACCGCCGGCGCGAACTGCTCGGCCCGCTGCGGGGTGACTGAGGCGCACGACACGACGCCCGCCTCACGGATCTCCCGGATCCGCTCGGTGACCAGCTCCAGCTTCACCGGCTCGGAGTAGATCTGCTGCATACGGGCGGTGGCCTTCTCCGTGTCGAGGTGTGCGATCTCCTCGAAAAGCGGCTCCGGGTCCTCGTACCGGGTCCAGAGGCCCTCCAGGTTCAGCACCCCCACCCCGCCGAGGCGGCCGACCTCGATGGCGGTGGTCGGGCTCACCACTCCGTCCATTGCCGACGCCATCAGGGGCAGCTCGAAGCGGAACGCGTCGATCTCCCAGGCGATGTCGACGTCCTCCGGGTCCCTCGTACGGCGGCTCGGGACGATGGCGATGTCGTCGAACCCGTATGCCCTGCGCCCAGACTTGCCGATGCCGATCTCGACCTCAGGCACGTGCACCCCTTCCGCTCCCGAAAGGACGATTCTACGTCCGAGGTGCGCTCAGGATACGGCGTGCGAGCGGCCCCGGCCGTTCGGCAGCGAGGCCGGGTACGCCAACCTGCCCTCACAACCGTCAGCGAGGGCGGACAGGGCGATGGCCGCCTCGGAGGCGAAGTGGAGGCCCACCTGCTCGATCCCCTCGAAGGAGGCCGGCTCGAGGGAGTACAGGTCGAGGGCCCCGAGGGCGCGGCCCCGCAGGACGATGGGCACGGCCAGGCTGCTTCGTACGCCGCGGCTGACGGCCTGGGACACGAAGTCGGGCCAGGACCTGGTGGTCGCCAGGCACGCCACGTTGAAGACCTGCAGCTGCCGGATGGCGTCGAGGCCCGGGCCTTGGCCCAGGTCCCGCTGGGTCTGCTCGAGTTGGCGACCCAGCAGCGACGTGCCCACCACGAGCGCGGAACCGTCGCCGCGCACCAGCGTGACACCCGCGGCCACGCAGAGGGCCTGTGCGCACGCCTCTTCCGCGACGAGGCGCAGCGTCGACTCCTGCGCCTCGTCCGACTTCGGCATAGGCAACGCCAATTCGCTCCTTTACCCCTCGAACCGTCCTCTCCGACCGTACCGACTGCGCCGGCCCGAGGTAAGGGGCGCGCACACTGTGTGTTTGTACCCTAAACGAGACGGAAACGAAAAAACCCCCCGCCCTGACGGGCGGGGGGCCTTTTCTCACGGCTCAGCCGGCTGCGATCTCCTGGCGGGCCTGGACGGTGGACTCCAGCAGGTCGCGGAGACCGCCCTTCTTCAGGTCTGCCATCACCCGCCCCGGCGTGATCTCGCCCCGTTCCCACTGCATCCACGAGATGAGCAGCTTCTCCGGGTCGGGAGGCGGAATGTCGGCCACCCCTACATCATCCCCATGCCACCCATGCCCCCCATGCCGGCCATGGGGTTCTGGTACTGCTGCTGGTAGGCACGGGCGCCGGCCACATTGCCCTCGGGCTCGTAGTCGGGCTTGTCGGCTACGAGGCACTCGGTGGTGAGGAGCATGGCGGCGATGGATGCCGCGTTCTGCAGGGCCGACCGGGTGACCTTGGCCGGGTCGATGACGCCGGCCTTCATCAGGTCCTCGAACTGGCCCGTCACTGCGTTGAGACCGATGCTGCCCGTCTCCCGCTCGGTCTGCTGCACCATCATGGGGCCCTCGAGACCGGCGTTGTAGGCGATCCACTTGAGCGGCTCCTCGAGCGCCTTGCGGACGGCCTTGGCGCCGGTGGCCTCGTCGCCGGTGAGGCCGGCGATGACCTCGTCGACGGCGCCGCGTGCCCGCACCAGGGCCACGCCACCGCCGGGGACGATGCCCTCCTCGATGGCAGCCCGGGTCGCCGAAAGGGCGTCTTCGATCCGGTGCTTCTTCTCCTTGAGCTCCACCTCGGTGGCGGCGCCGACCTTCACGATGGCCACGCCGCCGGCCAACTTGGCCAGGCGCTCCTGGAGCTTCTCGCGGTCCCAGTCCGAGGTGGCGTCCTCGATCTCCTTGCGGAGCTGGGTGGTGCGCTCCTTGAGGGCAGCGGGATCACCCTTGCCCTCGATGATGGTGGTGTCGTCCTTCGTGATGATCACCTTGCGGGCGCTGCCCAACATGTCGAGGGTGACGCCCTCGAGCTTCACGCCCAGCTCGGGCGACACGATGGTGCCGCCGGTGAGGATGGCGGCGTCCTGCAGCATGGACTTGCGGCGCTCGCCGAACCCGGGAGCCTTGACAGCCACCGAGTTGAACGTGCCGCGGATCTTGTTGACCACCAGGGTGGCCAGCGCCTCGCCCTCGACGTCCTCGGCCACGATGAGAAGCGGCCGACTGGTCTGCATGACCTTCTCGAGCACCGGCAGGAGCTCGTGCACGGCCGAGATCTTGGCGTTGACGTAGAGGATGTAGGGGTCCTCCAGGATCGCCTCCTGGCGCTCGGCGTCGGTGACGAGGTGCGGGGACAGATAGCCCTTGTCGAACTGCATGCCCTCGGTGAAGTCGAGCTCCATCCCGAAGGTGTTCGACTCCTCGATGGTGACCGTGCCGTCCTTGCCGACGCGGTCGATGGCGTCGGCCAGGATCTCGCCGATGGTGGGGTCGGCGGCCGAGATGGACGCCACCTGGGCGATCTCGCTCCGGTCGTCGATCTCCTTGGACTGGGCCTTGATCGAGCCTACGGCAGCGGTGACGGCGAACTCGATGCCCCTCTTGAGCGACATCGGGTTGGCGCCGGCGGCCACGTTGCGGAGGCCCTCGTGCACGATGGCCTGGGCCAGCACGGTGGCGGTGGTGGTGCCGTCACCCGCGATGTCGTTGGTCTTGGTGGCGACCTCCTTCACCAGCTGGGCACCCATGTCCTCGAACTTGTCCTCGAGCTGGATCTCCCGGGCGATGGTGACGCCGTCGTTGGTGATGGTGGGCGCACCGAACTTCTTCTCGATCACCACGTTGCGGCCGCGGGGGCCGAGTGTGACCTTGACCGTGTTGGCCAGGCGGTTGACGCCTGCCTCCAGGCCGCGACGGGCGGCCTGGTCGAACTTGATCTGCTTCGCCACTACTTGGCGACCTTGGCCAGGACGTCGCGCCCTGCCAGGATCAGCAGGTCCTCGCCGTCGATGGTGATCTCGGTGCCGCCGTACTTGGAGTAGACGACCCGGTCCCCGACCTTGAGGTCGATGGGAATGATCTCGCCCGTGTTCTGGGAGCGGGCGCCCGGGCCCACGGCCAGGACCTCGCCCTGCTGGGGCTTCTCCTTGGCCGTGTCGGGGATCACGAGGCCCGACGCGGTGGTTTCCTCGGCCTCGACGGGACGGACCACGATGCGGTCGTCAAGGGGCTGCAGATTCATGATGTTCGGCCTCCGGCTTCGTTAGCACTCTCGCCTGTCGAGTGCTAACGATAGGCCAGCGCGGGCCCGTCGGCAAGTGGCCCGTGCCCCCGGACTGCCTCCCCGGCACCCAGCGGCCGCTTCTGGTGGCGGAAGCGGGCCGATATGGGTGCGTTTCCGATACCAGAAGGGCACCGGACCGAGCGCCGGGCGGTTCAGGATGTGGCGACGAGGGGGAGGCCGAGGCCAGGCTCGGCGCCAGCGCCGAGCGGGGTGGGCCCGTCGGAGCGGAGGCGCCACCAGCCGGCGGCCGCGATCATGGCCGCGTTGTCGGTGCACATGTCCCTGCTGGGGAGGAAGCCCCGTAGACCGTCGGCGATGCAGGCGTCGAGGATGCGCTCGCGCAGCCGTGAGTTGGCCGCCACACCGCCGCCGAGGACGATGCCGGTGGCGCCGATCTCGGCCGCCGCCCTCTGGGCCTTGGTGACCAGGACGTCGACCACCGCCTCCTGGAACGAGGCGGCCACGTCGGCGGTCGATACGTCGGGGTGCTTTCGGACGTACGTCACCACCGAGGTCTTGATGCCGCTGAAGGAGAAGTCGTAGCCCTCGCGGAGCAGACCGCGCGGGAACGCGATGGCCGACGGGTCGCCCTCCATGGCCAGGCGGTCGATGGCCGGCCCGCCGGGGTAGCCGAGGCCGAGGAAGCGGGCCACCTTGTCGTAGGCCTCGCCGGCGGCGTCGTCGAGCGTTGCGCCGAGCAGGCGGTAACGCCCGTGCCCCTCCATGGCCACCAGCATGGTGTGGCCACCCGACACCAGCAGGACCACCAGCGGCGGCTCGAGGTCGGGTTCCTCGAGGAAGGACGCGTAGATATGGCCCTCCAGGTGGTTCACACCCACGAAGGGCACGCCCCACACGAGGGCCAGCGCCTTTGCCGCGCTGAGCCCGACGAGCAGGGACCCCACCAACCCGGGCCCCACCGTGGCCGCCACCGCGCCGAGGTCGCGCCCCTCCGTCCCCGCCTCCAGCATGGCCTCGGCGATCACCGGCGTGAGCAGCTCCACGTGGGCCCGGCTGGCCAGCTCGGGGACGACGCCCCCGAAAGCGGCATGGAGGTCGATCTGGCTGCTCACGACCGACGAGAGCATCTGGGTGCCGTCGGCAACCACGGCCGCGGCCGTCTCGTCGCACGACGTCTCGATCCCGAGAACCTTCATCGCTCGTCTCCTTCGGGCGTCACCGGCCCGTCCGGCGCGACCGCGCCGGGGGGCGGGTCGAGGCCGGGCAGCTTCTCCTCGATGCGGGTGAGGCGCGCACGGTACTCCGGCGTGTCGATGTCGTTGGCCCACATCACCAGGGCGTCCTCGTTGGTCTCCACGTAGTAGTTCTTGCGCACGCCCGCCGGCGCGAAGCCGAACTTGCGGTAGAGGCCCTGGGCCGGGTCATTCGACATCCGCACCTCCAAGGTGAGGTGGCGGGACCCCTGCTCCACGGCGGCACGGGCCATCTGCAGCATGAGCCGCGATCCCACGCCGCGGCGGTGCCAGTCCGGGTCCACCGCCAGGGTCGTCACGTGGGCGTCCTCGCCCGTCACCATCAGGCCCGAGTAGCCGGCCACCACGCCGTCGAGGAGGGCGACGGAATACGTGCGGGTGGAGCGCAGCGCCAGCTCGCTCATGAACAAACGGAGCGACCAGGGCCGGGGGTACACGTGGGCCTCGATGCGCAGCACCGCCCGCAGGTGGCGGCGGCGCATGGGGGCGATGGCGACCTCCACCCCGTGCCTGTCCTCCTGGATGCGGACGGCCACCTCAGGCGTCACGCACTCGCGCGCCGCTCCCAGTTGATCTCGGCGTCGGCCTTGCGCAGGTACATCGGCTCCAATTCGGAGGGCTGGACGAATTCCTCCCGCATCGCGCGGGAGTGGGCCAGCTGCACCAACGCGGCCGGCGACGGGTAGGCGAAGGCGCCGTCGGCGATCTGGAGATGGCGGACGTCGTTGAACGTGGACGAGTACCGCATGGCCCCGTCTCCCACCAGGAGGCAGTCCTCCCCCATGGCCATCAGCTCCGACGCCAACCCGTCCGGCTTGCACACCCTCGGCTCGGCCACCCGCTGCACACCACCGGGCACCGGCCGGTAGAGAGCGGCGAACACCTCGCCCCGCCGTGCGTCGACGACCGTGGCGATGAGTCCCTCCGTGTGGTGGAGGGCGAAGGCGAGCAGATCGAGGCTCGACAGGCCCACCATGGGCACCCGGAGGGCGAGGGCCAGCGCCTTGGCCGTGGCCACGCCCACACGCAGGCCGGTGAAAAGGCCGGGGCCGACGTCGACGGCCACCACGCTCACCTCGTCGAGGCCCACCTGGGCCTGCTCGCAGAGGAACTGCACGGCCGGTACGAGCGTCTCGGCGTGGCGGCGGCCGCGCGCCACGGTAAAGGAGGTGAGCACGCCCTCGACGCCGCCGATGGCGCACCCAGCCTGCATGGTGGCGGTCTCGATGCCGAGGATGATCATGACGGCCAGTGCTCCAACACGCCCCGTACGGCAGCTGCTCGGGCTGCCCACGTGGGGCCCACGACGCGCACCGTGAAGCGGCGGTCGTCGTCGGCGTCGCCGAAGTCGATGCGCAAGTCGAGGAAGTCAGCGGGCAGCACAGGGGCGATCACGTCGCCCCACTCCACCAGGGCGACCCCGCCGTCGTCGAGCAGCTCGGGCAGGTCGAGGTCGGTGACCTCACGGAGGTTGTCCATCCGGTAGGCGTCGGCGTGGATCAGGTTCAGCCGGCCCTTGTACATCCGGGCCAGGACGAACGTGGGGCTGACAACCTGCTCGGTGATCCCGAGGCCGCGGGCGAAGCCCTGGGCGAGGGTGGTCTTTCCGGCCCCCAGGTCGCCGGAGAGCAGGATCACGTCGCCGGCCCGCGCCAGGCCGGCCAGCGCCGTTCCGAGCTCCCGTGTGTCCTCGGTCGACTTGGTGGCGGCGCTGATCACACCACTCACGCCACTCACGCCACTCACGCCACCACCGCCAGGTGGTCCTTGGCCCGGACGAGGTCGGCGCGGATCCCGGCCATGGTCTCACCGGCGGAGCCGCTGCGCAGGACGTAGGAAGGGTGGTAGGTCGGCACCACGAACGCGTTGCCGTAGGGGTACGACCTCCCCCGGAGGGCCTTGATGCCGAGGGTGGTGTCGAGCAGCAGGCGGGCCGCGAAGTTACCGAGGGTGACGATGACCTTGGGTGCGATCAACCTCACCTGCTGGTCCAACCAGGGCCGGCAGGCGGCCACCTCCCCGGGGAACGGGTCCCGGTTACCCGGCGGGCGGCACTTCACCACGTTGGCGATGTAGGCACGCTCCCGCCCCATACCCAGTTCCTCGCGCAGCAACCGGTCGAGCAGCTGCCCCGACCGACCCACGAACGGCTCGCCCTTCAGGTCCTCCTCGTGGCCCGGGCCCTCCCCGACGAGCATCAGGTCGGCATCGGGGTTGCCCACCCCGAACACGACCTGCGTCCGTCCGGCGGCCAGCGGGCACCGGGTGCAGGCGAGGGCCTCCCGTTCGAGCTGTGCGAGAGCGGGCACGACCGGGAATGGTACTGGCCGGGTGTCGATGGCTCGCGTGCGGCCGTGCGCCGGGCGCTACGTGATCGTCACCGGCACACGGTCGTGAGGCGAGCAAGTGGTGAAGATGCAGCGCCTGTCAGCGCCCTCCAGCCGGATCGGGGACGGGGGATCACGTGACGGAGAACGTGATCGTGGCGAGGACCCGAGACCGTCCGATCTGCTTAGGGATCACGAGGTCGGCGGTACACGAGCCCGCGGGCGGGTAGATCCGCTGACTCGTACCGTTCCCGTCGGCGTCGAGCACCACGTTGACGACGGTGCCGTAGTTGGACCCGCAGCCGACCTCGACAGACACGGAATTGCGGTTCCCGCCCGTCGAGACGGAGAAGGCCACGCCTGACGTGGTGGTGGGGACGGAGGGGTCGGTGGCGAGGCTGTTGCCCGCCGCCCCCGCGGGCGACGACGCCAGCAACACGCCCGCCAACAGGGCACCCCGGACTACTCGCTTCATCGGACGGCCAACCTCCAGACCCACGGGAATCTCCATCGGGCGAACCCATGACGCACCCAGGGCGCCGCCACCGGCCACCTGCGGGCGACGACACCCCTCTGCGCCGGGAGCGGGTGACGGATGGGTGTCCACAGGCGCATTGAAACGACACGCCTCGGCGTGACGGGCCGGGCCGCCGAGAGCACGGCAGGGACCCCGGGCCCGCCGCGGACCGAGCTACGAGCTGGCCCGGCCGGCGCAGCGGGGACCGCCGGCACTGGCCTGCCCGGGGTGGCCACCGGACGCGGCGCGGCGAAGACGGGGAACGGGGATCCAGGATCGGCTCGGACGGTTGCCACGGCGCCGGTTGCGGGCGACGTGGGGGCGAGGACCGGTCGCATGACCTCGAACGCGTCGGCGTCGTCGTGGTCGAAGCCGAGGGCGTGGCCGATCTCGTGGACGAGGACCGAGCGGAGATCCATCCGGGGCGCAGTGGGCGCAGTGGCGGTCGAGCCTGGCAACCACCAACCCCAGCCCGCAGCAGTGGCATCGATCACGATGCTCCTCCCGAGCGTGAAGCCCAACTGCTCGTCGGGTAGGTCGCCGATCGCCACGTCGATCCCGTCGAAGTCGGCACCAGGCAGCTCCGTCCCCCACCACGCGATCGCATCGGCCAGGACCGCTTGCAGCGCGCTCTCGGTGACCGGTGCCGCCGCCGTGTCAGCCGGGGCGGCCGCCGACGCGGTGAGGGCGCCGTCGTTGTCGATGATGGTGACCGAACCCGTGCCGTTGGAGATGGTTGCGCCGCCGGTCGGGCTCGACAGGACGACGCCGAACATCTCCGTCGGCTCCTTTACCCTGTCGCCCACGATCGTCACCTGGATGCTCTGCGTGGTGACGCCCGGGTTGAAGGTCAAGGTGGCCGTCTTGGCGAGATAGTCGCTGCCGGCCGAAGCTGTCCCGGCGGTCGTCGTGGCGACGACGGTCACCGTGGTGGCGGACGGCACCGACAAGGTGACCGTGAGCGTGACCGTCGTGTTCTTGTCGGCCTCGGTCGTGGACACGCTGTTGATCGACAGCGCCGGCACCGGCTCGTTGTCGGCGATCGAGGCGGACGCGCTCCCCGGCGAGGCGACCCCGTACCCGGGCCCGGCGAGGAGCGTGAGGATCACGTTCTCCGTACCCTCGTAGATCACGTCGTCCACCGGCGTGAGCGTGACCGTCGCGGTCGCCGAGCCGGCGGCGAAGGTCAGCGTCGTCCCGCTGGTTGCGAGCGTGCCACCGGTCGCCGTCGCCGCGTAGTCCGTCCCGTAGACCGCCGAGCCCGTCCACGACAGGTTCACGGTGAGCGTGCCCGTGGCGCTCGGACGGGTCAGCGTGAACACGATCGGGTCACGGCCCTGCTCGGCGCCGGCGGCATCGGTCGCTGCCACGGAAACCGACGAGGCCGCCGTGTCGTCGTTCATGATGGTGACCACACCGAAGCCGTCGGCGACGTTGAGGCCCGGCGCGCTCTTGATCTGCACCGTGAACGTCTCGTTGGCCTCGTACACCGTGTCGCCCAGGACGGTGACGGTGATCTGGGCCGTAGTGGACCCCGCTGCGAAGGTTGCCGTGCCCGAGGCGACCGCGGTGTAGTCCGAGCCTGCGGTCGCACTACCGGCGACGGTCGTCCACGT
>Ga0307504_10000176_pt1 | contig 13041 bp, 12 predicted proteins | sample 19_S_MG_FD_194516 | JGI IMG/M metagenome (GOLD analysis project Ga0307504, IMG submission 194516) | Soil microbial communities from Populus trichocarpa stands in riparian zone in the Pacific Northwest, United States - 19_S | ecosystem: Environmental > Terrestrial > Soil > Riparian zone > Trees... | reverse complement strand
TGGCGGCCTACGGTTTCGTCGCCACCTTCCAGGCGGACCCCAACTTCGGCCGTATCCTGGCCGCGTACGGGGGGTTCTTCGTCGCCGGCTCCCTCGCGTGGGGCGTGGTCCTGGACGGCTTCCGGCCCGACCGCTTCGACCTCATCGGCGCAGCCATCTGTCTCTGCGGCGTGGCGCTGATCATGTACGCCCCGCGGAGCGGCTGAGCCCAGCCGCACCCCGCCCCGGCTGGGGGTCCGGGGCAGGGGCGGCACGCGAGGTCCGCCGGACCGCGCGGAATGGGGCCGCCACGATGGGCGGCACGGTCGCCGGAACCCTCGGCCATGGCGTGGTGGGAACGTCGCCATCGTTTCGAGGGTCGGTCTTGCGCCTCAAGGAGCCCGAGTTTACCGCGCGGTTGCGACCTGTCCGCCGCCCATAACCGAGTCAACCGGCTCAGACTTCCGGCGTGGAGACGACCCGGCACCCCCGACGTTCCGGCAGCAGCCACGCACACGCGTGCATTGGTCGTCCGGAAACGGTATAATTCCGTTGCTACTACGACGGCAACAGCGCTGGGGGCAGTGGCTCAGCCGGACGGAGAGGGCAGTACACACATGAACGTCACCCGAAAAGGGCTTCTGTCGTCGCGCGGCGGTTCAACTCCCGCCGCCGCGGGCGACTGAGGCGACCATGGTCACCAACCGCCGGTCGGGCGTCACCGCTCCCGACCTCACCACCATCTACCTGAACGAGATCGGACGCCATCGGCTCCTTCCGCGGCGTGAGATCGAAGCCCTGGCCCGCCTCGTTCGGCGCGGCCAGGCAGCTGCGCTGGGCGACCCCGAGGCGTGCGCTGCGGGGTACGCCGAGCGGGCCGTGACGATCCGCCAGGGCAAGGTGGCGGCCGCCGCGCTGGTGCAGGCCAACCTGCGGCTGGTGGCGACCATCGCCCGCCGGTACCGCCACAAAGGCGTGGCCTTCCTCGACCTGGTGCAGGAGGGCAACCTCGGCCTGCTCCGGGCCGTCCAGCGCTTCGATCCGGAGCGCGGCTTTGCCTTCTCCACCTATGCCAGTTGGTGGATACGAGCCGCCATGGCGGCAGCCGTGACCAGGGCGAACCACGCCGGCTCGACAGCCAACGGGACTGATCGGGAGGAATCCGAGGCATCCGCCAGCCTGCAGGTCCCGACGATCGTGAACATGTCCGCGGTCGAAGATCTCCTCGTCGACCGGTCGCCCACGCCCCTGGATCAAGCTGTCGCCGCCGGCCTCCCGACCGCCATCGCCCGGCTGCTGGGCGTCCTCGAGGAGCGGGAACGACAGGTTCTGTCGTGGCACTTCGGGCTCGGTCGGCACCGCCCCCGCACGCTCGCCGACATCGCCCGCGAGCTCGGCGTGAGCGAGGAGCGGGTCCGCCAGATCGAGGCAACCGCCCTGGCGAAACTGCGTCGCCCCGGCCGGCGCCTCGACTCCGCCCGCGACCTGCTCACCGTGTGACGGGCGGCGTGAAGTCCATGTCCTTGTCCTTGTCCCCGCACACCCGACCAGAGGGGGAATGATGCTCTCCGACGCCCTGCGCGGCCGTCTCGTCGACCTCGACTCACACCTGATGCTGTTCCCCGGAACGGCTGAGGAGATCCTCGGTCCCGGTCCGGGCGGCGGCGTCTGGCAGTCGAGGAGGGGTGGCTGGTCCACCGTCGACGAGATCCGCCAGATGGTGCTCGACGAGGGGCTCGATCCGTCCGGCGACGGCTCAGCCCTCGTCGACCGGCGCGACCAGGCACGCGACGACGTGTGGGGCGTCAAGTTGTGGGGCGCCCATGGCGCCCAGGTGGCGGCCGACCGGGTCGACGCCATCGAGAAGATGGGCATCGGCCATCAACTGGTCTTCTCGCAGTTCATGGAGGCGCCCCTCAACATGGCGGGCCCCGAGGCGCTGGGCGCCGTCCGCCGCTACAACGACTACGTCCTCGACTGGGCCAAGGACGGCGCGGGCCGGATCCTCCCCGTCTGCCTGATCAACACCCACGACGTCGACAAGGCGCTCGTCGAGGCCCGCCGGATCCTCGACGGCGGGGGCAGCGGGGTGCAGCTGTCGGGACTGCTCCCCCCGGCCGGGTTCTCCCCGGCCGCCCCCGAGTGGGACCCGCTCTGGGCCATGCTCAGCGAGGCCGGGGTGCCCGCCCTGCTGCACTACGGGAGCGCCGCGGGCGCCGATTTCACCATCCACCCCGACTGGTACACGGCAGCCAACCGGACGTTGCGCCCGCCGCCCGGCGACCCCGACGAGGGGAACTTCCACGCACCGCCGTTCATCTGGATGACCGCCCACATCTACGCCGAGTTGACCCTCACCTCGATGGTGCTCGGCGGCGTTTTCGAGCGCCACCCCGGTCTGCGATTCGGTGTCGTCGAGTCCGGGGGCAGCTGGGTCGCATCCTGGTGCGATCGCATGGACAACCTGGCGGTCACGACGTCGCGCTACCTCGGTCGACATCTGCCGATGAGGCCGTCCGAGTACGTCCGCCGCCAGGTGCGGGTGGCGCCGTTCCCGTTCGAGCCGGTCGGGGCATGGATCGAGCGCAGCGGCCTCGAGGAGGTCTACTGCTTCTCGACGGACTACCCCCACGAGGAAGGCGGTGTCGATCCCGTCAGCGGCTTCCTCGCTTCGGTGGCACCGCTTGGCCCGGCAGTCGCCGAACGCTTCTTCGTGTCGAACGGTGCCGAACTCCTCCCGCGCGGGGCGGCTCAGCGGTCGAAGTAGTCGCCGATCACGAACCGCTGGGCGGTGTTCACCGATCGCCCCTCGCTGGGGCGGTAGCGGGACATCGGGATACAGCGGAAGTCGATGCTGACCCTGGTGGTACCCGTGTCGTTCGCCACGTTGCCGTGGCGCCAGCGGACGGCGTCGAAGGTGAGGAATTGGCCTGGCTCCAGGCCCGGTACCGGCTCGCAGTCGCCCTTGCCCAGGGCCGTCTCGATCCAGATGGTGTTGCTGTCCCACGCTTTCGTGAGCGGGACCCAGAAGTTGAGCTCGCCGACCGGGTGGTTGTAGTCACCATCGGTGTGGAACTCGCCGACGGCCACGTTCGACGGGAGATGGATCCGAAACGTCGGCACGCGCTGGAAGCAGAAGGGCTCCCCCACTATCTCGGCCGCCACCGCTTCGAGGAATCGGCGGTACAGCGGACGGATACGGTCGAACGACCGGTAGAAGAGGCCGTGGAAGTCGGTCGACTGGTCGCTCTCCCGCGAAAACAGTTGGTACGTGCGGTCGTCGCCGAGACGGTCGAGCGGAGTCCCGCCGAACATCGCGCCGACGGCTCCGACGAAGTCGTGTTCGTCGAGGGCGTACGAGTGGATCGTCGGCGCAGATGTGGGCGCTTCCTCGACGGCGACGGAGCTCTCGCTCAAGACGTCATCCAGGTACGTCACATCCCCTCCCTCCGCTTGCCGGACTGATCGAGGTGCTGCTGCACGTGCAAGGTCCAACGTCCGGTGGCGGTGACGTCGAGCGTGCTCGTGCCGGTCCCGGTCGCGAACCCGGTCCCGGTTCCCGGGCACGACGCGTCGACCACGGGGTGCGACCCGCTGCCCTCGACGAGCAGGTGCCCGAACTCGCACCACCACTTCACCCGCCACTCCACCGCGCTCTTGTCGATGGAGAACGGAGCGGCAGTGGCGCGGCCTTCTCCCTGGAGGGACACGACCTCCTGCCAGGGCTTGACGGCAGGCGCCGCGGCGACGGATTGCGTGGCGTGCCACAGCCGCTCCCGCACACCGTAGGGACTGCCCCCGACGATGGCTGCAGCCAGCAGGCCGGCCAGCCCGACAGTGGTCAGGAGCGGCCGGGGCCAGGCCCGGCCGGGCACCAGGACTTCGACCATTTCCTCCCCTTCTCCCTGGGTGCGAGCGGTTACTGGCGGTGCGGGTTGTGCAGCGGCGAGGCGCCAGGCGAGACGCCGGGCCCCGGCAGGTCACGCTCGATGAGGACCACGCCCTTGTTGGCCACCAACGCGACAGTGTCGACCGGGGCGGCGACGGCGATGATGATCGCGGCGATGACCGCCGGCTTCGTGGCGCCGGAGAGCCGGCGCCGTACCAACGGTTGCGCATCGACGCCGTCGATGGCGACGGGCGTGCGCCGGCGCTCCAGGCGGCGGATGGCCTCCTCGATGATCGGCACCAGCGCGCAGGCCCCCGTGAGGCTGGCCAGGATGGCGACCTTGATGCCGAACTCCGTGGGCTGGAGGTAGAGGAGCCCGCAGGTCAAGACCGCGGTGACGACGCCGTAGACGACCCGTCCCCGGGGTGATTTCGGCGCGGTCTGGGGATCGGACATCATGAAGAAGACGTACGCCCACACCTCGGGCGACAGCGCGAGGTTGAGGAAGTAGGACATGCCGGCGATCGGCTCGGGTCGCCAGGTCGCATAGAAGCTACGGCCGGTGAGGGCGAAGACCCCGACCAGAGCGGCGAAGGTCGCCAGGAAGGCGGCGCCCATGGGGACCATCTTCACCGGCCGGAGGATCCACCAGCCGCCGAAGAGGATCAGCGCGGCGGCGAGCGACACCGAGAGGCCGCGCGGTCCCCACCACAGGTGCTCCGAGAACACGTAGCTCGGCCCGACCACCAAGAGGATGGCGACCATGCCGACGTTCGACGGGTTGAACAGGTGGCGTCGGCCCCCCGGGCGGACGAGGAACTTCGACAGCATGGAGATCACCGCGGCCAGGACGAAGAAGTGGATCCCGCGCAGGCTCCACAGGTCGCCGTGCCTCGTACCCGACGCGCGGAGGATGAAGGCGACGCTGGCGCCCGTCTGGAAGGCGCTCGCCGGCCACACCACCATGTGCTCGCGCCGAAGAGTGACGACGAACTCCATCACCCCGCACACGAGCATCGTGACGAGGATCTGGGCGACGGAGACCTTGAAGCGCAGCACGGTCTGGCCGAGAACCTGCAGCCCGATGATCACTGCGGTCAACCGCAGGCGGACGTCACCCAGCTTGGGAAGGACGACCGGGTAGTCACGACCCCTGATCGTTACCGTGCGGGGGGCCGGCCGGGCCGGCGGGACGGCAACGACCGGGGGGGCTGTGGTGGTCGTCGTCATGAACGGCCGCCGGGCGCCCTCGGCCCCGCCGAGCCCTGGGTCACGAACAGTTCAAGCCGGCAGGAGACGCGGACATTGACACTGCCGCACTTCGCAAACGGACGGTCCTCCATCCCATCTCCCCATCTCTGTCCCTCGCCTCTTCAAGAGGCAGGGCGGGTCCGACGGGGGGCGACACTACAAGGCCACCGCGAACGCAGCAAGCCCCATTTGCCATAATTTTCGATTCGTTCTCGCAGCTTCTTGGTGATCGAGGTCGAGATTCTCCCTGGCCCCTTGAACACCTGCCAAGCTGGACAAGTTCCCCTTGGGATCGCCGTCGAGCCTCAATAGACTAACGACGAAGGAACCAGCGCGGCCCGGATCGATTTGGGGAATCGACGGGCCACCGTCGGATGGTGTGGGCCGGGTTCGCGTGCGTCGATGTGAATTTGGTCGGTCGATTACGGCACGAACGCGAACCCCCTGCGGACCGGGGCGTCTCCAATCGAACCCCTGGGACCAGACCGGAGGACTCGCAAACGTGGAGGTGACACCGGAAGGGCTGAGGGACTTCTTCGGGACGATCCTGCCGGTGCTCGACGAGCGACAGCGCCGGCTGGTGGCGGGAGGCCTGGCGCGCCTGGTCGGGAGAGGAGGCGTGGCGCTGGTGGCGCAGACCACCGGCATGAGCCGCAACACGGTGATCGGCGGCCTGAGCGACCTGGAGGACGGGCGGCACAGGGAGATCCCCGCGGGCCGGGTTCGCGCGCCGGGCGCCGGGCGGAAGCAGCTCGTCGAGGCCCACCCCGGACTCCTGGAGGCGCTCGATTCGCTGATCGAACCCGGTCCCGGTGACGACGTGGCGTCACCGCTTCGCTGGACGGAGAAATCGACGGCAACGCTCGCGCAGGAGCTGGAGACTGCCGGATTCCATCTCAGCCCGGACTCGGTGGGACGCGCCCTAAAGGCGGCCGGCTACCGCCTCCAGCCCGCGATGCGGTCTCCGAACGGCCGCAAACGCACGGCACATCGCCAACTCCGTCACATCGCCGGCGAGATCGACGCCAGGCTCGGCGCCAGCGAGCCCGTGGTGCTGGTGGACATGGCCAAGAACTCGCGCGGCCATTCCGTCGCCGATGGAGTCGGCCCGGCGCGGGCGCCGAAGTTGGCGGCGACGGAGTCGAATGGGATCTACGCCCTGAGCGGCGCCGACGGCTGGGAGAGCGTCGGCGACGACGACGTCGCCGCCGCCCTCGCCGTCAGGGCCGTCCGGCGCTGGTGGGAGACAATGGGATCGGAGCGCCACGTCGGGGCGCAGCGGTTGCTCCTCGTTCCCCACGCCTCCTGCCCGACGGGGACCCGGAGATGGACGGGCGAGCTGCACCGCCTGGCGGCCGACACGGGGCTGGAACTGACCGTGTGCCGCTGCCCACCGGCGACGATCCGATGGGGGAATATCGAACAGCGGCTCTTCAGCTTCGTACGCGACAACCGACCCGACCATCCGGTGACGAGCTACCGGGCCATCGTCGAGCTGTGCGACCGAGCCGGTGGAGGCACGCTCCAGGAACGGGCCGAGCTGGACGAGGACCGGCCCGCCCGAGCCGTACCGCTCCCCGTTCCCCTGTTCGCGGCCGCACCTGCCGACGACGGAGAGGAGCAGTGGAACTACACCGTGACGGTTGGGCGTCACATGGTCCATCGTGCCACCCCGGTCGCTGCCCAGGCAGCCGAACGCCGGCTATAGACCGACGGCATCAACTTATTTTTCGGCTGTGAACACCCCCCTGGAGCCGTTGAGAGGCCTAAATGACTATGGTAGAAACGTCGTCATTCACCCCCGGAACTACTCCGGACGAACGATGGGAGGGTACGAATGCTGGAAGCCGTTGAGGTTGTGTTCCTGGACGAGGCCGAGTGGGCCGCCGACGAGGTCAGCTTCTGTACGACGAGCAGCTCGTCGATGTGCGCCGAGGTCACCGAGCTGGACGAGGCCGAGTGGGCCGCCGACGAGGTCAGCTTCTGCACCACGAGCAGCTCGTCGATGTGCGTCGAGTTCACCGAGCTGGACGAGGCCGAGTGGGCCGCCGACGAGGTCAGCTTCTGCACCACGAGCAGCTCGTCGATGTGCGCCGAGGTCACCGAGTAGCAGGACTGCTGCTGCCGCTCGACGGCAGGCGGGCGAGCCGGACCGGACGTTGGCGGTCCGGCTCGTCCGCGTTCGCGGAAGGGTGGCACTGCGAGACCGCGCGTGGGGCATGGCCCGCGGGCGTGCCTGCCATGGCCGGAACAGTTCCGCCAGTGTTTCGTCTATGCTCCCCGCTCGTCCGTACCTGCGCGGGAGGCTCGTGCGATGAGGGGGACGCCTGGGGGCGTGCTCGACGAGGAAAGCTTCGGGTTTCAGCTCGCTGCCCCGGAGGGTGACCTCCTGGCCCGGGCCCGTGCGGCCGCCGACCGCCTCGTCGGGCCCTACGCCGTAGTCCGTCGCTGCCGGCCCTACCCGCCGGTCCCGGGTCTGCCCAGTACTCCGATCTTCGTCGCCAGAGGGCCGCTGCGAGACTTCGGGGGACGCCACGCCGGGTTCGACGTCATCGGCATGGGGGTGTCCGACGACGCCGCCGACGCCCGGCTGAAGGCGATCATCGAAACGGTCGAGCGCTACTGCTTCGCCTGGCCCCACGATCCCTCGCTGGTCGAGCGCCACAGCTACGAGGAGGTCGCCGGGCATGCCGTGGCGCCGGAGCATTTCCGGCCGTTCACCGAGGCGCAGTACCGCGCGAGGCCCTCCTTGCGCTTCCCCGGGCCCTCCGACCCGGTCGACTGGGCATGGGCCTACTCCCTCACCCGGCAGCGCTTCGCCCTCATCCCCGCCCCGTGCGCCTTCTCGACGGTCGGCCTCCGCCCTCCGAACAACTTCCTCGCGTCGACCTCGAGCACCGGGGTGGCCTGCCACGTGTCGGTGGAGGCGGCCCTCCTGGCCGGCCTGCTCGAGGTCGTCGAGCGCGACGCGATCATGCTGTATTGGCTCAACCGGCGCAGGCCCCGGCGGATCGCCCTCGAGGGCCCGGGTGCAGCCGAGGTCGTACAGCTGCTCGACGACCATTTCCGGGTGTGCGACTTCGAGTTCGTCCTGCTCGACATCACGGCCGACTCGGGGATCCCGACGGTCTGCTGCCTTGCGAGAAGCGCCGACCCCGGCAGGCCCAGGGCGGCCTTCGGCGCGGCGTGCCGGCCGGACCCCGCCGCCGCCGCGCGAAAGGCGCTCTTCGAGAGCGCCCAGGTGCTCTCCGGTCTCCACGGGCTCGGCTTCGACGCCCGCTCGTCGTTGGCGCTCTCCGACGTCCGCAACATCTGGGACCACGCCCGGTACTACGCGGTCGCCTCCAATTCCGCTCCCCTCGATGCATTCGCCGGGTCGGGCGAGGAGATCGACATCGGCGACATCCAGGGGTTCGCCAGCGGCGTCGTGGCCGACGATCTCGGCGCTTGCGTGGAGCGGCTGGCAGCGGTCGGCCTCGAGGTGCTCTGCGTCGAGCTGACCCCACCCGACGTCGCCCGGAGCGGGCTGCGAACGATGAAGGTCATCGTCCCGGGGATGGTCGACATCAACGGCGATGCCCGGCTCCCCCACCTCGGGCCCGAGCGCATCCACCGGGTCCCGGGGGCCATGGGTTGGCCGGCCCTCGCCGACGACGGTCACGACCTCGCTCCGTGCCCACTGTCATGACGGGAGCGCCCCATGGAGTTCCCGGCCAGCTGGAGTGCAGGATCGGCTACCACCAGGGCCAGGGACCCGTGCTCCCGCCGGCCGATGTCGCGAGGCTGTGCCGGTTCGCCCAGTCGCGGAGCCGGGACTGGGGCACCCGGATCTGCCAGTACCTCGGCCTTGACCTCCGCCGTCGCGTCAAGGTCACCTTGCGGCCTGGGACGTACCTCTCCATGACGAGGGGGAACGACGTCGTCATCGGCGTCGACGCCGGCACGGTGAGCGCCGCCCTCGCCCACGAGTTGGTGCACGCCGTGGTCGGTCCGTCGCCCCGGCAGGTGTACGCCGAGGGCCTCGCCGTCCATGTCGATTCGCGGCTGCGCCTCGCCGGGCCGGCCTGGCCGTTCTTCGACCTCGACCCGGACCGGTGGGTCCGACACTTCGTGGACGATGGCTCCTACGTCCCCCTCGCTCTTCTCATGGCCGCACCCCGCGCCCTGCCCTCCGCCGAGGAGGGCATGTCGAGTGCGGCGCGGATCTACCTTGAGGCGGCGTCGCTCGTCGCCTTCGTGGTACACCGGCTGGGCCTCGAGGGCTTCTGGCCCTACTTCCGTTCGGGCCGGCCCATCGCCGCCACGGGGCCCGAACTCGACGCCATGGAGCAGGCGTGGCTGGCTGGCCTCGGGGGGCCGCTCACCGATGCCGAACTCCGCTGCCGTGATGCCGCCCTCGCCCGTGTCGTCGATGACGGGCGCCACGGCGTGGTCACCCGCCCGGACCCCACGGCGGCGCCGTGAGCACGCCGGTCGGGCCCGTCAGGGTGCTGTTCGCCGGCGACCGCCCGGTCTCGGCCCGGATGGTGGAGGTGATCCGCTCCGGGGGCGGCGAGGTCGTCGGGCTCGGGCTCAACTCGCCGCCTCGCCCGGCCGGCGACGTCGTCCGGGCTGCCTCCGGACTCGACCCGGGTCTCGTGTTCTACGGAAGGAGCTTCTCGAGCGCCGTCGCGCTGCGGAAGTTCGAGCGGCTCGCACCGCACATCGGGATCTGCTGCGGCTTCGCCCCGATCCTTCCCGCCGAGATGCTGAAACTCCCGCTGTGGGGTTGGGTCAACGTCCACCGCTCCTATCTGCCCTACAACCGGGGCCTCGATCCCCTCCAGTGGGCCCTCGTCGACGGGACGCCTGCCGGCGTCACGCTCCACGTCATGACGGATCGCGTCGACGCCGGCCCCATCATCGCCCAGAGCGAGATGCCGTTCCTGCCCACTGACGACTTCGACGCCCTGGAGGCGAGGTCGGACCGGCTGGTGCTCGAGTTGTTCACCGACTCGTGGCCGCGGTTGCGGTCCGGTGACGTCGACGGCACACCGCAGGACGAGGACCTCGCCACCTACCACACGTGGTCGGACTGCAAGGCGTTGCGCCAGCTGAACCTCGACGCCACCATGAAGGTGCGCAGGGTGCTGGACATACTGCGCGGCTATTCCGGGCGCGACCTCTCGTTCGTCGAGTTCCGGCTCGGGCTCGACCCCTTCGCCTACCGGGTCCGGACGTCGGTGGTCCCCACGGTCGAAGCCAGGCGTCCGGCTGCGGGAGCCACCGAGCACGAGGAGGGGTTGACATGAGGCCCAGGCGTGGCGCGTCGGGGGGGTTGGCTCTGGGGTTGGTCGCGCTCCTACTGGCTTCGTGCGGGTCGTCCGCCGGTGGCAGCGGGGCGCCGGGAGCCTGGACGACGGTGGCGCGCCTGCGCACGCCGAGGGAAGGCGGCGGCTCCGGGCTCGGGACGTCGAGCGTCCTCCTCGCCGACGGAAAGGTGCTGGTCGCCGGTGGCTACCACAGCCTCAGCGGCAGGTTCGAGCGGAAGGCCAGCTTCTACCTGGCCAGCGCCGAGATCTACGACCCCGCCACCGGGAAGTGGGAGGAGACGGGCAGCATGAACCAACCCCGCTTCGGCGCGGCGGTGGTGACGCTGCCCAAGACGGGCCAGGTGCTCGCCGCCGGCGGGAGCGCGGGCGACGAGGCCGTCATCAGCCCCTCCGCCGAGGTGTTCGACCAGCGCAGCGCCAAGTGGCGCTTCACCGTCCCCATGGGCAGCTGCCGGGTATCGGCGACCGCGTCGGTGCTGGGTTCGGGTGACGTGCTCGTGGTGGGCGGTGTCGGCTGCGACGGGAACGCTCAGGCGTCGGCCGAGATCTACCGCTACGCCTCGGGCGAGTGGGTGCCGGCCGCGGCCATGGCCACGCCGAGGTGGGGCCACTCGGCCACCACGCTGGCCGACGGGCGGATCCTCGTCGCCGGCGGCAGGGCGAGCGCCGTCGGCGCCAGGAGCGAGCAGGTACTCGACTCCGCCGAGGTGTACGACCCCGTACACGATGCATGGGCGCCGGCGGGCGCCATGGGTGAAGGGCGCGCCCTGCACGGCGCAGCCCTCCTGAGCTCCGGAATGGTGATCGTCGCCGGCGGCCACCCGCAGGACCCCTCCGACCCCCACTCGGCCACGGCCTCGGCCGAGCTCTACGACCCGCGGTCCGACTCGTGGGCCGTGACGGGCAAGATGCACGTCCCCCGCGAGGAGGGAGGCTCCGTGCTCCTCGGCGACGGCACGTTCCTCATGGCCGGAGGAGGTCAGCAGGCGAGCGCCGAGATCTACCACCCGGCGATGGGCACCTGGTCGCTCACCCAGCCGATGAGCACGATCCACGACGACGCCCAGCTCACGATGCTGCGGGCTGGCGACGTCCTCATCGCCGGAGGGTTCGTCTTCGGCCCGCACAGCTACCGCAACACCGCGGTCACCGAGCTGTTCCACCCGTTCGAGGGATGACGGTGCCCGACACGACGACATCGGATTCGGCCGGGCTCCGTCATCTGGTACGCGCCGCAGACGACCTGCTCGCCGACGGCCCGCCACCTTCGGCGGACGTCGCCGAGGTGATGGGCGCCCTCGCCGACATCCTCGGCGCCGTCCTGGAGGACCCCGACCTGCTTCCGGGTGGGATCGGCTCGGCTCCCCCGCCGGACGGCTTCGGCAAGTACCTGCTCCACGCCGCGCCGTCGTTCGTCGTGTTCAGCACCGTCACCGCCCCCGAGGTGGCCGCCCCGATCCACGACCACGGCAGCTGGGGGATCGTCGGCCTCCGCCGTGGAACGGAGGAGGAGGTGCGCTACCGGCTCCGACCGGAGCGGGCCGGCGGGCTGGCGGCAGCGGGCCGCACGGCCTATTCGGCCGGCGACGTGATGGTCGTGGAGCCGCCGCCCCACGACATCCACCAGGTGTTCAACACCTGCAACCGGGCCACGGTCTCGGTCCACCTGTTCCTCTGCGACCCGGTGGCGTCGGGGTTCCGTGTCTGGGCGGCGCCGGACGCGCCGGCCGGCCACACCGGGCCGTTGCGCTACGACGAAGTGCCCGCCCTCGGTCCGATGGGTGCAGCGTGAGCCCCGCCGACGGGTCCGGGCCGGTGGCCCGGCCCCACGCCGGCCCCCCGGCCCGACCGCTGCTCCCCGGGTTCTTCCGCGTCATCCCGATGGGCGACGACAGCCTCCAGCTGCGCAGCGCGGGCCGGGTCGTCCGCCTGTCGGGGCCGGGCGTCGGGACCTACGGCCCGCGCCTCTTGTCGGCGCTCGACGGCCGGTCCACCGTCACCGAACTCGGCAGCCGGTTGCAGCTCGACCCCGAGACCGTCGAGCACCTGATCGGGCGCCTGCACGCCGGCGGCGTCCTCGACGAGGGCGGCCCGGGCAACGGCAGCCGGGCTCCCGACACGGCTACCTCGGAGTTCTACCGGCTGGCGGGGCACCAGGCCGTCGACGTGCGGGCGGCTCTGGCGAGCGCTCGCGTGCTGTTCGTGGGGCTCGGCCCCACGGCCCGCACCGCCGCCCGGAACCTGGCGGTGGCAGCGGTGGGCGCACTGGTGCTGGCCGACGGCGGCAAGGTCACGGCGATGGACCAGGCGATCCTGCCGGGCGAGCCCGGCGACGCTGGCCGCCCCAGAAGCCGCGTCGTCGCAGCGCAGTGCCTGCGAGCGGCGAAGGTGTCCTCGCCCGAGGCCCGCCCCCCCGTCGTGGCGATGGAGGGAGGGACGCCGATCGGCGAGATCCTGCGCCGGTCCGCACCGGTCTCGCTGGCCGTCGTCGAGGTCGACGAGTCGGGCGAGCGCGCGGAGCAGGTCAACGCGGCATGCTCGGAGGCGGGCGTACCCGCCCTTTACCACGAGTCCACGACCCTCGAGGGGACCGTGGGACCGACGGTCCTG
>Ga0307504_10000175_pt1 | contig 13061 bp, 13 predicted proteins | sample 19_S_MG_FD_194516 | JGI IMG/M metagenome (GOLD analysis project Ga0307504, IMG submission 194516) | Soil microbial communities from Populus trichocarpa stands in riparian zone in the Pacific Northwest, United States - 19_S | ecosystem: Environmental > Terrestrial > Soil > Riparian zone > Trees... | reverse complement strand
GCCATTCCGGAACTGCCACCCGGTGATGAATTGCCTGATTTAACCAAGTTCAAGTTCCCGAAATCTTGACGTAGTAGCTGCTACCAGGTGTGTCCGTGCCCTGCTGCACGGGATCTCCTGACCACTGAGTGGTCAGGATCGGAACCAATAAGCTTCGCCCGGAATCGTCGGAGCGAACGGGAGTCGTCGAATGACCGATGCGCACATCCAGGCCGCCAGCCGGATCGCCGCGGCCTACGCCGTCAGCGGCGCCGCCCTCGAGCTTGGGACGGTGGTGCTCGATGGCACCGCGCGGCCCGACGCGTCCGTGCGTATCCCATTGGCGATGCTGAACCGGCACGGGCTCATCGCCGGAGCCACCGGTACGGGCAAGACGAAGACCTTGCAGGTCCTGACTGAGCAGCTCTCGGCCAGCGGCGTGCCGGTGGTAGTGGCCGACGTCAAGGGTGACCTGTCGGGATTGGGCACGCCCGGCGTCTCGACCGACCGGATCGCGAAGCGAGCCAAGGACATCGGCGACGACTGGCAGCCTACCGGGTACCCCGTGGAGTACTTGGCTCTCGGTGGCCTTGGTATCGGGATACCGGTGCGGGCGACGGTCACCGCGTTCGGGCCGCTCCTGATGTCGAAGATCCTGGATCTGAACGAGACCCAGGAGTCATCGCTAGGCCTCATCTTCCACTATGCCGACACCGCTGGTCTGCCCCTGCTGGATCTGAAGGACCTGCGCGCGCTGATCCAGTTCCTCACCTCCGATGACGGCAAATCAGACCTTGCCGGAATCGGAGGTTTGAGCAAGGCAACGGCCGGCGTGATCCTGCGTGAGCTGACAACACTGGACAACAGTGGGGGCGATGTCTTCTTCGGTGAGCCGGAATGGGAGCCCGGCGACCTGCTGCGCACGTCCGACGACGGCCGCGGTGTGGTGTCGGCCATCGAACTGGCGGCGGTGCAGGACAAACCGGAGCTGTTCTCGACCTTCCTGATGTGGCTGCTCGCGGACCTGTTCCACGAACTGCCCGAGGTCGGTGATCTGGACAAGCCCAAGCTGGTCTTCTTCTTCGACGAGGCGCACCTGCTGTTCAACAACGCTTCGAAGGCGTTCCTGACTCAGGTCACCCAGACCGTACGGCTGATCCGTTCGAAAGGCGTCGGCATCTTCTTCGTGACCCAGGTGCCCGCTGACGTCCCGGACAGCGTGCTCGGCCAACTGGGCAACCGGGTTCAGCACGCCCTTCGTGCTTTCACCCCCGACGATGCCACCAATCTGGCGAAGGCCGTGCGCACATATCCGAAGACAGTCGATTATGACCTTTCCAGCCTGCTCACCCAGCTGGGGATAGGTGAGGCCATCGTGACGGTGCTGTCCGACACCGGCGCTCCGACACCGGTTGCCTGGACGCGACTACGGGCACCACGGTCACTGATGGCGCAGATCGATCCAACGATCCAGCGGCAGGCCGTGACCAATTCTCCGCTGCACACCAAGTACGGCACGGCCGTGGACCGCGAGTCGGCATATGAGAAGCTGGCCGCGCGGCTGGCCCCGCCGTCCCCCGCGTCGCGGGATGACCGGCACGGAGCGGCCACGCCTTCGTCCCGGGACGAGCGTCGCGACTCCTCGCCAACCGAGCCGGCCGCGCCGCGGTCCGAACAGACCAGCGGCCGGCCGGCCGCGTCCGCGTCCGAGCAGCATGCCGGTGCGGTCGCCGGCGTGCTGGCCTCGCCCGCGTTCAAGTCCTTCGCCCGATCGGCTGCCACCGCGCTCGGCCGCGAGATCACCCGTTCCCTGTTCGGTACCGCGAAGCGGCGCCGCTGATGGTGGATTACCACCTGCGTGGCGTCTTGCTTCCGGACGAGGTCGAACGCGACGTGTGGATTCGCGATGGCCGGCTGACCTTCGAACCGGTCCCGGACGTCGAAACCATCGCCCTCGGGGGCTGGGTGCTGCCGGGTTTCGTGGACGCGCATTGCCATGTCGGCCTCTCGCCCGCGGGCTTCGTCGCCGATGCCGCGGGCCAGGCCGATCAAGCGGTGCGCAGCCGCGATGCCGGAGCGCTGGTTCTGCGTGACGCCGGCTCGCCGGTGGACAACCGAAGCGTGCGAGATCGGCCGGATCTGCCGCGGTTGATCCGCGCCGGGCGCCACATCGCCCGGCCGTACCACTACATCCGCCATCTCGGGGTCGAGGTGGAACCGCGAGATCTGGTCGCCGAGGTCGAGAAGCAGGCCGCCATCGGCGACGGCTGGGTCAAGCTGGTGGCTGACTGGATCGATCGTTCGATCGGCGATCTCGCGCCGCTGTGGCCGGACGATGTGCTCGCCCGGGCGATCTCCCGCGCGCACGAACTCGGTGCGCGGGTAGCCGCTCACGTCTTCGGCGAGGACGCCCTGTCCGGCCTGATCGATGCGGGCCTCGACTCCATCGAACACGGCACCGGACTGACCGGGGACCTGCTCGACGATGTTTCCCGAAAAGGCATCGCGGTCGTTCCCACCTTGATCAATATCGACACGTTCGGGGATATCGCGGCATCGGCGGCCGCCAAGTACCCGACCTACGCCGCCCATATGAGGGCGCTGCGAAACACGTCCCGGGAACGGATCCGGTGTGCCTGGGAGGCCGGCGTGCCGATCTACACCGGTACCGATGCCGGCGGATCATTGGCGCACGGTTTGATCCGCCAGGAGATAACCGAATTGGTGCGGGCCGGCGTCCCGCAGGCAGAGGTTATCGCACAGGCATCCTGGCGTGGGCGGCGCTGGCTGGGGCTCGGCGCCCTCGACCAGGGCGCCGAGGCCGACCTGGTCGTCTACGACACCGACCCCCGGACGGACCTGTCGGCGCTGTACGCGCCACGTCGCATCGTGCTGCGAGGTCGGGTGGTGGGTGGGCGGTCCGGCTAGGCTGAGACCTCCCGCACCCGACCCGAGGCCGCTGTGAGCACGCTGCGCCGACGCCGCGCCATCGCCATCCGTCGTTGGGCGATCGCCGTCACCGTGTATCTGGTGGCGGTGTTCCACCGGACCTCGCTCGGCGTGGCGGGGCTCCAGGCGGCCGATCGGTTCGGGATCAGCCCCAGCCAGCTGAGCATTTTCGTCCTGCTGCAACTCGGCGTGTACGCGGGTATGCAGATCCCCACCGGCATCCTCGTGGACCGGTTCGGCCCCCGCCGCCTGCTGGTTGTCGCGGCAGGCACGATGGGCCTGGCGCAGGGGCTGTTCGCGGTCTCGCACAGCTACCCGCTCGCGCTGCTCGCCCGAGCCCTGCTCGGGTGCGGCGACGCCCTCACCTTCGTCAGCGTGCTGAGGTTCGCGGCCGGGCAGTTCGCGCCGCGCCGTTACCCGTTGGTCGTTGCGATCACCGGAATGCTGGGCATGCTCGGCAACGTCGTGGCGACTCTGCCGCTTTCGGTGGTGCTGCACGCCGCGGGCTGGACTCCTACCTTCCTCGCCGCCGGCGGACTCTCAGTCGTGAGCGGGGTGGGGGTCTACTTCGTGCTTCCCCGCGCAAGCCGGCAGCCGCGCCGCCCCCGTGAGCTGGCCGCCCTGCTGGAATCGCTGGGCGGCGTGCGGTTGCGGGTGAGCGCCGCGTGGTCGAAGCCGGGGACCCGGGCCGGCTTCTGGGTTCATTTCGCCTCCCTGTCGACCTCGCTGACCTTCGGAGTGCTCTGGGGCGTTCCGTTCATGGTCGAAGGCGAGGGGTTGAGCCGGGACAGCGCTAGCGCGATCCTGCTCGGCAGCGTGCTTGTCGGAGCCACCGCGAGTCCGCTGGTCGGCTATTTGACGGCGCGGTATCCGGCGACCCGCGTTCCGCTGGCCATCGGGGTGTGCGTGCTGACCGTCCTCGGCTGGTACGTGGTGCTCGCCGGCTACTCGGGTCCGATTCCGCGGCCGGTGCTTGTCGCGCTGGTCTTGGTCACGGGCCTCGGCGGGCCGGTCTCGGCCATCGGGTTCTCGTTGGCGCGGGACTACAACGGACCGGCCATCGTCGGCACCGCGACAGGTGTGGTCAACGTGGGCGGATTTATCGCCGGCATCGTCGGCAGCCTCGGTCTCGGATGGACGCTGGACGCGATCGGCGCCGAGGACCGGCACGCCTTCCGGATCGCCTTCGGCGTCGCGGTCGGGGTTCAGGTCGTCGGGTTGGTGCAGATGGTGCGGTGGTGGCTGCGGGCCCGGCACGCTGTGCTGCGCGCTCAAGATCAGGGCAGGCCGACCCCGGTGGCTATCGTGCGGCACCGCTGGGACCTGACCAGATAATTGATGGAACCTGACCAGATAGCGGAAATAGCCCACCGTGGCCGCCACGGCCAGCCAGTCGGCGGGTTGGGCCTTTCGTCACTGTCAGTTACCATGCTTTGGGGGCGACGATGTCTACTGTCCGCAAGGGGCGTCGGCCGGATTAGGGTGGATCATTGAAGCGAAGTTCCTGGTTGGCGTTGTCCGCGGCGTTGGCGCTGTTGGCGTCTGTCGCCATGACCAGCGCCGCACAGGCGGCCCAGCCTAGCGCTGACGCGGTTCAGACGATTGCTCCCAGCCGGGCTGACGCGGCGTTCTCCAACCCCGTCCGGGCTGAGGCGGCGTCCTCCAACCCCGTCCGGGCTGAGGCGGCATCGTCGGCGCCGCATGGACGGCGTGCCTTCTCGGCCGATCCAAAGGTGCTTGCGGAAGGCCGTCCGACCAACTCCGCCGGCATCGCGGGAGTCGGTGCCGCACCGCAGTCGCGCGCCGTTTCGGTGCCCAAGCTGGCTCGGCAGCTGTTCGTCGCGGCGGGCGTCCCCGGAGCTACCGAGGCCGTGGACGGTCAGACCAAGCTCGAATCCGATGGCCGCATCGTGGTGACGCTGACCGGCGCGGGCGCCGCGAGGGCCGCCATTGACTCCGGCGGCTCGGTATTGGCCGCGGCGGACGGACAGGTGACGGCCGCGGTAGATCCCGCCGACCTGCGCGCGCTGGCCGCGACGCCCGGACTAACCGATGTGTCACCGCCTATTCGCGCGTTCGCCGACTCGGTGGTCGACCAGGGTGTGCACGCGTCGGGGGCAGACGTGTGGCATAACGCCTCGCGACAAGGATCCGGGACCACCATCGCCATCGTCGACTCCGGGTTCGCCAACCTGCCGACCGGACTGACCGTCACGCACAATCTGTGCGGAGCGTCGATAAACGACAGCCCGCATGGATCGGCGGTGGCCGAGATCGTCCGGCAGATGGCCCCGCAGGCGACCATTCTGCTGTACTGCGTGATGGATCAGGTAGGCCTTGCCCAGGCCGAAAACGAGTTGCAGCTCGCGGACGCGAAGGTGGTGAGTTGCTCGCTGGCGTTCTCACCGGATTCCCGCGGCGACGGTACCGGGGTGAGCGGGTTCGCCTCGGCGGCAATGACGGTGAAGAAGGCCCGCCAGGCGGGCATCCTGTGGGTCAACTCCGCGGGCAATGAGGCCGATAGCCACTGGTCCGGACTGCTGGTCGACGCCAATCGCAACGGCTTCGCCGACCTGTACACCGCCGCCAACGACGTCGACGCGGTTGATGTGGATGCCAACAGGACGACCACCTTCTTTCTCTCCTGGGACCAATGGCCGGTGTCCACGCTCGACGTCAACCTGCGACTCGACGTCTACGACGCGACGACTCACGCGTTGCTGTCAACCCTGCACGGTGTCAAGCAGAGCGGTCTGCTCGACACTCCGACCCGGTTGTACCAGCTGACGCCGACGCGTAACACGGTTGTGCTCATCAGCGTGCAGATGGCCGCCGGAACTCCCCCGCTGCGCTACGACCTCACGTATTGGAACGCCAGCAGTAGTTCAAAATACTATGGTTTGTCCGCCGCGACAAAGGCTCGGGCCGCCGCCGGGTCGGTGGCCGAACCCGCGACGTCGCCGTACGTGCTCGCCGCCGGAGCCGACAATGTGAGTACCGGCGTTCTGGAGGACTTCTCGTCGCGGGGTCCGACGATCGACGGCCGGATCAAGCCTGACATCCTCGGCTACGACGGCACCTCATCGACGGTGTACGGAAGCCCGCCGCTGGGCGGGTTCTACGGCACCTCGGCGGCCGCACCGCACGTGGCCGGTGCCGCTGCCCTGATCCGAGCCGCCAATCCCGCGTTGGATCCGGCTCAGGTGCAGGCCCTGCTGGAACAGCGGGCCTCCGGCGCGAACACCGGACCGGCGACCAACGACAGGGGCCACGGCCCGCTAAGACTTGGCGATCCGACCCAAGCCACCATCGTCGGCCGAACGGGGGATGCATACACGGCGCTGGCCCAGCCGACCAGGATCGTCGACACTCGGATCGGCCTGGGGGCGCCGAAGGCGCGGGTCGGTGCCGGACAGGTCATCACCGTCAACCCGGCTTCGTCGGGAGTTCCGCCCGACGCCACGTCGGTGGTCATCAACCTGGCGGGGTTGCAGGCCACAACCGCCACGTTCCTCTCGGCGTTCCCCTATTCATCGTCGGGAACCTCGAACCTCAACCTGGGGCCCGCCGACCCGTCGGCCGCGGTAGCGGCGGTCGTCCCGCTGAGCGCCGCGGGGACCTTCAAGATCTACAACAAGGTCGGCACCGTCAACATCCTGGTGGACGTCTCCGGATATTTCAGCCCGGCCGGATCGCTGGGCTACCGCAGCCTGGAGAGCCCGGTCCGATGGTTCGATTCGAGGACCACCATCGGTGGCCATTATCGACCGCTGGTGTCAGGAGAGCAGGTGCGAATTCAGCTGCTCCCAACGACTGATCCGGACGCGAACGGGTCGGCGTTGGTCAACCTCACCGTGACCGGCGAGCAGGGCGTCGGGTACCTGGCGGCCTATCCGAGCACTGTCGGGATTACCTCGAACCTGAACTACGCGGGGTATCCGCGGGCGAACATGGCTGTGGTGAAGTTGTCCGCCGGTTCGTTCGTCCTGTTCAACAAGGGTTCGACGACGCAGGCGATCGTCGATGTGATCGGCTACTTCGGGGCGACGGAGGTCGGCCGATACGTCTGCCTGCCGAACCCGGTGCGGATCGCCGACACCAGGACCGGAAACGGGGTTCAGGTCGGTTCCGGCCGCCTGTCCGCGATTGCCGGCAATGGTGACCGAACCTTCGAGGTGGGCAAGCTCAACGGAGTTTCTTACGACGCACTCGGTGTGTGGACGAGCGTCACCGCGATCGCGCGTGCCAGCGGCAATATCACGGCATATCCGAGCGGGGTGGCGGTGCCGCCGACCTCGACGCTCAACATCAGCGCCAACCGAGTGGTGCCGAACGCGGCCGTCGTCGGGCTCTCGCAAATACCGGCCAACTCGGGCGACATATCCGTACATGTCACGACGGCGAGCGACGTTATCGTGGACCTATTCGGATACTTCCACTGATCCTGACGTGCGGCTTCGCACGGCGATCAAGGTCCTGCCGATGACGGTGAGGCTCGACCTCATGCCGATTGAGGTATGGCCAGCCTGACAATTAGGGTAAGGCCAGCCGGCGCGTGGTCATGGCTGGGCCCGAGATCTGGCACAATGGCCTGCTGAGTACCGGCCGCAAGCGGACCCTCTCACCGCCTTGCGGCCCGTCCATCAGGCTGAGGCGTCACGGTGTTCCCCACCCACGGCGCTCTCATCCGTCCCTGCGCACACTGGAGCCGAAAAAGCTAGTGGCAACCAAGATCAAGCTCACCCGTATCGGAAAGATGCGAGAGCCGCACTACCGCGTAGTCGTGGCAGATGCCCGTACCAAGCGGGACGGCCGATCCATCGAGACCCTCGGCGAATACCATCCGAAGAACGACCCGTCGGTCATCAAGATCGACGCGGAGCGTGCCGCGTACTGGCTCGGGGTCGGAGCTCAACCCACCGAGGCCGTGGTGGCGATACTCAAAGTCACCGGCGACTGGCAGAAGTTCAAGGATCTGCCGGAACCGCCGCCGATGAGAGTGGCCGAGCCCAAGCCCGACAAGCGCGCCCGGTTCGACGCCGCGCTCCGAGACTCCGAGGGTGAGCCGTCGGTCGGCGCCACCACGGCCCGGAAGCGGGCTGCCAAGAAGGCACCGGACGAAGCGCCCACCGCTGAGGCCGCCGCCGAGCCCCCGGCGTCCGCTGGTTCGGGGGAATAACGTGCTCGAGGAGGCCCTCGAGCATCTCGTTCGGGGCATTGTCGATCATCCGGACGACGTGGTTGTCGACCTCGTCGACAACCGCAAGGGGCGCCGCCTCGAGGTCCGGGTCCACCCAGATGACCTCGGGCGGGTGATCGGCCGCAACGGCCGTACGGCCAAGGCGCTGCGCCAGGTGGTCAACGGTGTCGGCGGCAAGGGGATCCGTGTCGACGTGGTCGACACGGATGAGGGACGCTGACCGGTCCTGACTCGTATCGGTTCGGACGGTTCGGACGTGCCAGCTGACCTCACCGATCCGGCTGTCGCCCGCTTTCACACCGAGGTGGTGGCAGTCGGCCGGATCGGCAAGGCGCACGGGATCAGGGGCGATGTCTTCGTCGAACCGTGGACCGACGCTCCGGCGGAAAGATTCGTTCCGGGCGCGCTCATGAGCATCGCGCCGGTCGGCGACGGTCCGTCGCACACTGGCGGTCAGCTCGCCGTGGACTTCAGCCGTGATCACTCCGGCAAGCTCGTGGTGCATTTCCGCGGTGTGGACGACCGCGACGCGGCCGAGGCCATTCGAGGGGCCGTGCTCACCATGCCGGCCTCAGCCCGTCCACCGCTGGCGGACTCGGATGAGTTCTACGACACCGACCTGATCGGGCTGGCCGCGCACACGGTGTCGGGTTTGGCCTTGGGTAGGGTCGTCGACGTCCTGCACGTTCCGGGCGGCAGCCTGCTGGCCGTCGACTTCAACGGCCGCGAGGTGTTGGTGCCGTTCCGCAGGGAATTCGTACCGGTGATAGACCTGGCTTCCGGCATCGCGCGGATCGATCCACCGGAAGGGCTGTTGGACCTGTGAGCGACGCTTCGATCCGGCCGTGCCCGCCAGACCTGTCGGTGGACGTAGTCACGATTTTCCCCAGCTACCTCGCGCCGCTGCGAGAATCGCTGCTCGGCAAGGCCATCGAGCGGGGCCAGGTCCGGCTCGCCGTCCACGACCTTCGGCGATGGGCGACCGACGGGCACCGGACCGTCGATGACACGCCGTACGGTGGCGGACCCGGCATGGTCATGTTGGCCGAACCCTGGGCCCGTGCCCTCGATGACATCGCACCACCTGGCGAACCTGACCAACCGAGGCTGATCCTGCCCACCCCGACCGGTCGCCCGTTCAACCAGGCGGTCGCGGTCGAGCTGAGCCGGACGCCGCGGTTACTGTTCGCCTGCGGTCGTTACGAGGGCATCGACGCCCGGGTCGCCGAATACGCCGGGCAGCGAATGGTCGTCGACGAGATCAGCCTCGGAGACTTTGTCCTATGCGGCGGCGAGGTGGTCGTCCTGGCGATCATGGAAGCGGTCGCCCGCCTCATTCCGGGGGTATTGGGCAACGCGGCCTCGGCTGACCAGGATTCCTTCGGCGACGCCGTATACGGACTTCTGGAAGCGCCCGCCTACACCAAGCCAGCCAATTGGCGCGGCCTGGCCGTCCCCGAAATTCTCCTGTCCGGACACCACGAGATGATCGCCGAATGGCGGCGTCAGCAATCCCTGGAAAGAACCCGTCAACGGCGCCCTGATTTGCTGACCCGTTGAACCGGACCCGTGCCGGGTTTCTCATTTCACGCCTCGATATGGCACCATCGAATGGTTGCCCGCGACCGCCGCCCATGCCGGACGCGGAGCGTTCAAGATCGACAGACGCAAACGGCTCGGCGGGTACCGCCGACTGGGTGCGTCCGCGCGATCCGCAGAGACCTGAAGGAAGCAGAGCCGAGATGAACACCCTGCAGTCGTTGGATGCCGAGTCGCTACGCGACGACGTACCCGAATTTCGCGCCGGGGACACCCTGAAGGTGCACGTCCGCGTCATCGAGGGTTCGCGCTCGCGTGTCCAGGTGTTCCAGGGCGTCGCGATCCGGCGCCAGGGCGGCGGCTTGCACGAGACGTTCACCGTCCGCAAGATCAGCTTCGGCGTCGGAGTAGAGCGTACCTTTCCGGTGCACACACCGGTCATAGACAAGATAGAGGTCGTTGTCCGGGGCGACGTCCGGCGCGCGAAGCTATACTATTTGCGCGATCTTCGCGGAAAGGCTGCCAAGATCAAAGAGAAGCGCGACACCGTTTCCCGCTGAATCTGAACTGTCCGTCCGAGCAGCCAGGAGTGTCGATCGCCGACATGGGCAGCGACACCTCAGGATCGTCGGGATCGTCGGGATCTGAGGAACCGGATGTTACCGGCGTGCCACGGCCCGCTGACCAAACTGGAGGGGAACCACCTGAGGTCGCTGCCCGCATGAATAGGCCGAGCGCGCGATTCGACCCACGCCATCCGTTCCGCCAAACCGTCGTGGGCCCCGACGGGAAGAAACACCGGGGTAAAACGTCGAAGCTGGAACTACCGATCCTGATCGCCATTGCGATCGCGATTGCGGTCATCCTCAAGACCTTCGTGCTTCAGCCGTTCTATATTCCGTCCCAATCAATGGAACGGACGCTGCATGGGTGCCCGGGCTGCGCCGGTGATCGAATTCTGGTCTTCAAGCCCGTGTACCACATTCGGGACCCGCATCCCGGCGACATCGCGGTGTTCAAGGCGCCCCAGGATTGGAACGAGGGTGGCGGCGTTCAGCTTTCGGGCAACCCGCTGGTGCACGGCATGCAGTGGTTCGGGCAGCTTATCGGAATCGTCCCTCCCAGTGAGAAGGATCTGGTCAAGCGGGTAATCGCAACCGGCGGGCAGACCGTGCGCTGCTGCGACGACGCCGGCAACGTCCAGGTATCGGCGACCGGGCCTACCGGCCCGTGGCGCAGCCTCGACGAGCCGTACATCTATGAACCGAGCCCGTGGTCGAAGCCAGCTATAACCGGAGTCAAGTCGCCCAGCGATACCCGAAGTTTCGGCCCGGTCACGGTTCCCCCGGGACGGCTGTGGGTCATGGGCGATCACCGCGGTGACTCGGCCGACTCCCGCTATCACTGCGGTGAAGGCGGGACCGGGGCCAACTGCGATCCCGTGTCCAGCACGGTCGGGGTCGATGACGTCATCGGCAAAGCGGTCATCATCGCATGGCCACCATCGCGGTGGCGAACGCTCGGCACTCCGAGCACGTTTCGTTCGCTCGACCTGCCAGGGCCCCTCGACGCAGTGACCGGCCCGGCCCCGGCTGCCGTCATGGCGGTGGCCGGTATCGGCCTCGCGCGGCGTCGCCGCCGCCGGTCGTGACCCGTCCACTTCCTCGGTCGGCCGGGCGCGTGTTGCTCATCGATTCCGGTGCCCACGTCCTGATGCTTGAGCACCGAACCGATCCCGCGACGACTGAGACGGTATGGGCGGCGCCGGGCGGCGGGTGTGAGGCAGGCGAGACACCCGCCCAGGCGGCCTGCCGCGAACTGCGTGAGGAATGCGGCATCGACCTCCGGTTGCCGCGGAATCGGCCGCCCGATCACACAGAGCGTCGACGCTGGCATGTCGGCGAAATTGCCTACGATCAGACCGACCACTTCTTCATCGTGCGGGCAACGGGCCGGCCGCGGGTCATCGCGGAGTACCCGAAGCCGTTGGGGGGCGAGAGCGTGCTAGGGCACCGCTGGTTTTCGGCAAGTGACCTGCGGACCTGCGCGGCCCGCTACGAACCGGCGGAGCTGTGCGCCCTGCTCGCTGGTCTGCCGCGAGGCGGTCGCGAGTGAGTCCATACCCGGCGCCGACATTGCGTTATGAGCGGGACGCGTGGCGCGGCGGCGCGGGCACGCTGGCGGCCATCGACGAGGTCGGGCGGGGTGCCCTGGCCGGCCCGGTCTCGGTCGGCGTCGTGCTGCTCGCCGCCCATAGCAAACCGGCACCGATGGGGGTGGCCGACTCCAAGCTGCTCACGCCGCAGGCCCGCGAGCAGCTGGTACCCCGGATCCGGCGCTGGGCACACGATTCGGCGGTGGGCCACGCGTCAGCGGCTGAGATCGATCAGATCGGCATCATCGCCGCCCTGCGCCTGGCCGCCGAGCGCGCCGTCTCGCAACTTTCGACCGAGCCCGACTGGGTGCTGCTGGACGGCAACCACGATTACCTGACAGCGCCGGCCCAGCAACCGCTGTTCGAGGCTCTGGATGCGGACTTCGATCAGCGGCGGTGGCGGTGCCGGGTGCCGGTGCGCACGCTGATCAAGGGCGACCTGAAGTGCTCATCGGTAGCTGCGGCCTCGGTTCTGGCCAAGACGGAGCGGGACGCGATTCTGATCGAACTCGGCAAGCTGTATCCCGAGTACGGGTTCGAGTTCAACAAGGCATATGCCTCACCCCGTCATCTGGCCGCGCTGGCCGAATACGGCCCGTCCGCAGTTCACCGGTGTTCTTGGAATTTGCCCGGTTTAGGTGGCCTGTCTAGTGAGCCCGATGCGGCGATAGTGCCGATGGGTGATGATGATCAGGTGATCGCGGCAGGAGACATTGGATGACCGACGGACGTGGTATCGGAGCTGGAGCCGGCCGGTTGGTCGTGAGCGAGCATCGTAGCGAGCGTCAGCGAGTGAGGAGCGCAGCGACGAGCGCTTGCGCGAGGAGCCGGTTGGTCGTGAGCGAGCATCGTAGCGAGCGTCAGCGAGTGAGGAGCGGAGCCAGCGAATGAGCGCCGAGGATCTCGAGAAGTACGAAACCGAGATGGAGTTACAGCTCTATCGGGAATATAAGGATATCGTCAGCCAGTTCAGCTTCGTCGTCGAGACCGAGCGGCGGTTCTATCTGACGAACGACGTTCAAGTGGTACCGCGTAATGCCGACGGCGAGGTGTATTTCGAAGTCACCATGGCCGACGCCTGGGTGTGGGATATGTACCGACCCGCGCGTTTCGTAAAGAACGTACGAGTGCTGACCTTCAAGGACGTCAACGTCGAAGAGCTTGAAAAGCCTGACCTCGATCTGAGCGGAAAGGGGCCCTTCACGGTCTGAGGTACCTACGGAGATTGAGGCCCAATGC
>Ga0307504_10000174_pt1 | contig 13095 bp, 8 predicted proteins | sample 19_S_MG_FD_194516 | JGI IMG/M metagenome (GOLD analysis project Ga0307504, IMG submission 194516) | Soil microbial communities from Populus trichocarpa stands in riparian zone in the Pacific Northwest, United States - 19_S | ecosystem: Environmental > Terrestrial > Soil > Riparian zone > Trees... | reverse complement strand
CCGACGACTTGCTCGCACAGTAATTGGCTGCCGAACGCGCGGATGCCGAGGATGTGGGTGACGGTGTTCGCGTCCCAGCCTTCGGTCAGCATGGCGACGCTGACCACGCAGCGGATGGCCTCGCCGAGCATGCCGCGCTTGCCGACGGTGTTCATCACCTCGCGGAGCAGGTCCTCGTCGGTGATCTTGTCCACGTCCATGCCCGGGTTGCGCAGCCGGTAGTCGGCCTTGAACGCCTCGATCTCGGTCCGGGCGGCGTGCTTGAAGTCGGCCCTGAGCGCCTCGCCGGATTCCAGCTGTGCCGAGTCGATCAAGATTGTGCGCGGCCGGGCGAGGAAAGTGCCGTCCTCGATGTTGCTCAGCAGCGGCAGGCTGCCGGGTTTGGCCACAGCCCGCCCGTCCGGACCCTCGATGCGCGTGCCGGAAATGTAGTCATAGATCAGCTTCGACACGATGGTGTTCGGGCAGACCACGATGAATACGGGCGGCGGCTCACCATGGTGGGCCAGGTTCTGCCGCCAGTGAGTGAAGGACCGTTCGTAGCTGCGGTAGAGGCTGGTCAGCGCCCCTTCGAGCTCCTTGGGCGGCACCCAGCCGCGTAACGCCTCCGTGGAGGACACCCGCTTCTTCGGCAGGACCGTGCCGACGTGGTCCCACAGCCGCAGGTAGGTGACCAGCTCGCCGACGGCGTCGTCGTCGACTGGGGTGCGCGGGATCTTCACGATGCCGGATTCGATCGCGTCCATCAGGGAGAAGTGGCTGACCACCCACGGGAAGATGTGGCCCTCTTGGTAGCCCGAGCCGCCGAGGTAGAACGGGGTCGCCGACAGGTCGTAGGCGGTCTTGATGCCGACCCGCCGGGCGACGGCCTGCAAGCCTTTGAACCAGACCCGGGCCTCGGCGTTCTCCTCCCGCTGCTCGCGGGTCAGCTTGGCGTGCCCGCCCACCGCCTGCGCCGGCTTGTCCTGGTAACAGTGGTGGGCCTCGTCGTTGAGGATGACCACCTGATCGGTCCGGCCGCCGAAATCGCGCAGCACACGGGACACCATCGCGTCCTGCGTTTCCTTGAACGGGTCATCCTTGCGGCCGGCGAGCAGGATCTTCTTGGTGTTGGTCGCGACGCCCCTGATCTCTTTCGCGTCGCGCAGCAGGAACGCGTGGTAGTTGGTGATCACGATCTGGGCTTGCCGCACGGCGCCGGTCAGGTCCGGCGGGATCAGGTCACGCTCGTCGTAATAGTTGCCTGGATGGCCCGCCTGAAGGACCTGCAGCCGGTTCCGGATCGTGATGCCAGGAGTAATCACCAGAAACCGCTTGGCGAACCGGGCGTCGCGCGGGCTGATCACCTTGTTCGCGGTCTGCCAGGCGATCAGCATCGCCATCACGACGGTCTTGCCCGAGCCGGTGGCCATCTTCAACGCGACCCTCGGCAGGCCCGCGTTGTGTTCGGCGTTCGCCTCGTCGATCTGGCGGCGCCAGTCGGCGTAGCCATGCCGTCCGGCCACCTCGGCGAGGAAGATCGCGGTCTCGGCGGCGTCCCGCTGGCAGAACAGCACCCGGTTCTCCCGGGCCGGGTCGGCCCAATACCGCAGCAGCTTGCGGGTGGTCGGAGTCACCCGCTCGTAGTCGCGGTGCCGCCACCGCTCAACCTCCCGGCGCAGGTCGTTGACGAAGGCGTTCCGCTGGCGCCGCTCGCCGGTGAGCTCAAAATCCAGTGACTCCTGGGTCGAGCCGTCGCCCGCGCGTCGGCCTTTGCGGACGGCCGCGATCGGGATGAACGACTCGCTCGGACGTCTACCCTCCCGAATGACATCCGTCCGGCCCTTCGGGCCCACCTGGTAATAGCGCACAGGCGGGTCGTACGGCCCGTTCAGAACCGGGCTGACTGCCGCCGGCTCAGTCACGGTGCAACACCACTTTCACCACCTCCGTGAGCCGATGCAGATCGCTACACCTTATGTCTGGTTCACTTCGGCGATTTCGGCGGTGCCACTCCGGCACGGAATCACTTCGGGAATCTGTCCAGATAGCGGACTTGAAGCGGCGGTGAGCCAGGTCCATAGCGGCCAGCCGTCAATTCCGCCGGTCAGAAGCGTGGTACGGAGAGGTCGCAGTTCCGGTCGGGGCCCGCCGCGCTTGTCGAGTTGGAATGCCGGGATGAGGGTCCGACCGTTGTGGGTGACGGCGAAGAGCGCACGCTCGGCACGTCTGCGGGCGAACCACGTGCGGGTGCTTGATTCCTTGGGGTCGCCGCGGAGCTCCCGAAGGGTCTTGTACGTCAATACTGGGGTGGCCAGTAACGCATCGCGCTGGGCGGCAAGTCGTCCCGCCTGAGCAAGAGTGCCCGGTGGCGTGAGACTGACTTTGTTCACAATGAGGGCGTGGACCAGGTCACTGCGCTTGGCGCCCGCCACGATCGCAAGCATGAGCGACTTGGCTGACAGCGCATTCGCCGAAGGGCGACGAAGCGCAGCAGCTGCATTCTTTTCGCCTAACCGCTCGGTCACCGGCGTGTCTGATCGGTTTTCGCGGCGCGGCGTTGGACCCTTATGTCATGTCTATAGCCACGGCAGTGAAGAGTGCGCCGCTTCGTCATGCGTTGGTCGTGCCCGAAGCCTGCGACTGCGGGTTATGCTCGCCTACTTGGGCTCGGCGCCGAGGCAAGTCGCGGCGGTTCACCGACGCGGTGACGTTGCGTCAGGCGTTGGAGGGCGAGAATCGCGAGGTTCGAGCCGGAATGGTAGAGGAGCATCTCAAGCGGTTGGATGAGATGGTCGAGGCCGCCGACGTCCTGATCGAGTTGGCACCGACGGACCATCCGTTGCGCCCGGAGGTGGGACTGGGCTTGGTGATGTTCGCCGGAGAGTTGGCATCGGCTATCCGGCCGGACGAGTTCGGCCCCGAATTACCAGAGGACCTGGTTTCGAGCAGCATGGAAACCGTCACCGAGTCGATGGCGGCAGCGGCGGGCTGTCTGGCCAGCCTCTCGGCAATGTATCAAGCACTGCTGGAGGTCATCGACGATTAGCTGATGGCCGCGACTCCGGTCACGGCGATGTATCGAACAAGGGGTGCAAGGCCCCGGCGCACGCCACCGTCAGTTGTGGCCTTATGCGACACCGTCACTCGGCGGCGTCCTGCTGGAGCAACCCGTACCTGCCGAGCTCGGCCAGGAACGTGCCGACATCCGCCCAGGCGCGCTCTTGCCCCACGCTGGCAGTCGCCATCAGCGCGGCGGTCAGGTCAGCGCAGCTCGCACCCGCCGTCAGCCGCTTCCACAACTGGGCGGCGGGTCGGTTCAGGCCGAAATATGCCGATCCCACGATGTCGAGAACGACGATCTCGTCGCCGGTCTCCCGCCAGGCCACACTTGGCCCGCCGACGCGATAGGTCATCGTGTCCTCGACTGGTTGATAAGGCAAGGTGTGACCTCCTGGACGGCGTACTTGTCGGGTCGAGTTCTGCGGGACAGCCATAGCTTCTGCACGAGTCCGGCGGTACCACCGGGTATCGGCCATTGCGACCAGAGCTCGGCCAAGGCATCGGCGTCCACCAGGTCGGGGTCGACTCCGGTGCCATCCCACGACTGAACGAAATCGCGGGTCGGCGTCCGCAGAAAGACCTCGAGAAAGCGTGCCTTCGGCCGCGCGGCGGTGGCGACGGTCGGCAGCTCGGAGCCCGCGATGGCGACGAGCAAGTCGGATCGAGTCGGGACCGGCTGGCCGCGTACCCACCGACCGCGTGCCGGCTGACCTCGTGCCCACCGACCGCCTGCCCACGCACCTCGTGCCAAGTCACCTCGTGCCCACTCATCTCGTGCCCGCACGGCGAGGATCGACAGGAACGCCGGCTCGAGCAGAGGGTTGACCAGCCGCACGTCGTTATCGACGGCCAGCGCATCCAAACTCGAGCGGGTCATCAGCAGATCCCTGCGCCCGGCGTGCCAGCGAATGCGACGGTCCAGGCGCCGCGGCTCCGCGCGAACCTCACGGTCGTGGCCCAGCAGCACCTGCCGAGACGCGTCAGGACGTAGCCACGCCAAGCTGTCCCGCCGATCTCGTCGCACCATCGCGGCCACCCTGGAGGGAACCCGCGCTCGAAGCGCTGCCGTCGGGGTCAGGCGAGATATTCGCCGCCAGCCGGCGAATATCTGATCCCCACCGAGTCCGGTCAGCAGAGAACCACCCGCTGCCATTTCCACGATCGGCAGGTGCAGGTGAACGTTGACCGGGTGCAGGACGCCGTACCGACCGAGCAATCGGGCGGCCACCGGCCCGATCAGGTCAAGGTCGTCCCCGGCGTGCAGCAGGGACCAATCGCCGATCGGTAAGGCCGCGATCACCCGCTCCTGCCAGGCCGACTCCTCGGCTCGCGGTGCGTCGGTGAATCGCCAAGTCACGGGAATCGGGGCGGGCAGCCCGGCGCGGCGGGCGAGTCGCGCGGCAATCGCCAGGACGAACGAGGAATCCATGCCACCGGAAAAGCTGACCAGGCATGGCGGCCGCTGCAAGGCTGGCAGCATCGCTTGCTCGAGCGCGGTCAGCGCGGTCAGCGCGGTGGCCGGGCACCGCTGGGTCATGACCGTGTCGCTCCCACCGACGACGACGCCGGATGCGATCTCGAGCGGTGTCGGCCGGAGCAGGACGCGGTCAGCCACGGGTGAGCGTTCCCCGGCGCATCGCGAGCCGCGTGGCCCATCCGAAGAAGCATCCGGTCAGCGGCAGACCGACGGCGGACACCGAAGCCAGCACAACGGCAGCGCCGCCCCAACTGCCGCCCGATAGCGCCGCCCGCAAGCCGTCCAGCGCGATCCGGGTGGGCAGCGGCGTGCTCAGCCATCTCAGCGCGCGGGGCAGTACGGCCACCGGAAAGTAGGTCCCGGACGCGAATGCGACGGCGACGATCAGCAGCGTGCCGAGGGCGTCCCCATGCTCGAAGGCGACCGTGAGAGCCGCGAGTGCCATGCCGAAGCACAATGCGGCACAACCACCGAGCGACAGGACGACCGCGAACCCGAGCCAGTTCGTAGAGCTGACATCGAGCCCGAGCAGCAGGGCGGCGATTCCCAGGTAGCTCGCGGCTCGCACGAGCCCGAACAGGATGGGATAGCAGCTCACACCTATGGCGACTGCGGCGGCGCTGACGGGCTGCGCGGTCATCAGCTCCAGCGTGCCGTCGCGTTGCTCCTGGCGTATCCGACTCGTGATCTGCGTGCTGGCCGCTTGCACGACAAGCATGAATCCTATGCCCACCGCCACGAAATCGAAGTAGCTGGCGGTATGTAGGAATGCCGGCCTTGTCGGGTGCCTCAGCACGCGCGAGATCAGGGAGAAGACCATCAGGTTGACGACGCCGAACAAAAAGTCCAGCACGAACGGCAATCCCAGGAATCGATGCTCCGCCGCGTCGCGACGGAGAATCGCCAGGACGACCCGCGGCCCGGTCGGCACGAACCCCGTCCCGATGTCCCGAGCCGATTCGAGCGACCGCACACTGGCGGGCTCGGTCACCTGAGCACCGGCAGTTCGAGGACGCGATCGCAATGGTCGCGGTCCGAACCGCGATGCGAGGCCAGGACGCAGGCGACCGACCGGCGGTGCAGGGCCGTCCAGAGCCGACGCCGGGCCGCGGCGTCGAGCGAGCGAGTTGGTTCGTCGAGCAAGAGCAAACTCGGTCCACCGATCATGGCGCGAGCACAGGCCACCAGGGCGCGCATTCCACTCGAGTACCGCTGTACGCGCTCGCCCGCAAAGTGGGTGATGCCCAGCTCGTCCTCGATGGCGTCCACAGCCTCGCCAACCAGCCGCCGCGGCAGGCGCAATCGTGCCGCGAAGAGCAGGTTGTCGTGACCGGACAGGCGCAGCTGAAAAGCCTGCTCGGGCCTCAGGCACAGGCCTATGCGGGCACGCGCCCGGCGGGAACCGGCCGGCAGACCATCCACCATCACCGATCCGGAGCTGAGCGCCAACGTGCCGGCCAGGCAGCGCAGCAACGTCGACTTTCCGGAACCGTTTGCGCCGCTCAGCAGTAGGTGCTGCCCGGCGGCGACATCGAGGTCCAGACCGGAGAAGACGTGCTGATCACCGAACCTTCGAGCGGCGTCGCGCGCCTGAAGAATCATCACCAGTCCCGGCTCCCGCCCAGGGGTCAGCTAACCGGGGAGAGAGCCCTGATCGCCCGCGCCCCCCAGGCCGTCATCCGGCCCGGACGATCCACCACGCGTCAACTCCGCCAGCGTGCCAAGTCGCTCGATTGCCGGCGGCTCGTACGTCGTCGCCTCGGCGACGTTCTGATCCTCAGGATATGACATGATCACCCGTCGCTATCACTAAAGGTAGCCATACGATCACGCCGAAAGCTACACCCACAGAACCTTCACCGCAATTGGCCCAGCCAGCGCTCGGGCGCGGGACGTCGCAGAATCTCGGGCAGTGCGTCCTCAGCCCGAAAGTCACCGGCCAGCCAAGCATGGGCGTGGAAGTTCTGGCCAGGCGGTGACACGCCGATCACCAGATCGCGTGGCCAGCCGTGCGCGGCATAAAAGCGCTGCCGAACGAGCGCGCGCTCGAGGCAGCTGGCGGAGGTCCCGTCGAGGGTGGCCTCGACATCTCGTGCCATGAACGCCGGGCCGGGACCAGGCAATTCGACCTGCTCCAGCCCGCCACTCGCCAGCTGACATCTGACCATCGTTAACGCCTGGCCGGTCCATCGGTCGCGTCTCGCGTTACCGGACCGCGCTCGTCTAAACTCCGCCAATCCCTGCGGCAGTGTGCTAAACAATCGCGACCAACGTTGGACGTGCGCGGTCATCAAGTCCACATGTCCGATGTCGTATGCCGCGCACTTTCGGCGCATGTACGCCGGGGACGGCCATACTCCGGTGGCGATGATCCGCATCAGCTCCCACGGGCTCTCGGCGGCCAGCACGCGCCTTATCGCCGCACCCGCTGGAGAAAGCCCCGGAGTGTGCATGCGCATGACGGTCGGGATCTGGGCGTATAGGCCTAAGCGTCGCAGAAGCGGCCGGGCAGCCGGAACCGAATCGAAACCGAAAGCAAACCCCGCGATCGCGCCGACTTCTCGCGCCAGCTCGACCGCTGAACTCCACTGGGTATCGTTGAACAGCTCCACGGCACGACTCAGGTCGCGGTACGGCTGCTCGCTCGCACCCGGTCGGCCGGCATGCATAGCGACGATCAATGCCGTTCCGACCAGGTCCGGAGCAGGTATCGATGATCCGAGCATTGTCACCGAGGTATGGTCACGCCAGAGCGCGGTCCACAGCGCCTCCGGGTCATCGACCCAGGCGAGTGCGCGGTGCAGATCAATGGGCACTCCGATCGGGCCCGGCGTCAACCAGGGCGCCTCGCGCCACGGGTGTTCGGATGACCGCAAGCCCGCGTTCGCCGGTCGATACCCCGCCTCTGCGAGTGCCCGTTCGGCCGCGTCGAAATCGGCGGGCGCCACGAGCAGGTCGACATCGCAATAGTGGCGGCTGTGCGCTTCGGCGGCGTACAGCCGCGAGGCGGTTACCGGGCCCTTGATCAGCAACGCGTCGATGCCCGCCGACCGCAGGACGGCCACCGTATCGACGGCAGCCTGGTCGAGGGCCAGGTCCCGCGCGACCAGCCTCCAGGACGCCTTGGCCGTCATCGGGCCAGCGGCAATCGGGTGGCGCCCGGTAACCGCGCGGCCGTCATCGGGAGAGCTCCGATACCCGCGGGTCGAGCGTCCGGGTAAGGATCTGTGATACGTCGTCGAACCGTGACCAGTCCCGGGGCCGGGTCAGCTCCCAGGCCGGCCGGGCGACGAGATCCAAGACGACGGTGGGATCGGAGGCCAGCACCCTACGGCCTCGCCATTGGGTCAGCCGCGCGATGACCTCCCGTGGCGGGCACCGCCGTATCGAAACGTCGTCTCCCCAACTGAGAAAGATCCAGCCACCCAAAGGCAGGCTGGCCGGGGCCGGCGATAGCCGCAGCCGCCACCGTGTTCCAAGTCGTGCTGACACGGTTGAGATATCCAGGCCGGGAATGGGTGCGCGTAGGTCGACGCAGCGCGGTCCAGCGAACGCATTCCGTCCGTCGGTGATGACGATGTCATCGGACAGCACCGTCGTCCCGGCGGCGGCGAGGCCGGCCACCAGGGTGCTCTTTCCGGCGGTCCGAGGACCGATGACGCCATACGCCCGGCCGCCGACGGCAAATGAGGCTGCATGAAAGGACTCGCGCCCGGCCCATCGATTGAATGCCACGGCCACCGGCGCCAGGCATGGGTGAGCGAGCAGGTCCGGGTCGAGCGGCGGACCGACGAGGCGAGCACTGAAAGAGGCGCGCTCCAGAACCCACTGGTGCGCCGCGCCCACCGATTCAACCGACCGATGAGCGTCCAGAGCATGGACCGCCCGGCGTTGACCGTCGCTCCTTTCGACGCGCACCACGATGTCGGGTCCACCGGGCGTCGCGACGGCGTTGGCACCGGCGAAGGTCAGTTCGGCGACGGCGTTGAGTCCAAGGACGGTCATTCCATACACGAATCGGCCATCTGCCCGGTTGAAGCTAGGCTCAGCCATTCGAGGATCCTAACCGCATTGTCACTCATGGACGTTATACGGCTTGCGCCATGTGGCGTTCAGTAGGGTACGGTCTTTTCTGACTCTGCGTCGCCGATAGGTAACCAGCGGTGCGTGCATGCCACTACGCGCGCCACAACAGGAGCAATCCATGGCAGAAAAGCGGCACATCTCGGCTCTCGCAAAAGCCCGGCCTCGGCGGACGAGTCGGTCCAATCGACCGATGTATCGCGGTCGGCGAACTGGATTCTCCGATCGCCTAATAGCGCGGACGAGGCGAACCGGTTGGTCCGAGCGGCTCGCCGTAATGCTGATGGCACTGTTCCTCGCGATGGGAACTGGCTTCCTGGCGGCCGGGAACGCTGCGGCGGATGTCGACGCGATCACGCTGACGGTGATCTCCGATGGCGGCGCGCCGTTCGACACGCTCGACACCGGTGCGCACAACGGGAGGGTGCGAACCGATGACGTCCTCACCTACGGCTGGTCATATTCCTCCGACATCCCCACCGCATCGAGTATCACCTTTGTGCAGAGGCTGACCGCTCCGAGCGTCGTCCGCTTCGACGCATCGAACGTCGCCCAATGCAACGGCACAGGGGGCGGCACGATCAGCCCGGACGGTCAGACGCTGACCTGTTCGGTCAACGCGAACGTGAGCGGGGCCGGTCTGGTGCCGATCACGGTCACCATGCCCAGTACCGTCGCCAACGGCGCGGTGGTCAACTCGACCCTCACCGGCAACTCCGGCGCGCTCAACGGCGGGTCGCAGGGCGTCACGGTAGTGAGCGCACCCGTGCTGAACCTACGGGCAAACCTGCTCGGGGTGGCGACCACGGCGAGCCCGGGAGGGGTGGTCGGCCGCGGGTTCATCTATAGCTTTGTGGTGACCTCGCCGACCGGCGCCAAGGGCACCGAGATCGTAACGGCGCCGTTGACCTTCACAGCCGACCTCAACGCCCTCTCGCCGAACGCGTCGCTGCTGCCCGGCTCGTGCACGCCGTCGAACCGGGGTGACTTCGGGCTGCCGTTCGGCCGCATCGGCATCACCTCTGGCGCGACGGCCGTCAACTCGGTGATCGACTCCGGCACGACGTCATGCACGCAGTCCGGCAGGACCGTCACCGTCACGATAACCGGCGCCGACCTCAGCCACAGCAGTGTGCCTACCAAGGGAGCTAACGGAGGCACCCTCGCCACGACCGAAAGCTATCTCGTGTCGGGGCTCTTCGTCATCTTCGTCCCCGATACCGACATCACCACCGCGGGTGGCACGATCGCCGCGACCATCCAGTATCGGGGCTTCGACCCGACGAGCATCAGTGGCCAATCGAATTACGGAACCGGGTACGAACCCGGCGGCGATCCGGAAGCGGCCACCTGCGCCTACGACGCCGCCAATCTGGCCCGCTCCAATGACAACTGCTTCTCGACCACCTTCGGCGGGCGCAACGCCAGCTACGACGGGTCCTTCTACAGCAACGATCTGCTGTACGACAACGCCAAAGGCGTGCCGGCGAAAGCAGGCGTCCCCGCCGGCGATGCGACGAACGGCGATTCGGGCGACGGCGTGGTCTCACCCGGTGAGGCCTACTGGACCCGGCTACAGATCGGATCCAACAGCGGCCCCGCGTTGACCGGTGCCGCCGCATGCGACAAGTGGGACCCGGCGCTCGGTCAGATCACCGGTGCCGCCACGGTGTACAAGCGAAACGGCGCGATCGCGACGCCCGGCACCGACTATACGGTCGAGTACGCAACGCTTCCGATGACGACTGACGCCGATCGGCGGACAACCCCGTGCAGTGTCGGGACCTGGTACGACACCATCGCAGCGGCTGGCGGTGCCGCCGCGGTCAACGCGGTGCGGTTCCTGCCGAACTGGACCGTCATCAACGGCGAGTACGACTTCTTCTACGTCGGATACGTGGCGCAGAACAATCCGATCGGCACGGTCATCGCCAACTTCAACAGCGGCCGCTTCGGCACCGACGAGGGCTGGGGGCCGTCGTTCTACAACAAGACGACGAACTCGCCTCCATTCACCGGCGACCGACTCACCCTGAGCAGCGGCCGACTGAGGGTCGCTCAGAGCAACAATCTCGGAGGCGGGCAGTTCATCGAGGCTGGTGGAAGTTACACCTACACGCTGACGCCCACCGTGACGAACTTGGCGCCAACGTTCGACAACGTCGGCGGGGTCGTCCTGATCGACACCCTGCCACCCTGCGTGGCCTATATACCCGGGTCGGCATCCGCCGCGGTCCAGCTTGTCGCGGGTTCCTCTGGCGATGACGGGATACCGTGTACCGGCGACGCGGGTGAGTCCGGCACCACATTGCGGCTGCTGCTCGGGTCGGTGACCCCGAACGCCGCGATCCCCGCCGTCACATTCCAGGTCCGAGCCTTGCGGACGACGCCGGACTCGACAAGCTCCCCCAACACCGCCGTCATCACCTCGGACGCGGCCGTTCCGGTTGACCTAGGCAAGCGGACGGTGGCATCGAGCATCGTGATCCGCAACCAGACCCAGTTCGCCGTATCGGAGAGCACCTCCACGCCCCAGGTGCAGGTCGGAGACGACGTCAACTACACGATCGCCTACCGCAACGTGACGGGCCTGGTGATCCCCTCGGTGCGGATGATCTCAGAATTTCCCTATACCGGCGATTCCAACGGCTCGTCGTTTCATGGCACGTTGACCTACTCAGCCATTACCCGTCAGCCCACGAATGTCACGATCGAATGCACCAGCGACCCGCACGGCACCATCGATTCCAATCCGGACTCGAGCGAAAACCACTGGTCCTCGACCTGCGACTCGACCACCACCGCTCTGCGCATCACCGTCGTCAACGTCGCGAACAGCTCAGTCGACGCCGTAGCGGTCACCCTCGCCTCGGCCGGCGGGGCGGCGGGTGACCAGTACGTCAGTGCGACGAAGGGTCGCTTCACCACCAGCGGGACGACTGTTGCGTTCCCAGACAGCGAGCCGGCCGCGGTGCCGGTCGTCGCGTCGAGCATCAGCGGCAGGACCTGGAGCGACTCGAACGGCGACGGCCTGCGCGAGACCGGCGAGCCCGCCCTGAGCGGCTTTCCGGTCGTCCTGTCCGGAACCGACGACCGCAGCGTCGCCGTCACACGGTCGACGACTACGGGCAGCGACGGTACCTATCGGTTCGCCTCGATGCGGTCGGGTACCTACACGATCACCTTCCAGCCCAGCGGACTGGCGGTCGGCAAGCAGTTCTCGCCGCGTGCCGTCGGTGACGACCGTGGTATCGACTCCGACGGAAACGCCACCACCGGCGTAACCGCGTCGCTCCCGCTGGCAGAAGGCGCCGACCTGTCCGGCATCGACCAGGGCATCCGGACGGCCGCCCCGACCGTGAACCTCGGCGCCTCAGCCGAGACGGTCGATTTCGGCTCGAGTGTGACGCTGACGGCTACGCTCAATCCAGGCGCCGCCACGGGCACCGTCACCTTCACCGATGCCGTGGTCAGCGGGCCGCTCGCCGGATCGACGGTGACTCTCGGGACCGCAACTGTCAGCGGCGGCACCGCAACGCTGCCGGTGATCCTGCCCGCGTTCGGGGCGAATACCATCAGGGCCGCCTATGGCGGGGACGATACGTACCCGACGGCGACTTCTGGCACCGCCACCATCGAGAACTCGGCGGCCCACACCGCACTGCTCGTCAGCGAGTTCCGGCTGTCCGGTCCCGCGGGCGCCACCGACCAGTACGTAGAGTTGACCAACAACGGCACGTTCCCGGTGCCGCTGGCCGGGGTTACCGTCCGGAGTGCTGTCGGTACCGCCGTAACGCTCGCCAAGACCACTGCGAGCCTGGGCGCCGGCCGTACCTATCTCATCGCCGGAGCGAACTACTCGCTCGGGCTTGCCGCCGCCCCCGACCTCAACGTTGCGACGTTCGGCATCACGACCGGAGGAGTTCGGGTCAGCGCACCCGACACCGCCGCGTCCATCACCGACGCGGTGGGATGGGCCGTCGGGTATTCCACCGGAACCCCTCTGGCCACCCTGACCGGCACCCCGGGCGGACAGTACGCCTGGGTGCGGTTGGCGCAGACCGGGCACCTACAGAACACCCGCGACAACTCAGCCGATTTCCTGCTCGTGTCCCCGTCCGGGGCAAGTGTGGGAGCGGCCCAGTCTGCCGCCGGTACGCCGTCGCCGAGTTCGTCCACGAGTCCGGTGGCGCATCCAACCGATCTGCGGTCGGCCTTGCTCGCCCCGACGGTGTCCCAGGCCCTGTCGCCGAACAGGGTGTACACGCCTGGCAGCCCTCCGACATTGGTTGTGCGGCGCGTCATCACCAACACCAGCGGCGCGACCGTCACCGCGATGCGGGTGCGCGTCACCTCGTTGAGTGAGGCCAATGGAGCACCGGAACCCAACGTCGAGACCCAACCCGCCTCACCGGCGCGCCTTAGGGTCATTGAACCCGCGACTCTGACCAGCACCGTGACGGTCGCCGGATCGCCGGTGACCGTGCAGAACC
>Ga0307504_10000173_pt1 | contig 13151 bp, 11 predicted proteins | sample 19_S_MG_FD_194516 | JGI IMG/M metagenome (GOLD analysis project Ga0307504, IMG submission 194516) | Soil microbial communities from Populus trichocarpa stands in riparian zone in the Pacific Northwest, United States - 19_S | ecosystem: Environmental > Terrestrial > Soil > Riparian zone > Trees... | reverse complement strand
CTCTGACTGGCAGTACGGCGCACGCCGCCCGTCGGTTCGGGATCAATGTTACAACTTGGCAACCACCGACCCGGCGTCACTCGTCTCCACCGCGCGGGATCGGTGGCCGACGCGGCTCGGCCTGGGCGAGGCCGTTGACGAAGGTGGGTCGTTCGTGCACCGCGCGTCGCCGCCCACGCTCCACGGGTAGAGCGGCGCCGGGGTCCGTGCGGGCTTGCCGCTGAGCGGGATCGCGCATCGAGTAGTTCCAGCAGCGGCAATTCGCTGGCACGATCTGAGCTGGTGAGCATGGCTCGGGGTAGGCGGGACGTCATCGGTGGGCGTGTCGATAGTGCGTCCGTGCCGATGACGGGCGGCCACGCCGATCACCTCGTCCCGGGGCCGTGGGCCCTGGCGCTCGAGTTCGGATGAGCTTCGGAGCCCTCGCCGTCATCACCGCGGTGGGCCTGCTCGGTCCCCTGCTGGCCGTACCTGTGCGGTGGCATCTTCCCGTGGTGCTCGGCGAACTCATGGCCGGCACCGCCCTCGGTGCGACCGGACTGGGATATCTGCACGCCGACGATGACGTCTTCGGATTCCTGGCCGGCATCGGCTTTGCCCTCGTCATGTTCGTGGCCGGTTCCCGGGTGCCTGTCCGCCGTTCCGGTCTGCGCGGCGCGCTCCGGGTCGGCGGCCTGCGTGCCGTGGCGGTGGCGGCCGCTTCGGTGCTGCTGGCCGGTCTGGTCGCCTCGCTGTTCAGGACCGGTCATCAGGCGTTGTACGCGGTGCTGATGGCGTCGTCCTCCGCCGCGCTGGCAATGCCGGTGATCGACTCCCTGGGCCTATCGGGGGATCGGATCGCTGAACTGCTGCCCCAGATCGCGTTGGCCGATGCGGCCTGCATCATAGGGCTGCCCCTGGCTGTCGATCCCCCGCACGCGTTACGGGCGGCGGCCGGAGCACTGACCGTGATCGCGGCCGGCGGCGTGCTGTTCGTCGTCCTGCGCCGGATCGAGGCGAGCGGGTTGCGGCGTCGGGTGCATCGGCTATCAGAGCGGCGGCGATTCGCGATCGAACTGCGGGTCAGCCTCGCCGTGCTGTTCGCCCTGTCCGCACTGGCCGCGCATGCCCACGTGTCCGTCATGCTGGCCGGCTTCGTTCTCGGACTCGTGCTCTCGGCAATCGGTGAACCCCGCCGACTGGCCAAACAGTTGTTCGCCATCACCGAGGGCTTTCTCGGTCCGCTCTTCTTCGTGTGGTTCGGTGCCTCGCTGAATTTGCGCGACCTGGCTGGCCATCCGCGATTCATCGGCCTTGGCGTTGCCCTCGGATTGGGAGCGGTCGCGGCCCACGGACTGATGCGGCTCACCGGACAACCGATACCGGCCGGGATGCTCGCCGCGGGACAACTGGGTATGCCGGTGGCCGCCGCGACCATCGGGAGCCAACTCGGTGTCCTCGAGCCTGGAGAGTCGGCCGCACTGATCCTGGGTGGGCTGTTCACCGTGGGCGTCGCCGTCGCCGGTGGGGCTCTGGCCGCGCGCTCGGCTGCCTTCGAAACACCCGGCACCACCCACTCAGCCGGGTAGCCGGGGGCCACCATCGAACAGCCCGGCGGCCAGATCACCGTAGCGTCGCAAGCGGTCCAACACCTCGGCGCCGGTGAGTTGAACGAGACCGGAACCTTGGAGTTCCTGCCATCGTCTCGGGGCCGCCGCCCAGGGCTCGGTGCGTCCGCGCAGCGAGTACGGGCAGATAGTGGTCTTGGCCGGATGGTTCTGACTCCAGTCCAGCAACACCTTGCCAGGACGAAATTGCTTGGCCATCTTGGCCACCACGAGGTCGGGGTGCTCGCGGGCCAGCAGCTCGGCGAGTTTCTTCGCGTACCCGCTGACCAGGGACGCGCTCTGTTCACCGCTGACCGGGGCGTAGAGCTGAAGGCCCTTGCTGCCGCTGGTAACCGGAATCGCGGAGAGCCCATCCGCCTCGAGACGTTGCCGAATCAGCAACGCCACGCCGGCGCATTCGTCGAGCCCGGCCGGGGGTCCCGGGTCGAGGTCGACGACGAGGCGATCCGGGTGATGAATGCCCCCGCGCGGGCCCAGCCTCCACTGCGGCACGTGCAACTCCAGAGCCGCCAGATTGGCGGCCCAGATCAGCCCCGCGGTGTCATCGATGAGAGGAAACTGGAGCGTCTCCCGATCGCGGGAGGACCCCGGAGTCGGAAGCACGACCGTCCTGAGCCATTCCGGCGCGTGGGATGGGATGTTTTTCTCGAAGAATGGCTTGGCGCCGGTCCCGTCCGGCCAGCGGATTCGGGTGACGGGGCGGTCGGCCAGCTGCGGTAGCAGGACGGGGGCGATTCTGGCGTAGTAATCGAGCACTTGAGCCTTTGTGGTGCCAGCCTCCGGATAGAGGACCTTGCCCAAACGGCGCAGTCTGAGCTGTCTGCCCTCTACATTGACGAGCTGGTCGTCGGAGCCGGCTTTACTCATCCGGGCAGCCGCCCGTACTCATCCGGGCAGCCGCCCGTACTCATCCGGGCACGACTTCTACTCATCCGAGCACGACTTCTACTCATCCGAGCACGCGGCATTCATCCGACCAGGACCTGGCAACACGGCCGTTCGGCCTCGCGGCCCGAATCGTTGGCAAACGATTGTGGTCGGGGGGTGGCGAGCGAGCGGCCCATGGCGTCATGCTGCCTGGAGAACAATGGTTCTCGCTACTGTCCGGTATCAGAAGGGAACGACTTCGACCATGCGGGCGATTTGGAAGGGCGCGGTGTCGTTCGGTCTCGTAAACGTGCCGGTGCGGCTGTTCGCCGCCACCGAGGAACACGATATCCGGTTTCATCAGGTGCATCGCGAGGACGGCGGCCGCATCCGCTACAAGCGCACCTGCTCGGTATGCGGCCAGGAGATCAGCTATGACGACATCGCCAAGGGTTATGAAAGCAGCGACGGACAGCTGGTGATTCTCACCGACGAGGACCTCGACCAGCTGCCGGTCGCCACCGGCCACGAGATCGACGTGGTCGAGTTCGTGCCCAGCGACCAGGTCGACCCCATCCTGTTCGCCAGGAGTTACTACCTCGAACCGGACGCCAGGGCGGCCAAGCCGTATGCGCTGCTGCGTGAGGCCCTGCTCGAAACGGACCGAATGGCCGTGGTGAAGGTGGCACTCCGGCAGAAGGAGACGCTGGCGGTCTTACGCGTTCGCGATAACGCGATTCTCCTACAGACGATGCTGTGGCCGGACGAGGTGCGCGCCGCGGACTTTCCAACGCTCGATGCCGGCGTCGAACTGCGACCTCAGGAACTGAAGATGGCTGCCTCGCTTGTCGAAAGCATGGCCGCCGACTTCGAGCCGAGCCAATTCACCGACGACTACCAAACGGCGGTGAAGGATCTCATCGACGCCAAGCTGGACCGCGGCGACGCCGCGGAACTGCCCAGTGAAGACAAAGCGTCGACGTCCGGCAAAGGCGGCGAGGTCATCGATCTGCTGACCGCCTTGCAGCGCAGCGTGGATCGCGCGCGCGGCGGACCCGCCTCCGGCGATGTCGATTCGGGGGATGCGGATTCCGGCAAAACGGGTTCTGGCCGGGCGGGTTCCGGCACAGTCGGTACTGGGGACGGGCGGGCCGACGGCGCCAAGCCAGCGTCAGCTCGCACGGCGAAGGCCTCCTCGGCCGCGAAGTCGCCGCCGAAGGCCGCCAAGAAGGCGCCGGCCAAGGAGGAGGCGGCGGCTAAGGTCCCGGCCAGAAAGGCGAAGAATGAAGCCGCGAAGAAGGCTGCCTCCAAGAGTGCCTGACGCGGGAAATGCGCGGCACTCGCAGATTTGGGCAACCCGCGAACAGCGGTTTCACATTGGGGGATCATGACCACTACCGAGGAAAGCGCCGACCGGTTCGACTTGTCGGTGATCGAAGAGCGCCCGCCGACGGTCGCCCGGATGTTCCTGAACCGGGTCGCGGCGACGCCCGACCGGGAGGCATTCCGATACCGGGTGGGCGAGCGGTGGCAGTCGGCCACCTGGGCCGATGTCGACGAGCGGGTGCGGCCGCTCGCCGCCGGCTTGATTGCGCTTGGCGTCCGGCCCGAAGAGCGGGTCGCGGTGGCCTCCGGGACCCGCTATGAGTGGATACTGGCCGATCTTGCCGCGATCTGCGCCGGCGCGGCGACGACGACGGTGTACCCGACCACCTCCGCCGCCGAGGTGACCTACATCCTCGCCGATTCTCAGAGCCGGGTGGTGTTCGCAGAGGACGCCGAGCAGGTCGCGAAGCTCACGGCCAACCGGAGCCAATTGCCCGACGTGGCGAAAGTAGTCGTGTTCGACGGTCAGGGGGACGGTGACTGGGTAATCACGCTGGCCGACCTGGCGGCATCGGGTGCTGAGCTGCTGGCAGAGGTTCCGGACGTGTTGGAGCAGCGGGTGGCCGAGATCGGCCCGGATAGCCTGGCCACGGTCATTTACACCTCGGGGACCACCGGTCGCCCGAAGGGTGTGCGTCTGCGGCATTCAGCGTGGACATACGTCGGGGCGACCGTAGCGGCAATCGATGTTCTGGACGCAGAGGACCTTCAGTTTCTCTGGCTGCCGCTGGCGCACGTATTCGGCAAGGTCCTGCTCGTCGTCCCGTTACAGATCGGCTTCGCTACCGCGGTGGACGGGCGCGTCGACAAGATCGTGGAGAATCTCGCCGTCGTCCGTCCGACTTTCATGGGCGCCGCACCGCGCATCTTCGAGAAGGCCTACGCGCGGGTGACCGGCATGGTGGCGGCGCAGGGTGGCGCGCGGCAGAAGATCTTCGACTGGGGCCTGGGAGTCGGTGGCAAGGCGGCTCGGGCCCGCCGGTCCGGCACGTCGATGTCGCCGTTGCTGGCCGCCCAGTTCGCGGTGGCGGACAGGCTCGTCCTGAGCAAGGTGCGCGCTCGGTTCGGCGGTAGGTTGCGATTCTTCGTTTCGGGTTCGGCGGCGCTCAACCCCGAGATCGCGGAGTGGTTCGATGCGGTCGGTATTACGATCCTCGAGGGCTACGGGTTGACCGAGAGCAGCGCCGTATCCCTGTGCAACCGTCCCGAGTCCTACGTCTTGGGGACCGTCGGACTGCCGTATCCGGGAACCGAGGTCAGGGTGGACTCGGACGGTGAGGTCCTGCTGCGAGGTCCGGGGGTCATGCAGGGCTATCACAACATGGCTGAAGCCACCGCCGAGGCGATCGACCAGGACGGCTGGCTGCACACCGGCGACATCGGAAACCTCGATTCCAACGGCTATCTCCGGATCACCGACCGCAAGAAAGACCTCTTCAAGACCTCGAGCGGCAAGTACGTCGCACCGTCGGCTATCGAGTCGATCTTCAAAGGTGTCTGTCCGTTCGTGAGCCAACTCCTGGTCTTCGGCGAGGACCGCAACTTCGTCACCGCGTTGGTGACCCTTGACCCCGAAGCGATCAGTGGCTGGGCCGTCGACCATGGGATGCGGGGCAAGTCATATGCCGAGATCGCTCGATCCGATGAGGCGCGCGCCCTGGTGCAGGGCTACATCGAGGAATTGAACGCCAGGCTCAACCGGTGGGAAACGATCAAGAAGTTCGTCATTCTCGATCACGACCTCACCGTCGAGGCCGGCGAGCTGACACCGAACCTGAAACTCAAACGTCGCTTCGTGGCTGACAAGTTCGCCCGGGAACTCGATTCGCTGTACCGGTGAGTCGGATGTGCCGACGGTTATCCGAACCTTTTAGCCAAGCGCCGATCAGGCGATCTTGTAGCCAAGCGCCGATCAGGCGGACGGTAGCCAAGCGCCGATCAGGCGGACGGTAGCCAAGCGCCGATCAGGCGGACGGTAGCCAAGCGCCGATCAGGCGGTCGGTAGCCAAGCGCCGATCAGGCGGTCCGTTGCTTGCTCACGTATCGGTCCAGCCGTGAGTAGGGCGCGCCCTCCCGAGGGATGAGCAGCCAAGCCAGCAGATATACCAGAATGGCGCCGCCGAATCCGAGCAGGACGGCCAGGACGAGCACCAGGCGAACGACTACCGGATCGAAGCCCGCGTACTCGGCGAAGCCCGTGCAGACGCCGCCGAGGATTCGGCCCTCTCGGATTCGGCGAAGCCTCTGGATCGGGCCGGTGGGCCGCTGAAACCCGCCGTTGGGCCGCGCGCCGGCAAAGGGCGGGTATCCGGCAGTGCCCTGGTAGCCGTAACCGCCCTGCCTGGCGCTGTCCGCATAGGCGGCGTCTGCGTGCGGGGCGGTGTGCGGGCGAGGGGCGGAGTCGGCATAGGCGGCGTCGGCGTGCGGGGCGGTGTCCGGGCGAGGGGCGGAGTCGGCACAGGCGGCGTCGGCGTGCGGGGCGGAGTCGGGGTTCGGTGTGATGTCCATGCGAACAAGACTGCCGGTCAGCGCTTCGACACAACTCCGGCAAACCCCTGGACCTACCCCGGAGACGGCCCCGATCCCAGTCCGGGGGATGCCCGGACTGGCGCTTCCGGCGGCGGGTACCGGCTGTCGGCGATGCCGCTGCCCGGGCGCGCCCGGCGATCCGGTCATGACAGCGACAATCGGGCAACCTCCCTCAGGTCGGGCTGAGCCGATGACTTGCCGGACCGCTCGAGTAGCAAATCCGCGCGTCGCCCGTCGAACACCAGCGTCACGATCTCGTCGCCGAAATAGGGCCCCGCCGTCTTGGACCATTCGATCGACATCGTCGGCACCCGTCCGACCAGGCCGAGCACTAGGCGGGTCATCCGTTCGGCCAGTCTGCTCCATGAGATTCGAAACGCGAGTTTCATCGCGAACGGAACATAGTTGTGCAGCGGCGAGCAGGTGACTTGGTAGACGCGCGATCCCATGCCGCCGGCGAAATGGGCCTCCGCGACATAGGCGTGATGGACGTCGCCGGACAACACGCAGACGGTTCCGGGCGCGCGGCGCCCCGGGCTGGCCAGCTCAGCCCGCCCGATCCGACCAATTAGCTGGGCCAGCCGGTCGAAGGACTCGCGAAACGCCGCCCAGTGCTCGAGATCGGCGGCGCGTCGAACCTTCTCCGACCAACGCGCGATCCGCTCGCCATTGGCTTGGTCACATAGCCGTTCGTTCCATGATTCAAGGTCATGCAGCGCGCGGGGGAGGAGCCACGGCAGCGACGTGCCGATCAACAGGTGATCGTAGTCGCCCGCGACCTGCTCCTCGATCCACTCGAACTCGGCCGCGCTGATCATGCCGCGGCTGCCCTCAGCCAAAATCCGTCCGCACCGGGAGTCGATCACCACCAACCGCACCGGCCCGAAATCGCGGCGGAATGACCAACGGGAGCCCTTTTCGCCGTCCGCTTCGCGATCGGCCGCGGCGGCGAAGTCACGAAGCGGTGCCGCCGCATCGCCGTCATAGCGTCTGACCAGCTGATAGAGCTCGTCCTCGGCCAGTTCAGCCGGTCCGAGGTTGCCGAGGTGCTGATAAACCCAGTAGGACGACAGTGCGCCGACGATGCGTTCGTGCCACCACGGAGTCAGCGCCATCTCGGCTCGCCAGGACTGCGATGTGTTCCAATCGTCACGGACGTCGTGATCGTCGAACATCATCGAACTCGGCAGGGTAGACAGCAACCAGCGCACGTCGGGATCTGTCCAGGACTCGTGATAGAGCCAGGTGTACTCCTCGAAGTCGGCGACCTGGTCCTTGGCGCCCACCGCTATGTCGCGCCGGGCGCGGATCCTTTCCTTGGTCGCCCGTGAGGTTTCGTCCGCGTAAACCTGGTCACCTAGCAGGATCAATGCCGCGGGCCAAGCTTCGTCCGGCAGGGCGGCGATCTTGCGCGCGTAACACACGAGCGCGTCGGCCTCGAAGCGCCGGTCGTCGGCGACTGCCGCCGCGGTGGCGTACCGGCAGGATCCGAAGGCGACCCGGATCGGACCGGTCTCGCTGAGCGTCCTGATTCTGCACGGTAGCCGTCGCGAGTCCGCTGGCGGCCACGCCACCTCGCCGTCGATCCGGACGTCATACTCGGTGCTGGAGCCGGGTTGAAGGCCCTCGATGCACACCAGGGCGTAATGATGGCCGGCTATTGTCCAGGTGCGCTCGCGGTGTCCCAGGATTTCGACCACGCATGGTTCGGCCGTCTCGACCCACACGGTGGCCTGCGATGTTGCGACGTGGCGTAACACCGGACCGAGCAGCAGGGAAGTCACCGGGCTTGTCTATCACCCCGATCACCCGGCGATGCGGGTCGGCCGATGGGTCAGATCCAGCTCACCTTGCCGTGCAATGCGGCGTAGCCGACGAAACTGACGATGTCGATGGTGCTGTGCGCGATGACGAGGGGCAGGACGCGCCTGGTGCGCTGGAACCACCAGCCGAACAAGGCACCCATCACGAAGTTGCCGGCAAACCCGCCCCACCCCTGGTAGGTGTGGTACGCGCCACGGATCAAGGCGCTGAACAGGACGGCTCGAAGCGGGTCCCAGGACAGCTGGCGCAACCGGGTCAGCAGAAAGCCGATCATTACGATCTCTTCCAGAAGGCCGTTCTGGATGGCATCGAGAATCAGGATCGGGTAGCGGTACCAGACCTCGGCCAGGCCGGACGCGCTGATCTCGGCGTTGATGCCCAGGTAGCGGGCCAGCGCCACCAGGCCCAGTCCAGGTATGCCGATGAGCGCGGCGATGGATAGGCCTTGGATCAATTCCGCCTTTACCCGGCGGCGATCGACGCCGATGCCGAATCCGATTCCGCCGGGGCTGGCGGCCAGCAGGTACACCGCCAGCAGCGCGGGGACGACGCCGTTGACGATCCCGAGCAGCTGGTAGCACAGATCCACCCAGGCCCGTGGGCTTTCGGAGGTGTTCAGGGTTGCGATCGCGTGGCTGAAGCCACCACGCGTCTGAATGTCAGCGAAGTTGATCAACGAACTGATCGCCGATATGCCGAGCGAAACGCCGAGCACCAGCGCTATCTCTACGCCGAACCGCTGCCGCGTTTTCAGTCCGGGCGGTGGGGCGGCGGCGGGTGTGGTGTCCGAACTCACCTCTCTAGTCTGGCTCCAGCCGTGGCCCGGCTGTACCGAGACGAAATGTCGCCGCAGGCCTTACAGGTTTCTTCGGGGATGACGCCCGCTCGCATGAGGTAGGCGAAGCCGATGCATCCCAGACAAATCGCAAAGATGGCCTCCAGGCCGGCCGCCACGATGATCATGGCGAGCAGGACACCGGCTGCCAGCGCGGACCCGAAGCCGAACCAGGCGACCGCCGAGGATGCCGTCACGATCGTTCCGATGGCTTGGGCAAACCGCTTGGGTGGCCCGGCGACCAGCTTGGGTGGCCCGAGCCTCGGCGCGATTACCCGGGTGGCCAGCTGACCTAGCGGGCTGAGCTTCGGGCCCGTCGCCACCCGTGCGAAAAATCCCAGTGCCAACGGAAGGGTGAGCCATAGCCAGCCGCTGACCAGCGCGGTGCCGGCGATGATCAGCACGCCCGCGGCGACCGCGCGGGCCGCTTTCTCGTTCACCGGGTTCGGAAAACCGATCAGCCTCATACCCCGGCCAACCGTTTCTCCATTCCCGCAATTCCTGCTCGGCGGCAACCGAACGGCAACCCGGCAGGTGTTTCAGAAGACGACGACGGAGCGTAACACGTCACCCTGCCCCATTTTCTCGAACGCAGACTCTATTTCAGTAAGGCCGATCGTCTCTGTGACGAACCTGTCCAGCGGAAGGCGTCCCCGCATGAACAAATCGATCAGCATCGGAAAGTCCCGGCTCGGCAGACAGTCCCCGTACCAGGATGACTTCAATGATCCGCCCCGTCCGAAGACATCGATCAGCGGCAGTTCGAGATTCATGTCAGGCGTCGGAACGCCTACCAGGACGACCGTGCCGGCGAGATCTCGCCCGTAGAAGGCCTGAAGGTAGGTTTCGGGGCGGCCCACGGCGTCGATCACCACGTCGGCGCCGAATCCGCCGGTCGCATCCTGGATGCCCCGCACCGCATCGGTGAGCGTGGAGTTGACGGTGTGTGTTGCGCCGAACTGTCGCGCGGTGTCGAGCTTTCGGTCGTCGATGTCGACTGCGATGATCTTCGCGGCACCCGCCAACCGGGCCCCGGCGATCGCGGCCGCGCCGACGCCACCGCATCCGATGACCGCGATGGAGTCACCTCTGCCGACGGCGCCGGTGTTGATGGCGGCACCGAGTCCGGCCATCACGCCGCATCCGAGCAATCCCGCGACAGTGGCCGGAGCGTCCCGGTCTACCTTGGTGCACTGACCCGCCGCGACGAGCGTCTTGTCGGCGAAGGCACCGATGTTCAGAGCAGCCGAGAGTTTCGTTCCGTCGGTGAGTGTCATCTGCTGCTTGGCGGTGTGCGTGTCGAAGCAGTACTGGGGCCGACCGCGCAGGCAGGCACGACACTGGCCGCATACCGCACGCCAGTTGAGGATCACAAAATCCCCGGGCGCGACCGTGGTCACGTCCGGGCCGATCGATTCCACGATGCCCGCGGCCTCGTGTCCGAGCAGGAAAGGAAAGTGATCGTTGATCCCCCCGTCGCGATAGTGCAAGTCGGTGTGGCACACCCCGCATGCCTGGATCTTCACGACCGCCTCCCCAGGGCCGGGATCCGGCACCACGACGTCGACCAGTTCGACCGGCTGCTTTACGGACCGGGCGATCACGCCGCGGACTACCTGACTCATACGGGGGATCCTTACCTGACGAGATGACGGATGGTCGGCGAGATCAACGCTCCTCGAGCGGTGTGTAGCCGCGCTTGACCGGCCCGGTGTAGAGCTGGCGCGGGCGACCGATCTTGGTCTGCGGATCGTTGATCATCTCTTGCCACTGGGCTATCCAGCCCGGCAGCCGGCCGATGGCGAACAAAACGGTGAACATCTTGGTCGGAAAGCCCATCGCGCGATAGAGCAGGCCAGTGTAGAAGTCGACGTTCGGATACAGCTTACGATCCACGAAGTAGTCATCGGCCAGCGCATGGCCCTCGAGTTCGACGGCGATGTCGAGCAAGTCATCGCGCTTTCCAACCGCCGAAAGTAGCTCGTCGGCCGCATTCTTGACGATCGTGGCCCGCGGATCGTAGTTCTTGTACACCCGATGACCGAATCCCATGAGTTTGACGCCAGGTTCCTTGTTCTTGACCCGCTCTACGAAGCGTCCGACGTCACCGCCGTCGGCGCGGATTGCCTCGAGCATCTCGAGTACGGCGCTGTTGGCGCCACCGTGCAGTGGGCCGAACAGCGCGTTGATTCCTGCCGACACCGAGGCGAACAGGTTGGCGTTCGCGGAGCCGACCAGGCGCACCGTCGAGGTGGAGCAGTTCTGCTCGTGGTCGGCGTGCAGCAGGAATAGCAGATCGAGCGCTTTCACGGCGGCTGGATCGGCCTGGTACGGCTCGGCGGGAAATCCGAAGGTCATCCGGAGAAAGTTTTCGACCAGATCCAGGGAGTTGTCCGGGTACAGAAACGGCTGGCCGACCGATTTCTTGTAAGCGTAGGCGGCGATGGTCGGCAGCTTGGCCAGCAGCCGGATCGTCGACAGGTCCACCTGCTTGTCGTCGAAGGGATCCAATGAATCCTGGTAGAACGTCGACAGCGCCGACACCGCGGAGGAAAGCACCGGCATCGGGTGCGCATCGCGCGGGAAGCCGTCGAAGAATCGCCTCAGATCCTCGTGAAGCAGGGTGTGCCGACTGATCCGTTCCTTGAATGCGCGCAACTCCTGAGCGTTTGGCAGCTGGCCGCGAATGAGGAGGTACGATACCTCGGCGAAGCTGGAATGCTCGGCCAGCTCTTCGATGGGGTAACCGCGGTAGCGCAGGATGCCGGCGTCACCGTCGATGTAGGTGATCTCGGAGCAGCAGGACGCGGTGTTGGCGAAACCTGGGTCATAGGTCACCAGGCCGGTTTCGCCGAGCAGTTTGCTGATATCGGCGCCGGCCGCGCCGTCGGTTACGGGCCGGACGGGCAGCTCGACGTCCTCGCCCGCGGAGGTACGCAGGGTGGCTGACTCTGCGCTGCTGTTCGCGGTGTCTGTCATTTCGTCCCTCGTCACGTCGGCATGATCGGCCCTGCGCGAAACCCTACTTTGCGGCAATTGCCGACTCCGAAGTGCCGGGCTCGACAAGCCCTCCCACCTCAGCCGTCGCGGCCGCCGAAATGCGGGTCCGGTAGGCACGCCGCGTCAGCTAATTCGGCGGCCGCCCCCGTGACACGAGTGACGTCGATACCCGGCACTGCTCCGATAATTGCCTGAAATTGCCTTGGGTCGTCGCGGGCATCCCGAACGCATGATGTAGTAGCGGTATGGGCGACAGCGACGAGGCACTGTACGGAGACTCCGTCTACGAAGGCGGCGTGGAGGACGCGGAAGACTTCGATCCCGCCGAGGCCCTGACCGGCGATGATCTCGAGGAGCCGTTCGACACCGGATACTCGCCGCCCGATCGTGCGCCGAAGGCCACCCGCTATGGCACTACCGACCTCGAGCAGGTGTACGGAGAGTCGTTGGATCTGCGGCTGTCCCAGGAAGAGCCGGACCTCGACCCGGACGCTGTCGACGATGGCGGTCAGGCGGCGCCGCGTGCCGGCCGACTGGTGGCTCCGGACGAAGGCGCCCATGGAGACGAGGAGAGCAACGAGATCGCAACCGACGTTGGGCTGGCGGGCAGTGCGGCAAGCGCCGAGGAAGCCGCTATGCACGTTGTCGACGAAGACGACCTCAACGAACAGGACACGAACGAGCAGGACACCGGCGGGGGCCCCACGCATCGTTGGCGGCAGCAAGCCTGATCGACCGTTCGATGCGGGAGCTCGAACTCCGAGATTCGCTCCGGCCGCGGATGAGCCCGCCGGAAAGACTGCGGCGCCGTCCTAACTGACCGGAGTTCGGCTTCGGGGTTTTCGGGGTTATCCACAGTTCCGAGAGTTATCCACAGATCCGGCTCGGGAGCCCGGCGGCGTCGGGCCGGCCGATACAATCGATAACATGAGCGACCAGGACGAGGGCCTCGCGGCGGGTGCGCCGACCGGGCCGCACGCCGACGACGGTTCTGCCGGGCCGCACGCCAACGGTTGTGCCGGGTCGTCGCATCCGGTGGTGCGGGCGTTGGCCGAGGCCGTTGATGGCCTGCTCGGGTTGGAGTTGACGCCGCTGGCCCGTGA